>Ga0308019_10000549_pt1 | contig 23469 bp, 30 predicted proteins | sample Neamet284_FD_203135 | JGI IMG/M metagenome (GOLD analysis project Ga0308019, IMG submission 203135) | Marine microbial communities from water near the shore, Antarctic Ocean - #284 | ecosystem: Environmental > Aquatic > Marine > Unclassified | place: Southern Ocean | collected 2014-10-01 | reverse complement strand
CTTCTCCTAGATTAGATAAGTTTGCTCTTATAGATTTGTTTGCCACAACACCACCCGCTACAATAAGTTTAATTTTTTTCATTTGAGTTTTCTTTAAATTCTTTTATTGCAATTTTAGTTTTTTTATCATCTTCATCAATAAATATATAATATTTTACATTATATTATTTAAATATCTTTTGAATTGTAGAAAAAGTAATCTTTTTATTTGTTTGACTAATTGTACGAGCAATTTCGTTATTGCCTTTGTAAACAACAATAGTTGTTCAAGATTTGATTCTAAGTTTTTTAGCCATATCCTTATTCTTGCTTTGTTCATAACTTAAGAAAATAACATCTTTAAATTCTTTTTTTGCTTGATCTAAAACCTTAGTTTGTTTTCCACAAGTTCCGCACCAAACTTCATAAGAATTAATAATTATAGTCTTTTCTGATTTTTTTGACTCTTCAAAAATTTTTATAGAGAAGTTAGTTTTCCCCCAAGTGCACTTGCGGATAAAAAAATAAATAAGAATAAAGTAAAAAATATTTTTTTCACAATACCAAAACATTATCACAATAATAAAAGTTGTAATAGAGCTATAAAAGTAATAAATTCTCTAAAATGAATTCTCAATATATAAATAAAATTATAAGAGCTTGTAAGTTAGATGTTAAACTTTACGAAGAAGTAGAAGCCGATAAGACAGCGACACTTCAAGCAGCAGGAGTTGTAGTTTTATCAAGTTTGGCAGCGGGTGTAGGTGCTTTGTCACTTGGTACATCTAATTTTTTAATAGCTCCCCTGTTGTCATTAGTTAGTTGGTTTGTTTGGGCCTATTTAGTTTATTTTATTGGTGCAAAAATTTTTCCAGAATCTACAACTGAAGCTGACCATGGTCAGCTATTAAGAACAATTGGGTTTTCTAGTGCTCCAGGACTTATTCGAGTTTTTGGTATTATTCCTAATTTGACAAGCATAATTTTTATTGCCTCATCGATATGGATGCTAGTGGCAATGGTTATTGCTGTAAGGCAAGCCTTAGATTTTAAAAGCACATGGCGAGCAGTTGGGGTAGTTGTGACTGCCTTTCTAGTTCAGTCTATTATTTTGGTTATGATACTGAAGTTATTTTAATATCTTTGACTTTAAAAAATATTTTCATTTTCAATTAAGCTAACACAGCAAACAAACTCGCGCTATGCGCCGTGCTATATATTGAGCACTAATAATCATTGGCTAACAGTCTCGCGAGATAAAAAAATAAAGTAAAAACTAGTTAAAGTTTTATCTAATGACATATTGTTTTCAGTATTAGATCCTGCCTTAAATTTTTTAAATAATTAAGATAATTCTTATATAAACCAAATCATTAGACCTTTTTCACATCTTGTGATTAAATAAAATAAAAAAATGAACTTAGTAAATAAAACTTTTGGTACTCACATACGCGAACTTAGAATCAAAAATAAAATTGGTCAAAGAGAATTAGCAGAAATGGTTGGTATTGCAGCCTCATATCTTAACGATATTGAGAAAAATAAACGTGCCGCTCCTAAATCTAATATAATAAAAAAAATTTCTGCAATACTTAAGATTGATTTAAATTTGTTAAATGATCTTGCTGGAATCTCCAAAAAAGATTTAGCACCAGATGTCACTGACTATATGCAGAAAAATCCAGAAATTATTTCTTTAATTCGTTCTCTCAAAAATAATAATTTAGGAAGTAGTGAAATTAGTCAAATTGAGCTGAATGTTAATGAATCTAAAACTAAAGCTAAAGCTTTAATTGTTGCGGCGGGTCTTGGCAGTAGACTTAAGCACCATACAGAGTACTTACCAAAATGTATGTTAGATTTTGGTGGTAAAACTTTATTGCAAAGACAAATACTATCTTACAAAAAATGCGGCATTGATGATATCTCCGTTATTCGTGGATTTCAAAAAAACAAAATCAATTATAAAGATTTGAAATATTTTGATAATGATGATTATAGAAATAACAATATATTAAATTCTATATTTTATGGAGAAGAAGTTATTAATGGCAATATTTTAATCGCCTACTCAGATATTTTATTTGAACCCTTTGTTGTACAAAGAGCTCTGGACTCAGATCATGACATATCTGTTGTTGTTGATATAGACTGGAAAGATTATTATGTTGACAGAAAAGAGCATCCTCTATCAGAAGCTGAAAATGTTGTTTTCAATTCAGATAATGAGATTGTAAAAATTGGTAAGATTGCAACTGAAAAAGAAGAAGTGCACGGAGAGTTTATAGGAATGATTAAATTAAATCATCGTGGGTGTGAAATTTTCAAGCAGAATTTTCATCGTGTTAAGAAATCTTTTTTGAATAAACCTTTTCAAAAAGCTAAAATATTTCAAAAGGCCTATTTAACAGACTTGATTCAGGAAATGGTTGATGTAGGGATCAAAGTGCATTGCGTTATTATTAAACGTGGCTGGAAAGAAATAGATACCGTGGAAGATTATAAAAAGGCCCTCGCAGAGTTCAATAAATAACTAATATAAATCCTTATTATTTCAACTTGACAAAACTATTTTATCCATTTAATTAACTTGTACGCGAACATAGTTAATATCTGAGGAATAAAATGATCAAAAATTTTTTATTAATAGCATTATTTACATTGGTTTTAGGAAATATTCAGGCAAAAACAAAAACTTATAAAATGGTCTTTGTACCCGCGAGTGAAAAGGGCGACGAAAATGATTATACAAGTTTAATTGCAATAACAGAAAAAATTACAGGCCTTACAATAGAAACTATTAAAGTAACAGATTATAATGCTGCTGTAGAAGCGATGCGAGCAAACAGAGCACACATAGCTTGGTTCGGTGGTAAAACTTATATTAAGGCTGCAGAAATAGCTAATGCTGAAGCATTTGCTGCAGGTGTAAGACCTGGCGAAATAAATGCCAACTATTATACTTATTTTGTTGTAAAGAATGACAGTTCTTTGCAACACCTCAAAGATGTAAAAAAAAAAGTTTTAGCACTAAATAGCATTGGTTCAACAAGTGGTGATTTAATCCCTCAAGTTGAGCTTTCAAAAATAAATTTATCTACAACTAATAAAGATCATTTTAAAAAAGTTTATTATGCAGGAAGTCATGATGCATGTTTACTTTCTGTTTTAAACAATCAGGCAGATGTTTGTGGAATGAGTTCAAGAAATTTTGAAGCCAGGCTAAAAGATGGTACATTTAAATTAGAACAAGTAAGAATAATTCATAAGTCTGATCCTGTTCCTCCACCTCCACTAGCGTACTCTAAAAACATGCCTCTTGGTGACAGAAATAAAATAAAGCAAGCAGTATTAGAAGCACATGAGTATGGACCAATAGGTGGATATGGAGGTCAAATGTCTCATTACATAGAAGTAAAAGATTCTGACTACAACGTATTAAGAGACGTAGTAAACCTTTTAAAAAATAAATAATTAAAATGCTTGAAATTAATAATTTAAAAAAAAATTATAAAAATGGAACACACGCTTTAAAAGGAGTGAGTTTCAATGTTAAGGAAGGTGAATTTGTTTCAATTTTAGGCCCTAGTGGCTCTGGAAAAACAACCTTATTAAGAAGTATCAATGGACTAGAAACCATAGAAAATGGGGAGATTATTTTTAATAATAAAAAGATTAATAAAAAAACTTTACCAGATGTACAAAGGAAAACCGGAATGATATTTCAAGAATTTAACCTAGTAAACAATCTATCGTCAATTAATAATGTTTTATGTGGAGTCTTAAACTCGAGTAATAAATTTTTATCAATGTTCTACCTCTTTACAAAAGAGCAAAAATTAGAAGCTTTACAAGCATTAAAGACAGTCAATCTATTAGAAAAAAGCTATAACAGAGTAGACCAACTCTCTGGAGGACAAAGACAAAGAGTTGGTATAGCTAGAGCAATAATAAAAAAACCATTATTACTCTTGGCTGATGAACCAGTTGCAAGTCTGGACCCTAAAGCCGCACTATCAATCATGAATTTATTGAAACAAATAAATAAAGACTTCAATATAACCATTATATGTAATCTACATCAAACCGAATTAGCAATGAAGTTTTCAGACAGAGCAATCGGCTTGTCTAATGGAAAAGTTATATTTGATCAAGAAGCAAAGTTTTTAAATAGATACGTTAATAAATTATATAGCTAAAATAAATTACAATATTTTAAAATTGACAAAAAATAATAATAACAATCAATTAGAAAAATATCTTCGACCACAATGGTCTTGGAAAACATTCACTTTTATATTTTTAACAATTTTATTACTAACAGCAGTGATTATTGATCTTGAAATTAACTTCATAAATATATTTTCTGACTCTTATAAATACTTTGTTGATATTTTTTCAAGAATGTTACCACCTGATTTTTCTAATTTAAAACAATTAATTTATTCAATGTTAGAAACAATTGAGATTGCCATTCTTGGAACATTTATTGCCATTGTTTTATCAATACCTCTTGCATTACTTTCAGCAAAAAATATTGCTCCCAATATACTAATTTTTTTTATCGCACGTACTATCACAATTTTTTTTAGAGCAATTCCTGAATTTATTATTGCAATGATTTTAGTTATAGCAATAGGTTTCGGGGCTATGCCTGGGGTTCTTGCGTTAGGACTACATACGATGGGTTTTTTAGCTAAATTTTATGCTGAAGATATAGAACATATTAATAAGGGCCCACTAGAAGCGCTAAAATCTTCCGGCGCATCTAAAAGGCAAATAATATCTTTCGCTGTTATTCCTCAAATTATTCCATCTTTTGTGGCAAATAATTTATATATATTAGATAGAAATATTCGAATGGCAACAATGTTAGGAATTGTTGGGGCAGGCGGCATTGGTTACGAACTCCAATCTGCCTTTCGAATGTTTGAATATCCAAAAGTTTCAGCAATCATAATAATAATATTTATTACAATATTTATAATAGATAATTTATCTTCATATATAAGATTAAAAATTAAATAGAACCTAGTCATAAGCTCCTAAAATGTCGTCAAATAAGTATTACAAATTGAGAACAATCAAGTGCCACGTTTATTGGTTTTGATAAACGATATAACATCTATTTTTTTACTTTTAAAACTCAATACTAAGTCATTCAATTAAACCCTCGCACAGTTATTCATAGAAAGATTAAACAAATTATGTAAAAAAAATATACGTAACGAACATCTGTTTAGATGATAAAACAAATTTTCATACACACTTACTAATTGATTAAGTGTGTATGAGCTGTAAATTTTGTTAATTATTTAAGTAATTTTCGGTAAGTAAATATAACAGCAAAAACAATTATTAAAGCTGCTACCCCTTGGTCTCCAAGAGTATTAATTAAGACAATCAAGTTTTTTGTTACTTGAGATCCAAAAAAAGCAACATCTGGTCCAAATATTATTTCAGCAATAACTGAAACTGCTAATAAAAGAACTCCAACTTCTAAAAACTTGTTTAAATAAAATTTAATTTTATTAATCCAATTTATCATAATTCTTTCTTTTGTTGGTCATCACCTTAGATTGCAAACAACCTAAGGTGATAAGTATTAATTTTAGCTTATTTGTAAAAGCCTAAAATGATAATTGCAGCCACTAATCCTACGATACCTGCATCACCTAACGCTTGAACTAATCCAGTAATGTTAGTTGCAATGTCGCCAACAAATGGAACGTTTCCACCTAATAGGCTAACAACGATACCTAAACCAAGTAATGATATGATTACTTTAGTTAAGCTATCGAACGTTGCGCTTAATCCAGTTAATATTTTCATAAGTACTCCCTCTTTTATTTGTTTTTACATAAAAACGAATCACTTCGTTTCATGGAAAAACAATAACATAATAGATTCTGAGATACCCACATTAACGCAACTGTTAAAGCTTAAGAATAGAGTAAACTTAGGAAATTTTCGCTTTATGTGTAATTTTTGGCATTATTTAAGTTAAAGTTTTAAGCCAGGACCCTTTAAATACTTGGCGGACGGATCTAATGGCCATCTTGATTTAGCAACAAAGTTCAGTTTATTAGTTAATTTTTTTTTAAACCTCTTTATTCCTGCCCACGCAATCATTGCAGCATTATCACCACAAAATTTTAAACTAGGAAACAGGGGTGAGAAATTCATTTCTTTACAAACTTCTGTTAAATTTTCTCTTATAGATTGATTGGCAGCAACACCACCAGCTACAATGAATGGTATTTTTTTTTTTAGTAAAGTTTTATCTCTAAATTGATTCATGGCTACTTTAGTTTTTTTAAATAAAATTTTATTTACTGTATATTGAAAAGAAGCAGCAAGGTTGTATCTAAGTTGAAGGTCTCCATTAATTTTTTTTGACTCTCTTAAGACTGCAGTTTTAAGACCCGCAAAAGATAAATTACAACCAGCCCTATTAATAATTGGTTCTGGTAATTTAAAAAACTGTTTATCGCCAAGCTTTGAAAATTTTTCTATATTTGGGCCACCTGGATATCCGAGATCTAACATTTTAGCAGTTTTATCAAACGCCTCACCTAGAGCATCATCGATTGTCGTTCCAAGTTGTTCGTATTCATTAATATCTTTAACAATGAGATATTGCGAGTGTCCTCCTGAGATCAACAACAGTAAATACGGAAACTCTATTTTATTTTCTAAGCCAGGGCTCAAAGCGTGACCCTCAAGATGATTAACAGCCACAAAAGGTTTGTCAGCGAAAGCTGCAATTGATTTTCCAATATTAAGCCCAACTGTCAAACAAACTATTAGACCTGGGCCAGCTGTTGCTGCTACCCCATCTATTTCATCAAGGTTTATTTTACTATCCATCAGTGCTTTATTAATAATAAAATCAATATTTTCTACATGAGCTCTAGCAGCTAGTTCAGGGACAACGCCACCAAACTTTTCATGTTCTTTGATTTGACTAGATACAATACTTGATAGTATTTTCGCAGAGCCGTCCTCTTTTTCTTGAATTATTGCAGCCGCTGTTTCATCGCAGCTAGTTTCAATTCCTAGAAATGTAATATTTTTTTTCATTAAATTATGAACACAATATAAGAATAGTATAAAATAGATCTTTTAAAAATATAAATTAATAATGAAAAAAATTATAATAGGAGCACGTGGTAGTAAACTTTCTTTAGCCTATGCTGCTAAAGTTAAAAAATTGATTCTTGAGGCAGAATCTAAGTTAATCAAGGATGATATTGAGATTGAAAGCATAAAAACATCAGGTGATATATTTCATGACCAAAAATTATCTCAAATAGGGGGAAAGAATTTGTTTTGCAAGGAAATAGAAGAAAGTTTGTTAGCAAAAAAAATAGACATAGCAGTCCATTCTTTGAAGGACATGGCTTCTGAAGAAATACCATCTCTTAATATCGCGGCATATATTGAAAGAAATGATCCTAGAGATGTATTTGTTAGTCTTAAATATTCAAATTTTAAAGAACTAAAAAATAGAGTTATGGGTTCAAGTTCTAGAAGAAGAGATCTTCAATTAAAATTAATTAACAAAGATATTTTAGTTAAAAATATCAGAGGAAATATAGACACGAGGATTAAAAAATTAAAGGATGGTTTATACGACGGAATTGTTCTTGCGTTAGCAGGAATTAAAACTTTAAAATTAGAAGAAAATATAAAACATATTTTTTCAGCTGAAGAAATGTTGCCTGCAGTTGGACAAGGCATTATTGCTGCTCAGTGCAGAGTGGATGACACAAACATTATTAAAATTTTAAAAAAAATTAACAATGAAAAAACAAAACAGTGTGCCCTAGCTGAACGCAGTCTTTTAAAAACATTAAGTGGTGATTGTGATACGGCAGTTGGCGGCTTAGCAATAATACAAAATAATGAACTCATATTATCTGCACAACTTTTTTCTGATAGTGGAGATAAAGATTTTACTTTCAAAACAAAAGGCAAAAGAGAAGAAGGAATAAGTATAGGAGAAATAGTAGGTATAGAACTTTTAAAAAAGGCAGGAAATAGTTTTAAAAAAAAATGAACATATTGACTACAAGACCACTAATGGACGCTGAAGATTTAATGGAAAAACTTTTTGTTTATGGTCACAAGATCATTCATCTACCAACTTTAAAAATTTCTTCTGTAGAAACAGAATTAGTTAACCCCGAAAACTTTGATGCTTTTGTTTTCACAAGTACAAACGCGGTTAGAAATCTTAAACTAACTAACACAAATAAAAATTTACATTGTTTTTGCGTAGGTTCAATAACAGAAAAAATTGCACGCCAGTCAGGTTTTATGAATACCTCCTCTGCTGGTGGAACAGTAAACGCGTTAAAAAACCTAATAATGATTTCAGATAAAGTTAATAAAAATTCAAATCTTGCTTACATTTGCGGTGATAATACGTCCTATGATTTAGACTTGGAGTTAAGAAGAGAGGGGCTAAAAATAAAAAAAATTATAAATTACTCTTCTGAAGCTATCAGCGACCTAAATAATGAAAACAAAAAATTAATAGAAAATTATCCGCCTGATCTTATTTATATTTATTCAGTCAGAAGTGCTGAAAGCTTTATAGCTATAGTGAAAAAATATGAGTTAAACCCATTAGTGACACAATCAACTGTTATGTGTATAAGTAAAAAAGTAGCAAACATTTTTAAGCAACAAGAGTGGAAAAAAATTGAAATTTTCAATCCTGGCGATGAAATACTAAAATTTAAAGACCTAAATTAATGAATATACTAGAGAATTTTAAAGATTTATTTTTAGAAGTTTGGAAAAATGGAGTTTCAGGAATAAATATTTCTGAAATAATTATCGCTTTAGTGATTTTTCTTTTCTTTCTTTTTTTAAGAGGAATATTTGCTAAATTTGTCGTTAAAAGATTGGAGAAATACGTTTTAAAAACAACTAATAAGTTTGATAACTCCTTAGTGTTCTCTATGGAAGGCCCGGCAAAGTTCTTTCCAATCGTCCTTGGTTTTTTTGTTTCAACAAGTTTTTTGACTGTCGAAAGCAATGCTGTTGATGTAATTAATCGGTCATTAATTACAATTTTAATTTTTTGGTCTTTTCATCAAATTATTGGACCATTTTCATCGGTAATCAAATCTGTAGGAAGTTTACTCTCAAAAGATTTAATTAACTGGATCATTAAAGCCATAAAAGTTTTAATTTTAATACTAGGTGCCGCCGCCGTACTAGAACTCTGGGGAATAAAAATTGGCCCAATTATTGCAGGTCTAGGTTTATTTGGAGTTGCTGTTGCGTTAGGAGCACAAGATTTATTTAAAAATTTAATTTCAGGAATATTAGTATTAGTTGAAAGAAGATTTCAAGTTGGTGATTGGATATTTGTAGATGGTGTAATTGAAGGAACAGTTGAAGGTATTGGCTTTAGATCAACTGTAGTAAGAAGATTTGATAAATCTTTAGCTACTATTCCAAATTTTCAATTTGCAGAAAAAGCTGTAATTAACAATTCACAAATTACAAATAGAAGAATTAATTGGGTAATTGGAGTTGAGTATCGAACTACAGGCGAACAATTAAAAAATATTAAAGATCAGATAGAAAGCTACATAAGAGGTAGTAAAGATTTTGCTGTAAATGATAATGCGATCTTATCAGTCAAAATTGACCAGTTTGCTGCTAGCTCAATTGATATAAAATTAATATGTTTTACTAAAACTAGGCAGTATCAGGAGTGGATGAATGTTAAAGATACTCTTGCTATGGAGATTAAAAACATTGTTGAAAAAAATAAAGCTTCCTTTGCTTTTCCAAGCACTTCAATTTATGTGGAAAAAAATTAATGAATTCTTTACTTATCTTATTTAATGATATTGTTAGGCTTTATATTTGGGTCTTGATTATTAATGCAGCAGCAAGTTGGCTAGTAGCTTTTAACATTATTAATACAAGCAATCGTTTTGTTTACTCAGTCCTAGAAATTTCACACAAGCTAACAAACCAACCTCTAAAGATTATTAGAAGCTTTATGCCAAATCTGGGTACGGTAGATATTTCACCAATAGTGCTCATTTTAGCATTAGTATTTTTAAGAAATTTTATTAATGAAATATTTTATAAAGTTGCACTTTAAAAATGATAATAGACGGAAAAAAAGAAGCAGCATTATTAAGAGAAGAAATTAAAAAAGAAATTTTAGAAATTAAAAAAAAAATTAATAAATCTCCAGGTCTATCTGTTATTCTAATTGGTGATTCTGCACCAAGTCAAATCTATGTAAAAAATAAAGAAAAAAACTCTAGAGAAGTCGGAATTACTTCTGAGGTTATAAAGTACGCAAAAGAAGTCAAAGAGTCGGATATTTTAAAAAAAATTGAAGAACTCAACAACAACGTTAATGTTTCTGGAATTCTTGTTCAATTACCTTTGCCAGATCATATTAACAAAGAAAAAATTATAAATGCAATCAAACCATCAAAAGATGTAGATGGATTTCATCCAATTAATGTTGGAAATCTTTCATCAGGATATAAAGCTATAGTTCCCTGCACACCCTTAGGATGTTTATTGTTAATTAAAAAAGTAGAAAAAAGTTTAACAGGTAAACATGCCGTCATAATAGGAAGGTCTAATTTAAACGGCAAACCTATGGCGCAACTTCTTCTTAAAGAAGACTGTACAGTCTCAATAGTTCACTCAAAAACTAAAGATTTGAAGTCAGTGTGTCAGAAAGCTGACATCTTGGTTGCAGCAGTTGGTATTGCAAATTTGATTAAAGCGGACTGGGTAAAAAAAGACTCAATTATTATCGATGTTGGCATAAATAAAGTTGCAGATAAAATAGTAGGAGATGTTGATTTTGAGCAGGTCAAAAATAAAGTTAAAGCTATAACTCCTGTACCAGGCGGTGTGGGCCCAATGACTATTGCCTGTCTTTTAAAAAATACTTTGGAATGTTTTAAAGCTCGTTAGTTTTCTTGCTATCTATTTTTAGATACTTGCTATTTCTAAATCTTACAACGACTGTGGCTATAGACACGATTAATATTGCAAGAGCGATATAAATTAAGTTTGCAGGATCACTATTTTTGTCTTGAAGAATTATATATCTTGCAAGAGCGGTAATTGCGATTACAAGAGGATAAGTAATTCTCACTGCTCTGGTTTCCCAATACGATCTTACCAAACCCAGAACTTCTATATAAATAAACATTAACAATAAGTCAGCTAATCCAATGGTTTTTGTTTCGTACATAACTGATAGCTCTACAAAAAATGCAATTATAGTTGCAAATAAAACAGCAAGCACTGCAACTAATTGAATATTTCGAATCGCCGAATTCATAAAATAATCGTATCAGACTTTTAAGATTTATTTAACTGTTTTGAATGAAATTTAATAAATTTTTCTATTTTGGTTTTATTGAATGTCCTATTTTCTTCAAATGATACGTGTTTCATTGAATAAGCACTACTCAATGTACGTCTAGACATAATTGTTATATTGCCTTTATAAACCTTAAGAACAACAACACCATTAACTTTTTTTTTATTTTTATCTATAATTTTTTGCAAATTAACTCTTTTTTTTGAAAACCAGTAACCATTATAAACAAGCTCAGCATAAGCTGGCATAATTCGTTCTTTTTTGTGCATTGTCTCTTTATCTAAAGTTACTGATTCTATTGCTCTATGAGCGTCATATAATATAGTTCCACCTGGTGTTTCGTAAACACCCCTTGATTTAATCCCTATAAATCTATTTTCAACTAGATCAACTCTGCCCACTCCATTCTTACCTGCAATTTGATTTAATTTTTCTAATAATTTAGCAGGACTAAGTTTTCTTCCATTTACTGAAACAGGCTCACTATTTTTGAAACCAATTTTAACTACTGTTTTCTTATTTGGAGCTTTTTCAGGAGAAACTGTTCTTTGAAAAATAAATTCAGGCGCTGAATTTTTAGGATTTTCCAAAGCCTTACCTTCAGTCGATGTATGAAAAAGATTATCATCTACGGAGAAGGGAGGTGCTCCTTTTTTATCTTTGGGTATAGGAATATTATTTTTTTTAGCATATTTAATTAAATCTGTTCTAGAGGCTAAATTCCATTCCCTCCACGGTGCAATAACTTTTATTTTCTTTCCAAAAAAAGCATAACCTAATTCAAATCTAACTTGGTCATTTCCTTTGCCAGTAGAACCATGTGACACAGCATATGCTCCATATTTTTTTGCTATTTCGATTTGCCTCTTTGCTATTAAGGGTCTTGCGATAGAAGTGCCTAACAGATAAGAACCTTCGTATAAAGCATGCGCTCTTAACATAGGAAAAACATAGTCCTTAACAAAAATATTTTTAAGATCTTCAATAATTATTGTTTTAACTCCAAGTCTTTTTGCATTTCTAATAATTTTTTTTTTATCGATAACTTGACCAATATCGGACGTGTAAGCAATAACTTCTGCTTTATAGTTTTCTTGTAACCATTTTAAAATTATCGAAGTATCAAGACCGCCAGAGTAGGCTAGAACTATTTTTTTCATTAATTAATTAACCGCACTTTTTTTTTGCTGCTTCATAAGCCTTGGAAAAACCTATCATCGAATAGTGATCTACGGTTTGAGAACCTTTTGGCTCATTAGCTACGATCATTATGTTAGACGCTTTTTTCATAAGCTTTATAAATTTTTTTTCTCGTTCTTCTTCAGCTATCCAAGCAAAATTTTTTTTAGAAAAGAAAGCATAATTGTTTCTACCTGACTTAGCTTTTACCGTGGAAGCCTTATATACATGCCCACTAGTAACGCTAACCTCATCTCTTATGTTTTCCTGAGGTCTAAAAGTTACAAATAGTTTTGATGACTCTCTTTTAAAGTTTTTTGGTGATCTTGTTTTAGGTTTTGATTGAGCAAAGCAAATTTTACCTTGTTCTGTAGTTGCAGTAAAAACCTGCCAGTCTTTAAACGTTCCACTAGATACTGGATTAGCCACAAGAGCTTTAGTAGCGAATAAAACAATAATTGATGTTAAAAATATTTTTTTAAAATTCATAATAAAATTTTTATACTAAATTAAATTTATTTCAATTTTTTTAGGATTAGGGTGTGGGATTGGGATTATTTGAGTGGATTAAATTTATTTTCTCAATGATTTCGTCGCTAAGATCAATATCTGCAGTCCCAATATTTTCTTTTAATTGCTCCATGGTTGTTGCGCCAATAATATTACTCGTCATAAAAGGTCTTGAGTTCACAAACGCAAGAGACATTTGAGTCAGGGTAAGTCCATTTTCTTTTGCTAGCTTGTAATAATCATCAACAGCTTTTTTTGCATTATCTTCTTTATATCTAGTCCAAAAATCTCCAAACAACCCAATTCTAGAATTTTTTGGTATTTGGTTATTCCTGTATTTTCCTGAAAGATATCCTATTGCAAGCGGTGAATAAGCTAGTAGGCCAACATTTTCTCTACAAGAAATTTCAGACATTCCAATATCATAAGCTCTATTTAATAAATTATAAGGGTTTTGCACAGAAACTATTCTTGGAAGGCCTAGTTGCTCTGCTAGTTCTAAAAATTTAGATAATCCCCAAGGCGTTTCATTTGAAATGCCAATATATTTAATTTTTCCTTGGTCAACAAATTTTTTTAAAGACTTTAAAACAGATTCAAGGTCGTTCCATTTTCCTTCTTTTGAATCATGTTCGTAGTTTCTCTTACCAAAATAATTAGTATTTCTTTCCGGCCAATGTAACTGGTAGAGATCGATATAATCAGTTTGTAATCTTTTTAGACTACCTTCTACAGCCACAGCAATATTTTCTTCAGTATAATTTCCTCCACCATTTCTTATCCATTCAACTCCTGGCCCAACCATTTTAGTTGCTAAAATAATTTTTTCTCTCTTTTTACTTTTTACAAACCAGTTGCCAATGATTTCTTCTGTTTTACCTTGTGTTTCTTGTCTTGGTGGAACGGCATAAACTTCTGCTGTGTCAAAAAAATTCACACCTTGATCAAAAGAATAGTCCATTTGTTCAAAGCCTTCTTCTTGAGTGTTTTGTTCACCCATATTCATTGTGCCAAGACAAATTAAACTCACATCTATATTTGTATGGCCCAATTTTTTAAATTTCATAATATTTAATTACTTGATTTCCATTTAATACTAAAGACTTATTTGCTTAAGGTGCTGGGTTAGGATAGCTGTGATGTATTAAATCAATCTCATTAATAGTTTCATCGTCAAGCTTGATATTAACACTTTTAATATTTTCTTTGAGTTGTTCCATAGTTGTTGCGCCAATAATATTGCTAGTTACAAAAGGTCTCGAGTTAACGTAGGCGAGAGCCATATGCGTTAACGACATATTTTTCCTCTTAGAAAGTTTATAATATTCATCAACTGCTTCGTAAGCTTTTTCTTTTCTATATCTCCCCCAAATATCTGCATACAAGCCCATTCTTGAATCTTTAGGCATCTCGTTATTTCTATATTTACCCGACAAGTAACCAAATGCTAAAGGTGAGTAAGCAAGCAAACCAACGTTCTCTCTAATAGAAATTTCTGACATACCAACATCGTAAGTTCTATTTAAAAAATTATATGGATTTTGAACTGATACAATTCTTGGCAAACCATTAACCCTATTTAATTTTAAATATTTTGTAAATCCATAAGGAGTTTCATTTGATATACCGATATGACGAATTTTTCCTTGTTTAATAAATTTTTCTAATATCTTTAATATAGACTCAAATTCATGCCACTTTTTTTCATTTTCATCATGTTGGTAATCTAGTTTGCCAAAATAATTTGTATTTCTTTCGGGCCAGTGTAATTGGTACAGATCAATATAGTCTGTTTTTAGTCGTTTTAAACTTTCATTAAGAGCAGACTCTATTCCCTTTTCGTAGTACTCATTACCTCCTCCTCTTATCCATTTAAATCCAGGGCCAGTGATTTTTGAACCTAATATAATTTTATCCCTATTTTTCTTTTGTAAAAACCAATTACCAATGACTTTCTCTGTTTTTCCATACGAATGGTCCATAGGAGGCGTTGCGTAAAGTTCTGCAGTGTCAAAAAAATTAATACCTTGTTCTAAAGCATAATCCATTTGAGCGAATCCATCCGCCTCAGAATTCTGTTGACCCCAAGTCATGGTTCCTAAACATATTAGGCTTACATCTAATTCTGTAGACCCAAGTTTTTTAAATTTCATAAAATTACAATTTTTTGAAGTTAATTAGAATTAAGCAAATAAGTAAAGAATACAGGTATTGAAAAATATTAAAAAACTCTTATATTGTTAGATATATGGAATTTAATAAACAAAGTACGGCAGCAAAATCATCAACATCAGAAGAAATAATTGATCAAGGCTTAAGAGCCTACATGCTTAAAGTTTACAACTATATGGGTTCAGGAGTTCTTTTGACTGGTTTTATAGCCCTACTGTTTTTTAAGCTTGCGGTTGTTACAGGTGATGCCGGTGAAATAACGGGCTTAACTAATTTTGGTTCAACTATTTACACGTCAGGTTTAAAATGGGTTCTTATGTTGGCTCCACTAGGAGTAGTTTTTTATATGAGTTTTAATATTGCAAAAATGACTGCTGCAAAAGCTCAAACTACTTTTTGGGTATTTGCAGCTTTAATGGGAGCTTCCTTATCTTCAATTTTTTTAATGTACACGGGTGCGAGTATAACTAGAGTGTTTTTTATTACAGCAGGAACTTTTGGTTCAATGAGCCTTTACGGTTACACTACAAATAGAGACTTAACTAAACTTGGTTCATTTTTAATGATGGGGCTTTTTGGAATCATTATTGCTTCAGTAGTTAATATATTTATGAAATCATCAATGATGTATTTTGTAATATCTATTTTAGGAGTTTTAATTTTTGTTGGTTTGACTGCTTACGACACTCAAAAAATTAAGAACAGATATCTTGAGACTGACAGTGGTGAGCTAATGGGTAAAAAAGCAGTCATGGGTGCATTAACTCTTTACCTAGATTTTATAAATTTATTTATAATGCTATTAAGACTTTTTGGTCAAAGAAGATAATCATTTTACCGCTCTCAAATTATTCCATTTTGTTTTTTTTATAAGATTTAAAAGATCGTTAGATTTTTCCAATACATTCCCATGCTTGTCTTTGATATAAAACTTTTCATCGTAATTTTTAGGCTTTAAGTTTTTTAAAATTTTATAAATTGGTTTTTCAGAAGCGCGTTGATAAATATCAAAAGAGATTTCTCTAGGTCCAATAGAAACCCCATAGTCTTTCCAGGTCCCGTTTGAAACCATTTTTCCATAAAGATTTAAAATAGTCTGAAGCTCTTTTTTCACAAAAAAAATCTCTTTATCACTATTCTTAGGACCGTTATTTACTACTAATTTTAAGTTACTCATATTTTGTGCTTATTTATTAAAAACATTTGAAAAGCTGTAAAAATAAAAGTTATTGGAAGAATGCCCCAAACTTTAAAATTTACCCAAAACTCTTCTGTTTGTGTTCTCCAAACATATTCATTTAATAAAGCCAATGCGAAGAAAAAAAACACCCATCTTATTGTCATAATTTTCCAGCCTTCATCGGACAAAGATATCGACCTACCAAGTATTTTTTTTAAGATATGTTCTTTAGTGAAAAACTTCTCAAAAGTTAAAGCAAAACCAAAAAAAATATTTATGATTGTTGGCTTCATGTAGAGAAACACTGGATTATTAAAGTAGAGAGTTAGCCCTCCAAAAACAGATATAATTATTCCCCCAATTAGAGGAATGTAAGGAATTTTTTTTTCAGCTATATAACTGATAAGAACGGCAATTATAGTTGCGACAATAAGCGGAGGAATAGCAGTGCTCAAATTTTTTCCACTTTTAGAGTAAACTACAAAAAATATTAATAAAGGACCAAAGTCAGTAATAAACTTTAATAAAGACTTATTCACACTTCAATCCTAACATAAATCTATTTTTAAATAAATTTATATATTGATTTATAATTAAAAGTTACTATCTTTAACTAATGACAGCAAACCTCGCAAAATTTTCTATCGGAACAATCGTAAAACACAAACACTTTGACTTTCGTGGAGTAATTTATGATGTTGATTTTGAATTTAATAATTCTGAAGAGTGGTATCAATCTATCCCAAAGGATGTAAGACCTAGAAAAGATCAGCCTTTTTACCATCTGTTAGCTGAGAGCAACAACGTAACTTATGAAGCCTATGTTTCTGAACAAAATCTTTTAATGGACAATTCAAAGAAGCCAGTAAAACATCCGCTTATTAGCGAGATCTTTGTTGGAAAAAAGGGATCAAACTACCTCAAGTTATCTAATTAATTCGAAAAAAATCGCCACAAATCTAACAATATTAGATCAAATCTAGAACAAAAAATCTAATTATATTTACAAATGTTAATGTCTAGTTGAGGATCAATATACTCCCTTAAATGTCTCAACATTCTCAACTAGGCAAAATAACCTTCTTTATTTAAAATAAAAACTAATATATTTGATTTAAACCAAGATGCTTAAACTTTTTTCATCTAGCAATATTTATTCTTTAATACAAAAATTAATTAATTTTATAAATTCAATTTTTTTTTTGATTTTAATTATTGGCTTAACTTTTGCTTTAGTCTTATCACCTCCCGATTATATTCAAGGTGATTCCGTTAGAATTATGTACGTACATGTACCCGCTGCTTGGTTGGGGTTAGCATGTTTTGCTTTTATAACATTTCTCTCGATACTTAATTTTGTTTTTAAAATAAGAAATTTTTATTTTATTAATAAAAGTATAGCGCCAATCGGTTTGTTATTTACTTGTTTAGCAATTATTACTGGTTCTTTATGGGGCCAACCAACTTGGGGAACTTGGTGGGCTTGGGACGCCAGGCTAACATCCATGTTTGTGTTGATGCTATTTTATATTTTTTATATTTTAGCATTTAAACTATTAAATAGAGAAGAATTAATTGTAAAAGTTTCTTCAATTATAGCAATTATAGGCTCGATAAATTTACCTATTATTAAATATTCAGTTGAATGGTGGACAACACTTCACCAACCAGCAAGTATAAAGATTGTAGGACCAAGCAGCGTACATCCGTCAATGTTGCTCCCATTGTTGGTAATGTTGTTGGTTTTTTTGCTATATGGTGCGTTAATTTTTCTAATGAAATATAAAACAGAAATCATTAGAATAAAGAAAAAAAATATAAAAAGAATATGATTACAGAATTTTTAGCAATGAATGGTTACGGACTATACGTTTGGTTGTCTTTTGGTCTCGTGTTCATCTCTTGTGTAGTATTTTATTTGAAAACAAAAAAAACTTTAAGAAAATATGAAAATGATTTTTTAAGTGAGCTCCATAATTTATCAGTAAAAGAAAAAAGTAAAGTTTTAGAAAATTCTAAAATTGCGCAACAAATATTAGCGACAAACTCTAAGATGAATTAAGAGCATTTTAATGCTTACTAAAAGAGTTAAAAAAAGAATAATATTTTTAATTTTAATTTTCTTACTATCGATTTTATCCATTTTTTTTATTCTCAACTCTTTAAAAAAAAATATCTTATATTTTTCATCTCCCACTGAAATAAAAAAAAGAGAAGATATTCCTTTTGGAAAAGCTATGAGAGTAGGCGGTATGGTTAAAAAAGGATCAATAACGATAAATCAAAAAAATATACAATTCACAGTGACCGACTTTGAGAATGAAATTCTAATTAGTTATTCAGGAACTGTCCCAAATTTATTTGCAGAAGGGAAAGGTGTAGTTGCAGAAGGAAAGCTAAGTGATAAAAATTTTTTTATCGCAAGCAGAATACTAGCTAAGCACGATGAAAATTATATGCCTCCAGAAATCAAAGAAATAATAAAAAAAAATGCTAAGTAATATTGGAGTTGCTTTAGTTCTTTTAGTTCTAATTTTGAGTTTCTTAATTATCTACTATTCTAGCCTAGAACTAAAGACTTCCAGTCAATCTATTAGAAAAAATATTTACCAATTAAGTTTATTTCAAATAACCTTCACAGTTTTGAGTTTTTTTACGCTAATAATTGGTTTTATAAATTCTGACTTTTCACTCATAAATGTTTATGAGAATTCACATACAGCAAAACCACTTTTTTACAAAATAGCAGGTACGTGGGGTAACCACGAAGGAAGCTTGCTCTTATGGGTTAATATATTAGTTATATTTTCTTATTTATTTTTAATTTTTAATCACACCCATAATAAAAAATTTAGACTTTATACTTTAGTCTTTCAAAATATTTTAATTTTAGGTTTTTTGTTTTTTTTATTATTAAATTCAAATCCTTTTAATTCTATTTATCCAGTTCCAGTTGAGGGTTTGGGGCTAAATCCCATCCTTCAAGATCCAGCATTAGCAATTCATCCACCGCTCCTTTATGTTGGGTTTGTTGGTTGCTCAATTTATTTTTCTGCTGCCATGGCCTCATTACTTTCAGGCTATGCTGGAAAATTATTTGCTCAGTCAATCAAAACTTGGGTTAAAATTTCTTGGTGTTTCCAGACTCTTGGAATTATTGTGGGGTCGATTTGGGCTTATTACGAATTAGGTTGGGGTGGCTTCTGGTTTTGGGATCCTGTAGAGAATGCTTCACTACTTCCGTGGTTTGCTATTACAGCTTTAATGCATTCTCTTATTGTACTTGAGAAAAGAAATACTCTTTATTCTTGGGTGATCATACTTTGCCTTTCAACATTTATTTTAAGCGTAACTGGAACATTTTTAGTTAGATCTGGAATTCTAAATTCAGTCCATACTTTTGCGAGTGATCCTTCTAGAGGAATATACATACTTTCATTTTTATCTCTTATGATTTTTTCAGCTTTAATAATTTTTTTTACAAAATATAAAAAAGAAAATTATAATTTTAATTTAAAAAGTAGAGAGACTTTTATTTTAGCAAATAACTGGTTTATGGTTTTTTTTCTAGTAACCGTATTAATAGGCATGCTTTATCCAATTTTTCTTGACGTGTTAACTAATGTAAAAATTTCCGTTGGGCCTCCATTTTTTAACATTGTCATTATTCCACTGGTCATACCACTTATGTTTTTAATGGCTATTGGACCAAAATTTAGTTGGGTTAAATCACAAAATAGAGTTTTTTATAAAATTTTATTTCTTATTTTAGGTGCAATAATAATAAATTTATTTATCTTTTATTTTTTTGGTAAATATAGTTTCTTGTCTAATTTAATTTTTATAGCAGCAATATTCTTAATTTTATATTCACTTTTAGATATAAAAAAAATTTTTAATAAAAAAAACAAATTTGAATTACCAAGGATTATTTCTCATTTAAGTTTCGGTTTCCTTGTTTTTTTTATTGGCATTAATTATCAATTTTCTCTTGAGAAAGACTTTAATTTAAAAGTTGGAGAAATTAAAGAAACGAATAATTATGAAATTAATTTTGAAGAAATAAAAATTAAAGAAAATAAAAACTATAAAGCAGTAATTGGTAATTTTAAATTAACAAATCTTAAAAGCAACTTAGTTCAATATTTAAATCCTGAAATAAGAATTTATTCAAATCCAGAAACTTTAACATATGAAGCTGCGATAAAGACAAGAGTTACTTCAGATCTTTACTTAACTATGAGTAACGTGTCCAGATCTGACTATTATAATATTAAATTTCAAAAAAAACCGTTCATGATTTGGATTTGGATCTCAGCTTTAATGATTTCACTCGGAGGCTTTATGCAATTAATTTTAAAAAAAAATGAAAATTAGTATTTCAAAAATTATTATTTTTATTTTTATAATTTTCTCTCTCAGCGTCTTTTGGCTGGGGTTAAAGATAGATAATAATTATGATACTAAAAGTCTTATTGGAAGTAAAATTAGCAACTTTCATATAACAGAAATAAATAATGACAATCAATATATTTCTGAAGAAGATTTAAGAAAAAATAAATATACTTTAATTAATTTTTTTGCTTCATGGTGTGCTCCATGTAGAGTTGAACATAAGTATTTATTGAGTCTATCAAACCAAAACAAAAAAATTAAGATAATAGGGATTAATTTTAAAGATAAAAAAATTAATGCTAATAATTTTTTAAAAGATTTAGGTAACCCTTATAATTTTGTTGGAAAAGATACTGACGGTAAAATTTCAATTTCATTTGGAATTTACGGAATACCTGAATCTATATTAGTTAATAATGAGCTAACTGTGATAAAAAAGATTATCGGTCCAATTGATCAAGTTCAATTTGAAGATGTTTTAAAAATAATACAATGAAAATAAAATTTTTTATCTTTATAATTTATTTTTTATTTTTAGCTGTTTTAAATTCAAATGACAATAAAACAGAGTTATCAGTAATTTATAAAAATTTGAGATGCTTAGTTTGCCAAGGACAATCAATTGCTGATTCTAATTCAGATTTTGCTGCCACTATAAAACTTGTCGTTCAAGACCAAGTTAATGAAGGAAAAACTAAAGATGAAATTTATACTTTTTTAATTAGTAAATATGGTGAGTGGATAGTTTATCAACCGACCTTCAGTAAAAGTAATTTAATTCTTTGGATTTTACCTTATTTCATATTCATAGCGGGAGGCTTGTTTATTTTTTTTATCGTAAGAAAAAGCAAGAACAACAAGGTTAATTGAATGTATACTTTTTAAACTTAAGGTAGTATTTTTCATCAAAATGAAACTAAAATTTTTAGTGTTTTTTATTACTTTTCTTAGCTTTAACTTAGTAGTTGTCGAAGCTAAAAGTGCTGAAACGATTCGTGAAGATCTCAGGAACGCAAAAAACCGAATTATGAAAACCTTAACTGGAAATGAATCTTACACAGAAAAAGAAAACATAGAATATACTAAGACAGAAGCATTTAAAGGGGAGTGTCCTAAGACAAAAGGTCCAACAAATCTACGTCAAGACCTCGCGTGCGCAAAAAAACGAATTAGGGAAACTTTGTCTGGAAATAAATCTTATCAAAAAGAAAAAAGAACAAACAAAGCAAGATCTTTTGATGAAAAAAATAATAACATATCAGTTTACACGGGTACATTCGATACAATAGATAAAGAAGGTGATGATCAAACCACTCTAATGGGTGTGGAACATAAAAATAAAGATTTATTTCGTGACACTTGGATAGGAAGGTTCTCACCTACTACTGGAGCTTTTGTTACAAAAAAAAATTCAATTTATCTATATACTGGTATTGAGGCAGATTATAATTTAGGACCTATAAATATATCACCAAGCTTTGCACCTGGATATTACGAAGCTGGAGATGGAAAAAATTTAGGAAGTGCACTTGAGTTTAAATCAGAAATAAAAGTTGGTGTAGATTTATTTAAAAATACTAATCTTGGTTACAGCTATAGTCACATCTCAAACAATGACTGGGGAGATGTCAATCCTGGCACGGATAATCAATCAGTTACAATCTCTAAAAAGTTTTAATTAAAAATGTCAATTAAAGATTGTTACAATATTGAAGATTTTAGAAAACTAGCAAAAAAAAACCTACCTTCACCAATTTTTCACTATATAGACGGCGGTGCAGACGATGAAATAACGTTAAAAAGAAATACAGATTCTTTTTCTAAATGCGATTTGATTCCAAATATTTTAGCCAGCGTAGGCGAGCCAGATCTTTCTGTTGAAGTTTTTGGTCAAAAAATTGATATGCCTTTATTTTTATCTCCAACTGCGATGCAGCGTCTTTACCATCATGATGGAGATAAAGCATCCGCAAGAGCAGCTAAAAAATTTGGAACCTTTTATAGCATGTCAACAATGGCAACCTCATCAATTGAAGAAATTGCAAATATTTCGGAAGGACCAAAATTATTTCAACTTTATATACACAAAGACCAAGCACTTACCGACAATTTAATAGACAGATGTAAAAGCTCAGGATTTAAAGGTTTATGTTTGACCGTTGATACAGTTGTTGCAGGAAATAGAGAAAGAGATCATAGAACTGGTTTTACAACTCCACCAAAACTTACCTTAGAAAGTCTGATGAGTTTTGCCGCCCATCCAACTTGGACCGTAAATTATTTAACTCACGGAAAATTTGAATTGGCGAACGTTGCTCATTTTACTAAAAAAGGTTCAAGTATCGCAAAAGGAGTAATGGAATATATTAATGAGCAGTACGATCCGGCAATGAGTTGGAAAGATGCAGAATACTGTGTGAAGCGCTGGAATGGTCCATTTGCTTTGAAAGGCTTGATGTCGGTTGAAGACGCAAAGAAGGCAGTTGATATTGGTGCCTCCGCAATAATGCTTTCAAATCATGGCGGCAGACAGTTAGATGGTTCGCGATCACCTTTCGATCAACTTCCTGCAATTGTTGATGCTGTTGGAGGAAAAATTGAAATTATTGTAGATGGTGGAATTAGAAGAGGCACACATGTTTTAAAAGCTTTAGCTATGGGCGCA
>Ga0308019_10000543_pt1 | contig 23532 bp, 21 predicted proteins | sample Neamet284_FD_203135 | JGI IMG/M metagenome (GOLD analysis project Ga0308019, IMG submission 203135) | Marine microbial communities from water near the shore, Antarctic Ocean - #284 | ecosystem: Environmental > Aquatic > Marine > Unclassified | place: Southern Ocean | collected 2014-10-01 | reverse complement strand
AATGGCAGAGCGCCTGTGGGCCACTGGCGAAGAGATGGCCGAGGGTTATCTGATATAGGCGCACCGGCTAAGCCGAGTTATGACGCCTTTAGATCGTCAATTGATTTGCCTAAACGCCTGGTTTACGTCGCTTGGGTGGCCGCATTTTGGCTTGATTTAGGTTATAAAAGTTAATTTTATGTCGTTTTTAGGGTGCCTAAAGCCTTGCGTAATTGGTTATCCTTCGCTACCTTAGCCGCCAACCAATATCTCTCCCGTTAAAAGGAAAAAAAATGCCTGCTTTAGTTCTTGATGGAAAATCTTTGTCAACTCAATCCGAGGCTGACCTGGCCGGGCGAGTTGCCGAGCTTAAACAAAAGAATGGCGGTCAAGCGCCTATTTTAGCCACTATTTTAGTGGGGGCCGATCCTGCATCAGCAACCTACGTCAAGATGAAGCAAAACGCTTGTAAGCGCGTCGGCATGGAATCTATTGCCGTTGAGATGCCCGCACATACCTCAACACGCGAACTACTCGCTCAGATCGATGAACTCAATACTAATCCTAATTGTCACGGTATTCTGTTGCAGCATCCGGTACCTTCACAGATAGATGAGCGTGCCTGTTTTGATCAGATTGATATCGCCAAAGATGTTGATGGGGTCACCTGTCATGGATTTGGTCGCATGGCAATGGATGAAGACGCTTATGGGTCAGCAACACCTCAGGGCATTATGCGGATACTAGAGGCCTATGGTATTGAATTGACCGGAAAACACGCGGTCGTTGTTGGCAGGAGCCCTATTCTCGGAAAGCCAATGGCTTTGATGCTGTTAAACGCTAATGCAACCGTAACGATCTGTCACTCTAAAACGCAGAACCTTCCTGATCTAATTAAGCAGGCTGATATTATTGTTGGTGCTGTCGGTCGACCAGAGTTTATTCAAGCCGACTGGATTAAAGACGGCGCTGTTGTAGTTGACGCAGGTTATCACCCCGGCGGTGTTGGTGATATTGAATTGGCTCCACTGATCGATCGTGCGGCGGCATATACGCCAGTTCCTGGTGGTGTTGGACCGATGACAATTAATACGCTAATACAGCAGTCTGTTATAGCTGCAGAGAAAGCCCTTGTAAAGGGCTAGGTCTTACTGCTGATTCTGTCGATCATCGCTGAAATTGCATTTTTAGCGTAAGGCTGATTGATCGACCACACCTGCTGCGCGGTCTCTAGGTTTACAATTTCGTTATGCTCATTGGTGCCCCCAGCCTGTCTCAGCGTTTGCTTGGTCCGCAACAACAGCTCTTTGGGTAAGTCCCGAATATTAGCAGTGAAATCAAAGGCCGCTTCGACTAGTTCGTCCTGTTTGACGCACTTCCACGCTAGTCCTTTATCGACCGCTTCTTGTCCAGTAATCGATTGAGAAAATAACAACATGCCGGCAGCTGTGTTCCAATTCACCAGTTGCCGTAACATCCAGCTGTTGCCGCCACCCGGATGTAAGCCTAGACCAAAGAATCGAGGCTCAAATCGAGCGTTCTCGGTGACTATACGCACGTCGCAACCCACCGCCATATTGAAGCCTGCCCCTACTGCAGGGCCATTAACTGCAGCAATGGTTGGCAGTTCACACTGTGCGATACACAGAAAGCCACTATATATATTTTCGAGCATCAACTGGTCGGCGGTTATATCAGTAAGCTGACCACCCGCACAAAAGGTTGGCCCATTGCCAGTCACTATTAGCGCCTTTACATCAGGGTGTTGCTCGGCTTGGGCGACATAATCAACTATTAATTCACAGACCTCAGCTGTCAGCATATTGCGTTTGGAGGGATTGTTAAGTGTTAATAAGCCAATATTGTCGCGAATTTCGAAAAGCACCAGAGACATGAGTAGTTCCTTGTTGTTAGGGTGGCGTAAGGATACCATTTAGCAAGCCCTAATTAGAACTGTGAGATTGTCACCAATGTCAGTAATAATACTCCCTGTTACACCTCTTAATGCTGAAGAACTAGTGGCCCACCGAGGCTATCGAGCGAAATACCCTGAAAACACTGCATTATCAATTAATAAGGCGATAGACGCAGGCGCTCTATATGTCGAATTAGACGTGCAGTTCAGTCAGGATAAGCTACCGATCATTTACCACGACACCACACTCTCTCGAGTCAGTGGATCAGACAAGTCCGTGTTTGCGTTTAAGAGAGATGAGTTATTAGTCTACCCGGCTTACGAACCAGAGCGATTGGGTGACACATTTATCGCTGAAAAGATATCTCCATTAGAGAGCTTGGTGGCAATCTTAGAGGCTAACCCAGACGTCAAAGCTTTTGTTGAACTCAAGGATGAGTCTATCGATCATTGTGGCCGAGAGCTTATGCTTGAGTCTGTACAACAGATACTGCAACCAGTGGCTGATCGAGCAGTAATTATGAGCTTCGATTATTCCCTAGCTTTAGGTGCCAGAAAGAGTGGCTGGCCACTGGTAGGCTTAGTGCTAAAGCAGTGGGATGATCTTTACTTAGAAGAGGTTAAGGCCGCTGAGCCTGATTTTATCTACACCGATCACCTCATTATTCCCCCTAAGTGTGATTTGGCTGCAATAGAGGTTCTGCGGGATGCAACCTTAGTTGCCTATGAAGTAGGAAGCCAGGCACTTGGGCATTCGTTATTAGGCCGCGGAGTAGATATGCTTGAAACTTTTGAAATTGAAGCAATGCTGATAACCGATTGATTTACAGTCTATCCACGTCGCCATTTTGTGCCTTCTCGGCTGTCTTCAAGAACCACGCCACGCGCTAACAAGTCCTGGCGAATCAGGTCTGCCCCAGCAAAGTCTTTATCAGCTTTTGCTCTTTGGCGCTTCTCGATCAGGCCCTCAATCTCGGCGCTTGAAATATCAGCAGAGCTCCTCACTTGAGTAAACCATTGCTCAGCGTCACTCTGAAGTAGACCCATTAATGAGCCAAGTCCCGCTAGTTCAGCACGCAAATCTTGCTGCTGCAAGCCAGTAGCGGCATGCATCTGCTTCGCTAGGCGATGTAGTTCACTGATGGCCAGAGGAGTATTCAAGTCGTCTAAGAGTGCTTTATATCCCTTAGTCTGCATACCAATAATCGAATCTGAACCTTTAATACCACGCAGGTATCCATACAGGGTATCTAAAGAACGCCAAGCGCTATCGAGCAGATCCTTGCTGAAGCTCTGCTCTGAACGATAGTGTGCAGACAAAATAACATAGCGTAAAACTTCTCCGGGGTATTGATCTAGGAGATCATTGACCATACGAAAATTACCCAATGATTTGGACATTTTTTCGCCTTCGATGTTAATGAAGCCGTTGTGCATCCAAACATTGGCCATCGGCTTACCGTTATGCGCGCAGCAGCTTTGGGCTATTTCATTCTCATGGTGAGGGAAAATTAGATCTTGGCCCCCGGCGTGGATATCAATAGTGTCGCCGAGGTGCTTTTCGGTCATCGCAGAGCACTCAAGGTGCCAGCCTGGACGGCCTTTGCCCCAGGGACTGTCCCACCCTGGCTCATTCTCAGCAGATGGCTTCCAAAGTACGAAGTCTCCAGCGTAACGCTTGTAGTCCGCAACCTCGACCCTCGCGCCAGCTAGCATATCGTCCAACGATCGACCGGATAGTTGACCATAAGTCTTCATAGACTGGACCGCAAAAAGGACGTGTCCATCAGCGACATAGGCATTCTCTTTCTCTATTAGAAGGCGGGCCATGCTAATCATTTCTGGAATATGTTGTGTCGCGTACGGAGTAATGGTTGGCTCAAGATTGTTCAGCGCGGCCATGTCTTCGAAATAGGCTTTTGAATATCGAGCTGAAACGATGGAAATGTCTTCGTCGAGATCTGATGCAGCCGCCATTATTTTATCATCAATGTCAGTGATATTTCGGGCATACACGACGTTGGGGTACTCATTCTGTAAAACACGATACAAAGTATCAAACACAACCGCTGGTCGAGCATTGCCAATATGCACCCGGTTATAGACTGTTGGCCCACAGACGTACATAGTGATTCGATCGGGGTCGATCGGCTCAAAGGCTGCTTTCTCACGGCTTAACGTGTTGTACAGCGCCAAAGTACTACTTTTTTTATCGGTCATTCTATGCTTTCCAGTTATCTCGCAATCCAATAGTGCAGTTAAACACTAAATTGTCCAAATCACCGCTATCTCGAGTGAAGTACCCTTCCCTCTCAAACTGATAATGGTCGCCGGCAATAGCGTCAACAAGACCCGCCTCAACCTTACAGCCGGTCATTTCGACCAAGGAATCAGGGTTTAGATAATCAAGCATATCTCTATCGCCCTCATCGGGTGATGCGACTGTAAACAATCGGTCGTACACATTAACGGTACAGTCTACAGAGGTGTGCTTAGATACCCAGTGAATGACTCCTCGAGGACGTATACCCTCGGGAGCATCTTGCCCGACGGTATCAGGCACTAGGCTGGCTATCACTTCGATGATCTCGCCAGCCGCATCTTTGATGATCTCATCGGCACGAATAATGTAGGCACTACGCAAGCGAACATACTCACCAATAACAAGGCGCTTGAATTTCTTTCTAGATAAAGTCGTATCTTCGCTAAAGTCAGACCGATCAATATAAATCTGTCGTCCAAAATCAAGAGTTCTCTGTCCTAGCTCTTCTCTGTTCGGGTGACAGGGAACGTTAAACTGCTCCTGCTCGCTGTAATTGCTGAGCGTAATAAGAAACGGCTTAAACACACACATGGCTCGACCAGCATTGACGTTAAGGTCGTCTCTAATAAAATGCTCGAACTGAGCCATATCGACGGTACCGTCTGTTTTGGCAACAGCTAAACTATTACAAAAATTACGAATCGCAGCCGCACTGACACCCCGACGACGCAAGCCTGAAATAGTCGGCATGCGGGGATCGCTCCAACCATCCACATGACCCTGATCTACCAACTGTTTGAGCTTACGCTTGCTGGTGATGGTGTAATTAAGGTTCAACCGACCAAATTCATATTGCCTCGGGATTGATGGTAAGGGTAAGTTTGTCGTAAACCATTCATAAAGTGGACGGTTAGCGGCAAACTCTAAGGTGCAAACCGAGTGGGTAACCCCCTCAATCGCATCTTCCTGCCCATGAGCAAAATCATAGGAGGGATAGATGTTCCATTTATCCCCTGTGCGCTGATGAGCCATCTTCTTAATTCGATACAACACTGGGTCCCGAAGATTAATATTAGGCGATGCCATATCAATCTTAGCGCGAAGTGTCATTGCACCCTCGTCGATTAAACCTAAACGCATATCTTCCAGTAAGCTTAAACTCTCTACTGCAGTTCTATCACGAAAAGGGCTGTTTTTACCGACCTCAGTTAAGGTGCCCCGATACTCGCGCATCTGTTCGGCATTTAGCTCGCAGACATAGGCCTTGCCTTGGGTAATCAGATACTTCGCCCAGATGTACAGTTGCTCGAAGTAATTGGAGGCATAGCAGGGGCCCTCGCCAAGATCATAGCCAAGCCACTCAACGTCCTCAATAATTGCTTGAACGAACTCTTCATCTTCTTTTTCAGGGTTGGTGTCATCAAATCTAAGATTACAGATGCCACCATATTGTTCAGCCAAACCAAAGTTCACACAAATCGATTTAGCATGGCCAATATGAAGATAGCCATTTGGCTCTGGAGGAAAGCGGGTAATGACCTTTTTAACCCGACCAGCGGAAAGGTCAGCATTAATAACCTGCTGGATAAAATTAATTGGTTTTTCAACGTCAGTCATAGTTTTTGCAAAGATAGGGCCAGGGAGCGTGCAAGTATAGCGGTAGCGTGCTTTTTGATAAACAAAAAGCCTCAAATAGCGCTTTTTTTATTCCGCTAGCGGACTACTTTTGACAATATCAGTAAAGAATAGTTTAAATCGTGCCCGTTACAACCTAAAATAGCGGCCTAAACAAACTTATACTAAAGCTAAGGAATACTAATGATTACATTTCGGACCACCATGGGTGACTTTTCTATTGAACTTGATTTTGATAAAGCTCCCGTAACCGCGGCTAATTTTCTACAATATGCACGTGATGATTTTTACACTGGCACCATTTTTCACCGGGTTATTAACGGGTTTATGGTTCAGGGCGGCGGCATGGACTCCGGCATGAATGAAAAAAGCAGTCGAGCGTCGATTGAAAACGAAGCTGACAATGGACTTACTAACGAGATTGGCACCCTTGCCATGGCCCGAACGGGTGACCCGCACTCTGCATCATCACAATTCTTTATTAATGTTGCTAATAATGGATTTTTGAACCATTCAGGCAAGAATAGCCAAGGCTGGGGATATGCCGTTTTTGGAAAAATTGTTGATGGTATGGACGTGGTAGACACTATTAAGGCTGTGAAAACAGGTAATTCAGGCGGACACCAAGATGTGCCATCCGATATTATTGAGATCACTGAAACTGTTGTTGGCGAAGAGTACGCCGCCAAATAGAGCGATTATTTTATGTCAGTTCTGATTATTTCAGACCTACATCTATCTCCTGAACGCCCGGTTATTTTCCGGGCGTTTTTGGATTTCATAAGAGATCGTGCCGCGCAGGCTGACGCGCTTTATATTCTAGGGGATCTCTTTGAAGCCTGGGTCGGCGATGATGACCCCAGTGATCTTGCTGATCAGACAAAGACTGCTCTATTGCAACTAAGTAATAGCGGAGTACCTGTCTATATCCAGCGCGGCAACCGCGATTTCACTCTTGGCGCCCGTTTTATGCGTGAGAGCGGTGCCACCTTGCTCGCTGATGAGGAGATTATTGAATATTACGGACATCGAGCCCTGGTGATGCATGGGGACTCTCTTTGCACTGATGATGTTCAATATCAGCGTTTTCGTCGAAAGTCTCGAAACCCGATCTATCTTTGGTGCTTAGTTCATCTGCCTTTACGGGTGCGACAGAAAATCGCTACTGATTGGCGACGCAAAAGTGCCGCAGCCAATAGTAACAAAGCTAGTGCAATAATGGACGTCAATACAAAGGCGGTCGATAAGGTCATGGCGAAGCACGGCGTTGATATCCTCATTCACGGTCACACACATCGCCCGCACAGGCATCAATTGAACAATGGTGAGCGTATAGTCCTTGGCGACTGGGAAGCTAATGGCTGGAACCTCACCATTAACAGCAGTGGTATTGAGCTAGAATCGTTTCCGATCCTTTGAACCTAAGAAAATACCCCAACTGTATTGAATCTAGCTAGCTATATACTGTCGTATGAGTATGATTACGCCCTTATTAATATCAACTTTAATGGATAGGTAATTATGGAAACTGAAAAGTATCGCACTAAAGCGATGTCCGGCGGCATTCAAAGCACCGCTCTTAGCCCGGAGGTTAGCAAAGTACTTCGTAGCACCTACATGCTACTAGGAACCACTATTGCCTTTAGCGCCCTGATGGCAGGGCTATCCATGGCCATCAACGCACCCTATTTTGGATTTTGGATGACTCTCATACCCTACTTCTTTTGCTTGTGGATGACAGAAAAGAATAAAAATAGCTCTAAAGGTCTATTCTGGGTGTTCGCACTAACCGGCTGGCTGGGCTTTACTCTGGGACCTATTTTAAATATGTACCTAGCAGTCAAAGGCGCAGAACCTATTATGCTAGCCCTTGGTTCGACAGCATTGGTGTTTTTTGCATCTTCCGCTTACGTCTTAACTACACGAAAAAACCTTAGCTTTATGTCCGGCTTTTTGATGGTTGGTCTATTGGTAGCGTTTATTGCCGCGATTGCTAATATGTTTTTACAAATTCCGTTATTGTCTCTGACCATTAGCTCGGTATTTGCCCTTTTATCCGCTGGCATCATAATGTGGCAAACCAGCGCTATTATTCATGGCGGTGAGCGGAACTACATATCAGCAACCGTGATCCTATTTGTGATGATTTATAACCTCTTCAGTAGCCTGCTCCAGATCTTTGGTATCATGGGCGACGATTAACGAGGCGGTGTACGTTTTACTCAAAGCCCTGTTTAATAGCAGGGCTTTTTTGATGAGCGGTGTAATAAATGTCTGATGACCAGAAATATCTTTCTAAATTGCCTCAGTGGACCACTGAGCATGCTAGTCTGTTTGGTCTAGAGCAAAACATTGAGGTGGTTGATGAGCACCTTGAGGTGTTGTTGTTAGCAAGAGACTTCTATGGCAGTTACGGATTCTCCCCCTCAATGAGACCACTGTGTAAGACCGTTGCCGCCAGCTTGGGCGTGGACAAAGGCCGTAGCATCTATCTAAATAAACTATTTTCTGGGAGTCCGGCCAAGACCGTCGCGTATTTGGCTGGGTTACCTAAACCTAAGAACTGTCTGTAGGGACTCTTTTATGAAACCTTTAAGTGAATATCCCTGCGCCGCCACGCCGAAAGACGCAGCCAAGCTAACAGATCAAGAGCAAGGTGATTTAGCGCCGCAGATAGCAGACTGGCAGATAGTTATTAATAGCGGCGTAGCGCAGCTTTGTCGTGTTTATCAGGTAGGTGACTTTGTTCAGGCGATGGCTTTTGCTAATCAGATTAGTGTGATAGCCGAGGAAGGCGATCACCACCCTGCCCTTTTGGTTGAATGGGGTCGTATTAAGGTGTCATGGTGGAGCCATAGTATCGGAGGACTCCATCTAAATGATTTTGTGATGGCCGCGAAGACCGATGAGATCTACGAAGCATTATGACTGACATATGGACACCAGTAAGCCACTACAGTCCGGACAACTATCAGAAGCAACTCGAAATTAAGATTGGCGCCTATAAAGCCGCGATTGCATGTTTGGGTGACTATGCAATTAAGGTACATACTTCAGATCCATTAAATTTCCGTATGCGTGCCGAGTTTCGAATTTGGCACCAAGATGGCTCAGCGCACTATGCGATGAATCGCCCAGGCGAAAAACGTCCCTATATAATCGATGATTTTCCTATTGGCGGCACCCTGATTAATCATCTAATGCCCCTACTCCTAAACTCTGTGAATGCTAATCCTGTCCTAAGCAAAAGGCTATTCAGCGCCGAATTCTTGACCACAACAAGCGGTGAGGCCCTTATTACCTTGATCTACCACAGGCCATTAGATGCTATTTGGGAGAACGAGGCTCGAATCGTTCAGAATGATCTAAAGCTCGCCATTATTGGGCGTAGCCGAAAACAAAAGGTGGTTTTAGATCGTGACTATGTGACTGAAAAACTCACTGTTGAGGGTCGCCAGTACCTCTATCAGCAAGTGGAGTCAGGCTTCACGCAGCCCAATGCGGGTATCAATGTACAAATGCTCACCTGGGCCAGCGAATGCTGCAGTGACATTGCCAAGGATACTGATCTACTTGAGCTATATTGTGGTAATGGCAACTTTACTACCGTTCTTGCTCAACATTATAGGAATGTCCTTGCCACGGAGGTATCCAAGGTATCTGTTGCCTCAGCTCAGACTAACTTTGAACAAAACAACGTCGGTAACGTACGTGTGGTAAGGCTGTCAAGTGAAGAGATAACCCAAGCGTTAAATGGGGAGCGGCCCTTCAGGCGCCTTAAAGATATTGATTTGGGCAGCTACGACTTTTCAACTATCTTCGTGGATCCTCCAAGGGCTGGTTTAGACAGTGGCACGCTAAAACTAGTCGCTCAGTTCGATCAAGTACTTTATATATCTTGTAACCCGGAGACTCTAATGGGGAACTTATCTGAACTGGTAAAAACTCACGAAATACAGAGCGTGGCGGTATTTGACCAGTTTCCTTGGACTCACCATTTGGAGAGCGGTGTTCTCTTAAAGCGACGGAGTTAGCCAAGCTGGAGTCTTGTCAACTGTTCGGCACTTGCCTGAATAAAGTCACTGTACTTGCTTTCAATCGCGGCTCTTTCTTGGGTCAACCGGTTCTTTTCAGACCTCTCTAGCGCCTTCCAATCATCAAGTATGGGAATATGGGACGTAGCTTCAGCGAGTTGTTGGAAAACGGAAAACAGTGTTTGTTCTTCAGGGTTTGCTGAAATTTTCTGGCTCAGAAACCCTATTCGCATTGCTGCCTCGGTCTCAGATACATCTCTCTGGATCAGTGCCTTAGCAATGATTTGTACGGACTGCCTAGCCTCTTTGTCATTGCTTTCAAGCTCAATTCTGAGCTCTTCCTCAGCCTTATCCCGACGAGATTTTTGACGTTTCAACTGCAAACCTAAGTATAAGGCATAGGCAGTTAACAGAACCACAATCACACCACCAATTGTGAGTGCGAGAGGATAACTCAAGACGTTTCATCCTCATCTGCAGAATCGCTGGAGTCGAGTAGTTGTGCGCCCTGACTGGCAATGGAAACGACATTGTCAGGAAGGGCCTTTTTGGCTTTTGCGCCTAGCTTCTTAAGTTCTTCTGTGCGCCTAACCAAATTGCCGCGCCCACTGACCAAGCGTTTGTGTGCCGTGTCCCAAACCTCCTTACTCTTGTCTAAATGCCTGCCCACGTCTTCAAGCGCCTCGACATAAAGAACAAACTGATCGTAAAGGGCCCCTGCCTTGTCAGCAATAACCTGTGCGTTTCGATTTTGGTCAGCATAACGCCATAGGTTCTTAATCGTTCTTAAGGTCACCATAAGGGTACTTGGGCTGACTAGAATGATGCCTCGGTCATAGGCGTCGCGCATAATTTCAGGGGCCCGATCTAAGGCCACCATAAATGCCGCCTCAACCGGAATGAAGATCAATACGAAATCAAGGCTGTTGACACCCTCTAAGCTCTCGTAATCTTTAATACTTAAGCCTTTAATATGAGCTCCAAGGGAGGATAAATGTTGTTTTAAGCACTGCTGTTTTACGTCCTCCTCCTCTGCATGAAAATATCGCTCGTAATCAACTAGGCTGACCTTGGCATCAATAATGATATCTCTGCCTTCCGGTAGATGAATAATCACGTCAGGATTACGGCGTTTCCCGTCTTCGTCTTTCAAGGCGACCTGAGTGTCATACTCGCGGCCCTTGGATAGACCAGAATCTTCAAGTAGCTTCTCAAGAACAAACTCGCCCCAATTTCCTTGAGCCTTATTATCACCGCGCAGTGCATTTGCCAGACTGACGGCGTCGGCGGAAATTTGCATGGTTTGTTTCTGGAGCTCAGTAATGTGGCCAACAAGCTTATTACGATCTGCATTTTCTTTGTCGTAAACAGTTTCAACCTGTTTCCGAAAATCACCTATATCTCTGCGCAAAGGACTGAGAGAGACCTCAAGTGCCTCTTTGCTCTGAGCAGAAAACTTGGCTTGTTTGTCATCGAATATGCGGTTTGCTAGGTTTTCAAACTCTTGACTGAGGTTTTCCTTAGCATCCTGTAATAGCTTCAACTGAGCTTCATACTGAGATTGCTGATTTGACAGTTTCTCTTCAAGAACCCGGTTCGTTGAGAGCAGTTCTGCATAGTCAATATCGCCCTTTGCACCCTCCTTTGATCGCGCAAAAAGCACGCCCATGACCAAACCGACGGCAAGACCAACCAAAGTGGCAAAAACTAAACTCAGACTAATAGAAAATTCCATGTGTTTATTGTAACAGTCTACTGTCAATTAGATCATTGTTTTGCGATTATAGAGTTCTATTTTTTCTATAAAGCGATTGACCAAGCAACTATGTTAGCGCCTTTAATTGATATACGACTATTTCGTCGATTTATCGAGGATGATCGACTTATTCTCACTCCGAATCATCGCCTTGCGGCGAAGATCTTGGATGCCTGGGCAATCGCTAACCGAGATGAATGTAGCGTGTGGCAGGCACCACGCGTTTTCTCAATCGATCACTGGCTAACTTTTTGCTGGGGTGAGCTTCAAGATCAGAATCATAGACTGGTGTCAGGACAGTCAATTGTTGGACATCAGCAAAGTCGGTATTACTGGGAGCGAGCGATTAAGCTCAATCATCCGGAGCTTAGCTCTAAATACGCTAAGATTGCCGGGGAGACCTATAGCAGGCTTCAGCAATGGAACCTCCAGATCGCTGAGATTCCGAACGATTCCCCGGCTACAGGGTACTTCAAGCAATGGGCCGAAAGCTTTGATGGGTTACTTAAACGAAATAATCTAGTAACCACAGCTGAGAGTTGGCGTGCTGTTGTCAATGGTTTTACATGTGACGCTTTACCAAAAGAAGAGGAAATCATCTTGTATGGTTTCCAATCAATATCACCTATACAGTCCGATATTATCGACAAAGTATCCGTTCGGTCCACGACCCTTCATACCCCCACCACTGCCTGTAATGCCTCGATAGTAAAAGTGTCCAGCACTGCAGAAGAACTATGGTGCGCTGCGCAATGGGCTGCACAACAGCTTAAGATTAACAAGGATGAAAGGGTTGGAATTATTATCCCCGACCTTAAAGATAATTTAGCAGCCATTGCTAGAGTGGTAGGGGAAGCCTGCCAGGCTGAGAAGATTAGTCCCGCCGTTAATATATCTGCCGGTACTCCTCTTTGTGACACAGCGATTGTCAGCCAAGGCCTAGAACTAATTGGGATGTTAAGACAGCAGCATCCACTTGAAGCGTGGATAAGTCTGCTCTACAGCCCTCATTCTCTATTTGATAGGCTTCCCATCTCATTTCGAGTGGATGCTGAAATCAGGTTGCGCAAAACAAGTCAATTTACGTTTGATCTACGAGAATTTCTTAATCAAGTGACACCCAATTCATCAGAGGATAATAGTGAGCATACCGATCAAATATTGCGTCCACTGATTTTGGTAAGAGACTTGCGGGCCACCGCAGAGGGCACACAGCAGGACTTTTCGAGCTGGGCTCTAGTCTTTAAGTCTATTTTAAGCGACCTTGGTTGGCCAGGTACAAGAACACTCAATAGTGTGGAATACCAGCAAAGAGAGCATTGGGAGCGATTGCTGGAAACATTCAGTGAGCTTGATAATTTATCCATTGAGGTGGGTTTCAACAACGCACTGAAACAATTGCGGCAGCTTGCCCAGGATGCGGTATTCCACCCGCAAACTTCAGACGCCCCATTACAAATACTGGGATTATTGGAAGGCGATGGGCTGCGGTTCGACAGGTTATGGATTACTGGCATGCATAGCCAAAACTTTCCCGCATCAGTGTCTATAAACCCACTTCTTCCAGCCAGTTTTCAGCGTCTTCATGAAATGCCTCATAGTTTGCCTGAGCGAGAGCTAGAGATAGCGCAAGCGCTCCTGCAGGGGTTTAAAAACAATACAGATGAGTTGGTATTAAGTTACCCGGAACTGAAAGGTGAAGAACAGCTGGAAGTGAGCCCACTGCTGAGGCTAGAGATTGAAAGAGATAGTCCGATGATGACCGATCATGTTGGACTCTATCCGCGGTGGCTAGCTCAGCCACATCAATTTGAAGTGTTTGAAGACCTTGCCCCATCTTATGATCCAAAAAAAGAGACCATCAGGACTGGAAGTACTCTCTTGAAGAATCAATCACTCTGCCCTTTTAACGCGTTTGCCATACATCGATTAAAGGCGGAGCCTCTGGAAACGCCAAGTCAGGGCCTCTCCGCTAAAGATCGAGGGTCTTTGCTGCATGACATTTTATTTAGGCTTTGGAAAAAGTGGGACAACTCTTCTGTGCTGAACGGATTAACAGACAGTAAGCTGTCAGAGGCCTTGATTGAAACTATTGCTGCAACCCTTGATTTGTCGATACCTCGTTATCCTATCCTGGGCGGCAATCGCTACCGTGCGCTCGAACAAACTAGGCTTAAAAAGCTATTATCTGAATGGCTAGATCTTGAGAAACAGCGCCCAACATTCTCGGTTGTCGACCTTGAATGTAGTCGGCGCGTTAGTTTTGGCGACCTAGAGATATCACTAAAATTAGACCGTATTGATTCAGTTAACGGTAATTTGGTGGTTATTGATTATAAGTCTGGAGAAGTAACGGCATCTCATTGGGATGGAGACAGGCCCAAAGATCCTCAACTGCCTCTGTATGTTCTGGCCAGCGAACCCCGGGCCAATGGCTGTGCTTTTGCTCAAGTGAAGGCCGGCAAAATTAAATTTGCTGGCGTTAGTATTAGCGAGCTAATCCCTGATGTGAACCCACTGGATAGCTGGGATACTCAAGTGGCCCTATGGCAATCCGCAATTACAGGCTTGGCTAACGAATTCACTACCGGAATCGCTCAGGTTGAAGTATTCGATTCCGCCAGCTTTCAATATCAAAGTCACTTGTTGCCTTTAAACCGCTGGCATGAAGCGTCTGAAATCAACACTGATCAGCTAAATAAGAGTAAGAAATGAGCATGGTGACTGATCAAGCCCAACGGACGCAAGCTCTTGATACTGAGAGAAGCTTTATTGTCTCAGCGCCGGCTGGGTCAGGAAAGACAGGGCTAATTACTCAAAGAGTTCTGCGCTTGCTTTGTATTGTTGATAACCCAGAAGAGATTCTAAGTATTACCTTTACGCGTAAAGCTGCAGCTGAAATGGCTGCTCGGGTTCACAGTGCGCTGCAGCTAGCGGCGTACCATCCTCGACCTAATGACGAGTACCAAGCAGAAACATGGGATCTCGCCTGTCTGGCCGTTGCTAGAGATAGGCAACGTGGCTGGAATTTACTACAGCTGCCAGGGCGACTGCGTATTCAGACTATTGACGGGTTCTGTCGCTACATCGCCAGCCAGTTCTCATTGGAAACCGATTTAGGAGATCTCTCTGAACCCAGTGAGCACCCGCAGGTTCACTATTATGCCGCGGCACGTTCCTTACTGGGCAAACTAGAGGGCGAAGACCGCACCGCGGAGTGTCTAGCCATACTTCTTGGCCACACAGGCAACGATTTATCACGGTGTGAAACGCTACTAGCCGAGATTCTTTATAAAAGAGAGCAGTGGCTGCCTCTGATCTATGATGCAGCGGATAATCAAGCGTACTTCAAGCAGGTGATCGAAGGGATAGTTAGCCAAACTGTCTCTGAACTGATTGATGCCCTTATGCCAATTGCTGGCGAGTTAATTCAGATCGTTGATTTTGCCGCCAATCATTTACCCTCTGAAAAAAATTACGCCTTGCAAGAACTTGTCGGAATAACAGATTTCCCCGATGACAGCCTGGCGACTATCGGTCAATGGAAAGTTATGCTGCGCATGCTAGTCACGCAGAAGGGTGAATTGAGAAAGTCCGTGACAAAAAATGATGGCTTTCCCGCGGATCAAACAGAAGCCAAAGGGCGTATGAAGGACATACTTGAATGGTGCTCAACTCAGCGAGATATCGTTGACTTGATTGCTAATGTCTTAAATCTGCCTGATTCAGAGATTAGTGCATCGCAGCAGGTGCTGCTTGATGCACTGGGGTATTTGTTACCCAAACTTGCCGCTGAGTTAAACATACAGTTTAGGCTACATGATTTATGTGATTATTCCACGATCACTCTATCAGCTCTTCAGGCATTGGAGCCGGCTACTGAGGATTCTGGAATATCAGACATAACCCTCAGGATGGACTACCAGCTTAGGCATATTTTGGTTGATGAGTTCCAAGATACTTCACAGACCCAGATAAGGCTGCTAAAAGCACTTATAAGTGGCTGGGAACCCAACGATGGCCGTAGTTTGTTCTTAGTTGGCGATGCCATGCAGTCTCTGTACAGTTTTAGGAACGCCAATGTTGGCCTATTTATCAATAGTCAACGGCACCCCATCGCTGGTGTGAGTTGCACTCCGTTATCACTAACCACTAATTTTCGCTCCAAGGGGGGCATTGTCGACTGGGTAAATGGGGTGTTTCAAGACGCATTTCCCGCGCGGCCAGATATTAGTCGAGGGGCTATTCCTTATTCATCATCCATGGCTTATAAAGATGCTGAGATAGAACCGGCCGTGAGCTTTCACGGATTTTCTGGGTCTGCTTACGAGATGGCTGAAGCTGAGCAGATCGCCCTTACATGCCGAGAAATAACCGAGCAGTGCTCGGGCGAGTCCATGGCAATCTTGGTTCGCGGTAGAAGCCACCTCAGAGCTATTATTCCTGCTTTACGTGAGCTGGGCCTTAACTGGCAAGCTCACGACATTATGCCTTTGGCGAGCAGAATGCCCGTCGTCGACTTGATGTCCATGACGCGTGCCCTTCTCTCCCCAGCAGACCGTATAGGCTGGTTGTCGCTGCTACGAGCCCCGTTCTGTGGCCTGGGCCTTAGAGATTTACTCATTCTAACAAATAGCACACAGCGCAACGGTTACAACGGTGACCCCATTTTAGAGCAGCTGCGTACGATACTGTCGATCGATGCCTTCCACGAGCTTTCGGGCTATGGTAAGACTAGCCTCAACAGGATTGTCCCAGTCTTGTTGTCAGCCTGGGATAGTCGCGGGCGAGGTAATCTTCGGAACGTCCTAGAGCACACATGGCAACAACTAGGTGGCCCAGCCTGCCTCTCAGGAACCGCTGAATTAAGCGATGTTCGTCGCTATCTAGATTTGGTAGAAAAATGGCAGGTGGCTGGCGTCATTGATGACTGGTCCAATTTTGAGTTGGCGGTAGATAAACTCTATGCCGAACCGTCGCCCTCAAGCACCACGCTAGACGAACAAGATAATGTGATTCAGGTGATGACGATTCATAAGTCAAAGGGACTGGAATTCGATCATGTCCTGCTACCCGGTCTCACCAGACGATCAGCATCTGATAAAAAGCCTCTTTTGCGCTGGCAAGAGCATATCGACTCTGACAGTCGATCAACTCTGGTCATGGCGCCCCTTGGCGCATACGACGAGGAAGACGACCCAGTCTATAGTTATTTAAAGCATGAAGCGGGAGTAAAATCACGGCTAGAAAACACGCGGGTGTTGTACGTCGCAGCCACGCGTGCAATTAAGCGGCTGTACTTATTTGCTGAGCTCAAGGCAACAAAAAAGGGCAAGTGGGAAGCACCATCGAAGAATACGTTGCTCGCTCCGATTTGGTCATCAATTAAGCAGGGCATCGACTCGGAGGCTTACTTCGTAACGGATGCTGATGTTGATACTGATATCTCAGATAACAAAGAGCACAACCCTACCCTGAGGCATATTAGACGGCTGCCAGAAAATTACGCAGTACACACCGCTGCCGCTGCAACTATTGAGATAGGCGTCAATGAGACGACTTCAGCGACAACAAAGGTTGACGACGCCGGTATAAGTCGGCGAGCTCGCCATCTTGGTACCGTGATGCATCGCACTTTAAAGCAGGTTGCTAATGAGGGTGTGCGGGCATGGCCAGAAAGTAGGCTTGCTAAACTGCCGGTTAGTTGGTCTGCACAGCTTAAGGAGCTTGGGCTCATTGTTGATGGTGATGAATTACAACAGCTTAGTGCGGCATTACAAAACATGCTCAAAGAACCAAAAGGTCAATGGATTCTAGCCAATCATAAACAGGCTCAGTGTGAAGTCGCGCTGGGATATTATCGAGCCGATAGCCATGAGGCTGGGACGTCAGTGATTGACCGCACTTTTATAAGCGAAGGTACACGTTGGATAGTCGATTATAAATTTACGGCTCCCAATGAGGGGGAAGTAATCGAACAGTTTGAGGCACGCCAGATTAATAGTTACCGAAAGCAGCTATCTCATTATGTAAGGCTTTATCAAGATTTAGGCCCAGAACCGGTACGTAGTGCCCTTTATTTTCCAAAGATAGGCTTGTTTAGCGAAGTATCTGCGGATTAAACTTCAAAAGTGCCTATTTTTCAGTACAATAACGGCCTTTTGTCGAATTATCGTAATCAGGAAATCCAAAATGGATCCGAGAGCTGTAGAAAATATTAACATTGAGTTACCCGAAATACTGATCACGCCGTCTGAATTAAAGCGTGAGATTCCAATTTCGGACAAAGCTCGTGAAACCATTTCAGGTGGCCGTAAAGCAATCGAGAATATACTGACCCGCAAAGATCATCGCGTGGTTGTCGTTGTCGGGCCTTGCTCAATTCACGACATTAAAGCTGCACATGAGTATGCTCATAAACTTAAAGAACTTGCTGATAAAGTTAGCGATACGCTGCTGATCGTTATGCGAGTTTATTTTGAGAAACCACGAACTACTACCGGATGGAAGGGTTTGATTAACGATCCTTTCATGAATGACTCATTCAAAATCACTGATGGCCTGCATATTGGCCGGCAGTTGCTCCATGATGTGCTAGAAATCGGATTACCCACAGCGACTGAGGCACTTGACCCAATCTCCCCACAGTACATGCAAGACCTTATTGCATGGTCTGCAATCGGCGCTCGAACCACGGAATCACAGACTCACCGCGAGATGGCGTCAGGACTTTCATCATCCGTTGGTTTTAAAAATGGCACTGACGGCAGTCTTACTGTCGCGATCAATGCCCTGCAATCAGTTGCCAGCCCTCATCGTTTTTTGGGGATTAACTCAGACGGTAAGGTTTCGGTAATTACCACTAAAGGTAATCTACATGCGCACGTTGTGTTGCGCGGTGGTAATGGTAAGCCAAACTATGATTCGGTAAGCGTGTCGATCTGCGAGCAAGAGTTGAATGCAGCCGGCATAAGCCCCAACATTATGGTTGATTGTAGCCATGCCAACTCCAATAAAGATCATAATTTACAGCCCTTGGTATTAGACAATGTCGCCAATCAAATTGTAGAAGGCAACACCTCAATTGTTGGGGCCATGATAGAGAGTCACTTAAACTCAGGAAGCCAAAAGCTAGCGAGCAATCCCAACGATATGGAATACGGTGTTTCAGTCACAGATGCCTGTATCGACTGGGAAACAACTGAAGCGAGCCTTCTCGGCATGGCTGACAAACTAAGAGATGTACTCAAAAGCCGGTAGCTCGAGTAATTTACTTTTTCCATTGCTGAGCCTGATTGTTTGATCTAGCATATGGGTTTCAACGTTTCGATTTGATACAGGATGTTTGAATAACTATGCCTCGATTAATCTTACTGCTCGCGCTTATTGGTGGCCTTTGGTATTGGTGGTCTGTGGTCAAAGGATTATCCCCTGAAGAGCGCCGATCTTTTCTGTGGCGTTCTGGATTTTGGGTGGTGTTAGGCTTATCAGTTGTGCTGGTCGCCTCGGGTCGAATGCACTGGCTGGGTGCTGGTATCGCAGCGCTTATACCCTTAACTAAAACGTTATTCACCTTAGGACTGAGGGCGCTTCCATTTTTGCGTGTACTCAGCCGCTTTAAAAGCACCCCATCTCAATTTAGAACCAAGTCACTACTAGTTACCGTTAACTTTGCGAACAAACAGATGAGTGGTGAGGTATTGGCCGGAGAATTTACGGGCAAATCCTTGTCAGAGCTAACACCGGAGGAGCTGAATAGTTTGGCTGCCGATCTACGAACCAATGATCGTGAGTCCTTTGTTTTACTCAATGCCTATCGAATGCGAGGTGGTGATAGCAGCCAGGAATCCTCAGATGATTATCGGCCAAGCGGGGCATCAGATTTATCGAACGACGAATGTTACAAAATCCTTGGACTAGAAATTAATGCATCAAAAGAGGATGTGTTGAAGGCTCACAAGCGTCTAATACAGCGGCTACACCCCGATCGTGGCGGTAGCGATTATCTTGCTGCAAAGATCAACGCGGCTAAAGACAAGCTGAGTTGATCATTTCTCTCGCGGCGCTTGTTTAGACTATATTCACAACCCCTTAAACGGTTCCATTAGAAAATCCTTATGCTACATAGCAAAACACAATCAGGGTTATATAGCCTGCTAGGCATTTGCACACTACAATAGAACATCAAACCTTACGGCGGTCTCTAATGGCAAATCGGTCCCCTACTGTTGAGCTAGCTATGCAGCTCATCACACAGCCCTCTGTCACGCCAACGGATGCGGGTTGCCAGGCAATAATGATAGCGCGCTTAAAGTCTCGTGGCTTTAAGATTGAGAATCTTCGATTTGATGATGTTCACAATTTTTGGGCGGTTCATGGGGACTCAGGGCCCATTTTTTGTTTTGCAGGTCATACCGATGTTGTGCCTACAGGTCCCTTAGAGAACTGGTCCCATCCACCTTTTACGCCGACTATTGTCGACGGGCAGTTATACGGCAGAGGTGCGGCAGATATGAAAGGTTCACTCGCAGCTATGGTGGTTGCAGCGGAGCAATTTGTCACAGATCTCCCAGACCATAAGGGGCGTTTAGCCTTTCTGATCACCAGTGATGAGGAAGGTATCGCTGTCAATGGGACGGTAAAGGTTGTTGACTGGCTTCAACAGCAAGAGATCACCCCTCAGTGGTGCCTAGTAGGCGAGCCATCTAGCTCGAGCCAAACTGGCGACACCATTAAAAATGGCCGCCGTGGATCACTTGGATGCCGTCTAACCATTAAAGGCAAACAAGGTCATGTCGCCTACCCTCACTTGGCCGCAAATCCGATTCACTCAGGCATTCCAGCTCTTAATGAATTGACCCGCGAGATATGGGACCAAGGAAATGATTCTTTCCCAGCAACATCATTCCAAATATCCAACATTAATGGAGGGTCCGGGGCCACCAATGTGATACCTGGAACCGTCGAAGTATTATTTAACTTTCGGTTTTCAACTGAGCTAACTGAAGGACAGTTACGGGATCGGACTGAAGCTATATTGGACAAGTATCCTATAGAATACGAGGCGGAATGGAACCTAAGTGGCCAACCTTTTCTTACGGTAAAAGGGGACCTAGTCGAAGCAGCTATAACGAGTATAGCGAAGGTTACAGGATTAGAATCGGAATTATCAACAGCTGGAGGCACCTCGGACGGTCGGTTTATAGCGCCTATGGGAACTGAGGTTGTAGAATTAGGTCCCATCAACGAAAGCATCCATCGCGTCGATGAGAACGTATCTATTGCGGACTTGGACGTATTGACAGCAATCTATCAAGATATTCTCCAACAATTACTTAGTTAGGTGCCTGCGCTTGAAGTGCATCAACCCAGAGGAATCAACCATTCATGAACCTCTATATAGTATTTCTATATATCTCCACCGTGCTCATATGGGGATCAACTTGGCTGGCGATTACCTACCAACTTGGCAATGTCGACCCAATTGTCTCGGTGATCTATCGTATGCTTTTATCATCGGTTCTATTATTTATATTTTGCCGAATCCGAAGTATTCCACTTCGCGTTAACGTCAGAAATCACTACTTTTTAGTGGCCCAAGGCGTAAGCTTATTTGGACTTAATTACTGGATCATCTATATGGCTGAGTCGTACTTAGCCAGCGGTATTATCGCGGTTATATTCTCACTCATAGTGCTCTTCAATATTATTAACAGTAGGATATTTTTAAAGCGTCCCATCACCATGAATATCGCGTTCGGCGGACTTGTCGGCTTAAGTGGTATATTTCTACTTTTTTATCCCGAACTATCAAGCGTTGGGGCTGGGAATGCAGCCATGACAGGCTTTGGGCTAGGTTTAACCGCCGTTTTTATAGCATCTTTAGGGAATATGGCTGCTACGCGCAATGGTCTAACAGGCCTCTCAGTCTGGTCTATCAACGCCTGGGGGACACTCTACGGCTCTATAGCCCTTATAATAATAGCCCTTTTCACTGGAGCAGAGTTTACCTATGAAAATAGTTTTTCTTATACAGCATCATTGGTTTATCTCGCGGTCTTTGGGACCATTTTGGCCTTTGGTGCCTATTTGAAGTTAATGGTCTTGATAGGTCCCGAGAGAGCTGGCTATGGCGCCCTTCTAATACCCTTCGTGGCGATAATTCTATCCACTATATTCGAAAGCTATCAGTGGACGCCTATGGCCATCACTGGCTTTATACTCGCGGGACTGGGAAACTATCTGGTTATGTCGAGGAAGAGTTAACTGGGCAGCTTATTGAGGGCGAAGACATCGAAGCGCGTACTCTTGCCTGTTAGCGAGTAGCTAGGTTTTAGGCCACCCAGCCATTCAGCCGATACTGATCGCTTAACTACGACTCTATATTTAGCCTGGGCAAGCGCAAGCGCCAGCAAGTCAGCACTATCATCATCAGAACCAACGATGGAGTGGAAGGCCTGCATTTCTTTCTTAACTTTCGCTGACTTTTTTCTTTCAGGAAACATCGGATCTAAATAGACGATATCAGGCCGCTCTTTTGGTGGTAGCAATATTAAAAATTCGCTCGAATCTTGCCCCACTAGATTTATCCGTCCAACAATAGACCCTAAAGCTGTATCCATAGAGGCCGCCTGTCGCGCCCTTTCTAAGCCGTCATTCAATAAACAATGCACTACTTTATTTCTTTCTATTAATGTCATTGAGCAGCCCAGTGAGGCCAGCACAAACCCATCAACCCCTAAACCAGCCGTCAGATCAACGACGGTAGGGCTAAACCGGCCAGAAACCCCTATAGCTTTTGCGATGGCCTGACCGTTACCACCACCATGTTTACGACGATGGGTGTTGGCAGCGCTGCCAAAATCACAACGGATTGCGCCGTGCAGTTTTGTGTTAGTAGGACATAGAGATAGGCCTTGGTCGTCCAGTATAAGCTCATATTGGAACATCGATTGTTTAGCTTCAAGACTTAAGCTCCCATCGAGAATAGGATAACCCAAGTCTTTTGCTAACTGGTTAGCATGATCACAGAGCTGAGAATCTTTACAGTTAATAACAATAGTCGACATGTTGGTATTTAAACATACAATAGGGCTTTCTAGAATTGAGAACCGTCGATATGAAGCTTATTTTTGCCGCCTTTATTATGAGCCTGCTGTTATCCTGCGCTGATTATGAGATTACACTCAATGATCAACCGCTACGGCTAGGGAAACCAGTATCCATTTCGTTTACAGTTTCAGATTCGTCACTATCGCGCTGTTTAATCGAAACATTAAAAGTTCAAAACGCGATTAGAATCGACGATCTAGAGACTCTTGATTGCAGTCATGCTGGAATCAAAAGCTTGGAGGGCTTGGAGCAATTTCAGGGGCTAGCAAGGATTAAGCTTAGCGGCAATGAACTTTATGATATTGGGCCATTGCTATCCTTAGGCGGGCTTATGATAGCTGACTTATCAGACAACAATAATATCCCATGCCAGCAACTCCAAGTACTAGAGGGGTTTATCGAAACAGGGCTTACTCATTCGAGGGAGTGTAAGGTTTGAGATTGGGGAGTTTCCCTAGGAATTTTACCGAATTGTACTGCCAAAAGTTACTCACAATATCTGTGGATAACTTTGTGGATTAACGGTGGTTGAGCGCTATTAGAGCCTAATTAATATGGCATTATGTTAAATTGATCACTTTTTGACCACACAAAAATATCTATATATATCAATGGTTTAACAATCCAAAGGCTAAGAATCAATGACTTACGGCCCATATCTAATATATATTTTATATCATATGCCCATCTGTGGAAAAAAGTCATTCATTGCTGAATAGATCCTCCAAAATACTAAATAAAACTTGCTCTTTACTAAACAATGATCTACGACAATAAAAGCTCATTACGACCCTGCTAACCCTAGCCGTTAAGCTCGATCCAAGGACTGCCGGCTTCT
>Ga0308019_10000542_pt1 | contig 23544 bp, 20 predicted proteins | sample Neamet284_FD_203135 | JGI IMG/M metagenome (GOLD analysis project Ga0308019, IMG submission 203135) | Marine microbial communities from water near the shore, Antarctic Ocean - #284 | ecosystem: Environmental > Aquatic > Marine > Unclassified | place: Southern Ocean | collected 2014-10-01 | reverse complement strand
CAAGATTTCCATCGGTGTTGTCTTCTGCAAGGCTACTCGCCCAACTATACATGAACATATCAAACAATTCAGAATCAAGAAGATCTCCTTCGACAAAATCATCTACCATTTGTTCGGCAAATGCTTCTCCAGAACCAACCAATACGTGCCCCATCATCATGAACATCAGAGGATTGCCTGGTGGGCAAGAATCACATGATTGAACCTGAGTTGTGAGGCCTTCTCCATCACCGAGGTCAACAACCATTGCCTCACCCATATCGAAATCATAATCGCCCTGAGCGTTCATGTCAAACGTTCCAGAATTCGTGAGATAATCTGAAACTTCCAGGTCAAACTTACCTGCATCAATACCAAAATCTTCCGTAGGAATGCCGTTAATAGAGACACTGTAGTCCAGCGCCGCAGTATAATCACCGGATATATCTCCGCAATCATCACAGTCCCAGTAACCCATATCACTTGAAGAAAGGTCAACGTAAATAGAATTAGGAGAGTCGAGGCGCCATTGCGAAGTTGAGTTGGTAATTGAGTAACCAAGGGAGAGAGAAGATTCAAAATCGATAGGGAGTTCTTCACCGCCGCCCTCAAACAAAGCATCGACATCAAGTCCGACTTCGATTGAAGTGTCCATACTAAACACCATATCTGCTCCTACGAGATTGCTGTTGTCGTCGAGGTATTCGGTGTAAGTCATATCGACGGTCAGAACTTGTTCAAGGCTTTGCAGAATATCGATATCAACACCTGTAGTGTTTGAGCCGAAAGTGGTTTCAGACCAGTCCGTCTGGAGGATTGAGTCTGCTAGAACACCGTGCCTCAGGGTGACATCATCGGTTCGACTCCAAACAGATACATCGGATCCGTTGTTGTCTTGAATGGTTTGAGGCGTGATGTCCTCGGTATGGTAGACATAAACATTTGAGGAGCCGGTTTGCAACTGGCCAATAATCAAATTGAGCCCCGCATCATTTGCAGCCCCCATGACTTCTCCGAGGATTTCGGGGACATCAATGCCAGTGAAATTTTCAAGATCGGTATCGACGCTGCTCCAATCGTATTCTACACCATAGTAAAATTCAGAGGCTTCAGCAGGGACAGCAGCCACACTGCTAAGTGGGGCAATTGCAGCAAGAAGTAAGGCGGTCATCAACAGGCTCGGCATGAAACTACGTGTGTTCATGATAAAACCGAATGCCTGCGAGGGTATCAAGGTATTGGCGGACAAAATCCGTGGTGTTGGAGTATTTCTATTCGCCTTTTGCATTTTTTGCTTTCCGGCAAATTTCAACAAAATTTTCAAACATTTCCTTTCCGAATTCTGAATCGTTAACTTCGGGATGGAATTGTAATCCAAACCGGTCTCCTTTTTCATTTTCCATGCCTTGAACCTTGCACGAAGGGCTGCTTGCAGTAATGAAAAAACCTTCAGGAACAACGTGGACTTCATCATTATGCGACTCCCAAACGGTCTGGGAATCGGCCGTACCAGCAAAAATAGCTCCGCCGCCTTTTTGTAACTCGATTTGCATTGCTCCAAACTCTGGTTCAGGAGACTCGCGTGCATCTCCGCCGTAAAAACGGGCCATGAATTGATGACCGGCGCAAATCCCGAGAACGGGAACATCAAGTTTGAGATAGGCTCCGCAATTTCCAAGTTCTCCGGTCAGGCCAACTCTTGCCGCCCCACCCGAGAGAATGACTCCATCGACCTTGCGTACGTCTTCAATTGGCGTAGTATTCTCGATAATCTTGGTATCGACCTTGAGATATCGGAGCATTCTCCACTCTCTGTGAGTCCATTGTCCACCATTATCAACGACATCGATCACGAGTGGTTGTTCATCCATACCTTCACCTGTATTTTCTCCTGTGCTGGTCGAATAACCTTGAACATGTCGCACTAAAAGTGTAGAAGAATGGGTTGATGGGGAAGGAGTGCAACCGATGGACATGGTGCGAGTCTTGGTGGTTGGAGCCGGACTAGCGGGTCTCGCCTGTGCACTCGAAGCAACAACAGCAGGCCACCATGTCGTCGTTCTTGAGCGCTCTTCGAGGATTGGTGGCCGCGGCACTACACAAAACCTCGATGAGTTTCCAGTGGGGTACGGTCCTCACCTTTTCCTCACGAAAGGCCCTTTCCATGACCTCGTTCGAAAGTTAAGCCGAGTCAAACTCGCCGCCTCACCGCTCCGCCTTCATCGAACCGAACTCATCGGGCAAGGTATCATTCGACCGTCCAAGGACATCAAAACTTCAATCCACAATAAACGAATTTTACGCGATGCAAACCGCGAACAACCCTTGGTAGAGGGGTGCCAATTCCTAGCATCATGGGGTGGACAAGCTAACGAACTTCGCTACACGGGATTACAAAAAAGCCAACTCATGGTTTCAAACGAAGGTTGGGCGGGGATGATTGGTCGTCTTGCAGCAGCTTTGGATGAAGTTGGCGTATTCATTGAATGCGGTCCAGAAGTACAACGTATTGAGGCAGGTAAAGTGTTTCTCGCCGATGGTAGAGAAATTGAGACAGATGTCATCGTTCTTGCATGTGGCCCTTCTGCAGCCAAAAAACTCGCTGGCACAATGGATGAACAACGTTCGACAGATTTGTTCTCACCACTCAAACGAATATCTGCAAGTTTCATAGAAGTGGGCTTGGATTCAAAATCGCTTTCTGGGAAGCACGCGGTTATCGATACACAGAACCAAAGCATCGTGCTTGATTATCGAGCAATCCAACCGCGCTTAGGTCGCGAAGGAAGCCATCTCTCCGCTCTTACCATAGGAGGGCTTGAATCTGATCCAGGTGAAACGAGATATGCTACAGCGGATGAGCGTCTTGCGTCGCTTAAGTTGTTTCTTGACAAGACCGCCAATGGATGGCAAGACCATGTTATCCAACAATCCCAACAATCTAAAATCACCCTTCATGATGCTGGCACTGTTCGAATTCCCCAACAAGCAATGGCTGATGTTGGAGTGCTTTTTGCTGGCGCTTGGGTCGAAGGAGAGCACATACTCGCCGATGGAGCAGTCGCCTCAGGCCGTTTGGCAGGAAGATGCATTGCAGCCGCTAAACGTTGAACACTTATCCACCTCCAGCCAATGGGCGAAACATGCGCTTCGTTTCGTGGAACGTCAACGGCATCCGTGCTGCAATCAGAAAAGGAATCGATGCTTATTTTGAAGCATTTGATGCAGACATTATCATGCTCCAAGAAGTACGTGCACTTCCTGAACAATTACCAAAGGGTTGGGATTGGCCAGAAGGCTACCAAGCACATCTCCATTGTGCAGAAAAAAAAGGCTATTCAGGCGTTGCAACTCTTTCTCGCACTGGATTTGAAAGCATTGAAACCGGCATGGGAGGTACCTGTGATGAAGGCGATACTGAAGGGCGCATTTTGGTGACAGAGCACCAAGGTTTGACATGCATTAACACCTATCTGCCAAGCGGTTCCAACAAACAAGAACGGCAAGAATTCAAAGATATATGGATGGATGAATGGCGAGCATTCCTTACCCCTTATCTTGCATCAGAGAAACCAGTTATCGTTTGTGGCGATCTCAACATCGCTCATACCGAAGACGATATTTGGAATGCAAAAGGCAATGCAAAATCAAGTGGATTTCTGCCACATGAACGAGAATGGTTTTCTAATCTTCTCTCTGATGGATGGACGGATGCGTTCCGAGAACACGTTGGCGATGGTGAAAAAATCTATTCATGGTGGTCAAACCGGGGACAAGCCAGAGTGCTTAATCGTGGCTGGAGAATCGACTACTTCCTTCTTAATGCAGCCGCAGCAGCGTTGGTAGAAAATGTTAGCATTGACCGCCAAGGCGGCATTGATGTTTCAGATCACGCACCCGTAATACTGGATTTGAACCTCTAGTGGCTTTCTTCAACATCTGCAAATTCGACCAATAAAGCGTCGACGATATCGCGTAATGATTGAAGGCTGGTGTGTTGAACTTTCACTGTGAGATGAAATTCCCCATCCTTCTCAAATGAATCCACTGCACAGTTTGGACGCTGTGAGGCTGCGAGAAAAAGAGGCGCGAGTACAGCATTTCCAACCCATTCAATTGTTGCTTCATGCAACTCGCTCATGTCAACTGGTAGAGGTGGGCTATTATGAGGATGACTCGTCGCAGAACCATGGCGAAGGGAAGTGATGAGTTCCCCGTCCTTGCTGGAACCGGCGGTGTCGCTCTTGGAGAGGCACGAACGAACCACGAGGGTCGGAAAGCGATTCTGTTGGTTCGGGGCGATGAAGACACCTTGGAATTCACCGCATTAGTAGCGACCATGGGCATCACCATTGTCGAAACATTACACCAACCCGGGCACATCGACCCCCGCGGTTATTTTGGTAAAGGCAGGTTACAGGATGTCGCCGATGACCTTACCTCGCGCACTCTTCCATCTCATCCCTGGCATAAGGTGGATTTGGTACTGATACACACCAATGCATCTCCTCGACAATTAGTCAGTGTAAGTGAAGCGGTTGGAATCGAAGTTTGGGACCGAGTCAGACTCCTCCTCTCGTTGTTCACCTCTCACGCTTCTTCACTCGAAGCCAGAACCCAAGTCCGCATAGCTCGTATGCAAAGTGACCGAACCGTTCTTCGCGAATTAGCAAATCAAGAGACAACGGGTGAACGAGCAGGGTACGGTGGCGGTGGTAGCACTGCATTACAGGCCATCATCGATAACATGAATCGAGAACTTACTCACTTGCGAAAACGCCAGAAGAAGCATGCTGTGGCCCAATCCGAACGAAGAAAACAACGAACCAGAGGTGGTGCAATGACCGTCGGTTTAGCGGGCTATACCAATGCTGGGAAGTCAAGTCTTTTCCTCGCACTTTCGGGTAAAGAAGTACTTGTAAAGGACAAATTATTCTCGACTTTAGAGACTACGATAGGCCGAATGGAAGACAGTCCGCGTGTTCTTTTAGCAGATACAATCGGTTTCATCGACCATCTCCCAAGTACGACGCTTGATGCTTTCCGCGCAACGTTAGCAGAAGCTCTGGAAAGCGACCTCCTCCTCATCTTAGCAGATGTGAGTGATAAGCCGGAAGAATTAGAACGGAAGTTATTCACTTCACGCAGCGAAGTTTTCACTCGATTCTACGGTGAAGAAATCGATGAAGAATTTCCATGGAAATCAGTAGATTCATCGGTAGTAAACCACGTCCTGACCGTTTTGACGAAATGCGATCAAGCAACAGAGGCTCAGAAAGAGGAAGGTATTGCCACAGTTGCAGCACTCGGATTACCCGAACCAATCCTCATTTCCGCACACACCCAAGAAGGCATGCAGGAACTCAAAGATACCATACTTCTGCATCTTTTCGGCCCTCCAATGAATTTGCTTTTACTTCCGGTTCCTGCCGAAGGCGGAAGGGCTGTGGAAGGTTTAGTTTCAGATGTGTACGATGCTGGGCTTGTCTCTGCTCGAACCGATCACGCCGATGGAATCGTGGAATTGCGGGTATGGATACACGACCATGCTTTAGCAAGGCTGCTCGCACACTCTAAACACCGCATTGAAGTGAAGTAGGACCGTGTTCTACGCAAAGCATGGCCGAGCCAGAAGAAGACACTTCTGCGCCTGAGCCAATACTCGACGCGGTAGATTATATCGACGAACTAACCGGATTGTCTGAACCCAAAGGAGAACTGACGTTTGCTTCTTCAAATACCATTCTCACAATGCGTGACCCAAAAATGCACCCAATGGGTCAAGCCATCGGAATCTTTCTTCTCTTCATCTGCTTACTTGGTTTTCTCAACGGATTAGATTACGCGTCACCTGACTCAGGGCTCGTACGCCCTGATGAGTTCGTCTATCGCCTCTCCTTGACCGCTCCCGACGAAACAGCCACATTCAGGGGCGTGGTGTACGATCATGAGGACCAGCCCTTGGAAAACGCAACGGTCTACGTTTCATGGTACGATGATGGGAATTGGAATTCAACACAAATTCAAACCAAGTCGGATGGGTCATATCTTTTCGAACGGCTCGACCCAGGGCTTACGCGCGTCGACATCATCGTTGAACGCGACGGCTATCGCGACGTTTATGCAAATCGAGTTTTGCTTTCACCTCCAGCATTGATTGAACCAGTTGGTTTCACGACCATCGATTTCACGGTGCCTTCTGCAGAAGCCTTCGCTGCCCAACCCTGTACAAATGGAGCCGATGAGTGTGAGATACGGGATATCGATATGACACCAACACAGATGGAACATCCACTGATGGATTCCGGGGCTTCAAGTGTTTACATTACCATCGGTTTTGCTTTTATGGGCCTTGCATTGATAGCGACAGGATTTACTTTATGGGCGATGAAAAACGGTTCAGTCATCGTTCTACGAACCGCATCAGGACTCTCGTTTTTCGGAATGGGTCATTACTACTCGGCGTGTTGCTTCGGAATCGTTGCCTTCATGCTCACCTTCGCCATTCCGAAACGCTACATCCCGATGGATGATGATTCCCTGACAATTAGAGAAGAATGATGCAAGCCCCCCATCCAACTTAAGGGGGCTCAGCCCAACAGGCCATCATGGACCTCTTCGCTTCGGCATGGATGACGCGGTCTCTTGGCGAATCAGTTTCCGCCCTTCATCTTGAACAAGACGGAGGAATTTTTGCCGGCGGATGGAACGGGTGCCTCAAACATTGGGATGCAGAAGGTGAACTGCTGTGGTCAGCAATACTGCCAGATCGAATTACTGTTCTTGCCATCTATGGAGATTCTGTGTTTGCAACTGCTGGCTTGCATGTTGTTTGCCTTGAACTCGCTACAGGCAATCAAAGATGGACTCACGCCTTAGAGGGGAGTGCAGATTACCTCTACGTGTTTCAAGAACACCTCTACGCCATCTCTTCTGTGTATGATATCGAACATAACGACTTCCTTGAATCAGCGGTTTGGAATTTTTCATTTGACGGCACGATGAACTGGATTCAACGAATGGATGAACGTCCATGGACCATTCTGGAATTCCAAGAAAAATTATGGTTTGGCTTAGGCCGACCAAAATGTGGCTTTTCAACGATTGACTCCAAAGGAGAAACAATCCACACTTCATCCGATACCGACTCTCCCATTACATGCGGCTCAACAACTGCTTCAGCCATGCTGTTTGGCCATGCCAACGGCGTTGTATCAAACCAGAAGGGCGGAGTAGTTTTTTCTGAACAAAGCGCAATAGAACTTCTTTATGCAACCCCAGAAGGTTATGTTGTAGCATTGGAAGATGGCACCCTACTCTCTCGAAAAGGGAAGGCAGAGGTTTGGTCTTCAAAGGGCGGCACAGTCACGGTTCAAACTGTTGGCTTTTCATTCCAAGGCCACCGAACGCATTGGGCAGGTCGTTGGTCGGGCTCACAAGGAAACATCGAGATACGAAACATCGATTCTGGTGAAATTTTGATGACAACACCAAGCGATCGCTGTGAATCAATCGCCTCCGATTCAACTCGTTTAGCTCTCGGGTTTGAAAATGGTCAAATCCGTCTTTGGGAGGCTGGCATGTTCGAACGGCGAATGCTGAATGGGCATGTAACCGAAGAGAAAGATGAACGAAAATCAGCACTCCAAGAGAAACTGAGTGCTCTGCGCGACCGCTGAAAAACCTTCACCCGACTAATTGTCCCAAACACTGACCGGTGCATCAGCAGCACTGACCGGTACATCGGCAACACTGCTGGAATCGATATCAGCACCAACTGTGTATTGCTGTTGCGGCATTTGGCCCATCGATTGATTTCCTTGGTCGGGCACCTGCATTCCTGGCGCCACGCCTTGTTGCGGCATGTAGCCAACCGTTTGGGTTGGCTTTCCACCAGTGAGTAAGCCAATGAGTAAGAGAATACCACCGAGTCCACAACAGCATGAACTGAAGGCGCCAAGAAGACCGCCCCCGATTAATCCCACAACGCCATCAGCATACGCCAATTGCAACTCGTCATTATCGAATAAATAGAGTTGAGAATCACTTGTAATGGTATAATTTTCACCAATGAAGCACTCATAGTCCACATCTTCCTCGACGGTAGCACAAACATAGGCGAAAACAATACGCCCATCATCTGGAAGCGGGTCCCACATTTGATCTCCAACTCCAAACTCATCTTCCGAAGTTTGGCAGGAAAACAGACTGGCATCTTCTGTCACATCAATGCCTTCCGAATCCGTAATCGAGAAGGTCACGTTTTGACAAGCATCGGTCAAACCATCGCCATCTTCATCCAAATATTCGCCATCCATCATGAGGTACCAGCCCGCAGAACCCAGGCCATCACTGTCGGTAAATTCATATGCAAAAGAAGTATTTGGCCCTTGAATGTATTCTTCAACACCAACCTTTTCCATTTCAGTGATTGCAGCTTCTCCAATGGCCCAAGCACCCGCGAAAGATGCCAATGCAAGTGCTACACATATTCCACCAATAACGAGGAGTGGTTTGTTTGCCATACTAAATCCTATGAATGGCGGTATTTAAGAGAATTGACGATTTACTCCGATATCTTTATGATATCACTCTGATAGCGAAAGCCGAGGAACAGTATGCAAGCGACACCCGAGCCAACGATGATTGCGATAGAATCAGACGAAGTCACATTCAAAGATTTAGATAAAGAAACACTCAACGGCTTTATCGGCATAGCGATACATTGGCTAGCCATACCGTTTATTTTCCTATGCTGTTTCATTACTTATCCTCTTGGCCCCTTCATCGTCATAGGAATTCTCCTCCAAGTGATCTTGTCGATTCTCTGGTTTATGATGTTCAATTCCTATCTGATTGTCAACCCTAACCAATCCATTGCCCTCCAATTTTTCGGAAAGTATTCCGGGACAGTTGACGAAGAAGGTTTTCATTTCCTCCTCAATCCCTTGTATGAAAAGCAGAAAATATCTCTTCGAATCCGTAACTTCGAATCGACCAAACTCAAGGTAAACGACGTCAACGCCAATCCAATTGAAATTGCAGCTGTCGTCGTCTGGAAGGTTGTTGATGCTGCTGAAGCACTGTTTGAAGTTGACAACTACCATGATTATGTTCAAATCCAAAGTGAAGCAGCTTTGCGAGCAATGGCAACCAAATACCCATACGATGTCATCGAGGAAAAAGATATTGGCGGAGTGGCGCTTTCCAGCCACCAAGAAATCATCGCCCAAGAACTTCAATTATCCGTCGAAGCACGCCTAAAGCGAGCAGGAATTCAAGTTCTTGAAGCACGAATCAGCCACCTGGCTTATTCTCAAGAAATCGCACAGGCCATGCTCCGCCGTCAACAAGCGAGTGCTGTTGTGGCTGCACGAACTGAGATCGTCAAAGGTGCAGTCGGAATGGTTGAATTGGCACTTGAACAATTGAGCGAAAAGAACATCATCGAGCTCGATGAAGACAAAAAGGCAACAATGGTCAGCAACCTCTTGGTCGTTCTTTGTTCAGAAACAGAGACAACGCCAGTAATCAACACTGGGACGCTCTATCAGTGAGGTGTTTACTTGAATACCGAACTGTTGACAGCATCCCTCCCAGCGCCTCGTTATGCTTGCAGTACTGGGGTAATGTATCGCTATTGAGATTCTGTTCTTCATCTGAATACACTTGAGGGTTTGAAATGACAAAAAAGAAAATCCTTTTGCGTTTAGACCCAGAAATTCATGAACAACTTCGATTATGGGCAGAACGCGACTTTAGGTCACTGAATGCCCAGATTGAATTTTTATTGAAGAAAGCATTGAACAAACAAGGAGAGAAATAGAAATGGAGCAAGAGCAAGAATTAGGTTTTATCTCAAGATGGTTCGGATTTGGGGGTTGGCGGGCTATGTCAACCAAAGCCCGTATTTTCACTCAAATCCTTTATCGATTTATCTTCCTAATTGGCCTGGCCGTTCTTATCATTGGCTATGGCATGGTCACTGATTCTGAACCTGGCGGAATTGCCTTACTCGGAATGATGGTTGGTTGGTTTTTGATCTTCCAGGTAATGATTAACTTTGTATTTATTGAAGGCTCGCGTTAACGAAGTTCTTCATTCAGATGAACGAGGACCAGTCATTTCTTCTGGACGTACCCACGCATCAAATTCTTCATTGGTGACATACCCAAGTTCAAGTGCCGAAGCACGCAATGTTGTACCTTTTTCATGCGCATTTTTGGCAATCTTTGCAGCCTTATCGTAACCAATACGGTTGTTGAGTGCAGTAACCAACATCAAGGAATTCTCAAGATGAGAGGCGATGTTTTCCTCGACAGGCTCCATGCCTTCAACACATTTTGTTCTGAAAGCAGTGCATGAGTCAGTAAGGAGGCGGATGGAATGAAGGAGATTGTGAATCATCATTGGTTTGTAGACGTTCAATTCGAAATTCCCCTGACTTCCGCCAATAGTGATTGCAGTATTATTTCCCATGACTTGGCAACATACCATGGTCATTGCTTCAGCTTGAGTTGGGTTGACTTTTCCAGGCATAATAGATGAGCCAGGCTCATTGGCAGGCAAGGACAATTCTCCGAAACCACAACGTGGACCAGAACCAAGCCAGCGAACATCATTGGCGATCTTCATCAAAGATACAGCGAGGGTGTTGAGCGCCCCAGATGCTGCCACGATGGCATCATGTGCTGCAAGTTGAGCAAATTTATTTTCGGCCGAACAGAAGGTGAGGCCAGTAATGTTAGCAATTTCATCTGCGACCATTTGGGCAAACAAAGGATGGGTATTGAGGCCTGTACCAACTGCAGTGCCTCCAAGGGCAAGTTCAAACAAATCATCGAGGGCGAAATCGATTCGGCGTAAATCAGCATCGAGTTGAGCAACCCAGCCTGAAACTTCTTGCCCAAGAGTAAGTGGCACAGCGTCCATCAAATGCGTTCGACCAATTTTGACGATATTCTTCCATGCCTCGGATTTCTCAGCCAATGCGTTACGAAGCGCACGAACACTCGGCAACAAAGAGTGTGTGATGGCTTCAGCAGCAGCAATGTGCATTGCGGTTGGGAAGGTATCGTTCGAAGATTGGCCTCGATTGACGTGATCGTTCGGATGGACGGGTGTTTTTGAACCAAGAACGCCGCCTGCAAGTTCAATGCCTCGGTTTGCAATCACTTCGTTCGCATTCATGTTGGATTGAGTACCACTGCCAGTTTGCCAAACACGAAGTGGGAAATGTTCGTCGAGACAATTATCCAATACCTCTTGTGAAGCGGCAATAATAAGGTCGCCAATTTCGGGATCGAGTTGTTCCAAAGCAACATTTGTTTTTGCTGCAGCTTGTTTGAGAACTCCAAAAGCACGAATGACGCCGACAGGCATTGTGTCGTCACCAATATCAAAATTAATCAGAGAGCGGGCTGTTTGACACCCGTAGTATTTGTCTGAAGGAACTTCAAGCTCGCCCATAGTGTCGGCTTCGATACGAACATCGGCCATGTCCACTCCTCGGGGCTGAACTTCTTCACAGTTCGCACAGACTCCCCATCATGAACTCCAAGAGTATAATTTGAAGGCAACATGCTTGCAGTACGTGGCTGAAGTTGTTTTCCAGCAACATCTATGCGAAATGGGTTGGTATGGACCCAAAGAGGGTATAGTGAAGTCGCCGCTGGTTAGAGTGCGTTACTGCGCCATTATGTTGGCGCTGGTAAACTTCCGATTACTGAAGTGTAACTTGAATAATTTGTTGAGGGGTACGAGGGCGGTCTCCCGGGAGTTTTTCGCACATTTCGATTGACTTGACAACATCCATTCCATCGATAACTTCTCCAAAGACAGCGTGGTTTCCATCAAGCCAAGGAGTTGGAATCGTTGTGAGGAAAAATTGTGAGCCACCCGAATTTGGTCCCGAATTTGCCATCGAGAAAATTCCAGGCTTGTCGTGCTTGAGATTCAAGGCCGAGCGCTCACAAGGAATTTGCCAACCAGGTCCGCCGGTTCCAGCACGTCGTGATGTAGGATCGCTTGAATGAGGGCAACCGCCTTGGATCATGAAGTTCTCAATCACGCGGTGGAAGTGTAGGCCGTTGTAGTGTCCAGCTTCGACTAACCGGACGAAATTTGCGACGGTGTCGGGGGCTTCTTCGTTGTAGAGATTAATGGTAATGTTACCTGCACTGGTTTCCATAAGGGCTTGCATAAAACTCCCCAGCCATCGGAGGGTCAAGAGCATTCGCCTTCTTCTCTTCCGATTCGTTTGGAAAAATCAAACCTTCAGCCAAGGGCGGAAGTGCTGGTCTGCATACGTTCGAGCATAATCGGCAGGATATCCTGCAGCGACTAATTGTTGCTCATAAGCGAGTTGTTCAGCCGTAAGAGTAGGGTCTGCCGCCAGAGGTAACCCTGGGACTGAAGCGTAAGCCATTTGTTGCTGTTCATACAACTTGTCTTCTCCACTACTACTTCGTCCGCGGACAATCAATACAAGTGAAAGAAGGAGAACAAATATCGCTCCAGCCACGATTCCGAGCGTCAAAGGAGCCATGCCAAAGGTTCCAGAATTCGATTGCACTCCATCGGTTCCGGACTCACCATTCTCATCGCCATTTGAAGCCCCATCCTCATTACCACTGTCATCAGTTACATTACCGTCAAGAGTCACATTGCCACCGATTGTGGTATTATCTTCGGGATTGTTTTGCTCATCCTCGGTCTCGCAACCATCTGGTCCAACATTTGTTTCAGCAGGAGTATCTGGGCATTGGTCATTGACATCATCCACTCCATCATCATCAGCGTCAGTATCTGCAGCAGGGCAACCATCGCCGCCAACTCCATTTGGGACTCCAAAGACTTCAGGACAAGCATCCCCATCGAGCCCTTCAGGGTTATCTCCATAGGAGTCGCCATCGCTATCAAGCGCCTGAGTTGGATCGAAAGGCCATAAGTCATTCAAGTTAGAGACGCCATCATCATCAAGGTCTGCACAGCCAATTCGGTCAATTGAAGACTCGCCATAGGTTGTTGGGCAGTCATCGACAATTCCATCACCAAGGTCGGATGTATTGAAACCATCTCGATCGACATCATTCGCCCACAATTCTTCTTCATTTTGAATAAAGAAGGGGGCTCCAATTTCTTGGTTATTGGATTCATCGGATTCGATTAAAACCTCATCAGCGTCAATGGTGAGTCGGCAATTGTACATTCCAGACGCTCTTTCATCCACGGTAGCATAGTATTCGGCATCTGCGCCGAAAGTAGTGTTGTATTCTCCACTAACGACAACCGTTTTGGTAGCCATTCGAGCAACTTCTTCGCCGCTTGAATCAATGAGGTCAAGATGAAGAGTAATAGTCGCAGCATTTGCATTTCCACGCAAACTAACCAACTCCCAAGTGATTTGGACTTCAGAGCCAGAGGTATGGTTCGTTGGGCAGTTGAGTGATGAGATGCCGATATCAGCTGGAGCAGAATCTAAACTCGTCATTGAGATATTGTAAAATCCAGCACCACTGTCTGAATCAATAACAAGAACGTAATCCTTACTTTTGCCTTCGAATTCAGTGTCATATGAGGAGTAGACTGCTCCATAACTTGTATTGTCTACAAAGGCGATTAAATTGCCACTTACATCTTGGAGAGTTGCGGTAAACGGTAGAGTGGGGTCTGCAGTGAAGTCAATTTCGAAATTCTTGCCATCATTGACGGTAAAGGAATACACATCAGATTCATCTAAGCCACTGAAACACCCTTCACCCACGATGGTCGGATTTTGACCAACATTGACTCCATTGCCTGCCGGAGCATCTTGACCCAAATTAAGGTCATTCTGTTGCCCGCAATTGAATGAATCAGGGTCAATGCCTTCAGTTTCGATAATGAGTGTATATACGCCCAAACTTGACCAACTCTCAACACTCACATAGAATGTACCACCGGTTCCAGCAAAGTTTGTACTGCCCACAGTAGATACGACTTCATCGCTTGAACCCGCCAAGAAGCCACGGTCAAACCATGCTCCTTGGGCATCGCGAAGGTAGACATCAGCATCTTGGTCTGGAGAGTTGACTAATGTGACTGTGATATTGAGACCAGGGGATACTTCGACTTCAAACCAATCCTCATCATCAACATCCTTGTGAACGCATCCATTGACCATCATGGCGACATCTACTCCCAGATAGAAGGACGTTGCCGCATCATCTCCGGCATCACCTCCAGACTGTGCATCATCCTGGGCAGGGCATGAAGTTGCTTTCGAATCCACCAGAAGCAGGTTGAAGGAAATATCAGTGTTATCCATTTCGTTCTTTTCGTTGATTTGTTCATCGGAGTCAACCATGGCTATAATTGAGTAATTTCCACCTTGAGCGTTTGCCGGAAGAGTCACCATAAGTTGGAAGATATCCGTTTCATTGACATCTAAGGCTGCGAGACTCATGTTGCCAATTTCAACGTCGTGATCGGCAAGGGCCCCATCAACAGAAAGCCAAGCGGTGAGCAAAGATGCTGGGGCGAGTTGGGTTCCCGTATTGTTGACTTCAACATTGACTGCGATGCTGTTGCCAGCATTTGCCGTGAGGGGAGCGGTGATGTTTTCGATAACCAAGTTCGGTGCAGGAGTGGAATAATTTGTCCAGACATCCAAGGTCCAGTTGACTCCGGTTCCAGTGCGTGATAAATTGACATAATAGGTGCCTGCCATGCCGTCATAAGAAGTTCCTAGAGTTGAAACAATGCCTTCATTTCCTGAAAAAGAAGCCGAAGAATCAACATAGTCGAGATTACCATACGTCAAGTCAACAAAGGCAGTAACTGGCTGGTCAAGCGTGAATGTCACATCGATTGAATGATTGGCCGGAACATCGAATGCTAAAACATCATTTTCATCAATTCCATCGATACATCCAGTGTATGTCGCTGTTACATTCGTCCCCATTGGGGCTGAAACATTGGCTTCATCAGCAGGAGCATCACTTCCGAGGCCAGCATCATTTTGTCCATTTGGATGAAGATCATCACACGATTCCCCAACCAACATGACGCCGGTTGAAGCGAGGAAATTATTCGATTCATTATGTTCTGTTACGTTATCGTATCCATCAACAAACAGCAGCCAGTAATAGGTACCATTTGCTAAATTAGACGGAAGAGCAACTTGAGCCGTTGTTGTCCGACTTGTGTTTTCAGCCAAGGCCGCTTCTGAACTGGAAATATCGATCAGTTCATCTCCAAAGTCATAGGTTTGGTCGGTTGAGAGAATAAATTGGACTTCAAAAGCATCAGAGGTCGTGTTGTAAATATTCTCAACCACATACTCGACATTGACATTCGTGCCAGCTTGACCACTTGAAGGTTCAATAATCGAGGTAAGGGTAAGATCTGGGCGAGGAGGGGTGTTGTTTGTCCAAGTCCGTAGGGAGTATTGCCCATCACCACTGTAGACGAGAACTTCAATGTAAAAAGTTCCAGCATTACTCGAAAGTGTAGTGCCTGAAGTACTGACTTTTTCTAATGGCGAAACCGATTCAGAAGAGTCAACATACGTTCCAGCGGAATCAATGAGGTAGAGGTCGAAGTCAGTATTACTCGGAACAGTCAACTCAACATCGACATCCTTTCCAGCAGTGATGGTGATCTCATACCAATCCTCGGTGTCGGTAGCATCCATGCAGCCTTGAACGCCTGTTTGCCCACTGTTTGGATTGGTTCCAAGGCTACGAGAGGTATTGGCATCACTGCCAGCATCGCCAGGTGTTCCAGCATCAGATTGAGTTACGCATGCAGCGCGACCACTTGTTGTTGTTTTGTGTTGAGGCTCTTTGAACAAGAGCTGTGTTGGGTGGTTTACCACAGGTACATCGTAATGCTCTTTTGATGAAATTGGTTCAAAATCTTTTGATTCATTGAATGCAGACACCATGGGTATCATTGCTGCAAAAAGGAAGAGGAAAGTGAGGCTAATAGCCGTACGACGGGTATTGTGCATAGCCTAACGACCACATGGTCCATTATCAAACCTCGGATGTTCTAATCAAGCGAATGCTCGCTCGATTTCGCTTGACAAGTTGTCAAAGCGTCCTTGAAGTTCTTTCATTGCCCCGTTGAAGGCTTGCTGTGGAGTAAGGCTTCCATCGGTTTCGTAAGTGAAGATATAGGCTCCTTCTACAGGTTCCATAGTAATAGCATCATCAAAGTCACCATCACGGTTTGTCCCGTCACCAACTTGATGGAGGGCGTTTTCGAGATCAATAAGGTAATCGACATCTGTTAATTTCTTATCTTTTCCGAAGAGTTTCGCATCGATTGGCTTTCCATCGGTAGTTTTGAGGTCGAGGTCAAACAAAACCTTGGCCTTCTTTGGTTTGTTCAGAGTTGCAATGTGGTATTGTCGGAATCCAACAGCAGCGACTGGTGACCACTTAGCGTGGTCTCGGCCACGCCCGAGAGTTGCAAATGCATAAAACTCGAGATATTGGCCCTTTGAAAGAATGGTCAAAGGAATACGCTTGTGTTCTTCTCGAATATCGAACATTTGGTCAGAAATAGTTGTGAGGTCTCCTGCATAAACAGTCCGGTATTCTTCATCAGAGTCTTCTGAAGGTCCCTCTTTTCGGATGTGATAGAGAACTTGGCAGGTCATGCAACCCTTGGATTCTTCAGCCATATCTTTGCAAGTTGGGCAGTCTTCAGGGAAGGTGATGCCTTCATCTGGGTAGGTTGGCACTGGAATCATTGCCAAGCGGTGAGCGATTGTTTCGTCAGGTAACACGTTGACAGATTCGTAAACCTGTCCTTTGTTATCTTGATGAGTTCCTTGGTCGAAGTTTACTCGGTCAATTGCCAACTTAGGAACATCCGCAATGAGGGCACGGCGAATAGCATTCACCTGTGCAGCGTCTGTGTTTGTAAAAAGAATTCGAATTGCATTGCCTTTTGGCCAACCATCAACGATTTGTACATCCATTTTTTCCACCTCAAAAATCAAACACGGCGGCCACGACGGCCACCCTTCTTCTTTGTTCCATCGTGAGCAATTGGCGTCACGTCTTCGATACGAGTGATTGTCATCCCTGCACGAGTGAGTGCACGGATTGCTGCTTGAGCACCAGGCCCAGTATTGTTGGAAAGGTTACCACCAGGCGCACGGTACTTGATGATCAGTTGTGTGAATTCCTTGTCTTTGAGTTCATCAGCCATCTTTTCAGCAGCACGAGTTGCGGCGAATTGGCCACCACTGTCCTTGGAGGACTTGACAACTTGTCCACCGGAGCAGGTTGTGATTGTTTCTGCACCGGTCAAATCGGTAGCAGTCATTAGAATATTGTTATATGAACTAAAAATATTGATAATTGCACGTCGTGTCATCACTCGTCACCTCCGACTTTCTTTACTGAAGGGGCTTCTTCTGCAGCAACTTCAACTTCTGTAGCGAATTCTTTGCTTGCTTCTGGGTCGACTTTTTCTTCTTCAACGCCGTATTCAGCAGAAGATGCACGTCCGTCGATAGCCTTTCGAATTGGGTGTTCTGTGTTGTTGACCCAAGGACAACTTGGGTGCCAGGTAAGGTTCTCTTCTTCGTCTCGAGAAAGAGGGTAAGAAGGGATGGTTACTTTTTGGCTACCAACAACAATCTTGCCGTGGGTGACAAATTGACGGGCTTGCTTCATTGAGATTGCAAGACCCTTGTAGTAAACTTGAGCTTGTAGTCGACGGTTGAGGATGTCTTCAGTGCTCAAAGAGAGGATGTCGTCAAGTGTTGCTTCAGAAGAAATCAATCCTTTGTTGTGGAGAGAACGAAGCAAATCGTCCATTTCTCGCTTTCCGTGAGCTTCACTGGTATCAACAACACCGATCAAGCGCATTGCTTGTCGTCGATGGCGTCGAAGTTGAGACTTGGCCTTCCAAATCTCACGCATGTTTTTCAAACCGTGATTGGCTTGAATAGCATGTTCTTCTTCGATACGTGCAGCCTTCCAAGGATGGGAAGGCGTGTCAAACTTAGGTCGTGCAAACTTTGGTTCTCCCATTCATCATCCCTCCAATCACTTCTTTCGGCTCACACCAAGTGTGAGTCCGCCACGGCCATTTGAGCGGCCACGTTGTCCACGAACTTTGTTTCCGGTAGCGTGGCGAATACCACGGTAGCACTTCATAGTTCGAAGACGATCAATGTCGTCTTTAAGAGTAAGAGATACTTGTTGACCAGTAAGATGCAATTCATCTCCAGTTTCAAGATCACGTTGTCGGTTGAGCATCCAGAGTGGGACTGTTTCTGCATAGCCTTCAATTGCAACTCGCAGAGATTCCTGTTCTTCGACTGAGAGGTGGCCGGCGAGTGAAGCAGGGTCAAATCCAGTGTTCTTACAAATCTGAATTGCAGTTCGTGGACCAACGCCCCGAACAGCAGTCAATGCTGTTGCAAGGGTTTTCAGTCCATCCATATCGGTATCAGCCATTCGCAAGATGTATGAGAAATCTTCTCCTAAATCTTCTTCCTTCTGTCGTGCCATTGTGTTTCACCTCTCCTTAACACAGAGTGTCAAGCAGGTTCCCGACCCAACTCCCCTATATCAAGACCGCGATGCATCTTCGCGGTACTGAGAACCGAAAACACTTGATTTCTGAACGGCTTTTGCAATTGATTGGTGGCGAGAAAAGAGTGAACATCATTCAGCGATACAAATGAGGAGCATTTCATCCCCGGGTTGCTGCACGAGAAAAGCCTCTCTTTTTCCGTGTCTTCGAGCGAGTTGGCGGTCAATCGCACCTTGTATTTTCGGCTGAACTTCAGGAGCGAGTGGAACGCGAACAGTCATCTTTGCGATATCATGTTCAAGAATCAATTCAACCAATTGATCAACCGTGTCAAGTGCGAGCTTAATTCGAGCTAAAGCGACAACTCGGCCCGTTGCTTGAACCAACATCCTGTCCATTGGACGCTCAAGGCGGAGAGCATGTTGGTGGTGGATTTGAGGGCGTCGTCCTTCAACGACGCTCCATGAGATGTGTTCAGACTTTGTGACGGTTTTCAACCAGTCATCGGCAAGACCACTCTCAACAAGCGCAGCATCGAGAATACTGACTCTTTCACCTCGTCGCGGTGGTTGGCGTGCTGGTGTTGGTAAGCCATCACCAGTAGCAATCCTGCCCCCACCAGAAATCACATGCGCTTCTTCGGTAATCGACGGAGGGATGCGAACAAAACGGCGAGCAATACCGGCGGTTGCAGCACTGCCAAGCCACAATGCGAGACGGTCGACGCGCCCTCTGCCCCTCGAGGTCCAGACCCAAGTACGGTTTATCCCACTCCACACTTCATCGACCATCGATTCAACCTCGAGGCGTTGTTCGTGTGTAAGTCGTGGAGATAAATCGAGAAGCAAAGCGGGACCGTTTCCTCCTTCTGCCAAATACGGGGCCCATCCCTTGAACACCTCATCGAGTCGCGGCGCCATTTCTTCAAGTCCATGCGTCCGACTGTTTCGTGGACGTGCAGGATCTAAATGGAGTAAGGCGATGTTTGGAAACTCCTCAAGTTCGAGGTGGTCGGCGATGGCTGCACAAACGGCAGCCCCATCTCGCCCGTCTCCGGCGATGATACGAGTGTCTTGCATCCGAGCAGAATCTCTTTCATTACGATATACTGCGATCGACTGTAAATTAACAGCACTTGCCTGAGCGCGCAGTACATCTAACTCGACTCCAATTCCAGGGCGCTGGAGAAGAGCCATGTGGGCACCGAGTTGGATGCCACTTCCACAAGCGCAATCCAAGATATATCCTTGAGGGAGGGCCAGTTCAGTCAAGAGATTCGATCGGGCTAAAGCAACTTGCCAAGGCGTTGCTAATGGTTTTCCTTGGCTGGCATGATAAAAAACCAATTTGCCAGAAGCAGTAGCGTCAGGAGCGAACTCTGTTAGACCGGCCGAATCGGCCGTTTTCGGATTGAATATTTCAACCATATATCTGCCTCATTGGCCAGCGACATCACTTCGAGTCATGATGCTTTCAAAGTGGATTCCGGCGGCTGCAAATGCTTCTTTAGCTCCTTCTTCCCGGTCAACAATACTGATGACGGCTACGACTTTGCATTGTGTATCTCGATGAATGCGTTCAACCGCCTTAATGGCTGAACCACCAGTTGTCGTGACGTCTTCAACGACGACAATGGTTCCACCTCCTTCAAGCGAAGACCCCTCAATTCCAGGGGGATTATTTGTTTTCCTTCCACCACGGCCCTTTGGCTCTTTACGAACCATGAATCCGAGTCGTGGAGTTTCAGCGGGAGATGTTGCAACAGCAATCGCAGTTAGCGGGACTGCCCCGAGTTCCAATCCCCCGACAAAATCAACTTCTAAAGCGTCCATTCGAAGATTGAAAAGTGCCCCGAGATGATGGGTTGATTCAGGGTGCATCATGACTGGCTTTGTGTCAAAGAACCAGCGTGAATTCCGACCACTTGCTAAGGTGAACGCATCATCACTTCCACCATCGATGAAGGCCAAATCCCGTACAAGTTCGACAAGACGAGGCCAACTGGGATGGGCGCGGACACTCGGGTGGACGGACATCAATCGGTGGTTCTGCCTCGCATCAATGAACTTTGCTTCTCATGGTTACGAAACAACCACCATGTGATTTGAACGCGGCACTCATAAACGGTCGCCCCCAAGAGGCAAGCGATAACATGCCTCCGTCTGATGAAACCGGTCAAAAACGAAGGCTTAATCCCCTTCTCGGCCTTGACATCGAACGCCTCGAGGCTGAAATGGAATCGTATCAACAGTGGCTTGATGAGCATGCAGATGCCGCATACATCGTCGCTGAGCAAGCCAGAAGCCTTGGATACGATCACAAAGAACACGTCGAGATTCCAAGAGCTGCAGACCTTGCCGGGCGAACTGAAAAACTCCTGGTCGAATACTTAGATGGCTACGAAGTCGCAGATGATATTCGAACACTCTTGGCTGAACACGACCGAGAGACCACCTCAATCATGATGGCGCAAAGCGTCGCACGAGGTTTTCGAGAACAAGGCCATGACTTGATCACCGCCATCGACGTTGGCCTTCGAGTCGGTTTGGCAGTTCTAACGGAGGCCGTTCTTGTAGCGCCGCTGGAAGGAATCAGCGAAGTGCGTCTTCTCAACAACATCGACGGCTCTCAATTCGTCTCTGTGCACTTTGCAGGACCAATCCGAGCAGCAGGTGGAACGGCTCAAGCACTCGCTGTCCTGATTGCTGACATGATTCGTCGAGAATTCAACATCGGACATTACCAGCCCACCGACCCAGAAGTCGAGCGCGTGAAGGAAGAGTTCGGGCTTTACCGAGGTAATTTGCAATATCGCCCTTCACCTGCCGAGATTGATGAAATCGTCCGCGCTTGCCCTGTAATGATCAACGGTGAATCGACAGAGAAAATCGAGTGCTCAGGATATGGGCGAGTCCGTAATATCGATGAGGCACGAATTCGCGGAGGTGTCTTACTTGTGATTGGAGAAGGAATGTGTCTGAAGGCTCCGAAAATCCAGAAGCACACCGAACGCCTTCAAGTCCAAGGGTGGGAATTTATCTCGAAGTTCGCCTCAAAAGGCAAATCAGATGACGATCACGGCGATGGCCCTCGATTCAAATCCCGTAAAGTGCCGACGATTACGAAATTCATGAAAGACATTATCGCCGGACGCCCAGTATTTGGCGCCCCCCTTCAACCCGGAGGTTTCCGTTTACGATATGGGCGTGCACGACCTTCGGGCCTAGCAGCAGCTTCAACCAACACCGCCTCGATGCTGGCAATGGATGATTTCATCACCATCGGAACACAGATGAAAATTGAACGCCCTGGAAAGGCGTGTGCCATCACCCCATCCGATGATACCGATGGCCCTTGGGTTGTCTTACGAGATGGCCGTTTCCTCCGCCTCGATGATGCGGAAAGTTACACTGCAATCGCCTCGAAAGTGGGTTCGGTTTGGGATAACGGCGAACTTGTCATCGGCTATGGCGAATTTATGGAGAACAACAAGAAGTTGGTACCTGCAGGGTATTCGAATGATTGGTGGGCGAGTGATTTGCTTGAAGAATTGAATTCAGATGCAGCACTTTCAGAATTCGCCGAACTCATCGAACAACCTCGGTCATCGTTCCCAAACGGCATACCGGGGATACACCCCGAAGATGCAGAAGACCCCGATGGACAATTCCACGTTCGCCGGAAGTGGCATGTTTTCTTGGCTGCATGTTCTGTTAATTGGGGGCAAAGCAAAGCGGTTTCCCTCCGATTCAAAACATCTATACCGGCCCCACATAATCCATGGTTCCTCGATTTACCGATTGAGTGGGTGCCCTCTGTTTTGGAAATGATTGAACAAGCAACCATTGAACCATTTGGAACTTCTAACACGCCTCTGCTCGAAATCGAAGAAAACCTCCAAGCCATGCCACTTCCTGAAAAGAGACAACTCAGAATCCGTGGCGGTGTGAAGAACTGGACGCCGAAGACAATGGATATTTTGCGGCCTGAAACACTTGATGATTTGGAAAAGTTCGAAATCCCAGGCCCAGATTTGCAACCAGTAAAGCCAATTTTTGTCAAAGAATTACCAGAGGTTTGGGCATATATTCAACATGGATTCGCTAAAGGCACAGCCATGATTTTGGGTTTACGCCATCATCACGATGGCGACGATCTGGTGATTACATCCGGTTGGCCTGCATTACTCGAAGGCTTTGGGTTTGGAGATGAAGAAGAAAAACCTCTTCGAATTGTCGATGCGAAAACGCGCTTTGAAGAACGAATCACTCAATTACGACAATGCCAAATCACACTCACCGAGGAGCGTCAAAGACTCGAAGAACTCCGCCAAGCCCGTGCAACGGTTCGAATCGCCGCCGAAACAAGCGCCCGCCAACGTGGACTTGGAATTACGGAAACAGATGAAGTTGGACGGCAGGCTGCAACTCAAGTCCCTGACCCGGGGCCTGCAGACCCGAAACTGTATCTTGCCGCTCAAATTCACGAAGATGACCATGATGTCGACGGAATCATGTTGCAAGTTCGAAAAATATCGAATTTGCGTTGGGAGCATGCTGCCCCAGTTCGGATCGGATGCAGAATGGGCCGCCCAGAAAAAGCAGCGCCGCGTGTCATGAACCCAATGACTCACGCTTTATTCCCAATCGATTTGAACGGTGGCAATCAAAGATTGTTAGCAAATGCTGCAGGGAAACAAAGTATCCGCGTCCAAATGGGCCGTCGAATTTGCAAGGAGTGTGGCAAAGAATCACCTTTCATACGCTGCCACCATCGAAACGTCGACTCAAATGGCACTGAACTGGTTGGTGAAACATGCAGCGGACGTACGAAAATGCGAGAATCCGGTAATACAAAACGTCGACGACGCGGTGAGATTCAGACGGTTCGTTTGGACACGATGATCGAAGATGCCCGTATACGCCTCGGTATCGACCGCATACCGCGTCAAGTCAAGTGCATGAAGCAAATTGCAAGCCGGGACCAAACTCCTGAGGCTATTGAAAAGGGCTTGCTGAGAGC
>Ga0308019_10000537_pt1 | contig 23607 bp, 13 predicted proteins | sample Neamet284_FD_203135 | JGI IMG/M metagenome (GOLD analysis project Ga0308019, IMG submission 203135) | Marine microbial communities from water near the shore, Antarctic Ocean - #284 | ecosystem: Environmental > Aquatic > Marine > Unclassified | place: Southern Ocean | collected 2014-10-01 | reverse complement strand
ACGCAGCTTTCATATAGAGGTAACAAACCCAATCGCCGAGTGAAGATGCGAGAGAACGATGTTGAAGCAATGTTCCAACAGATGGACACTGTGGAAGTGTTTTCTAGAAGAATTCGGATTTGGGGATTGCCTATGAAATACGGAGACAAGCAGGGTAATTTTCCGATGAGAGGAGTGGACCCGGGGCACGAAGAACTCGAAAACACAACATTAACAGGTGGTAGGTATATTTCTCAGAGGGATGTAGATGATGATAGAAAAGTGGCGGTCGTAGGTAATAATATAATAGAAGACCTGTATGATAACGCTGATCCAGTTGGGACCTATTTGATGATACAAGGGATTCAGTTTATGGTCGTGGGGACATTTAATGATCCTGCGAGTCGTTGGGAAAACAAGATGGCTTATTTGCCTTATTCTACTGCGCAAAGAATCTTCCGCAATAAAAGTTCCGGGGATGTTGTAGATCAAGTAATCGTAGGCACCGGCTCTATGCCCATCCCAGAAACAACGAGTATGACTGCCTCATTGCTGTCTTGGTTCAAAGATAGAAAGGCTGTACACCCAGATGATGCAAGAGGGATTACAATGGATAATAACAATGAGGAGTATGAGCGATTCCACAATATATTCATGGGAATAGAGCTGTTTATTTGGGGTATAGGTCTACTTACTTTGCTCGCAGGTGCAGTAGGCGTAGCGAATATTCTTGCAATCGCAGTTAAAGAAAGGACGAAAGAGATAGGGGTGAGAAAGGCTCTAGGTGCAACAAGTGTATCAGTTGTTGCGCTTGTTGTTCAGGAGTCTCTTGCGCTTATGATTATTTCTGGGTCTGCAGGGTTAGTTGTTGGTGTGTGGTTACTCGAGCTGGTTTCGCCCATGGTAGACCACGAGTACTTTAAAAACCCGCAAGTAGATTATAGAATTGCACTCGTTGCTTTAGCAATTCTTACTGTTGTGGGGGTTCTTAGCGGTATAGGCCCAGCCATCAGAGCGGTGAGTATTAGACCAGTTGAAGCTTTAAGAGATGAATAAGGTAGTATTGTATTTATAAATGGGATTTTTTGACAGAGATAGAGCACTCGAAATTCTTCAGGTTTTCCTGACGAACCCTTTCCGTACTGTATTGTCTGGGATTGGAGTTGGTTGGGGATTATTTATGATTGTGGTGACCGTAGGTGCTGCCAACGGTCTTGAGAATGGTGTTAGTAGCGATATGGGGGGAAGGGTGAAAAACTCTATGTTTCTTTGGTCACAGTCGACGTCGAAACCATATAAAGGGTTTAAGCGAGGTAGGCACTTCGACTTTAACAATTCAGACACGGAATTTATGAGAGAAAATGCCACAGCCATTACCCTCGTAGCTCCACGAAATCAACTCGGGGGGCACCGTGGGTCGAACAACATCATGAGGGGCACAAAGTCGGGTGCATTCAATGTTTACGGAGACGAACCTGGATACATCCTGATTGATCCAGTGAAGATTATTCAAGGCCGATATTTAAATGAAGGTGATCTCGAAAATGACCGCAAGATTGCAGTAATTGGACAAACAGTTAGTCATCTTCTTTATGAAGAAGATGAGGAAGTGATCGGTTCAACGATTCGAGTTCAAGGCATTTTATTTACCGTAGTAGGGGTTTATTCAACCTTTAAAACGGGCGAGGATGCAGAGGAGGATAACTCGAGCATCTTCATTCCTTACACGACATTCTCTAAATCTTTTCATACTGGCAATAGGGTAGGGTGGTATAGTCTTCTAATGGACGAGTCTATTCATGCAGACTCTGCTTCCGCAGAGGTGCTTTCTATCATGAAGCAACGCAAAAACGTTCACCCCGAGGACAAGAGAGCGATGGGCCATTGGTCTATGGCAAGTGACTTTGAAGAAATTGAGACTTTGTTCTCATCATTTAGATTGATCTCATTCATATTCGGTGGGTTAGCTCTTCTCGCTGGAGCGATTGGAATCATGAATATCATGCTTATTACTGTTAGAGAGCGCACGCAGGAGCTCGGCATTCGCCGTGCTATGGGAGCAACTCCTTTCACTGTAATGTCTCAAATCATGGCAGAAACCATATTCCTCACGACGGTCAGTGGTCTCGCTGGTGTCTCGTTGGGAGTTGCGTCCCTCGAGGGCGTGAATAAATTTATGCAATCAAGTGGGGGGTCGGGAGGCAGCTTTCGTAACCCTGAAGTGTCGTTAAACATCGTGCTCATCGCCCTCGGCGTGATGCTCGTAATGGGACTTATTGCCGGTATTTTGCCGGCTTTACGTGCAGTGGCAATACGCCCCGTAGAAGCAATTAGATCAGAATGAAAAAAGGACGTTTATTTGCCTTATTAGGCTTTGTATTGGTAGTTGTGTTAGGCGCGGTTTATACCGTTAATTTCTTGTACGAAAAAGAACAAACAACGGAAGCCTCCTTTGATGTTAAGTCACCTGAAATGGGTGATATTATATTGAAAACAGTGGCATCTGGCAGTATACAGCCTCGTCAAGAGATTTTAATAAAACCACAGGTAAGTGGAATTGTACGGACGGTTCATGTAGAAGCTGGAGACATCGTAAAGGCAGGAGATATTCTTGCTGAGGTGACGATTGTCCCTAATATGTCCGCTCTCTCGAGTGCTGAAAATCGTCTTTCTCGAGCGAAGATATCTCGTGATGACGCTAAAACCACCTACGATCGCAACGCCGAACTGTTTGAACAAGGCGTTGTTTCAGCCATGGAGATCCAACAGTTTAAGCTCGCTTATAATCAGGCAAATGAAGAAGTATTTGGTGCAGAGGACAATCTTCGCATCGTTCGTGAGGGAGTCGCGTCTCGAGGTGGAGCGAAATCAAACACGCTAATCCGTTCAACGATTGACGGTATGATTCTAGATGTCCCAGTAAAGAAAGGTAACAGCGTCATTGAGGCCAACAATTTTAACGACGGCACCACAGTGGCCTCAGTCGCGGACATGAAGGATTTGATCTTTGTCGGTAAGATTGATGAAAGTGAAGTCGAAAAACTCCATGAGGGCATGGACATCATTCTCTCTATAGGTGCTATTAACGATATGACCTACCCAGCTACTCTTGAACATATCGCACCTAAAGGCGTTGAGGAGTCAGGCGCGATTCAGTTCGAAATTAAAGCTGCAGTAGCTCTTGAGGAAGGTCAGTTTTTACGTGCGGGCTATTCTGCAAATGCGGATGTTGAGCTCGATCGCAGAGACAATATTCTCACAATTAGCGAAACACTAGTCCAATACAAAAAACGTCAAGCTTTCGTCGAGGTAGAAATGTCACCGGGCATCTTCGAAAGCAGAGATGTTGAGTTGGGACTTTCCGACGGACTTTCTGTTGAAGTGCTCTCTGGGCTAACGTTAGAAGATAAATTAAAGGTTTGGAATAAACCCTCTTTTAGGAGATAGATTTCATAGTTAATCTAACTACTATCCCCATTGTTGAGGCAACCGTTTCTTAAAATTTGCGTTATACTGATATTAGTAATGCATTTAATTTTAAGATATGACCATTCAAGATTCTCACTTAAAAACATTTCGTTTTTGTCTTTTTCTCACTGTGTTTGTTTTTTCTTTTTCTAAGGCTGACGCCCAAACTGAAATTGATGTAAACAGTGTGTTTTGGTCTGACTTAGAACTTACTCAAGAAAAGCCAACGATTCAACCGGCTCATTATAGAACGGTTTCGATCGATTTGCCTGCTTTACAGACATTGTTAAACGCTGCGCCTCTTGAAAAAAATGTCAGGGCAAAAGATGCTACGACAATTATCTCTCTTCCTCTTCCGGATGGTTCATCTGAATCATTTTCATTTGTGAACAGTCCTGTAATGGCTCCAGGTTTGGCTGCTAAATATCCTCAGGTACAAGTGTTTTTAGGACAAGGAGTTGAAGACCCATCACATGTTGTTAGGTTTGACCTTACTCCGCAAGGTTTTCATGCGATGATTCTGAATTCTGGTTCAACTGTTTATATCGACCCTTATACAATAGGAGATTTAACCAAATGTATTAGCTACACAAAAGCCAGTTTTTATGAAACTACCGATAAAGAGCACGGTGGATGTTTGGTGGAAAACGAAGATTTGAGTTCTTTAATTGAAGATCTTGCGCCAACTCAAGCAAAACCTGTGAAGCCCATAAAGCCATCTAACCCTAATGAAATCCTACAAATGGGAATGCAATTGGGGAGTCAAAAAATCATGGGGGTGAGCAATGGTTCTACTTTACGCACTTACCGTCTTGCACTTGCCTGTACAGGTGAGTACGCTTCTTACCATGGTGGAACTACCGCTGGTGTGATTTCCGCGATGAATACTTCTATGGCGAGGGTTAATGGGGTATTCGAGAGGGATGTTTGTATCAGAATGATTATTGTAGATAATAATGAGAGTGTCATTTTCTTAAATAGCGGTTCGGATCCGTATTCTAACGGAAATGGTGGAACAATGTTGAGCCAAAATCAAAGCACTTGCGATAGTAATATCGGTTATAACAACTATGATATAGGACACGTTTTCTCTACTGGTGGAGGAGGAGTCGCTTACTTGCAGTCGCCTTGCGGAGGAAATAAAGCTGGAGGTGTTACAGGCCAAACCTCTCCCGTTAACGACCCCTTCGACATAGACTATGTAGCCCATGAAATGGGACATCAATGGGGAGGGAATCATACTCAAAACAACAGTTGTAATCGCGCAAGTAGCGCTGCTTACGAGCCTGGATCTGCCTCGACGATTATGGGGTATGCTGGGATTTGCGCACCGAATCTTCAGTCAAATTCAGACGACCATTTCCACAATCACAGCATAAATGAGATGATATCATTTACTGTAAACGGTGGGGGTAACTCTTGTGATGTTCCATCATCAACGAACAATGCGATCCCTACAGTTACAACATTTAATAGTGGTTCAACTATTCCTGCAAATACTCCATTTGAGTTAATTGCCGAAGGAAATGATTCAGATGGTGATGCGATAACATACAATTGGGAGCAGTATGATATAGGTCCGACGACATCTAGTAGTGATGGTGATTTGACGAATCCGTCAGGCAACCAACCGATATTTAGATCTTGGTCTTCAACCACATCCAATACTCGTGTGTTTCCAAAGTTGACAGATTTAGTAAACGGAACGACTACGATAGGTGAGCTCTTGCCTTCATACTCTAGGGGGCTTCAGTTTAAGTGTTCTGTTAGAGACAATGTCGCTGGGGGTGGAGCATTTGTGGATGAGCTAATGTCTCTTTCTGTAGATGGTAACTCCGGCCCATTTGTCGTTAGTTCTCCCAATGGAGGCTCTGTCGCGAATGGATTCACAACGGTAAGCTGGGATGTGGCAGGAACGAATTCATCACCTGTGAACTGCTCTACCGTAGAGATTTTACTTTCCACTGATGGAGGATATACGTACCCGCTTCAACTCGCTTCGGGTGTGTCAAACGATGGGTCTGCTGTGGTTTTAATCCCCAACATCACAACGACATCTGCTAGGTTTAAAATCAAGGCTGAAAACAATGTATTCTTCGATATATCCAATTCTAACGTAACAATCACTCAAGGTGTTGGTGGCGCTGATTGGGATGTCGCCGTTCAAGGTGTTTCAGGTCTTGGTGCATCGGGTTGTGGAACGGAAGTAACTCCAGTCATAACGATCGTAAACTTAGGTATTGAAGTTGTTACAGGCTTTTCTGTTGACTACGATATCAATGGTGTGAATGGTGCAAGTATTGACTGGCAGGGTGTGTTAGAAAGTGGGTATTCTGTTGATATTCCATTGTGTCCAGATTCAGATGGATGCATTGATTTAGGTTCAGGTAATCACGTGATTAGCTCTTCGGTTTCTCTGTCCCCGGACAGTAGTATAGATGAAGATCTGTCTAACAACGACTCATCAACAGCCTTTGAGACAAGTGGTGGTGTTGAAATTAATTTTACGTTAACGACAGATTCATATCCAACCGAGACCTCTTGGACGATCTTAGATGCAAATGGTACTGTGGTATTGTCTGGAGGTTCATACGTGAATTCTGAAACCACATACGTAACAAGTGGTTGTCTCACTTATGGTTGCTATATACTAACTGTAAATGATGCTTACGGAGATGGCTTATCATTCAATGGTGTTGTAGGAAATTATGTTTTAACAAATTCTAATGGTGATGTCTTGGCGATGATGGTTGAAGGAGGAGATTTCGGTTCCCAAGCGGACCATTCATTTTGCCTTGAGCTTGTTGGTATTGCTGGATGTATGGAATTAGATGCTTGTAACTATGACTCAAATGCAACGACTTCTGCAGCTTGTATATATCCTTTAGAAGGATTCGATTGTGATGGGGTTTCACTTTGTCCTCTTGATCTAAATTCAAATGGAACTGTAGAAGTAAGTGACCTGTTAATGATTCTGTCTGACTTCGGGTGTGCTGTCGATTGTGTTAGTGATGTTAATGGTGACGGTGCTGTAACTGTTGCTGATGTGTTACTTATTTTATCAAGCTTCGGTAATCCTTGCCCGGTTTTGTAGTAATTCATACTATCTTGCTTGAATGAAGTATGAAGAGATGGAGGTCAGGTGTGTCTTAACACCTACGGATGCGTTAGACTTGCCCGAAAGCGATAAGGTTCTTTTAAAGAAAGCCCACGAAGCAGCGGCAAAAGCGTATGCTCCTTATTCAGGGTTTCAGGTTGGTTCAGCTGTTAGAATGCAATCTGGTGCAATCGTGGTTGGGAGTAACCAAGAAAACATGGCTTATCCCTCTGGTCTTTGCGGAGAGAGAGTTGCGGTGTTTGCTGCTGGAGCTCAATTTCCAGGAGAGAAGATTGAAGCTGTAGCCATAGTGTCACCTTCGCCTATCGCAGTTCCGAGTGCTTTTTTGCCATGCGGCGGTTGCCGTCAGGTTTTACTCGAAGCTGAATCTAGGCAAGCAGAACCTATTCGGCTTTTGCTACAAGCCAGAGACGAGATTGTCCTAGTTTCAAAAAGTGCTGTCAATTTAGTTCCCTTTGCTTTTACTGTTGAAGATGGTGGTCTTTCATCTGATCCTAGTTAGATTCACGATATGGAAATTATAATGAGCCTTGTTGGTATGGTAGTCCTCATCGGACTTGCTGTTTTACTTTCAAAAAGCAGAAAAGATATTCGCTTAAGAACTGTAGGTGGTGCATTTGCTTTGCAATTTGCCTTCGGCGCTTTAGTACTGTACATCCCATTTGGAAAAAAGGCCTTGATTTCTGTCTCAGATGCGGTTGCAAACGTGATTGCATATGGCAATGAGGGTATCAATTTCTTGTTTGGAGATCTTACAGCAACTTATAATTTCGGATTCATCTTCGCTTTGCGTGTCCTCCCTGTAATCATCTTTTTCTCTGCACTCATTAGCGTGCTCTATTACTTGGGCATCATGAAGTGGGTGATAAATATTTTAGGTGGCGCCCTTAGTAAACTATTAGGTACCTCAAGAACGGAGTCGCTGTCTGCAACCGCCAATATTTTTGTAGGTCAAACAGAAGCTCCACTCGTGATCCGCCCCTTCATCAAGACGATGACCAAGTCAGAGCTTTTTGCTGTTATGTGTGGTGGATTGGCTTCTGTAGCGGGGAGTGTTTTAGCGGGTTATGCTTCTATGGGAGTTCCGTTGGAGTATCTTATAGCGGCGTCGTTTATGGCTGCACCTGGTGGATTGCTTTTTGCGAAATTAATTATGCCTGAGACTGAGAAATCTACAGCTCATCTCATTCAAGATGATGACACAGACGAAGAGGCTCCGGTCAACATTATCGATGCCGCTGCTTCTGGTGCTGGATCAGGTCTCACACTCGCTCTGAATGTGGGAGCTATGCTTCTTGCATTTGTGGGTCTTATTGCTCTTGTAAATGGTATTTTTGGTGGAGTCGGAGGCTGGTTTGGTATGCCTGAGCTAACACTGGAGTTAATACTAGGATATGTATTCAGTCCACTCGCATTCTTAATCGGTGTGCCTTGGAATGAAGCGAATATCGTTGGGTCTTTTATAGGCCAAAAGCTTGTTGTTAATGAATTCGTAGCCTACTTAGATTTTATGCCTTACTTGGCCGAGGACACCGTGTTGGTGCTTTCTGAAAAATCTAAGGCAATCGTTGCTTTTGCACTTTGTGGATTTGCGAACCTCAGTTCGATTGCTATTTTGCTTGGAGGTTTAGGTGGGATTGCACCATCGAGACGTGCAGAGATTGCTAAATTTGGACTGTTAGCAGTTGCTGCAGGTACACTTTCTAATCTGATGTCAGCAACGATTGCTGGATTGTTCTTGTCAATTTAATCTTTGAATAAAAGATGGTTAAAGTTAAAATGTTTGAAACGCCGGAGCAGAAGAACCGACCTGTTGTTGAAGCTCCGATTACCGATGCAAAAGCTTTCAATGAGATTGTAGATTCTCGAAGAAGTGTCAGGTTTTATTCTTCAGATGACATTCCACAAGATGTAATTGACAGTTGTTTAGACGCTGCTCTGAAAGCTCCGAATTCATCCAATCTTCAGACATGGGAAATTCACCACGTTGTAGATTCTGTGAAAAAGAAAGAATTGGTAAGACTTTGTTTAGGTCAGCCCGCTGCCTCAACTGCTAAAGAAATTTTCGTTTTCGTGGCTAGACCAGACTTGTGGAAGCGCAATAACCAGTGGATGATTGATGAGTTTGATCGGAGGGGAGATATGCCAGACAAGGCTTACCAATATTTCAAGAAGATTACTCCCATGATCTATTCTACTGGCTTTTTAGGCATCTTAGCTCCTTTAAAGTGGTTGTTTTACAATATTCGTGGTATTCGTAAGCCCACTCCCCGAGAGCCCATGGGTAGGTGGGGTATGACGGTTTGGTCCCACAAAAGTACTGCCCTTGCTTGTGCCCACTTTATGTTGGCGATGAGAGCTCATGGGTTTGATTCTTGTCCTATGGAAGGTTTAGACTCAAAAAGAGTAAAGAAATTATTAGGTTTGCCTAGGCAAGCTGGTATTACGATGGCTATTTCTGCAGGTAAAAGAGCAGAGGGAGGTGTTTTTGGTGATCGATTTAGATTTGACAAAAAACATTTTGTGATTAAGCACTAACTGTTTAAGTCTGCTAAAAAGTTAAGACCTACTTCAAGTCCCAATCGATAATCAGCATCTATATCTTGTACATGTAGATAATAGCCTTCTGATCTCAACTCATTAGGGGGAGCTATTTGCACCCAGCTTACTCCATCTTGTTGAGGCCCATTTAGAAAGTCCACACATTTGTTGTAATGCTTATACCCTAGGGCAAATAAATCTGAAATATTGTCATTGTCGTAGTTCCAATATTCAGCCATGAGAGAGAAATAGCTTTTTTCAATCTTTGCTTCAGCAGGGCGTGTTCTTATAACGAGTATGTTTTTCGCACCGTCAGCAATTGCTTTCTTAATAGGGATGCTGTCCGAATAGCCACCATCAAACATCCAGGTTCCATTGACTTCCGTTCGTCCCTTAGTAATTATCGGCAGTGTGGCTGAAGCCATCATATAGTTCATCCATTTGCCTTTCTTTGGTTCCAAGTAATGAGGTTTTCCTGTTTTGAGGTTTGTTGCAACAATCACGACTTTTTTGCCTTGTCTGTTTTCTTCGGCTGCGTCTTCATTAAAAGGATATGCATCATAAACGTATTTTTTCAGAAAGTCTAAATTCATTAAGCCACTGTTAGAAAATGTGTTTTTGTAGCTGAGGAATTCAGGATTTTCAACTAATTTCCTAGACACTTTAATGAAGTTTTGTCTCTGTTTAGCAATATAATAGGACATCGCCATGGCGCCACTTGAAACGCCGTAGTAATACTTAAAGTCAGGGAATTTAGAGTCTAGGAATACATCTAAGACGCCAGCTGTAAAAGCACACTTTAAGCTACCTCCCTCTAAAACCAATGCGTCATATTTCATTTCTTTCCCTTTGTGTTCTTTTGTGTTCATTTGAGTGCTACGCGATTAGGCTTTGAGTGGTTCTTTGATGATTTAGTCATTTATAGCTGAATAAATAAAGTTGTTCATGTCAACTCGTTTAATTGATTGATGTCCCGCTAACCACAAGAATTTTCCGTTTGGAGAGAATCGACCCGTATAAAAAGAGTCGTCAGAGATGTGTTCCCAATGTAACCCCGAATCCGTAGAGTAATCTATCCCCTTTGATCCAATAGCAACACATTCTTCTGAATTCAAAGGATGCCAGACAACACAAGACCTATATCCGGGTCCCTCCCCGTCAGATCTCAAGTCCCAAGTTTCACCACCATCAGATGTGTACGCTAAATTTCCTTTGTTTAAAGACATATCCTCCCAATCACCTCCGATCAAAATTCCTTCGTTAGAATTTTTAAAGTCCACGCAGAAGGCACCAGTCATTGTTCCTCCTTGAATAAGTGGAGTAGAGTAGGCAACCCAAGAATTGCCCATGTCGGAGGAATAAAAGACCCTTGATGCTTTTCCGCCAGTACAGATCCAAACTCTGTCCCCAAAGCATGAGATATTTCCATTACTTGCTGCAAAAGCGGCCTCTCCTTCAATGTGTTCTGGCAAGCTTGAGCATTGAACTCTTTCCCACTGATCTCCCGAGTTTGAAGTGGTGTAGATAGATAGACAAATATCACCTGTTGAGTCAGGTGTAGCATCCCCCATTAAAATCCCGTTATTGGAATCGAAAAACTTCATGGAATCGAAAAAAGCTCCCTCATGTGAGTCCTCTAACGTGGTGGTGGTTGATGAGAGTGAAGTAAGTGGGGCTTTAATAACCCTCCCTGGAGATTCAATACTCGCAGCTAGCAGATGGCCATTCACAACAGAGCAAGCCCTGTAAGACCGACTGCCCCAACGGGTGGTATCCCAGCTCACTCCTCCGTCTTCAGTAAGTCCTACGAGTCCTCCAGACCCAGCAAATACGGCTCTGTTAGAGTCGATCACGTGGAGTGCTCGGATGCTGGAATTGAAAAAAGTTTGACCTAAAAGGGAGCTGTAAAGCAGACAACACAGTACAAAGCAGGAAATTTGAATGGATAAACGATGAGGATTCAAAGGGTGTGAATTATTTACCCGTAAGATATTACGGTAATTCGCTTTGAGAAAGTATATTTGAGACAAAAATGAACATATGCGTGTTATCATACTATTGTTGCTTGTCGGCGCATTTTTTTCTTGCGGACAAAATTCATCTTTTGTTTTGAAACCTAGCGAAATTAAATACCCTGAGACCCGCATGGTAGATCAGGTCGACACTCTTTGGGGTGTTCAAGTTTCGGATCCATACCGTTGGCTTGAGGATGATAGAGATCCTGAAGTTGAGCAGTGGGTGAAAGACCAAAATACTACGACACGCAATTACCTCGATGCTCTCCCCTTGAGAAATGAGCTTAGAGACAGGTATGAAAAACTATATAATTATGAGAAGGTTGGCATTCCTCGCAAAGTGGGAAAGAAGTTCTTTATCGCAAGAAATGATGGGCTCCAAAACCAAAGTGTCACCTATATATTTGATGCAATAGGATCTGAAGAGCGCGTTTTCTTAGACCCGAATACTTTAAGCGTTGATGGGACAGTTACAGCTTCTCTAGGCGGGGCATCAGATGATGGGAGATATATTTCTGTGATTAAAAGTGTAGCGGGATCGGATTGGCAAGAAATCGGCGTGATGGATGTCGAAACGGGGATGGAACTCGATGACGTTCTCAAGTGGGTGAAATTTAGCGGCACAAGTTGGGTAGATGACGGGTTTTATTATAGCAGATACCCTGAGCCTGAGGGGAGTGCCTTCAGCTCTGAAAATACCTTTCACAGCGTTTACTTCCACAAGTTAGGTACTGCACAGTCTGAAGATGATCTGGTTTATATAGACGAAAAGGAACCCAACAGATACCACTTCGCCTGGGCTACAGAAGACAACAATTATCTTATTTTAAATGTGTCAACAGGAACAGACGGCAACAGCTTGCTGATTAAAGATCTTCGTGTTGAAGGAGCTGAATGGCGTGTTTTAGTTGATGGTTTTACTGACCACAGTGGTGTCGTAGGATCTGTTGGAGGCAAGATTCTACTCCTGACAGATATTGATGCCCCTAAATATCGCCTTGTTGCTGTTGATCCAGTTCAAGAGTTGACAAATACAGATTTATGGACAGATATCATTCCACAGTCCGATCACCTTCTGGAGTCCGTTCAGGTTTCTGCTGGAAGGTTGTTTGCCACATTTTTGCGTAAAGCCTGCCATGCTGTAGTTTCATATGATTTCATGGGGTCCGATGCAAAAGAAATTCACTTACCAAGTAATGTTGGATCTGTTGGTGGGTTTGGCGGAAAAATGAATTCTAAAGAAGTCTTTTATGCCTTTACATCTTTTACGCACCCCACAAGTATTTATCAATATGACCCATTGTTGCATGAGAGTATGCTGTTCAGTGCTCCAGAAGTGAATTTTCAGCCAGAGGCATATGAAACGAAACAAGTCGAGTATTTCTCTAAGGATGGTACTGAAATACCTTTGTTTATTGTACATAAAAAAGGAATTATATTGAATGGGAAGAACCCTACCTTGTTATATGCTTACGGAGGATTTAATATCAGTCTCACTCCTAGTTTTAGTGCTTCGAATATCGTTTTTCTTGAGAAAGGTGGAGTTTACGCCATGCCTAACTTGAGAGGAGGAGGTGAGTTTGGTGAAGATTGGCACAAAGCAGGAATGCTGTTAGATAAGCAAAATGTATTCGACGATTTTATTGCAGCGGCAGAGTATTTAATACATGAGAAATACACTTGTTCTGAGAAGCTTGCCATAGAAGGGCGTTCTAATGGTGGGCTGCTTATAGGAGCTGTTATGAGCCAACGCCCAGAGCTTGCTGCCGTAGCCTTTCCCGGTGTAGGAGTTATGGATATGCTCAGATATCATAAATTTACGATCGGGTGGGGCTGGATTCCTGAATATGGTTGTGTAGATAGCACCGAGGTTGATTTTAAAAACCTGTATTCCTTCTCTCCAGTTCATAACCTTGTCGACGGTATTAACTACCCGAGTACTATGGTTACAACCTCTGATCACGATGACAGGGTTGTTCCAGCGCACTCATTTAAATTTGCAGCAAGGCTTCAAGCTGCACATAAAGGGAACGAGCCTGTTCTGATTCGCATTGAATTAAATGCTGGACATGGTGCTGGAAAACCCACTTCTAAAATTATTGATGAGCAAGCCGATAAATGGGCCTTTCTTTTCCACGAAATGAAGAAGTTGTAAAATTCACCGAATGAAAATCTACATGTTTAAAACGATATTTTCTCACGCCCTTATTTTAAGTTCTCTGTCTCTTTTCTGCGTCTCTCTTTTCGCCCAAACACCTTTGTTAATCTCAGGTAATGTTGTTGAAAAGACCACAAACTCCATTCTGCCTGGCGTCACTGTACAGCTCCTTTGTGATGGGGTGTCTGTCAGAGCTGTTGCTGCTGATTTGAACGGGTATTTCGAAATTGAGGTTGGAGGGTACGCAATGTGTGATCTGGAGTTTTCCTTTGTAGGATATTCAGCGGAATCGTTTTTGATCTCAGGAATAAGTTCACCTCTGAAGGTGAGTTTAAAGGATGCAACTCAAGCATTGGGCTTGGCGGTTGTGTCAGCAAGTATTTCTGAAAGAGCCGTCGAAGAGGAGGTCGTTCCCATAGAAGTATTAAAACCATACTTGGCAGAGAATACAAATTCTTTAGGTTTAAAGGGCTTGGTTGCAAAAACATCAGGTGTTGCAATTATGGACAGTCAGGTCAGTATACGTGGTGGCAGTGGCTATAGCTACGGTGTGGGGTCTCGGGTCTCATTGCTCTTAGATGGGCTGCCTTTGCTGTCTGGTGATCTGGGGGAGATTTGGTGGTCTTATCTTCCTATGGAGCACCTCGGACAGGTTGAGGTGATCAAGGGTGCTGCATCTTCTTTGTATGGTACAGGTGCTTCTAATGGGGTGATACACTTTAGATCTGTTTGGCCTGGTTCTAAAAAAGAAACCATAGTGAAGGCCTTTAATGGTGTCTACAGCGATCCTCAAAACGATGAATGGAGGTGGTGGGATGATAGTTTTTCACCCGTTTTAAATGGTGCTTCTGTTTCCCATAGACAAGCTTGGGATAAGGTCGATTTAGTGGTTGGAGGAAATGTAATGTCTGATAAAACGTACTTATCTACGGGTCACGAGCAGCGCGCTAGGGTAAGTGCGAAGCTGAGGTTCCGCCCAGAAAACGGTTTGTTGTATGGTGTAAGTGCGATTGCTCAATACCAACAAATGGGGCGTTTTATCTTGTGGGATGACTTTGAAACATCGGCTTATTTGCCCATGGATGGAACCTCAAGTCAGGACAAATGGTTTAATATGAATCTTGATCCATGGTTGACCTATTCCGCTAAAAATGGTGGGTCTCACAAATTGAAAACACGCTTTTATCGAACCTCTAGGTTTAATCCAAGCGGAAGTATTTCGATGGCCAGCAATTTGTATATGGGTGAGTATAAGTATGGTCGTGAGTTCAATGAACACATTTCCGCACAAATCGGAACTTTTGTGAGTGTACAAAGTTCTTTCAGTTCTCTCTACCCTGACGTATCTGTGCTGACCATAAATCCAGCTATTTTCGGCCAAATCGAAGGGCATCACGGTCGCCTCAGAACTGTTTTAGGCGCAAGATATGAGAACAATTTGAATCCCGGATTTTATAATGAATCTTCTGGGCCAGTGCTCAGAACCGGTATCAATTTTGAGATTAGAAAGGGAACCAATTTCAGAGCTTCAGCTGGCCAGTCTTACAGATTTGCTTCGATTGCGGAAAAATATTTTTCAACTCGACTTACTGATGGTATAGATGTAATTGGGAACATCGATCTTCAGAGTGAGTCGGGGCTTAATCTAGAAGCGGGCGTAAAGCACAAAGTAATCTTTGGAGACAAGGTTGTATATCTTGACGCTGCTGTGTTTATGCTGGAGTATGAGGATATGATCGAATACACTCTTCGACCTCAATTAAACTCAGAGGGTGGCATTATTATAGATGACGGTGTGCTGCAGTTTTTCTTCCAAGCATTAAATATCGGAAAAAGTAGAATTGCTGGTTTCGAATGGTCTGCAAACGGTGAAATGGAAGTAGCTGGAATTCCTGTTAGAGTGTTTGGAGGAGCAACGTTTCAATATGCTGGAGATCTAAGCAGGGATACCTCACAAATTAATATGTCGGCTTATTTAGATAATTTTCTCAACAGCTTTGGAGACACAAGGGACTCTTTAGTCACCGCAGGATCACTCCTGAAGTATAGGAATAGCGGTAATTTCAAATTGGATATAGAAGCTGATTTCGGTCCACTTACTGTAGGAGGCTCAATTATTAGACAGGATTACATTGATGAGATTGATTGGTACTTCAACGAGCTGGTGTCTGGTCTGGCGAATTTTAGAGAGCAGTTTACGGATGGTTTTGCTTCTATAGATGCCAGATTAGTTTATAAAGCTGCTGAAAATGCAAAGTTCTCTTTTATCGTGTCTAACTTGAAAAACGAGATTATGAGTAGCAGGCCAGGAATACTAAGTGCACCACGAAGCATGGTCATTAGATTTGATTATAAGTTTTAAGCTTTTGAGTCGATAAGCCCTCTCAAACGATTGCATTCCGTTTGAGTCCAAGATTTTACATCGACAATTAATTTTTCAGCGTCTTTGTTTTTAAATATCGGGCCAAAACTGACATATGTGTCAATATGCCTTGCTCCTAAATGTTTAAACGTATGTGTTATAAACCATTCGTCACCAACCCATGCAATGTTAGGATCTCTATATTCTATTGCGACAGGTGCTATTTGGAATCCGTTTTCAGCGCATGAGTAAAAAATCCCTTTCTTGTAGGGTAAGAGCTCTGGGTTCTTGTTTGTAGTGCCTTCAGGGAAAATGATCACGCCGTATCCATTGTCAAATCTATCTTTCACAGCTATTCTTGTCGCTTTTCTGCTTTCTTTTTTATCTCTTTTAACCCAAATTGTGCCTATCAACGAAGCTCCCCATCCAATTATAGGCCAGGCCTTTGCTTCGTGTTTGGCCACAAAAACGACAGGGAAGGAGGTCTGTAAAACAACCGCATCTAAGTATGATCGGTGATTGCCCATAACTACAGATGGTTCTTTAGGTGACGCTCCAGACCCGTGAATGCGAACTCCCAAGATAATGTGAGTGCCCTTTAGAAAAAGTTTGAATAATTTGTGTGCGGATTGTTGTTTCGCATTCTCTTTCTTACCTAATAAAAAAGCAGCTGAAAGAGTAATAAGTATGCAGAAAGAGATAGTGATTGTCCATGCTAAGAAAGCAGTCATTCGAACAACGATTCTAATTATTTGCAAAATTGTATTCTTAAAAATTAATTATGTTCGAAGTTAAGGCAAGTTAAGTTTGTGGGTAATGTGTTTAAACTTCCTAGGTAAATCAGTCTCAATGTCCATTGACTCCAATGTTATAGGGTGCGTAAACTGTAGTCTTGTACAGGCTAGAAACATTCCCTGCCCAGTATATTTGAGTGATCCACAATACCTATTGTCACCTACAATGGGGTGTCCGATGAACGCTAAATGTTTTCTTATTTGATGTTTCCTTCCTGTTTTAGGATAAATTCTCACAAGAGTTACAGTCCCAAATACGGGCCAGGTCGTTGACCCAATTGTCTCAACTTTAGATCGAGCAGATTTGCCGTTAATAGGAATGTTAATTTCACAAAAAGAGAGTAGGGGAGTGCCCTCTATAAGGGCAGTGTAGCTCTTAACTACTTCTCTCTTTTCAAAGGCTTTTCCAAGTCCTGACGCCATGCTTAAAGTTTTGGCAATTAAGACAAGTCCGTGCGTTGCTTGGTCTAGCCGATGGACGGGTCTTGGAATATCTAGATGGTCAGATAAGTCACTATGTACAAGAGTGTTATGGCACATTTTTTCGAGTGTCACTTTGCTGTTTCCATTGGTTTCAATTCCTCCGGGCTTAATGACACAAGCTCCATATATATCTTCCCATAGGACGATGGTTTTGGGTAAATTATAATTCAATATTTCCGTTTTACTTTGGGTGTTTTCTGCAAGTGATAAAAGATCTCCAATATTCACCCAATTGTGTGTTTCGCCCTTTACGCCATTAATGAAAATTCGCCCTTTTTTCACCGCTTTTTTAACGGCCTTTCTCGAAGGTAATTCTAAAAACTGAGATATAGCAGCTTCCTGAAGCCTTTTAGACTTTGAGTTTATAGGTTTATGAAACCAATGTGTGATCACAACGTCAGTCATAGAGCAAATTTATTAACTTTGCGGCAAATAATTATTCTTTAAGTTTTAATGAAGCTCTTTGTTGCTAAACTCAATCGTGAGACTACTGAAGTTGATTTGAAGGAAACCTTCAGCAAATTCGGAGGTGTGGTTTCTGTTAAAGTTGTGTCAGATCGTGATACAGGTCAGTCAAAATGTTTTGGTTTTATCGAAATGGACTCCACTGAAGGTGGTCAAGCAGCTATCGCTGCCTTAAATGATCAGGATTTCATGGGTTTTCGTATGGTTGTAAAAGCCGCCGAAGATAAGCCTCGTGCTCCTAGACCGTCCTTCGATAGTGGTGGTGGGAATCGCCAGAGTTCTGATCGGTCTAGCGGCTCATCCTCAAGGGGTGTCGATTCTGGCAAAGGTGCTTCTGGAAGTGGCCCTAATGCAGACTCCAAAAGCGGCGACAAGTCGGGGCCAAATAAATTTCCTGCGAACGGTGTGAAGAAGAGGAAGACTCCTAAAAAGGGGATGGGTGGACCTGATAAATACGCCGATGGAGGTAAGGGGAATCAGCACGAAAAACGCCCTAAATCAAATCGCAATCAATGGCTTGATGATCTTGAAGATTTTTAAGATAAGAAATTCACACTTACTCTTTAGGGCTTTCGGTATTTTTATATCGAAAGCCCTATTTTTTTTGTCAATTTCTTTTTACATCTCATTGTCAACCATATTTTAATAATTCATTAAAATTCATCGGATTAACTAACAATCCGTTGTTAATCAACCGTTGTGCATTGTATTTCTCCTTTTTGACAAATAAAACCTTATCGCTGATAACGAGCGATTCATCGAAGAAAATCATCTTTTAGTGGTTGTTTTGGTATTTTTTGACGTAGATTTCAGAGTTCCATATTCTATAATCATGACTCGTACTATATCTTTTCAAGTCTTACAGACCTTAATCACTCGTTTTTTAGGTCAATCTGTTAGAAAGCTATTCCTACCACTTTTAGCTTTTGTCATTTCTTTCACAGCAAATGCTCAAGATGATATTTCTGGCTGTACAATTTCTGCAGCATGTAACTTTGACCCCCTTGCCACAATCAATGATGGATCTTGTGATTTCGTCACTTGTTACCAGCTAGGTTGTACAGATCCTGACGCTTGTAACTATGATTCTGAAGCAGGAATTAATGATGGCACATGTGACTACCTTTCTTGTTTGTTGTTAGGTTGTATGAATGAGTACGCATGTAACTTTGATTCTGCAGCTGATTTGGATAATGGTACTTGTGAATTCACTTCTTGTCAAGGTTGTACAGATCCAGCTTCTTCAAATTATGATGAAACTGCTACAAATGATGATGGTTCATGTTCTTATCCAGGTTGTATTGACATAAACTCTTGTAACTATGACGTTACTGCAAATGTTGATGATGGTAGTTGTGAGTATACCTCTTGTCTTGTACCAGGTTGTATGCAAATTGCTGCATGTAACTACAGCCCTGATGCTCAGGTGAATGATGATTCTTGTTTATTTGCAGACACATTTTACGACTGTGACGGAAATTGTTTAAATGACATTGATGCTGACGGAATTTGCGATGAATTAGAAATAGGTGGTTGTGACGATTTAACAGCTTTAAACTTCAATCCTGCTGCAACTGACGATAACGGCTCATGTGTTTATCCTACACCTGGTTGTATGGAGGATTTAGCTTGTAATTACGTGCCTTTAGCTGATGTTGATGATGGTTCTTGTGAATTCACTTCATGTGCTGGTTGTTTACAGTCTTCCGCATGTAACTACGATGAGACGGCTACAATTCCTGACGGAACATGTGCTTACGCTGAAGTTGGTTATGACTGTGCCGGAGTTTGTTTAGTTGATACTGATGGGGATGGAATTTGTGATATGTTTGAAATACTTGGATGTATGGATACATTAGCATGTAACTTCATTGAAGAAGCTACTGATTCCGCTCCTTCACAATGTGTATATGCTTATACAAATTTAGATTGTGATGGAAATAGTCTTCTCCCGAGTTTTGTGAACGCTCCTGTTGATGTTTCTCTAGAAGCGTGTAATGTGCCATCCGTTGAGGATGTCGCAATTGAATCTATTATTTCTGCTTTTGCTGCTGATTATGAGAGTGTGTATAACAGCAATGACTGTTACGAAAACAATCCTACTCCTACTATTGTGGCTTCGCCTGAACTTAGAATTGATGGTTCTTGTGACAATGAGTATACCTTATTTCGATCTTGGACAGCTACAGATTGTGCAGGTTACTCTGTCTCTCATGAGCAGGTGATAACCGTTAGTGATAACATTGCACCAACACTTGATGTGCCAGCAGATATGAATGTTACATGTGATGCTGTCGCGGATGCTGTGTTTGGTGATGCTACATCAACGAGCAACTGTGGAGAGTCAACTATTTCCGTTGTTAACGCAATTGTTTCAGGTGCTTGTCAAGGAAGCTATGAAATTCACAGAATATTTACGGTTACCGATGATTGTGGTAATTTTTCTTCTGGCGTTCAAACAATAACAGTTGTTGATGATGTTGCCCCTGAACTTGTACTGCCAGCAGATTATACAGTAGAGTGCTCAGATAACATCGAGCTTGCTCCAGCAAATGCCTCAGATAACTGCGGCACATTTACTATTTCCAATATAGATGTTACTATCCCTGGAGCTAATGCCGGAAATTACCTTATAGAAAGAACCTTTACTGCAATTGATGATTGTGGTAATTCTTCTTCTGGTGTACAAACGATTTCTGTTGTAGATACAACAGCACCGAGTCTCTCTATACCTTCAGATTACACGTCCGAATGTTCTGAAGACCTGATTCTAAATGAAGCATCTGGTTCAGATAACTGTGGAGACTTTTCTATTTCAGTAGAGTCTGACACTATTCCAGGTGATGCTTTAGGAAATTATTCTGTAGTTAGAACCTTCACAGCTACGGATGATTCGGGTAACTCTACCACACTTTTACAGACTATTACTGTTGAAGACACTACTGCGCCTGAGATTGTTGCTCCTGCCGACTTTATTGCTGAATGTTCAGATGTTATAGCTTTAGAAGACGCCACTGCTGTCGATGCTTGTGGAACAGTTAGTATTTCGTCTTCAGATGAAATAATCCCAGGATCATCTGCAGGAACATACCTTATAATAAGAACATTTACTGCCACAGATGATGCAGGAAACGTTGGTTCCGATACTCAAACAATTACGGTTGTAGATACAACAGCACCAGTTATTACTCCTCCAGCAGACTATACTGTTGAATGTTCAGATGTAATCACTTATGATGATGCAACTGCAGCTGATAGCTGTGGAGAAGTAAGTATTACAATTTACGATCAAACTTTTGTAGGTTCTTCTTTAGGTAATTATACTATTGTTAGAACATTTACTGCCACAGATGATGCAGGTAATTCTTCTTCGTATTCTCAGACTATTACAGTTATAGACACTACTTCACCTGTTTTAGAAGGTGTCCCTAGTGATGTTACTTCTGAATGCTCTTCTATTCCAGAAGCCGCTGTTGTAACATCTTCAGATAACTGCGACACGTCTTCTTCAGTTTCTATGATTGAAGATATAGTTGAGGGGATATGTGATGGAGAGTATACTCTTACTAGAACATGGACCGCAACAGATGATGCTGATAACACTTCAGTTTCATCACAAGTAATTACGGTTGTAGATACAACAGCTCCAGAATTTGTACCTATGCCTGATATGGCTCTTTCTTGTTCGGATGATTTAAGCCTGCCAACTCCTGTTCTTTTAGGTGGTTGTTCTGAAGAGTTAATTACGCTGTCTGAAGTAACAGTGCCTGGAGATTGTGCGCAGTCATATTCTATTGTTAGAACATTTACCGCTGTTGACGACTGTGGAAACACATCATCTCTTGTTCATACAACGGTGATTTCAGATGACATTGCTCCTGTAGTTGTCTCGGGTCCTTGTTTTGGAATAGATTGTCCTCTTTATGTTAGTGATATGCTTGGAGAGTCTATCCCTGAAGCTAGTTTAAGTATTGAGGATAACTGTGACGATTCCCCTGTTTGGACATCTGAAGATGTTGAAGCTTCAGCATCAGACATACTCGCTCTAAATATTGATGCTGATCAAACTGTTACAGTTAGATCGTATACTGTATCTGACGCTTGTGGAAATGAAGAGACTTTTGTCCAATTTATTGTGATGGAATGGCCATTGCTTGGTTGTATGGATATTAATGCATGTAACTATGATGTTGACGTTAATACAGATGACGGTTCTTGTGATTTCTGTTCGTGTAGCGATGGAGAAAATGCGAGTGCTTATACTCTAACAGTTGAATCCACTCCTGCTGCGGTTGTACCCGGTCACAATGTTTACCGTTTCTATGTAAATATGGAGAATGAGTCAGATAAATTCAGTGCCTTATATGGTAATGATCAAAACAACTTAGTCCTTAATACACCTGATGGAATATTTAATAGTGTATTTAACGCTAGTTGGAGTGCTTCTGGAATAAATCCGGCATTCATTGGAATATCCCCAGACATGGTTGATGATTCATATGCAACTATTGGTCTTGACGGTCCCGCGATATCACCTCAATCTGACCCTGCACTTGTTGAAGATAATTCATTGTCACAGACAATAAGTTCTTACTTTGTATCTGGTGGTATAGGTTTAAATGTTAACACTGTTATTGGTGGATCTTGGTATGTGTTAAACACTGCTACTAACGCTCTTCCTGATGCTTCTAATCGGGTCTTAGTGATGCAAGTCACTACTGCTGGAGCTATTGATGGTACTCTTAACTTCCAAGTTTTCCCACTTGGAGTAGGAGCGGATCAACTACAATTCAGTATTGACTTTAACGGAGCTGGTATCTTTAACCCTGATGGTACAACTGGTCCAAATAACGCATGTGGTTGTATGGACGACACAGCCTGTAATTATGATGACGATGCAAACTACGATGATGGTTCTTGTTGGTTTGCTGATGAATGGTATGATTGTGATGGCAATTGCTTAGACGATAACTCGAACGGTCTATGTGATTATGAAGAGTCAGGTTGTACAGATGCTGAAGCTTGTAACTATGACTCATTTGCAAACGTTGATGATGGTTCATGTGATTTCTGTAACTGTTCACTTCCAATCTTTACTTCTTCTATGCCTGGATATGGAATAGATATCGAGCTTGTGCAGACTCATGAATATGGTGATCTTGTAGGGATGTCGACTTATCGAGTCTACGTCACAACACCAAATTCTAATGATGAAATAAACATTGTTGGAGGGAATGATGAACAGCCCTTGTCATTAACAACCTCAACTTCATTCTATCAAAACATTTTTGGTTCTGAATTGGCTTCTTCACTTAGTCCCGAGATGTTTATTGCTGCTCCTGCATCATTTTATGATTCTTGGGTGACTATTGGTGCGGAGAACTCTAGCGATTTTGAGTCTGGTAGTTTAAGCATTCTTCCTGGAGATTGGTATACAGATTTTAACGCTGGAAACAGCTTCACAATGGATGGAAATTCGGGGCTTGGAACCACAATTATTGGTTGGTTCATCAATGCCAATGATGATAATGTTCACGTGAGTGGTGATGATAACAAAGTTCTTATTGCGCAGCTAACGAGTGATGGTTTAATTGGTGGATCATTCCGAGTTCTTCTTTACCCTCAAGGTGATGCTCAGGGGGAGATAAGTGTTGACTTTTCTTTTGCTCAAGATCCTCTTGATTCATATGAATGTCCTATTATTGTAGATGGTCCTTCTGAACTCACTATTGAGTGTTCAGCAGATTTGTCAATTTCGTCTCCCGATGATTTCGAAGTTTATACTCCTGAAGCAATAGGTTGTGACCCTCATGATCTTACTGTTTCTTTACTCTCCGAAGTCATAACCCCAGGTAATTGCATTGGTAATTACACAATAACACGCGTATTAGGAATTACAAACTGTACTGGTTCAACTACGAATTTCGATCAGATTATCAATGTTGTTGATACAACAGCTCCAGTACTTACTATCCCACTTGATTACACAGCTGAGTGTTCAGACGCTCATCCTATGGATTCGGCTTCTGCTACTGACAACTGTGGTGATGTAACGATAGACTTAGTCGAGACTATGATAGCTGGTACTTGTGCTGGCGATTACAGTATTACTCGTGAGTTTACAGCTACTGATGATTGTGGAAATTCTACTTCAGCAACTCAGACGATCACTATTATAGATACGACTTCTCCAGAATTCACTAGTATCCCAGCTGATTACACAG
>Ga0308019_10000530_pt1 | contig 23823 bp, 20 predicted proteins | sample Neamet284_FD_203135 | JGI IMG/M metagenome (GOLD analysis project Ga0308019, IMG submission 203135) | Marine microbial communities from water near the shore, Antarctic Ocean - #284 | ecosystem: Environmental > Aquatic > Marine > Unclassified | place: Southern Ocean | collected 2014-10-01 | reverse complement strand
ATTTGGTTGTCGAATCTTTATCTGATTGAGATTGCTTACATGTGGCGTCAATGCCTTCAGACTTTCAGCAACATCCGTCGTAACCACTTCAATGATCCCAAGATTATCTAGGACGGTGTGCTCAATGCCAGACAGATTGTTGGTCAGGTCAGAAATCGGCAACTCGATGATCAGGCCGTCGTATTGTTTTTGCAGCAATGCGGCCGGAGAATCCTGGGCGATGATTTTCCCGGCATCGATTATGGCTATTTCATCGCACAAGACTTCCGCCTCGTCCATGTAGTGGGTCGTTAGCAATATCGTTGAACCACCGGCACGAATATCTTGCAGCAAATCCCAGAAATTTCGGCGTGCTTGTGGATCCAGACCTGTTGTCGGTTCATCCAGAAAAATTAGTCGCGGCCGATTGACTAGTGCGACAGCAAGTAACAGTCGCTGCCGCTGCCCACCGGACAGCTTGCGATTGTCGCGGTCGAGTAAGTCGCGAAGCGAGCATCGCTCGAGTAACTCATCGAAATCGGCCTGCCGGTCATAAAGCGTTCGAAACATTTCGATGGTTTCGCGAACGGTAATGAAGTCCTGCAGGGCGGTGTTCTGAAATTGGATTCCTGCTTCCTGCCTGAACTTTGAACCGGCGATTTCGCCGTAATAGAGGACCTCACCGGACGTAGCTGGGGTGACTCCTTCGATTATTTCGACAGTTGTGGTCTTACCGGCCCCGTTTGGCCCGAGAAGTCCAAAACAGATACCTTCTGGTACCGAGAAGCTGACTCCATCTACGGCTCGAACGCCTGGATAATGCTTCAGAATATTACGAGCTTCGAGGGCGATGGTCATGCTGTAAGGGTAGCGAATAGTATCGTCTCCTGCTAGCGCTAAAGGCGCTACACAGCAGTTGTAAGAATTCATGTATTAGCGGTATCTAATGGGTATGAAACAAACGCAGGGATTTGGGAAAATGACAGAATGATCACAAAATCAGTAGTAAGGTTGACCCTGAAAATTTTTCGCCCGCAAGAGGATAAGAAGCGTAAGCCTCGTTTTGTTATTGGGCCCAAATCCATCGTTGTAGACGGCATGGCATTTGAGAAAAAGTGGATCTGTTTATCAGCGAATCCACGAATGTCGGCGGAGTCAAAGGCGTCATGTCGATGGAGGATGCTGTACGCTTTAGCGGCGATAAGCCTTAATTTTAAGTAGAATAGGTGTTGTGCAAGGCATAGCTAATCAACTTTCTCTTTTTAGAGGCGCGGACGAGCCCGACTCAATGTCGGGCTTTTCTGTGCGCGAAAGCGGCAGGGCAAGACGCCTTTCGATTAAGGTCTTCCCGAGAGGTCGGGTTGAGGTCGTCGTTCCGAAACGAACGAATGCCAACGATGTTCGCGAATTCGTTGAAGCCCACAGAGACTGGATAGAAAAGGCCAGACAGCAATTTGCGGCAGATCATCCACCAGAACCCTTCAAATTGCCGGATACTGTGCAGCTTGATGGCATCAGCCAGCAGTTTGAGGTTCGATATCGGCCTGAGAGAAGCGCGATAGCCGTTAAGTATCGCGCGAAGGATGGGGTACTACTACTGACCGGCAAGACCGGTGACGAAGGATTGTGTGTTGCCACTTTGAAGCGCTGGCTGACCAGTCTGGCCCGTGCCGAATACGCACCTATCCTATCGTCATTGTCGGCCCGGACCGGAAACTCTTTCCTGAAAATGCATGTTCGTGGGCAGCGCACCTGCTGGGGGAGCCATTCCAGCACTGGGACGATCAGCCTGAACTATTGTTTGATGTTTCTGGATCCAGCACATCTTCGCTATGTCATGATTCATGAGCTTTGTCACGCGCGCCATATGAACCACTCAAAACGATTCTGGCAGCTTGTCGAGCAACATGAGCCGAACTACAGGCAGCTGGACAAAGACCTGAGTAGCAGCTGGAAGAGTATTCCAACCTGGGTAGGTATTTACTAGGATTTAGGAATTTCTACGCTGCCAGCTGACGCAGGACGTAGTGCAAAATACCACCATTTTCGTAGTAATCGCGCTCCTTAGGAGTGTCAATTCGGACTAGCGCTTCAAAACTACTTATATGACCGCCAGCGGAAGTGGCCGTGACCTTTACCGTTTTGGCATCGGGATCCGTCTGGCCACTAATGGCATATATTTCGGTGCCAGTAAGCTCTAAAGATATAGCGTCCTGGCCTTCCATAAATTGCAGTGGAAGAACGCCCATTCCAATCAGATTGGACCGGTGAATACGCTCGAAGCTCTTGGCGATGACCGCTTTGACTCCCAAAAGCACCGTGCCTTTCGCGGCCCAGTCACGTGAGGAGCCCGTGCCGTATTCGCTACCTGCGATGACAATCAGGGGTGTTCCTTCAGTGCGATACTTTAGTGACGCGTCAAATATCGACATCTGCTTACCACTTGGCTGATGGCAGGTCCAACCGCCCTCGGTTCCGGGGGCCAGCAAGTTACGCAAACGAATATTTGCGAACGTGCCGCGCATCATGACTTCGTGGTTGCCGCGGCGCGAGCCGTAGGAATTGAAGTTATGCGGTTCAACACCCTCAGCCTTCAGATACTCAGCAGCTGGGCTATCCAGGGCAATTCCGCCGGCGGGTGAGATGTGATCGGTTGTAACCGAATCGCCCAGCATCGCGAGGGCGCGAGCGCCTTCAATATTGCTGACCGCGGTTGGGGTCTTGGACATGCCTTCGAAGTAGGGCGGATTCTTTACATAAGTGGAGTCGGCATCCCAGGTGTAGATTTCACCCTCAGGAGAGTCGATGCCTTTCCAGTTAGCGTCGCCTTCGAACACGCTGTCATAGCTCGACTTAAACATGGTCGAGTCGATGTTGTTGATTACAGCGTCCTGCACTTCCGCTTGTGTTGGCCAGATGTTCTTCATATAGACCGGATTGCCATCCTGATCATCGCCAAGCGAATCGTTAAGCAAATCGAAGTCCATATTGCCTGCAATTGCGTAAGCAACTACGAGTGGTGGCGATGCTAGGAAGTTGTGCTGTACCAAGGCGTGGATGCGACCTTCGAAGTTGCGGTTTCCGGACAAAACACTTGTCCCAACGATATCATTGCCTTCCACGGCTGCGGCGATCTCTGGCATGAGAGGGCCCGAATTGCCGATACAGGTCGTACACCCGTAGCCAACGTTAAAGAATCCAATGGTACCAAGGTCGTCAAGCAGGCCCGATTTCTCAAGGTAGTCGGTTACAACGCGTGATCCTGGTGCGAGGCTCGTTTTTACCCATGGCTTGGCTTTCAAGCCCTTTGCAGCAGCCTTTTGTGCAACCAATCCAGCGGCCAACATAACGGCCGGGTTTGAGGTGTTTGTACAACTGGTGATCGCAGCGATCAAAATTGCACCGTCACGAATCTCGGTATCAGTGCCATTAATGTTGGCAATACCGGTGCCGCCTTCTGGGCGATCGGCAATCGCTGATTCAAGGATGCCTGCATAGGATTTAGCGGCGTCGGTAACCGCGATTCGATCCTGCGGGCGCTTGGGTCCGGCAATGCTGGACACAACGTCGCCCATATCGAGTTCGAGTGTATCGCTGTACAGCGCATCCGGCTCGCCTTCGTGGCGCCACATACCTTGTTCTTTGGCATAGGCTTCGATCAGCGCGCATTGTTCAGCATCACGTCCAGAGAGCTCGAGATATCGAATCGTCTCGCCATCAATTGGGAAAATTCCACAAGTGGAGCCAAATTCAGGAGACATATTGCCGAGCGTCGCGCGGTCAGCCAACGGCATATGCGAGAGGCCGTCGCCAAAGAATTCGACGAACTTGCCAACAACACCCTTTTTGCGAAGCATTTCGGTAACAGTCAAGACCAGATCGGTCGCGGTTGTGCCTTCACGAAGCTTACCAGTCAGTTTGAAGCCGACGACATTTGGTATCAGCATTGTAATTGGCTGGCCCAGCATTGCAGCCTCAGCCTCGATACCACCGACGCCCCAGCCGAGCACGCCCAAGCCATTGATCATCGTTGTATGTGAATCCGTACCAACGACGGTATCCGGATAGGCTGAGCGGGTGCCGTTCTTATCCACATCAAAAATGACGCGACTCAGGTATTCAAGATTGACCTGGTGGACGATGCCTGTGTTTGGCGGTACAACACGGAAATTCTCAAATGCAGACTGACCCCATCGCAGGAATGAATAGCGTTCTTTGTTGCGTTGGAATTCAATTTTATTGTTGAGATCCAGAGCGTTTGCAGCGCCGTAATTATCGACCTGAACAGAATGATCGATAACGAGTTCGGCGGGCGACAATGGATTAATGTCGGCAGCGGATCCACCAAGCTTTACGACAGCGTCACGCATCGCTGCGAGATCGACAACAGCAGGGACACCGGTGAAATCCTGCAATATGACGCGAGCGGGCGTAAACGATATTTCGGTGCTTGGAGCTGCCTTCGGATCCCAGTTGGCAAGTGCCAGAATATCGTCTCGAGTGACATCGCGGCCGTCTTCGTGGCGCAGCAGATTCTCAAGCAGAACTTTAAGGGAGTAGGGAAGGCGGTCTACGTGGCCCTCTTTCACAGCGTCGAGGCGATAAACTTCGTATTCATTGCCGCCGACTTCAAGCGCTCCACGTGCGCCAAAGCTGTCAGTCATGTTGTCTCTCCGGAATTCGGGTTGTACAGAGCGGCCAGACGGCCGCAGGGGGTGCGCATTATAGCGAATGGGCAGGGAATCTGCTTATCCTATTTTATTTACCACCGCACCGCCTAGGCAGCGTTCGTTATCATAAAAGACAACGAACTGCCCCGGTGCGACAGCCTTTTGTGGTTCGCCAAAAAGAACCTCTGCTGTGCCGTCATTCAGTACTTGGACAACACAGTCCTGATCTACCTGCCGATAGCGAACCTTGGCGCGACATCGCAGTCCTTCGGCGAGCCCCATAGGCGCGGCACCGATCCAGCTCACGTCCGTGGCCAGCAGCGAATTGCTAAACAGCATTTTGTGCTCACCCTGGGCGACGATCAATTCGTTCTTCTCGAGGTTCTTGCCAACGACATACCAAGGTTCGTCACTGCGGTCAGTGCGACCACCGATTTGAAGCCCTCGACGCTGACCGAGTGTGTGGTACATCAAGCCCTGATGGATACCAATTTCTTCGCCACCTGGAGTCACCATAGGGCCGGGTTTTGCTGGCAGATAGGTCGCAAGAAATTCTCGAAAAGGACGTTCGCCGATGAAGCAGATGCCCGTGCTGTCTTTCTTGTCATGAACGGTGAGGCCAGAATCGCGTGCAATCTGTCGTACCTCATCCTTTTGAATATCACCCAAAGGGAAAACGGTTTCAGCTAATGCATCGGAACTGACGGCATGCAGGAAGTAGCTTTGGTCCTTGCCAGGATCAGCACCCTTAAATAATGCCCCAATACCGTCGACGATATCGGATCGTGCGTAGTGTCCCGTTGCCAGTAGATCACCGCCGAGGCGTTTGGCATAGTCTCGAAACACACCGAACTTGATTTCGCGATTGCAAAGCACATCCGGGTTCGGCGTTCGCCCGACTTTGTACTCTCTCAGGAAATACTCGAACACCTGATCTCGGTATTGCTTCGAAAAATTAGCGTGGTGCAGAGTAATACCCAATTGCTCACAAATATTCCGGGCATCTTGGAGATCATCTGCAGCGGTGCAGTAGCCATCGTCGTCTTCCCAATTGGTCATATGCAAGGCCTGGACATCTGCGCCAGCTCTCTGCAGCAAGATAGCGGCCACAGCGGAATCCACACCCCCTGAGAGCCCGAGAATGACTCGCTTGTTCGCGACCTGAGTTTCAATGGGCATCACCATAAGCGACGCATATTACCATTGTGGCGAAAGCTGGCACGCTTGCTTTCGATGAGGTGAATTGATTGATGAGGCGCATAGCATAATAGGTAAGCAGTTCGATTCAATTCACGAGAATCTTCAGAAGTGGATAGAGCAACAGAAAATGCTCTTCATTAGATCTATCTCTCTGCCCAGCGACGGATTATTTAACTTGCCACCATACGGATGCCAGTCAAGCCGAAAGCTACTAAAGAAATGCGTCTGAGCCAGGAATATAAAAGGGACGGCGCGGTGGTGGTGCCGGCAGAATTGCCCCGGCATCAGCAAAGGGGAAGCGCCGGAAAGCACGAAACGTCTCAGCATAATGCCCATCTGGCGCATTGCATTGGCCAGCGCGAAACCGGTTCTGCAGTGCCGCAGCGGCCGCGAGGCGTTTAGGATGCTGGCTGTCATGCGCCATGATCGCTGCCTGTTTTTCCGCGTGATAGGAGGTGATATCGACATAGAATTCAGGCACAAAGCCAACGCCCATTAATGTATCGGCAAAGAACAATGGGCATATGAAGCCAGCTGCATCCTCGACAAGGCGCGACAGAGCACGGTGGTCAGGATGATAATCTTCTGGCGCATGGGTGATCACCGCATCGGGGTGAAAGTCAGACACCAGATCGGCAATCACTTTGCCGGCATCAGGCTGGCTGGCGAGCTGTCCGTCGGGAAAGCCAAGAAAATTCGGGCGGCCCAGTTTCGCCAGGCCTTTTGTTGTCTCGTTAGCGCGCCGCTGCGCGAGCTCGGCCGCCGGCCCACTGCCACCAGCCGCGCCATCGGTGGCAACAGCAATCCTGATCTCATCACCACGCGCCGCACAGGCCGCCAGCGTGCCATAAACAAAACACTCGATATCGTCGGGATGCGCGCCGATCGCCAGAATTTTCATTGTCACCTCAAATAACGAAGATCAGACACCGAATCCCTGATGCTGGGTCATGGTTTTTAACTTTGGTTATGTACTTCGGTTGTAAGCTGGCATGCGACAGCGAGGCAAGCCAGATATGCCATCATGCTATCACCTTGACGCATGCGCGGATATATTGAGGGCCTGGACATCCGCGCCAGCTCTCTGCAGCAAGATGGCGGCCACAGCGGAGTCCACACCCCCCTGAGAGCCCGAGAATGACTCGCTTGTTCGCGACCTGAGTTTCAATGGGCATCACACCATAAGCGGCGCATATTAATATTGTGGCGGCAGCTGGCATGCTTGCTTTCGATGAAGTGAATGGATTGGTGAGGGACGTAGCGTAATAGGCAAGCAGTTCGATTCAATGTCAGGAATTTTCAGGTATCTCAAATGCGCCATGTTTGAGCATCCATCGGAGTGCCTCGATTCGCTCGGCATCGTCTTCGATCGGCTTTTGGAGAAAGCGCTTACTGCAAATTCTTTCAATTGTGTCGACGTATGAGGACGGAAGGGGCCGATCGCTGCCGTTGACATACAAATTGCGGTCATCGAATGCAATTTGACTCATGCCATGTACTTTTAGACGGCGACCTCGCTGGAGGTGTAAAAGCGCCGCCTCTATTCCCTCGACGGTGACTTCGTCAGGCTCGAGCCAGTCTTTGGTCTGAGTCGCGAAACGGCCGAGTGCAACTCCCACTTCATCATGCCGGTTAGAGTTCAGATGCAGCAATTGCAATGCACGTGTCGCGGCTGCATTGGACAAGTAGCCGCGTTTCGACTCACTGACCCGCAGGTCCGAGTCACGATAGAAGCGATTGTCGTTGGGGACCCCGTTATTCAGTGCATGCGATAAATCGCTAATTTGAGGTGCTCGCATGCCTATGGAGTAAGTGATGCACGCGCGTATTGCGGTGCCCCAGTGGGCGACACCTGGCGGAAGATACAGAACATCTCCCTCTAACATGTCCCACTGTTCGTCACTGCCAAATTCAGTCAATAGCGCAAGATCGGTGCTTGCTGAAGGGTCAGGCAGTACTTCATTGGTTGTGTGTCGCCAGCTGCGAACGCCAATTCCTTGGCATAGAAATACGTCATATTGGTCTTTGTGCGGCCCAACGCTGCCGCCGGGCGCTGCGAAGCTAACCATCAGATCGTCAATCCGCCAATCGGGTATGAAGGGAACGTGCGTAAACCAGGCACGCATAGCGGGGAGATGCTTTTCAACGTCATGGACGAGTAGGGTCCAGTCGCGCTTTGGCAAATCTTGGAGGTACTCGGGATCGAACGGGCCGGTTTCGGCCCGATAACGGCAGCGACCATCAATGCGATCCGTAAACACGAGCCGCGACTCGACATCGTCTAAGGTTGCCAGCCATCCGAGTTCATTTCGCGTTATGGCCGGACGGATGCGCGGCAAGCCCCCTGGCATGCATAAAGGCTGCTCTTGCCAATAGTCGCTAAGAAAGGCTTCAACCGTCAGTTTTCCGGGAAGCTTAAGCATTCGCCATGGCGCTCAGATATCGCGAGCCTGTTGCGCCGCGAGTCCGACATAGGATTCCGGCGTCAGATTAAGCAAGCGCTCAATTTCGGATTCCGGAATGTCCAGCGTCTTAATAAATTTGAGCAGGATCTCCTTGCTGACGGCCTGCCCACGCGTAAGTGCTTTGAGTTTTTCATAGGGCTCCGGAATACCGTAGCGCCGCATGACGGTTTGCACAGCCTCCGCCAGAACTTCGTGCGCACTTGCAACGTCGGCAGTGATTACAGCCGAATTGACCTCCAGTTTTCCAACGCCCTTTAGTAGCGATTGCAATGCGATGACTATGTAAGCAACAGCAGAACCCAGATTTCGTTGTACGGTGGAATCTGTCAGATCTCGTTGCCAACGTGATATCGGTAATTTCTCCGAGAAATGTCCGAGCATGGCATTAGCCATACCGAAATTACCTTCTGCGTTTTCAAAGTCGATCGGATTGACCTTGTGCGGCATCGTGGACGAGCCAACTTCATTCTTGGCGACACTCTGCTTGAAATAGCCCAAAGAGATATATCCCCAGACATCACGACTGAAGTCGATCAGTATCGTGTTGTAGCGCATCAGTGCATGGCAGTATTCGGCCGTCCAATCATGCGGCTCGATTTGGGTTGTGTATGGATTGGGGTCTATGCCGAGCGATTCTATAAAGCGATGAGCGATGGCCGGCCAATCAGCATTGGGGTAGGCGATCGCATGAGCATTGTAGTTGCCGACCGCACCATTGAATTTTCCAAGAATTTCAACGGCTGAAAATTGCTTCTGAGTACGATCCAGTCTCGCGATAACGTTCGCAACTTCCTTACCGAGGGTCGTCGGACTGGCGGTTTGTCCATGCGTACGGGACAGCATGGACAGATCGGCGTTTTCCGTTGCCAGCTGATTCAGCTTGCTGCGCAAATCCCGCATTAGCGGGACCAGGACGTCGACTCGTGCCGAGCGCAGCATCAGGGCATACGATAGATTGTTGATGTCCTCGGATGTGCAGGCAAAATGCAGAAAGTCCTTTAATGTATCAGCCTCCGGTCCGCTACCGAGTTTCTCGCGAATAAAGTACTCGACTGCTTTGACGTCGTGATTGGTCGTTATCTCGATTTTCTTGATGCGTTCAGCATCGCTGATCGAAAAATCGTCGACAATATGATTGAGGATACCCTTCATGACCGACGTCAGCGGAGCCAGTTCCGGTACGGCTGCTTCTTCCGACAGGCATTGAAGCCAACGTACTTCGACCAATACACGAAAACGGATTAATCCGTACTCGCTGAATATGCCACGAAGGTCTTCGACCTTTTCGGCGTAGCGGCCGTCAGCCGGTGATATAGCCTTTAGAGTAGAGATATTCATACCAGTGTAGACTTGCGCGCGCAAAGCGCGAATCATACACGAACTAATCATCACCAGAGGGTAGAAAATACCCTACGGAGCGCGACAGACAATGAGTGACAAGGCATACCGTATCGAGAAGGACAGCATGGGCGAACTAAAAGTCCCGGAAGATGCACTTTGGGGAGCGCAGACGCAGCGTGCGATTGATAATTTTCCGATCTCCGGGATCTCGATGCCGACGCAATTTATTGCTGCACTCGGCCTCGTAAAATGGGCGGCAGCTGGCGCGAATGCCGAGCTCGGCCTCTTGGAAAGTGACGTAGCGGTTGCGATTCAAGCGTCCGCGATGTCGATAGCTGAAGGGCAATATGATGAGCACTTTCCTGTCGATGTGTTTCAGACGGGCTCCGGCACCAGCTCCAATATGAATGCTAACGAAGTTATCTCTCGTCTGGCGACTGAGCATCTCGGCTCTGAGGTGCATCCCAATGATCATGTCAACATGTGTCAAAGCAGCAACGATGTTATTCCGACGTGTGTGCACGTTAGCGCGGCGGTCAGCATTCATAAGAACCTGCTGCCTGCGCTCAAGCACTTATCTGAGGTTCTCGAAGCGAAAGCTGACGAAACTCGTGATGTTGTAAAAACAGGACGCACGCATTTGATGGATGCGATGCCGATAACGCTCGGGCAGGAGCTTGACGGCTGGCGCTCTCAAATTGATCATGCATCGGCTCGATTGAGCGATACGATGAAGCGCTTGGTGCAGCTTGCGCAGGGCGGTACGGCCGTCGGCACCGGAATCAACGCACATCCGAAATTCGGCGACAAAGTTGCCGTCTTGCTAGGTGAGAAAACCGGGGTGCCGTTTGCGTCGGCAGACTCCCAATTTGAAAGCCTTAGCAGCCTGGATGCGGCAGTCGAAACATCCGGACAGTTGCGAGTATTGGCGGTCAGTCTGACCAAGATCGCAAATGATTTGCGTTGGATGAATTCCGGACCATTGGCAGGTATTGGTGAGATTGAATTGCCAGCGCTACAGCCCGGTTCAAGCATCATGCCCGGTAAAGTGAATCCGGTAATTCCGGAAGCCGTGGCGATGGTTTGTGCACAGGTTGTTGGCAACGACGCGACCATCGCGATGGGCGGCCAGTCAGGTAATTTTCAACTCAATGTCATGTTGCCGGTAGTGGCCTACAACTTGCTGCAGAGTATCGAATTACTGGCCAATGCCAGCAAATGTCTTGCGGACAAGGCTATCGCAGGGTTTTCTGTGAACATAGAAAATATCAATCGTGCATTGCACCGGAACCCAATTCTGGTTACCGCACTCAATCCTGTTATAGGTTATGAGAAGGGCGCCGCTGTCGCGAAAGTAGCTTATAAAGAAGGCCGCCCTGTGAAGGATGTTGCTCGTGATATGACCGACCTGACCGATGAGGAGCTTGATCGTTTGCTTGATCCAGCGGAACTCACAGAGGGTGGAATCAAGCATTAATAGAGACGTATTTCTTACGTCGGAAGATATTCGGTATCGCCTGCGTGGCACCGAGCTACCGTCTAATCCGATTGATGTCGTGGCCGGCCTTGACGGTTCACGATGGCTGGAGCCGATGCGTGAGCAGCTGTCCGGGACGTTGAAAGCGGCCGGCGTTCTCGTGCCAATCATTGAGCGAGACGACAGTCTTTATGTGTTGCTCACTCAGCGATCGGCGGAGCTCAAGCACCACGCTGGACAAGTGAGCTTCCCTGGTGGGCAAATGGAAGACCACGACGGCAACGTCGAGGCAGCGGCGCTGCGAGAAACCGAGGAAGAGGTGGGAATTGACGCTGAGCATATCTCTGTGGTGGGTTATCTCAATACAATGCCCACCGTGACAGGGTATGCGGTCACACCTATCGTTGGCCTGGTCGCTGCCGCGGCAGAGCTTGATATCGATAAGAGTGAAGTCGAATACACATTTGAGGTGCCGCTGCCGTTTCTGCTGGATGCCAGCAATGATATTCGTGGCGAGTTGACGAGCTATGATCGAAAATTGCCGGCGGTTGAGTTTCATTGGGAGAACGAAAGAATCTGGGGTGCAACAGCATTCATGATTCTATCTCTAAGGAAAATACTTTTAAAACAATAATATATGAATGAAATCGATAAATTACTTGAAGTTATGCGCAGGCTCCGCGACCACTGAAAGTGGTTGCCCGTGGGATGTCCAGGAGGAGCTTGATCGCTTGCTTGATCCTGCGGAACTCACAGAGGGTGGAATCAAGCATCAATAGAGACGTATTTCTTACGTCAGAAGATATTCGGTATCGCCTTCGTGGTACCGAGCTACCGTCTAATCCGATTGATGTCGTAGCAGGCCTTGACGGGTAATTATCGAGTGCCTTTAGTGCTCAAATTAAAGAACATTATATAACCCTACTACGTTCATTAGTGAATACCACGTCATCAGTACCATCATCCACGAGCTCTTTCTAACGTACATCGCGTACATCAACAGAACACTTCCAACCAAATACAAAGAAAATACTATAAGTAATGGCGGGTATGGTGATTTAACTGCCAATACAATGCTAGCGCAAACTGATGATGTAGTTGCAATAGCTTCAGTCCAAAACAGCGTTTGACTTTCACGCCATGTAATGACCCAAAAATCCCAAATGTCGCCAACAATTTTCTTCATATTGTATTAACGCTCGCTAAGGTAGTTTCTAATATTTCGTGATCTTCTGATTAATCAATGTAATCATCTTTGAATGCAATTTCACAGGCTTTCCTTAACGCGCCTGGTTTGATTTGTAGTTCTTCTGCGATTGCTTTAATAGTATCGTTCAATCCACCATTCAAATCTTCTACGTCTTGCACAGTGTAGGGCATCCAACGGAACTAGAGCAAGATTGGCATGGAGATTGTGATGATTTTGCTGGATGCCAGCAATGATATTCGTGGTGAGTGGACGAGCTATGATTAAAAATTGCCGGCGATTGAATTTCATTGGGAAAACGAAAGAATCTGGGGTGCAACAGCATTCATGATTCTATCTACAAGAGAAATCCTTTTAAAACAATAATATATGAATGGAATCGATAAATTACTTGAAGTTATGCGCAAGCTCCGTGATCCTGAGAATGGTTGCTCGTGGGATGTCCAGCAAGACTTCAGCAGCGTCGCCCCGCACACCATTGAGGAAGCTTACGAAGTTGCGGATGCGATCGAGCGTGGGGATATGGGCGATCTGCGTGATGAACTCGGGGACCTCCTGTTTCAGGTTGTATTTCACGCCCGCATGGCCGAGGAGGCCGGTAGCTTCAATTTCAATGATGTGGCAAGCGCTAATGCCGAGAAGATGATTAGGCGACATCCTCACGTCTTTGGCAGCGATGCTGAGCGCTCAAAGGGTAAGCATGCGGGTAGTTGGGAGCAAATAAAGGAGGCGGAACGATCAGAGTCCGTTGATGGAAGTGCTCTTGCTGGCATTGCTAATGCGTTGCCGGCATTGAAACGGGCGGAAAAACTCGGTAAACGAGCGAGTCGCGTCGGATTTGATTGGCCGAATCGAAAGGGCGTACGCGACAAGATTCACGAGGAGCTTGACGAGCTTGAGGAGGCGGCAGGCACGCGTGACCCTGAGTGTATGGAAGAGGAATTGGGCGATCTGGTCTTTGCGGTCGTCAATCTTGCGCGGCACCTCGATATAGACCCTGAAAAGGCCCTCACGAGTGCGAATCGCAAGTTTGAGAGACGCTTTCGGGATATGGAAAGCGAAATCACCGAGTCCGGTAAGCGGCTAAAAGACTACAAACTTGCGGCTCTCGATAGGTTTTGGCGCAACGCGAAGAAGCGCGTAGGTTAGTGATTTAGCAATAATAAACGCGTTACACAGCTAACTTCGTCGCCCCTGAGGCCGGCTGATAAAGACTATCTAAACCTCTGATTACATGAGAAACTTTTGAGGCTTGAAACAAGCCATGGCATAGTCCGCATTTTCCGCTTGGCGAAAGCCGACGAACCTTACCCAGAGAAGAATCGAGAACGTGAGCAGAACAACACCCAAAAGCGATTGGCATCCCGCGAGCTGGCAGAGCAAAGAAGCCTCTCAACAAGCGTCTTATCCTGATTTAGCCGCATTGGACCGTGCAGTGGCTGATTTAAGTCGGCTGCCACCGATTACGACGTCGTGGGAGGTTGACGACCTCAAGGCTCATTTCGCCAAGGCTCAGCGTGGTGAGGCATTTGTCTTGCAAGGCGGAGATTGTGCGGAAACATTTGACGAATGTACGTCCGAAAATATCGTTGCTAAATTAAAAATTCTACTGCAGATGAGTCTCGTGATGATTTACGGGATGAAGAAACCGGTCGTTCGGGTTGGCCGAATGGCGGGCCAGTACGCAAAACCACGTTCGGCGGATACAGAAACGCGGGACGGCGTTACGCTGCCGAGTTTCCGTGGTGATCTTATCAACCGTAGCGGCTTCACGGCAGACGAGCGAACTCCAGATCCGCAGATGATATTACGCGGTTATGAAAGAGCATCACTGACATTAAACTTCGTGCGTTCGTTGATCGACGGCGGATTTGCCGATCTGCATCATCCTGAATATTGGGATCTTGATTGGGTTGGTCATTCTTCCGCTGCCGGCGAGTATCACAACATAGTGTCTTCAATTTCCGATTCGCTGGATTTTCTTGAAACGGTGTCGGGCCGACAATTTCATCGGACGCAGCGAGCGGACATATACGCGGCGCATGAGGGATTGCACCTGCACTACGAACAAGCTCAAACGCGATACCTCGATCGTCGCGAGCGTTGGTATAACCTGACGACACATTTCCCTTGGATCGGAATGCGGACAGCCCAGCTTGATGGCGCGCATATCGAATACTTCCGCGGCATCGCAAACCCTGTGGGCGTGAAGATTGGACCGGGAATGACGCGGGAGTGGCTACAAGGCCTTGTGGAGACGTTGAATCCGAATAATGAACCGGGTCGTCTGACCTTAATTCATCGATTTGGTGCTAAGTCGGTAGAAGAGCAGCTTCCTGACATGATCAAAACAGTCAAAGAGATGGGCGCTCAGGTGCTTTGGGTTTGTGACCCGATGCATGGCAATACCGAGAGCACAGCGGATGGCACGAAGACTCGCCGCTTCGATAACATCATCGGGGAAATCGAGTCTGCCTTTAAGGTTCACGATTCCATGGGCAGTCATCTTGGTGGTGTTCACCTGGAGCTGACCGGTGAAAACGTTACTGAGTGTACTGGCGGTGCTCGTGGCCTTACGGATGCTGATCTAGCCAGAGCCTATAAATCGACGGTTGATCCGAGACTGAATTACGAGCAAGCAATGGAAGTTGCGATGCGAATAGCGGGCCTCAACAAAGCCTGACTATTGCAGAGAATGCCAGGCGTCCACGGTAGAGATTTGCCGTGATTCACCTGGGTGAAGCTCGTCCAGCGTCCACGGACCAATCGAATACCGAATGAGTCGCAAGGTTGGTAGCCCGACTGCGGCAGTCATGCGGCGAATCTGTCTATTTCGGCCCTCAGATAACGTGATCTCCAACCAGCTGTCCGCCACCGTTTTTCGCTGCCGAATGGGTGGGATGCGCTCCCATAACATCGAAGGGGCGTCCATGCACTTTGCGGCGACAGCTTGTGCGGGGCCATCCTTGAGTTCCACCCCACTCACGAGCGCGTCCAATTGCTCGTCGCTGGCGTCACCTTCTATCTGTACCCAATAGGTCTTCTGGATTTTCGACTTCGGCTGGCTGATTCGTGCCTGCAAGCGACCATCGTCTGTGAGAGCCATCAAGCCTTCGCTTTCGAAGTCTAGGCGGCCGGCCGGATACATCTCTGGCAAAGTAACGTAATTCGCCAACGTGGCCCGCCCATCGGGATCCGTAAACTGGCACAGCACCCGAAAGGGTTTATTGAGAAGAATCAGCACTATTTGTCGTCCCCGGCGATCTGTACAATGTACGCCTTTCCCGTTCCTCTGGATCCACCATGCACTACGATCATATCAATGTGCCCGCCGACGGTGTGCCCATAACAGCAAACCCGGACCATAGCCTGAATGTCCCGAATTTTCAGATCATTCCGCTCATCGAGGGCGACAGCATTGCTCCCGGCACCAAACTTGTCGGCACGCGCGGCTGTGGTGAAGCGATAATTCGCCATACGGACGACTGAGGCGCTTGATCAACGATAAACTCTTCGACAAGGACTGTCGCGAGTGCCCAAGGCTCTCGCTGTTTCTGGATGATGTTCAGGAGCGGTATCCGGATTATTATTGCCGGCCAGTTTCGCCGTTTGGGGCAGCGAATGCACGTTTTCTGGTCGTCGGTCTCGCGCCTGGAATGCACGGTGCGAACAGAACAGGGCGACCGTTTACGGGAGATCACGCGGGAGTTTTGCTCTATCAGATGCTCCACAAGTACGGATTCGCAAGTCGAGACCATTCGGAAGCAGCTGACGATGATTTGAAGCTGATCGACTGTCGGATAACAAACGCCGTGAAATGTCTCCCACCAGATAACAAGCCGGTCGGTGCTGAAATTAATACCTGCAATAATTTCTTGGCGAATGAGCTGCGAACGTTGCCGAGCGATGCCGTGGTCATGGCATTGGGTGGCATTGCGCATCGCGCCGTAATCAAAGCACTTGGTATGCGGCAAGTCGAGTTCAAATTTGGGCATGCAGCCGTGCACGACGTTAAGTATTTTAAGTTGCTCGATTCCTACCACTGCAGTCGCTACAACACCAACACGGGCCGCTTGACTGAAGATATGTTCGACGGAATATTTGCGAAGGCTTGGGAGTTACTGGATAACAAGCGCAGTGAGTAACGACGCACCATTTGAAATCAAGCCGTTTCTACGGACCCTGACGCATCGTCCGGGTGTGTATCGCATGCTTGATGCAAAGCACAAGATCATCTACGTGGGCAAAGCACGTGATTTGAAAAAACGAGTTTCAAGTTACTTCAACCGAACTCACGATGCGCCGAAAACCGCTGCGATGATGGAGTTGGTTCTGCGAGTCGAAGTTACTGTGGCCAATACAGAGGCCGAGGCTTTGATTCTCGAATACAGCCTGATAAAGCAGCATAAGCCGCGCTTCAATATCTTATTGCGCGATGACAAGAGCTACCCCTACATCTACGCATCAACCGAGCACGATTACCCGCGCTTGCGATTCCACCGCGGAGCGCGGAAAGGCAAAGGGCGCTATTTTGGTCCGTACCCAAGTACATCTGCTGTTCGACAAACTCTGAATGAGCTGGAGAAGTTATTTCTAATCCGAAATTGTTCGGATAGCTTTTTTCAAAATCGGACTCGCCCGTGCCTGCAGTATCAGATTAAACGCTGTACAGCACCGTGCGTTAATCTGATCAGCAAGGATCAATACGCGACCGATATTGATGCTGCAATCTTGTTCCTCGATGGGAAAAACAAAAGCGTCGTCAATACCTTCGTTAGGCGAATGGAGAAGGCAGCCGATGTTCAAGACTATGAGCATGCAGCGCGTTTTCGCGACCAGATATCAAAGTTCAAGGAAATTGAGGCGCGCCAACTCGTTAAGCGTAGTGGCAAACTTGATTTGGATATTCTCGGATTCAGATCTAACAGCGCTATTCACTGTGTGACAGTTATGTTCATTCGTAATGGCACTGTGATTGGTAGTCGCGATCATTTTCCACGCCTTCAGGGTGAGACGGACAAGCAGAAAATAATCAACGCATTCGTCGCCCAGTATTATCTGGGTCGTGATGCGCCGACTGAAATCGTCATTGAGTTGGAAATTCCGGATGGTGAGTTATTACAACAGGAGCTCACCGCTCGCATGGGGCGCAAGGTACAGATTCGCTCGAGGGTGCGCGGAGACCGCCTACGCTGGTTGCAGATGGCGAGAACGAATGCGGAGCAAGGCCTAAATCTGAAGGTCGCGAGTAATGCCACAATTAAACGTCAATTTCTAGCCCTTGGTGAGGCATTACAACTCGAAGATCCTCCACAGCGTCTCGAGTGTTTTGATGTAAGCCATACCTCCGGTGAGATGACAGTGGCCTCTTGTGTTGTTTTCAATACCGCAGGAGCCCTGAAGAGCGATTACAGACGCTTTAATCTCAGTCCAGACTCGTTAGGCGATGATTATGCAGCGATGTCTGAGGCTTTACAGCGGCGTTATGCGCGCATCAAAAAAGGCGAGGTGCCTATACCGGATATTCTATTCGTGGATGGCGGCAAAGGGCAGCTTGCCGAGGCGATGAAGGTATTGGCGGATTTAGGACTCGACTGGTTAACGGTGGTAGGTGTTGCAAAAGGCCGCTCACGCCGACCAGGCGCCGAACAACTCTTCCGCCCAGGTGAGTCGAGGGCGATGACATTGCCACCGGATTCGCCAGCGTTGCTTCTGATTCAGCAGATTCGGGATGAAGCACATCGCTTCGCGATTACCGGGCATCGCCAGCGCCGCGCCAAAGCGAGGCGGACCTCCACATTGGAGGAAATCCCGGGTTTGGGGCCAAAGAAACGTCGGGAACTATTGCGGCAGTTCGGGGGGTTGCAGGGCGTAGTTGCGGCTGGTGTAGACGATTTGGTTCATGTGCACGGTATTAGTCGAAAACTGGCCGAAAACATATACAATGCATTGCATCTTGAAAGTTGAAGAAAGTCGGGCTGACGATTGAAGCTTAATCTTGCAAATATGTTGACGCTGTTCCGAATTGCATCGATTCCGGTCGTTGTGATTTGTTTTTACAGCGAGGTGATTCCGCATGCACGGCCCGTCGCCGCCATTCTGTTTGGGATCGCTGCGGTCACCGACTTCATCGACGGCTGGGTTGCCAGGCGTTATGCCCAGACGTCGCGTTTCGGGGAGTTTCTCGACCCGGTTGCTGACAAGCTAATGGTCTCGATCGTATTGGTGATGTTGGTGCAGGCTGATGCTCGGTGGTTCGAGGACGTTATCGCGATGATCATCATTGGTCGAGAGATAACTGTTTCCGCGCTGCGTGAGTGGATGGCAACGATCGGTGAGCGAGCCAGCGTCAAAGTTTCTGTTGTTGGAAAGATCAAGACCACGCTGCAAATGCTCGGCATCACATTCATGGTTTACCAGGAGTTACTCTTCGGAATCCCTGTCTATACCGTCGGATTCGTATTGCTGGTGCTCGCTGCGATTATGACGATCTGGTCGATGATCATATATCTGAAAGCGGCTTGGCCCTCCATTATCGAGGATCAACAGGCATCTAATTAGCGAAACCGGCAATTACGTCTTGACTTGAGCCTGTTAAACGCTAGAATCTCGACCGTTCGCGGGAATAGCTCAGCTGGTAGAGCGCAACCTTGCCAAGGTTGAGGTCGCGAGTTCGAATCTCGTTTCCCGCTCCATTCTAAATGGCTTTCCAGCTTTCCATTTCGATACCGTCAATCGTAGAACCCAAGAATTGGCACTTTAACCGACGCCACTTTGCTCGCTCCCATCGCGTCATCCGTCCACGAGATCAGCAGTTTGTCAGCGACCCTCGCGAGTTGCGGGACCGTGCTCGCGACGTCGGTTCGCCCGACGGTTTCTATCGCTCCGATCTGGCCGTTAGTGGTTATCGCTCGCAGTTGAATCGCGTAGGACTTGTCTTGTGTTTTTTCCATCCAGGTGACGACATACGACTGTCGGTCGATAAGAGCGACGCCGACGCGGCCGAGGGTGCCTTCGGCGGCAACGATGACGGGTTTTGAAAACGATTTTCCGGCATCGGTTGAAAACACCGTTTTAACCGTGGGTTTGCCATTCGCAGCAGTAAACCATGCTATGGCAACCTGTTTGTCGGTCGCGGCGATCGACGGCCCACTCACTGGGCATCCTGATATGATCCAGCCATCGTCTGAAACCGGCGTGCCAGGCTGCCATAATCCGTCCGCGAAGCGAGACATGTAGATGTCTCGAACTTCCTCTGAGGTCCTGTCGCGGTATATTGCAATGGGTCCATCTTTGGTCATGGCGACGTCCGTTTGGCAACAATCGCAAACCAGATCGTCGACGAGAACTTCGTCTCGGAGCTCACCATCCGAATCCATTATTGCACTGCGAAGCGTCATTCCATTGTCCGGTGTATTTCGTCCGTCGAGCCACATCAGGCCCGTTCCATCGTCCACAGCGTAAGTTGAGACAAACCCATGCTCTGTGGGTGTTCCGTCGGTATGCGGGCTCTCAGGCGCGCTCCAGCTCGCTCCTCCGTCATAAGAGATGGATGTCAGGACTTGATACGCGTAGGGAGCGTCCGCGACATAGCTGAGCCAATGAGCGAGCAGGGTGCCTTGACCGGTGGCAACGACCGCGGGCAGGTCCGCCCAGTTGACGAACATTCGCTCATCTGAGGCAGCCATCATTGGGGATTGCCATTCGCCATCGTAGTAGGTTGCGTATCGCAGAGACGCGTTATCATCATTGCGCTCCATCCAGCTGAGAATAGCGTCGTCGTTGCTGCGTTGCGTCAGTCGAGGGCCGTAGGCTGGGGTTCCAGCGGGCACTATGACTGGCACAGGATCGCCAAACTGGGGCGGGGACTGTTCAGTACACGAGGTGAGTAGGGCCAGAACAAGAAGAGAAAACAAGCGGGTTATATTCATTTGCTCACTGTGTAAAAATTTCGGGTGGACTGCTAAGGTAGTCGCTGTATACTGCGACGCCTGTTTAGCGGGGCGGCTTCTGCCGCTGTCTCGCATTATACACTCAGAGGCTAGGTGGCAGAGTGGTTATGCAGCGGACTGCAACTCCGTGTACGCCGGTTCGATTCCGACCCTAGCCTCCATTTTTTATTCGTCTTGCCCGGGTGGCGGAATTGGTAGACGCAGCGGACTTAAAATCCGCTATCCGAAAGGGTGTGTGGGTTCAAGTCCCGCCCCGGGCACCAACCACAGCAAGGCTATCAGCTCACGTACTTCCTTTGACCTGCTATTGGTTAAGCATAAACCATACTCACAGAACCCCAAAAGAAGAAAAACAACACAACCCCCGACTTCAACTCGCGGATAAAAGATCCTACGTAGACTTTATGTTGAATCTACAACTGCTTAGTCCAAAACCAATGGATATTGCGGTTCCCGCTAATCAATCTTGTGGTAAGTACTAGGCTCCATTAAAAAATGATACTGATTCAGTTAAGAATTGAAAAATCTTAAACTGACTGCTGCCTTTCTTGGAGCATTTAATTGATCTAATGAGTGAGGCAAGCTAGATGCTTCACTTAACTTCTCTGGTTCTCTAGCAAATGACATCTCTATTGCTCTTGGATTATCTTGCTCATCAATCCTATTGTTGTTTGGATGTATATGAACTAATTTAAGTTCGAAACTATTGATGAAATTTTTTATTTCAGCTATGTGGTCAGAAATGTTATGAAACTCTATAACCATTCCAGATAAGAACTGAGAGTTTAATATTATTTCATCAAGAATTTCGTACTCATAGCCCTCTATATCGATTTTTAAAAAAATGGGTTTTTCTTTAATCCGCTCTATTGTTTTTTTCAAATTAGTACAGTTCTCTTCTTCAGTACCAATTTTTTCATAAAAAAGCACCGCTTTATCTCTAAAAAAATGCAAAAAATTTGTGTATGTTGTAATTGCGGCATAAGGAGCATGGAGCCGACCAATTAAAACACTTAAGAACCTTTTAATAAAAAATTTTATCCAGAATAATCCTCTTATTGAGTGATCATAGGCATGTATCTTAATGTCTTTATGGGCAATAAAATCTTCTTCAAACTTCCAATTTTTCCCAATGCCCATGGAAATAAGGGCTTCAGTTTGTTCTATGGATTTTAACTCCACAAGATAACCACCGTCATGATCGCCGCCGATTCTCAAGAGATTGTAAGTACCTTGAGGTTTAAAATTTATTGGGAGCATCTACTTTTCCTGATTTTGTGTTGTTCAATGTGATTGCATTCTGGCACGAGAGCATCTCTGGAATTACCTTTTCTCATATTACCTCTTCGATGTCTCCAGTGGCCATAATAAAGGCGCCTTGGCCGACGTACTTATTATCCCTGAACTCACCTTTTTAGTTCTCGAACTGTCATACGCTTCTTGATTCCCGTCACGTTTGCATTCCCTCCTAGAAGGGCCTATAAAAACTTCTAGTGCCCGCCATTAGAGATCGTTAGCAATGCAATCCAACACCTCACATAGAAGCCTATGCCCGTGAGGATTGGTGTACCTAAAGAGATTAAGACCCTTGAGTTCCGTGTAGGCATGACGCCATCGGGTGTTCAGGAAGTCATCGCAGATGGCCATCAGGTCATCGTTGAGACGAACGCAGGCATCGGCATCGGTGAGGATGACGCCAGCTATAAAGCGGCTGGCGCGACCGTTGTCGCGACAGCAGCAGAAGTCTTCGCTGCGGCGGACATGATCGTTAAGGTCAAAGAGCCGCAACTCAATGAATGTGAGATGCTGCGACCGGATCAGGTCCTTTTTACTTATTTGCACCTTGCGGCTGATCGCGCGCAAACCGAAGCACTGGTCAAATCAGGCGCAACGGCTATCGCTTACGAGACGGTTACCGCTAAGGACGGATCATTGCCATTGCTGACACCGATGTCGGAAGTGGCTGGACGCTTGTCAATTCAGTGCGGCGCATTTGCACTTCACAAGGTAAACGGCGGTTGCGGAAAATTGCTTGGCGGCGTGCCGGGCGTTGCTCCAGCGAAGGTTCTCGTCATTGGTGGCGGCGTATCGGGTGCGAACGCAGCTGACATGGCTGTCGGCCTTGGTGCCGATGTAACAATTCTCGATCGCTCCCTGCCGCGTTTGCGACAGTTGAATGATATCTGGGGCGGCCGTGTAAACACCGTCTACTCAACAGGCCACGCGATAGACGAGCTCGTCATAGATGCAGACCTGGTCATCGGTGCTGTACTGGTAGCGGGTGCTACTGCACCCAAACTCGTAACAGCCGATCACATTAAGAAGATGCGTCCCGGTTCGGTCGTAGTCGATATATCAATCGATCAAGGCGGTTGCTTCGAAACAAGTCACGCGACTACGCACGCTGATCCGACCTACGTCGTTGACGAAGTAGTGCATTACTGTGTTGCGAATATGCCCGGTGCCGTGCCGCGCACGAGTACCTACGCATTGACCAACGCAACGCTGCCGTTTGTTAAATCACTGGCCAACCTGGGCTGGAAGGAGGCGCTAACGCGTGACCCGCATCTGGCGAATGGTTTGAACGTTTGCTCAGGGCGAATAAACCACGAGGTTGTTGCCCGTGACCTCGGCTATGATTATCAGTCGGCCGCGGATGCCCTGAAGGCTGTCTGATCGCCGACATCCCCAATCGAAGACGGGAGCAGTCCTGTACGTCCTAGATAATCGACAAAATCAAATATTCAGGGATAGGGAAGGTCGCTCTACGCGAATGACTGGCTCTTCGTCACCTGCATCGATCGTCCGCGCACATTTGTGACCGGCATATACGGCATGTGCAATCGTTCCCGGCGCACGACAGTCACCAATGCCCACGACAGACTTGATGCCTGCATTTTCGATATGCTCAGACCTTTCGTTGAGCTCATTGAGTAGGCTGTCATTTCCGGTTCTATGTCCTACAACAACCAGTGATTCGCAGTCTATTTCACTCACTTTTCCACTTCGATAGACGCTACTGAGTTGAATGGCGCCATTATTGAACCCAGTAATGCGTTTTTCCAATTCAATGTGAATATCGAGATCGAGCATTCTATTTCGAATGTCGTGCAGTTCGTTATTCATGAACGTCCAGGCAGATACGGCGTTCGCGGGCGTTACTATCGTGACTTCATTGCCACGTCGGCGTAGCACCTCTGCCAGACAGTTGCCCATGTAGTAGTGGTCAAAGTCGTAAATGACAACGGGACCCTTTACGTCGGCCCCTGATAACACCTCATCAGGGGTAAATACATTGCCCTCGAATTTTTTGACCGGAAATCCATCCGCATTGATCAGCTCACGCATCCAATAAGCCCCTGTCGCGATCACGACATGATCACAACCAAAATCAATGACCTCCTGTGCTGACAATTGACTGCATCGATAAACGTCGACATTGCCCATCTTTTTAATCAAATTAGTTCGGTAGTCGCGCACGCGCGCCCATGTTGAGAGGTCGGGCAACTGTGATTCGATGGTCACCCGACCG
>Ga0308019_10000527_pt1 | contig 24020 bp, 39 predicted proteins | sample Neamet284_FD_203135 | JGI IMG/M metagenome (GOLD analysis project Ga0308019, IMG submission 203135) | Marine microbial communities from water near the shore, Antarctic Ocean - #284 | ecosystem: Environmental > Aquatic > Marine > Unclassified | place: Southern Ocean | collected 2014-10-01 | reverse complement strand
ATAAATCCAGTAAATAGCAGTATGCAAAAAGAAATGAAACTTAGGTATAGTGAAGCATTTTATAGTGTACAAGGAGAAGGCAAATTTGTAGGAGTGCCTGAGTGGCAATCGGAGTAACTAAACATTTATTTGAATATACTGGTTTAGTAGGTAAGTGTGATAAAGGTCATGTAATCAAAGTTCTTACAAATGGATTTGGTTTCTGTCCTGATTGTACTCAAGAAGGAGATCTTAACCATACACTCTGGGCACCACCAGGATTTGTATGTAAAGGTGGATCAAAACTAGAAGATATCAAATGAGGAGTTGTTAAAAAGATGAGAATAGGTCTTATGTTTGGATCAACAACTTCAAATAGTGAACGTACTGCGGAAACTATTTGGAATACTATGCAAGAAACTGAACTACACGATATTAAAGATGGCGTAGAGGTTTTGGAACAGTATGAAAAAGTTATCATAGTCTCACCCACTTGGGACTATGGTGATTTACAAGAAGATTATATAGAAGCATGGGATAAGTTGCAAACTGTAAACTGGAGCAATAAAAGTGTAGCACTTGTTGGCTTAGGCGATCAAGTAGGTTATAGTGATTTGTATCAAGACTCAATGAGTACACTATATGAAACAATAAAAAAATTAGGTGGTACATTTGTTGGCTTTACTAGTACAGATGGACACAGTTTTCAGAAAAGCGAAGCACTAAGAGATGGTAAGTTCGTAGGTCTTGCTATAGATGAAGATAATCAATCTAACTTGACTAAAGAACGTTTAAATACTTGGATAGAAGATATTCGTTCTAGTTGGGGTATAACATGATGAGTTTAGTAGCAAATACAGGTAGACAAAGAGGTCTTACTACTACTAAAGAAAAGAAATACTATTATAGTGAGATATTTTATAGTATTCAAGGAGAAGGACATTACACAGGTGTTCCTACTGCTTGGATACGTTACTTTTTGTGTAACTTGCAATGCAACGGATTTGGACAAATAGATCCAACTAATCCTGATACATATGATTTACCATTTATGGATTTTGATCCTAAAAGTGTAAACAGGGTAGAAGACTTACCTGTTTGGGATAAAGGTTGTGATAGTAGTTACACATGGGCTAAGAAGTTTAAAGGGCTCATGGGTAATGAAACTCCCAAAGTAATTGCAAATAAAATTGTAGATATATTAAGAAATGAAAGCAATCCAGAAGGAAAGTTTTTGCATCCAGTATCTGAGTTTAATCAGCATCTGTGTGTTACAGGCGGTGAGCCTTTAATGACTACAGGACAAAATGCTACAATAGGAATATACGAAGAACTACTAAAACAAGACAATATGCCAGGTAGTATGACATTCGAAACTAATGGTACACAACAGTTACGTCCAGACTTTATAGACTGGGCAAGTAGAATTGATACCGAAATATTTTTTAGTGTTAGTCCTAAACTATGGAGTGTAGCAGGCGAAACTGCTGACAAAGCAATTAAGCCTGAGAAGGTAGGAGAATACTATCAACTGAGTAAGAACGGACAATTAAAGTTTGTAGTTGGCAATAGTGACGAACAGTGGGAAGAAATGGAAAGTGTAATTGCACAAATGAGACAAGCAGGTGTAAAGTGGCCTGTGTGGGTTATGCCGGTTGGTGCAAGATCAGAAGAACAAGAAGCAACAGCAGGTGATGTTGCGGCTAGAGCCTTTAAACGTGGTTATAATGTTGCGGCAAGAGTACATGTATACTTGTTTGGCAATGCAATAGGTACGTAGAGTGTTTAAACTATTTCGCAATTTGTTTAAAACAAAGCCAAAAGAAAATAAAACTATTGAACCCTACTATCCAATTAAAGAGATCAACGAAGAACTTGAAAACTACAAAAACAAACAACACAAAAAAGCAATGAAGGCTCCAATAGATTTGGATAAGTTAAGGAACAAAGGATTATAGATGGATTTAACCTTAACTAACTCCGAACAAATTAACTTCAGTATTAATTTTAGTGCGACATACAAACTATCGCCTCCTAGTTTTGTTATCTTTAATAACAATGAAATTGTATATCCATCTACTGTAGTTAACAACAATTATACTGCTAACTTTAAAATTAATCTTGATAGTAACAATGAATATTGTTTAAAAATATTGCGAGAAAACCACGATGAAGTTACTTCTCAACAGTTAGAACTTACTTTGCTAACTACTGATGGAATAGATTTAGCAAAGATCTTAAATCATTCTAAGTATTTTCCAAAGTACCCTGAACCTTGGTATTCCCAACAAAAGGAACAAGGCATCACTTGGCCTGAATACCAAACAGGATCTCTTGTTTGGGGTTGGAATGGTTATTGGACTCTTAACTATACAACACCTTTTTATACATGGTTATTAAAGAATGTCTGATCCTAAAACAAAATTCAAACTCTTTAAACAACACAAGCATTTTTGTAGTGCTCCGTGGACTGTATTATATGTGGATATGGAAGGAGCAATGAAAGCCTGTACTCGAGGAAGTAAGTACGGTAACCTATTAGAAAATAGTGTTGAAGAAATCTTAGTTAATAAAAATTATCAAACCCTACGGTCTGATATCCTTGAAGATAAGGTTACTGATCATTGTAAGAGATGTTTGAGTTACGAAAATCAAGTTTCATCTAATAACTACCAAGGTATTAGAAACATGTACAATCTATTAGCAATAGATAACAACGTAGAGTACGAAGATGTAAAACAGTTTAAACTAAATGCTGTTGACTTGCATTGGAGCAGTATATGTGATTTAAAGTGTGTTACTTGTTGGGCTGGACAGAGTAGTAGCATTGCCAAAGAACAAGGCAAAAAGATATTGCATACTCCCACTGCAACTGCTGATCGAGTAATTGAATATATTGTTGCAAATCAAACAGGAATTAAAGAGATATATTTCAGTGGTGGTGAACCTACACTTATAAAATACAATCTTAAACTATTACAACAGATTAAAAAACGTGATGATTTGCTTATAAGAGTGAATACTAATATGCAATGGAATCAAGACAATGCAATTATAAAAGAAGTATTAAAGTTTCCTAAAGTAATGATAACTTGCAGTGCAGATGGTATTGGAGAAAAATTTAACTATATTAGACGGGGTGGCGACTGGAAAAAGTTTAGTGATAATCTTAATTACTTAAAAACATATAAAAATATAGACATAAGAGCCAACACTGTTTTTTTTGTACTAACTGCACAAGAGCTTCCTGATATTATCGATTACTTCATTGAGGAACAGGGTGCAATAAGTCATACTGTTAATATGGTTGGTATGGGGCAAGATCATTTACGCAGTCGGCACTTACCTATTGATATAAAAAATAGTGTACGAAACAAACTTAAAAAAGCATTTGAAAAATATAATCATGATTTAAACATTGCAGGCAATCTAAAAAACTGCATTAACGAGCTCGACTACACTGGTAATAACGAATATCAACAATATTTTGATGACATTGATTTGTTACAAGGAAGTAACTGGCGAGAAATATATCCGGAGTTAACATGAAAAATGCAGTTATAGTAGGTGGAGGACAAGGCAAAGGTGCTATTATTATAGATTGTTTGTTGAAAAATCAATACAATGTTATTAATATTGGAAGTAGTAAACATCCACATTGTGAAAACATTACAGTTAATTGGAAAGATATTGATATACCATTTGTACAACGTCATTGTAGGTTTGATCATCCAATAGATTTTATATTTTTTAGTCAGAATTCCAGTAGTCTTGCTGAACAAGACTTTAGTTTAAAAATAGATACACTACAAACATGGAGACTTGTTAAAGACTGGACACAAAGCAATTGGTTAAGTTGCCAACTGCCTTTTTTGCTTGTTCACACATTAAAAAATAGCATACATGCAGATACCAAAGTTGGGTGGATGCTAAGTAGTTTTATAAAACATACTTCAAAAGGCAATAACAAACATCCTGATTATAGTAGTTTTAAATATTTCAACTATCTTCAAATGCAATGTTTCTCAGAGCAGAATAACTTTAAAACATTTGGAATCTATCCAGATTTTAATGTTGACAAAAGTGAAAATATTCTGTACAATACTATTATGCAAGTATTACTAGATACAGACAAACATAAGGAGTATTATTTTTAATGAAGCAACTGTGGATTATAAGATGGATATAAATATCTAGATGCAATGGGAAGAATTTAAAAACATAGAGCGAGATCCTGAAGATAGGTTATGGGAATATGATGGCGATGGAACGCCAATATATAAAGTTGAATGTGGATTTGGTCTTAAAACTCTCTGGGATGGTGGATATGTCTATTGGAAGAAAAAATATGGGAGTGACTGGTATGACAAGTAAAGACGAAAACGAAATCTTCTATGCAGTAAAAGGACACTTGATACCAAGTCACTGGAGTCGCAAAGACATAGACGAAACAGTTAATAGTTATATCAAAAGACTTTGGGGTAACTGTGAACGTTTACCTCGCAGTAGTGAAGCATTTGAAAAAGCCTGGGAAAAGGCAACACGTATACCATTTGGAACTTGTTAAGCATGAAAACTATCTGGATTAGACACAGCGAGAGCGAATACAATGCTGAAAACAAAATAACTGGACAACACGATCCTGAGTTGTCAGAATATGGGAAAATGCAATCAGACGCCTTAGCCAATATTTTAAAAACTAAGTACAATCATATAGAATCGATATATAGTAGTGATTTAAGACGTGCATGGAACACAGCAAGTATTATAAATGAACGTGCTAGATACGAATTAGATATACAAATTGAACCTAGATTACGAGAAAGAGACTTCGGAGAATGGTCAGGTAAAAAGAAAGATCAGATAGAAATATTAATAGGAAAAGAACAGTATAACAACATAAGATTAGAATATAATAATAAGACAAATGATGGCGAGAGTTTAAGAGATGTATGTGGCAGAATTGCAGGTTTCTTAAAAGATATTGAAGATAACAAAGGACCTACAATTATCCTATGTCATGCACATACAATAAGAGCCGCCGCTGTTGTATTAAAAGTAACTACACCTGAAAATGTAAATAAATTTGAAGTTAAAAATGGAGAAGTATTCGAATGGGACTATTAGATGATGTTAAAAAAGCAATAGGATTAGGAACTGCCAAGAAGGTTGAAACTAAAAAGACTAAAGGTAAAAAAACACCTAAACAACTTGCTACTGATAAAGGCGAACCTTGGGTAAACGTTCTTAATATTGATTTAGATGCTGATAATCCAGGCAATGGTGCTTTTGAATTAGATTGGAATGAGCACTTTATTGCACGATTACACAAAGCAGGGTATAAAGATGACAATGAAAACGATATGGTTGATCGATGGTTTCAAAATATATGTAGACAGGTTGTATTAGAAACATACGAAAAAGACGAAGCGATGGTTACCAGAAACGATATGGGAAACGGAAGAACTGAATACAAATAGGAGAGACTAATAGCAGTAAAGATAAAATTCTTATGCAAAATTTAATAATTACTCGTTTCCCTCACGGCGCGGCTGGTAAATTCTTAAGCACTATATTACAAACTAGTAATAATGTGGATCACTGGAGCACAGTAGTCCAGCATCAAAAAAACATTAAGCAATATGTAAAAGAGACTACACTTGCATATTGTCATCGTGCATTTCCAAAAGATCATAACTTACATATGCAAAACGAACCGATGGTTCCGTATAGCACAGACTTGTATAGCAGTACTTTTGATCGAGGGCAAGACGTTACTTTTGATCAATATTGCGGACAAAACAATATTAGGTTTAAAGAATGTACAAAACAAAAACTACATGCAAACATTATCTTTAACAAGTCAAAGTTGCCAGTTTTTTGTAACAATGCAAAAGTTTTGACAGTACTACTTACTACTGAACAAGAACAAAATTGGGTTTATAAGGCACTATGGAGTAAGCACTTCATTGAAAATAAAGATACAATTATCTATTCACCAAGTAGTCCAATGCATTGTCATTTATCTACAGTTCCAAAACTTTTAGAATACAAACCTGAGTTTTGTTTTGATATAAGTAGAAAACAAGAGTTATATAAAGAGTATATTCTAAATAATAAAACAGTTATGCAATACAAACAACCGCATGATTTATTCAATAATAATGTTAACAATATGTTTTTTAATATCAGTGACTTGTTTGATGTTGATCTGTTTATTGCAACAATGGAAAAAGTTTTTGACAAATTTGATCTAGGAATTCTTAATTACGTATTAGTATCAGAGATGTATCAATTGTGGTGGAGCAGACAGAGTAGTTTTAGTAAATGATTTATTTTGGAAAATTAAGTGACACTCAAATGCATACCTTTACTGAGGAAGAGTTTAAAAACTTTGCAAAGTCCTACCCTAACGTAGACTTGTTTGTAGTCGGCCTCACTGAGATAGAAAAAGTAAAAGACAGGATTGAAAGTAATCAAGTTGTAATCTATTATGCAGATATCCCTCCGTATAGTGGACTAGACGTATTTTTTAAACTATTTAATAGTCATCCAGAAAAGACTTTTCTGGTGCTTACTAATTGTCCTGGATGGAAAGATGTTGCACAATGGCCTCTAAACGTGCAATGGATCTGGTATAATTTCTCAGTGCATACACATGATCCCAATGACCATATTGGCGAGTATCGCAACCTTGACTGTTTAATTAATAAAAATTTTGATAGCACAAAGATAGGTATAAGTTTAAACCGTTTGCCAAGATCACATCGTTTATGTTTGTTAAGTTATATGTTAGGCATTGGCTTAGACGAACATTGTGTTATTACTGCTCCGTTACTGAAATGGCATTTATCTCTAAACGACTTTAATTTTGATATTATGAATTCAGTCTCATGGGACTTTGATAAACATGAAAATTTTAAAACAGTTATGTCACAAGGTTGGGAGAGGGCTAAACAGTCAGATGGCCTTTTTCCTGTTACAAAAGATGCATATCCCCCATATGATGATCTAGAGCCAAACCAATCAGTATTTGATAATCCGGCTAATTATGTCAATAATCTCATGCCTTTTTATAAAAACAGCTTTGTTGAATATATAATGTTTAGTATATACGACTATGCAATTCCGTGGATATGTGAAAAGATATTACACAGTCAATTGGCTTGCAATTTTCCTATTTTTGTTGCTGGCAAAGGCACAGTAGAATGGCTTCGTACTCATGAATTTGATGTATTTGATGATATAATCAATCATGCATATGACCTTGAAGACGATCCAGTATTGCGTATGCAAAAGTTAGTCGATGATAATCGTGATTTGCTACAACATCAAAAACACACTAAGGATTTATGGATCAAACACCATCACAGATTTAGATATAACGTTGATTGGCATATTACAAACTCAGATAACACTTTTAAACTAGGCAAAAATTTACTAAATGAATGGATTATAACTTAATATTGTATCAGACTCTTGTAGAAAAGATAACATTCACTTAAATATACGAAAGGAATAAAACAATGGCAGCTAAAAAAAATAAAGATTCTAAAGCATGGATGATACCAGAAGGTGAAAAAAGAGAAAACGCCAGTTATCATTATCTTGCAAGGAAAAGTACCTCAATGATACAAGGAGGTAAAAAAATCCGTGAAAAGACATATCATCCTAAGTTAAGGAAGCATGTTTGGTTCCTAGAAACTAAAATGCCTAGTCATAGCAAATAGTATGGTAGATATAGACCCACAAGTTAGATATATTTTAACTAAAGAACACGGCAGACAAATGGATACTGTTGAACTTATTGCCAGTGAAAACTTTGCAAGTGAAGCAGTAATGGAATTGTGTGGTAGTGTTTTTACCAACAAGTATGCAGAAGGTTATCCAGGCAAACGTTACTACAACGGTTGTGAGAACATGGATTTAATCGAACAACTAGCAATAGATACAGTTTGTAAACTGTACGGATGTAACTATGCTAATGTACAACCACACAGTGGTGTTAATGCAAACACCGCAGTATATCAAGCATTTATGAAACCTGGCGATACACTAGTAGGCATGGACTTAGCAAGTGGCGGACATTTAAGTCACGGTGCACCTCCTACACTAAGTGGTAAGATTTATAATGCATACACATATGGTGTTGATGCAAGTGGTTACATTAATTACGATTATGTAAAAGAACTTGTACAACAAGTAGAACCTGCGGTTCTTGTTGCAGGTGCTAGTGCTTATCCAAGACAAATCGATTGGAAAGCATTTAGAGAAATTGCAGACCTAGTAGGTGCAAAACTAGTCGTTGACATGGCACATTACAGTGGATTAATTGCTGGCAGTGCATATCAAAGTCCGTTTGAATATGCAGACGTAGTTACAAGTACAACACACAAGACATTACGTGGTCCTAGAGGTGGAATGATATTATGGAACGACCCAAAGTATACTAGAAAGATTAATAGTGCAATCTTCCCGGGTACACAAGGCGGACCATTAATGAACATCATTGCCGCAAAGGCACAATGTTTCTTAGAAGCAAGTACACCAGAGTTTCAGATTTATGCACATCAAATAGTAGACAACGCAGAAGCAATGTGTGAAGTGTTTAAGAAACGTAGATTTAAAATACAAACAGATGGAACTGACAGTCACATTATATTAATGGATCTGAGCGAAAGCAAGTATAGTGGTAGAGAAGCTGCAGATAAATTAGAAGCAAATGGTATAACTGTTAACAAAAACGGAATACCAAATGATCCACGTAACTTTGTAGAAACATCAGGTATACGTATAGGCACTGCGGCAGAGACTACAAGAGGTCTTAAAGAAGAAGACTTTGAAAAGATTGCACATAAAATTTGCCAATTATTAGATGACTAGAAATGATAGATATTGCAATTTATGTGATTAGCAGTACAAGTTTGCTTGTACTTTCTTGGTGCCTACTATTTTTACTATGGGATAACTACAAGGAACGTCAATGGCGTAAAAGAAATCCAGATGAATGGATACGTCTAGAAGGACTACGTCGAGGTTTTTATAAGAGAAACAAATGGGACGATGAATGAGAGGATTTAATAAATGTACTTAGACGATAGTATTCCAGCAAGTAAAAAGAAAGTTAGATTCTATGATACTTTATGTTAACGGCGATAGCAATAGTGCTGGTGCTGAAATATTAAAAGATTATTGTTTTGCTGGAGATGACCCTACAATATGTGATACAGACAGAAGACCTCATCCAGAAGTAATACATAAAACATATGGCGCTAAATTAGCCAAATATCTGAATGCAACCTTGGTATTAGAGGCTGAAAGTGCAAGTAGTAATGCAAGAATATTGAGAACTACAAAAAACTTTTTAGAAAACACTAAAGCAAAGCCTTTTATCGTAATAGGTTGGACGACTTGGGACAGAGAAGAATGGCCCTACAAAGAAGAATGGCTTCAAATTACTGCAAGTGGTACAGACAGTGTTCCTGAGGAACTTAAAGAAAAATATAAACAATGGGTAATCGATCAAACTCCAGAGGAATTTAGAACTAAAAGACTTTATTGGACTAATCTTATAAACCAATTTAGTAACGAACTTAATCAACAACATATTAAGCACTTATTTTTTCATATAGACGAGTACACAAAGTATCTAACTAAACAAGGCTGTAAAACTGTGAATAACGGTTACCATTTTGGAGAAGACGGACACAATGCGTGGTATAACTTTTTACTTGAACGATTGACTTCTACCCAAGAATATAGTACAATTAAGACTAATTAATAAACTTTAGAGGTAGTTTTGAAAACATACTTATTAGTAGACAGTTTAAATACATTCTTTCGAGCAAGACACGCCGCACACAGAGGAATGGATACATGGACTAAATTAGGTTTTGCTATTCATGTAACAATGAGTGCAATTAATAAAGCATGGCGAATTAGTGGCGCAGATCATGTAGTGTTTGCATTTGAAGGTCGTAGTTGGCGTAAGGATTTTTATACTCCGTATAAAGCAAATCGTAAGGCAGCCAGACAGGCTCTTAATGAAACAGACAAAGAAGAAGACGAACTGTTTTATGAAGCCTACGATGAATTAACTAAGTTCTTAACTGCAAATGCGAATTGTAGTACTCTACAATGTGATATAGCAGAAGCAGATGATATTATCGCTAGATTTATCCATATGCATCCTAATGATAAACATGTTATTGTAAGTAGCGACAGCGACTTTGTACAACTCGTTAACACACATGTAAAGCAGTATAACGGTATTACTAACCATATGATTACATTAGACGGGTATTTCGATGATTACGGTAAGCCTGTTAAAGATAAAAAGACTGGAGAGCATAAGCAAACTCCTGCACCAGAGTATCAACTATTTAAAAAATGTATGCGAGGAGATCCAACTGATAATATCTTTAGTGCATTTCCTGGCGTTAGAGAAAAAGGAACACAGAAGAAAGTTGGTCTTATAGAGGCATACGAAGATCGAAATAGTAAAGGCTTTAATTGGAATAATATGATGTTACAACGATGGACAGATCACAATGGTGAAGAACATCGTGTACTCGATGATTATAATAGAAATGTTACACTAGTAGATTTAACTGCTCAACCTGAAGAACTAAAGACATATATAGATAGTACAATGAAAGAACAGATGGTTACTAAAAATAACAGTATGGTAGGTGCAAAATTCTTAAAGTTCTGTGGAAAATATGAACTTAAACGTATAGCAGAAGAGGCTACAAAATATGCAGAATGGTTACAACGAGGATATGTTAATGAATTTACAGGCTAAATCAATTATTGACGATAAGTTTTGGATAATAGAACGTAACGGTGAAAAAATTGGCACACTACGTCAAGGCACTGAACTAATACTTACGGTTAACAAAAAACCATTTAAGTTTAAAGATATGTCTGCACTAGTAAACAAAGCAGATATAGAGTTTATTACTAGCAAACAACTTGCCGTAACAGAAGAGTCAGAAGAATACAATGTACACGGATGGCCATGCAAAACAAAGCCGTTAAACGATATATATGATCTAAAACGTAAGTTGCCGTTATATACTAAAACTAAAAATAGTAATGCATTCTATTGTGCAGGGTACTATGTAATCAAGTTTGAACATGGTTGGGTTAGAAGTTACTGTCCTAAATTATTCACACTTGCTAATAATGAATACAAAGGACCATTTAAAACTAAGTTCGAGATGCAGGAGCAGTTGAGAAAATCGTAATGCCTAATTTTCCTAATCTACAAAAATTTGCTACTAAAGCCACTATGGGAAATAGTCCTAGTATCGATGTTACTAGAACTGAAGCACAACACATAGCATTAGAATATCAAAAGTTACTTGCTTATACAATAGAACTACAAGGCAAAGTAATACAACTACAACAAGAAATTAACACACCTACACAAGTAGATGTAGTGAGCAATGACTTTTAACTTACAAGAAATGAAATCTACTTTAACTATGGATAAAAAAATAGTTTTAGGATTTAAGCAACAATCAGGACATGGTGATACTTTACATACACTTCATAATGCAGAATCTGGTTGGCCAATTAGAACGCCTGTTGCTCCAGCATTTATATGGTTACAAGAGGAGTTAACATATAAAAACGGTGTAATAGTAGAACTAGAAAAGTATATTGACCACTACGGTAAAGACATAGATAAGATTATATTCTGTGTTTGGCATAATAACTTAAACAAGTTATATCCGAAACTAAACTTTGTATACTATCCAAGGTATCTTTATTATCATAGTTTAGATGCACAAAAACTTTCAGTTAAAGATTACTTTCCATTTAAAACAAAAAAAGATTTTGTGTTCCTTTGTTTGAATATGAACAAGAGACCTCACCGAGACAAAACAGTAAGTCTATTAGAAAAAATGCCTAGTAGACTAATAAGTTATAAGGCTCGTAATTGGAACATCTTCGAACACGACGACTGGACAATACAAGAGTATAACAGTGATCCGCGTTACAACAAGTCAGAGATGGATGTAAAATTAGAAACTAATAATCTAATAAACTTACATCCTGTTTATAATCGTTGCCAGTTTAGTGTAGTTACTGAAACTAGAGTTGACTTGCCTTTTGACTTCATAACAGAAAAGACAACACATTGCTTTCTTGCACTGCATCCTGCACTATATGTAAGTAATAAAGGACACGTGAAGATGCTTAGAGATTATGGATTTGATGTATTCGATGACATATTTGATAATAGTTATGATAACGTAGAAAATAACAGAATAGAATATATGATAGAAAGTAACAAAACGGTATTAGAAAAAGGCATTCCAAACTATAGTAATCTAAAGGAAAGATTATTAAAAAATAGAGAACACTTCCTTAACCCTGAGTGTCTCATGTTTAAAATTATATAAATACAATAACAGTAAAAGGAATTAGATATGCAAAACCCACATATGATTGATGTAGTTAAGAAACTTGATAATCTTAGAGAGATGTCCCCCGACAGCTTAAATAGCCAAATTGACAATATCGGAAATCATATTGCTCATGTTAGACGAGAAGTTGCAGACTTAGAACGGATGGACACTGCTGGTGGTGGTGACATTGATGAACTTGAAGATAATATTAGTGAAATATTTATGTTACTAGATAGATTAGATATGGCATTAGACAAGGCTACACAGGCATTGCCACGTACTATGACAGACTCAAAAGATAATATTGAAGACTAAATACTAGTGTAAAAGAATTCGCAAGTTGGGAGAAGGCGCCAACATGTACGTCCAGGTTTAAATGTCCGGGCGTTTTTTTTGACTATTTTTTGTATCCATTTAAAAAACGTTCAAAGTCTTTGTTATGCATTACCAACCAAAAATATGTTTGTTCAGAGAATATAATAATCTTAGGCCATCTTCCTGTCACAATGTAATACGGACAGTTCATAAATCTATCAAGTTCTAAAAGAAATTTATGTGAGACATTTACTTGTCTAATATCAACACTCCAATTTTCTATTTCGAGTGTCTTATTAACAAAATGGTATCCGTTCTCATTTAACCTTAGTCCACCAGTTTCTCTAATATTTTGCCAAAAATATTGATACTGTTCGTCTGTTGGTACCTCTAATTTACCATGTTTAACAAATGCATTAGTGTACTGTTTTTTGGTTACGGATATATCTGTTCACCTTTTTTTAGAAGTTCGACAGTAAAATCAGTACAGTTAAACTTCTTATTAAGTTTCTTAGCAAGGTTAATTGCATGTCCACTATTACTAAAACTTACCTTTTTATACTTAGGTCCAGGGTAACTAACTAACATGTTTTGAGTTTTTAGATTAATTGCTCTGCCTTGGTAGTATACACTCCAAATACCAGCACTAGCCAGTATTTGCTCAGTCTTATAAGTTTCTTTATCTATCTTCTCTAATAATATCTCTGGCTTTGGTCGACTCATATGTAATACTCCATTGTAATATTATTTATCAATTATAACAGTATATAATTATAACTTTAGGTTGACAGAAACGTATATCGTGCTATAACTAAACTATGAAAAAGAAACAAATACATTTTATAGGATTTAGAGGATACGAATATGTATCAGCAGTACGAGTATGGGGTATACCAGATTTCATCCATCCTGTACATGACAGACGTGCATACATTGAAATTGATAAGGAGAACGATATACTAATCTTTGCTAATAAAGAAAGTGAAGATACGATTAGTAATTACAGAAGAGAGTATGAAGATATGAAAAAGGTTGACGTATCTTAAATCTGTGTTATATTTAACTATAGTTAGAAACAAGGGAGAGAACTAAATGAGTGAAGCAATTAATACAAGAACTGTTACATTAGCAGAAGCAATACATTACACTCATGCAGTTGTAGATGCAAATGATTTTGATAAAGTAATCGGCTTTTCAAGTGATTTACGTGATGCAAAGGATATGTCACGTAGGCATACAAAAAACGGAATATCAAATGGAAAAATTATTAGACTAAAAAAACCTATGTCACAGAAAAAAGGTGACATGATGATTAACAGACCTTTTCCAGTGCAAAAGGTTGACGTATCTTAAATCTGTGTTATATTTAACTATAGTTAGAAACAAGGGAGAGAACTAAATGAGTGAAGCAATTAATACAAGAACTGTTACATTAGCAGAAGCAGAAAGTAGAATTGTTCGTGCTTTTAAAAATAAACGTCCTGTGTTTTTGTGGGGTTTGCCAGGTGTTGGTAAGTCAGAGTTAATGCAAGGTGTCGCTAATAAACAAACATTAGGCAAGACACATTTAATTGATGTTCGTGTTGCACTTATGGAACCTACTGATTTAAGAGGTATGCCGTACTTAGATAAAGAATCTAATTTAATGAAATGGGCACCTCCTGTAGATCTTCCTTCACAAGAACTTGCTTCTCAATATGATACAGTAATACTGTTCTTAGATGAGATGAATAGTGCGGCTCCAGCAGTACAAGCCGCTGGTTATCAGTTAACTCTAAATAGACGTATTGGTCAATATGTGTTGCCTGATAATGTTGTAATTGTTGCCGCTGGTAATAGAGAGTCAGATAAAGGTGTTACTTATAGAATGCCTACTCCGTTAGCAAACAGATTTGTACACTTAGAAGTTCGTGTAGACTTTGATAGTTGGTTAAACTGGGCAGTAGAGAATAAGCAACATGAAGATGTTGTTGGTTATATATCTTTTGCTAAACAAGACTTATGTGACTTTGATCCTCGCACAAGTGGTAGAAGTTTTGCTACTCCTAGAAGTTGGAGTTATGTGAGTGATTTCTTAAATGATGAAACTGCTAGTAATGCAGAACTAACTGACTTGATATCAGGTTGTGTTGGAGAAGGTGTTGCTATTAAGTTTATGGCGCATCGTAAGATTGCTAAAGATATGCCAAAGCCTGCTGAGATACTTGCTGGTAAGGTTAAAGAACTTAAGATTAAAGAAATATCTGCTCAGTATGCTCTTACAATTGGTATGTGTTACGAACTTAAAGATGCATATAACGACTTTGGTAAGAAAGATTCTGAGAAGTGGCACAAGATGGCAGATAACTTCTTTAGATTTATGATGGATCATTTCCCAACTGAAATGACTGTAATGGGTGCCAGAACTGCTATTACAAACTACAACCTTCCTTTCCAACCTAATAAACTTGCTCACTTTAAAGAGTTCTTTGATAGGTTTGGAAAATATGTCGTTAAAGCAATGGAGAGTTAAAAATGGCTTTTATTAGAGAAAAAATTACGTTAAATGAAGATTTCAATGCTTGGTGGAGATTGCCTAAGTATAGAAAAAAGGATATCGAAAGTAGAGAACTATTTGGCGATGTAAAAGTTAAACAACGACACGGTAGTAACTACGGATGGCCCGGGTCTGATAAAGATGTTATGTATTGGGTAGAACTACATAACGGATATGCAGTTGGCTTCCGTGAACCTAGAGGTCCTAGTGGTACTAGACGTGCTAAATTTTGTGAATTTCCATATGCTAAACTTGAGGAGATATAAAGGTTGACGTATTCTAATAATATGTTATTATTAGTTATAGTTAGAAATAAGGGAGAGAAGTAAATGAACCTATCTAAATTTAAAGCATCAATATCTGGTGCAACAACCGAGCATGTTAAAAGAACTGCAACTAATTTATCTACTAGGATAAATGAAGAGAAGAAGTTAGGAAATAAAATTTTACTAACTGAAAGAGTCAATATATGTAAAGAAGTCCTTAATAAAAGGATATCAAAATAACCAAAACCCTAGGGCGAGTATGCCTGCAAACGGAGAAAAAAAATGAAGACTCAAGCACAGAAGATAAACGATTTATATGAAGTTGCAGAAAGTAACTTTGTAACCCTTCAAGAAAGATTAGAAAAGGCAATATTAAAAGCACCTTTCTTTCGTTCCCAATTAGAAGCAGTAGTAGACGAATTTAAACGTAGAAACTGTAGTCCTCCAGCAGTACGTGGATGGACAAAATTCTCAGATATTAATATATGTCAATCTATACAAGTTAGCATGAATGCTATCTTAATAGATGAAACTATGCAACGTGAACTTAACATGCGTCATATTTTAAGTATTCTTACTAAGTTTAGTGAAAGTATGGTTATGGCAATACAAGTTTATAGAGACCCTAATAAACCAGATAACTATATTGCCTGGGACGGTCAGCATACTATTATTGCTTTATATATAATACTTACAAAAGTATTTGGTGAAAGAGCTGCAAGTACAATGGTTCCTGTAGTTGTATACAGTTCTCAACAGAAGTTAGAAATTAGACGTAACTTTATTTTACTTAACGGTGATGCAAAGGAAACATTAGACTTTATTGATACCTATAAGCAAATGGTATACGGTGTAAAGGTAGATGGTGCTGATTATTCAGACTGGGTAGATACTGCAACAAAAAATGATTACTTACGTGATGCAGGTCTATTTGCCACACATGCAAAATTTGGTGATGAAGACGAGCCCGGCGCATTTACATTGTTGGCTGATACACTAATGAGTAAAACTTTAAAAACTAGAAAGCATCCTGAAGTTACTAGAATGTTTTGTCAGTATTGGGCATACTTAAATCAAAGTAGAGCCGTACGTGCTAAGGAGGCTAGACAATTATTTGAATACTTTAACTTATGTTTTGAGCAAAAGATCACAGTAGATAATGAGTACTTACTTAAAATGGTAGCATTTACTAAAGAGTTCTTTGATGCAAACTTCGGTGAAGATGGTGTGTTCTGGGGTAAAGTAAAAGATTCATATACACGTTGGTATGAACATGCTAACCCAGAAAGTTATGCAGAATTTGGACTTAAAGGCTTTACTACAGAAATGAGAACAGGCGTTCCATTCCTAATAGCACAGATGAATAAGTCTACAACACTTAAAACTCCAAAGTATGCTCCGAACAATGGCTTTACAGTTTCAGCAAAGGACTTGTGGAACTAATGGTACAGTTTAGAGATCCAAGTAAGGACAAATTAAAAACTAATAGTGTACTGCGAGAGCAGTACACTTTAGGTAAAAGTTGTATGTTAGCAGACTGCGATAAAGAACTTAGTCACTTTGATGGTCCAGGTTCTAATGTACTTTGTAGAGAACATCAACTCCAGTGTGCAGAATATGGAGGTATGGGGAGACCAGAAAGACCACATACATTTTATAGAAACTGGATATGTACTAAATGTAATTACGATCCTAGAGACGATGACTTAAGGTTTGGACACGTCGAAGATGAATACAAAAAAATAAAAGCCATGCGATATGTTATGCATGGTGACCATATAATCTTAAAAAGCCACGGCGGAGCAGATTCTAAAGACAATATTAACAGTTTATGTGTGCTCTGCCATAGTGCTAAAACAGCCATTGAAGAAGATTTCCTGGGCACAAGAAAGGTTGACAGATCCTAATACTATGTTATTATTAATTATAGTTAGAAACTAGGAGATATTATGTTTTATAAATTTACATTTTTGCAAACAGTTGAATTAAATGAGATTATAAGAAAAGTACAAAGTAAAAATACTGACCCTTGTACTACAGATGCTGATATACGTTTTTTTGAAACACAAGATTATGTTGCAAAAAACAATGTTAAGGAGAATATATAAAATGGCTAAAAAAGGCACAAGTGCAAATACAAAAGATATTATACTTCCTGTAGGTTTTGAAACTGTGCCTGCTGAAGATGCAGAAGCAAGAGAGGTGCTAACAACTGCTAGGGTTGCATTGTTATTAAAAGCAGCATTTTTTGGCAACATGGCTACTAGACTTCCGTTAGTTAATGCTGATGCATGGTTGGCTACTGCGGCTACTGATGGAAGATATTTTTATTACAATAGTAGATTTATTCTTATGCTTAAACCTAAAGAAGTTGAATTTCTTTTTGGACATGAAGTATTACATAATGTATACGATCATTTGGGTCGTAGTCGTGCTAATAAACATCATGCACAACTTGCAAACATTGCCGCTGACTATTGTGTTAATAGAGACTTAAAGTTTGCTAGAATTGGTATAATGATTACTACAGTTCCTGCACTATATGATCCTAAGTATGATGGATATAGTATGGAAGAAGTATATGACGAGTTATACGAAAAAGCAGATAAGATTGATATCGATCAACTTACAGATATGTTATTAGACGAACATTTAGATGGTGAAGAAGGTGATGGAGATGGGCAACCACAAGAAGACGAGAATGGTAACCTAGTTTCAAAGTCTAAACCTAACTATAGTGAAGAAGAAAAGAAGAAAATTAGAGATGAGATTAAGGAAGGTTTAATTAATAGTGCTAAACAAGCAGGCCCTGCTGGTAATATGCCAGCAAGTGTTGAGAGAATTATTAAAGACTTAACAGAGCCTAAGATGGACTGGAGAGAGTTACTTTCTACAAGTATCCAAAGTACAATTAAAAGTGACTATAGTTTTATGAAAAGAAGCCGTAAAGGATGGGGTAGTGACTTTATGTTACCAGGTATGGTTCCTGAGAATACTATTGACATTGCAGTTAGTGTTGATATGAGTGGTAGTATTACTACTGATATGGCTAGTGAGATGTTTAGTGAAATCAAAGGTATTATGGAACAGTTCTCAGATTTTAAAATTAAACTATGGTGCTTCGATACTAGTGTTTACGGATATGCAGAATTTGATAATAGTAATATAGATGATATCCTAACTTACGAACCTAAAGGTGGAGGTGGAACAGACTTCATGTGTAATTGGGATTTCATGAAAGAAAATGATATACAACCTGAAAGATTTGTAATGTTTACTGATGGTTACCCATATAACTCATGGGGTGATGAGAATTACTGTGATACAGTATTCGTAATACACGGAACTGATAAAATTAAGCCACCGTTTGGTAATTGGGCTTATTATCAGTTCTCAGAACACAAACAAGCGGCATAATATAATAAATAATAATGAGGAAAGTGCAATGAATTTTAAATTGATATATAGTACTTTCTTAGTTTTAATATTTGCTGTAATATCTAGCATATCGTTATCACAAGAAAGTAGTAAAAAAACTACAAAGTTTATGTGGGCTAATAAACCTATACAGTGTTTTACACAAAAAGACTTAATAGGCGTTATGTCTGAGGATAACTTTAAAGAAGTTTCGCCTATATTTGGTGGAAACGGTGTTACTATGTTAGCAGACCCTGCAAGTAACGAATTATCAAGTAGAGGTGCAGTTGCATATCTTTTTGCTAATGCAAAAGATCAAAGATGGGTTCTCATAGAAATTTTGCCATCCCCAAACGAAACATTACCTAATGCTTGTATATTAATGAAGGGGCAAGGGGTAGTCTTTGACAAAAACGAACTAATCAAAATATTAACTCCTTGATAACCTAATATATAAATAATAGTAGCATATAATAAACAAAATGCTTGACAAACATCATTAAACTCATATATAATTATAATTATAATAAGACTTAAATTTAAAAGGAGATTTATCTATGTCTAACGAAGAAACTATCGAAACTACCGCAGAAGACGGTTCAACAACTGAGACCCCCGTTGAAGCACCTGCGTCGATTCCAACAGCTATAAGTATACAAGATGTAAACGTAATGGCTACTATAATCGAAGCAACTAGTCAAAGAGGTGCTATTAAAGCAGGCGAAATGCAAGTAGTAGGCACTCTTTATAGTAAAATAATCACTTTCCTTTCAGAGAGTGGATTTGAAAGACGTAAAACAGAAGCTGCTGGCACTGCAACTGCAGAAGATGCACCTGCTGAACAAGAAACTGCTGAAGAAGCAACAGGAGAATAAAATGATAAAACATGTAGGTAAACACAACGATAAGAATGTGGTTATTGCGTTTAGAGAAGTTCCAGGCGAAGAGCATATGTCTCTTGTAATTTATCCTGACAACTTACCTCAAATTTGGCATAATAAACTATTCAGTTGTATTCAAAGTACAGAAGGCCAAGCCGCAAGTAATCTAGCAGATGCAATGCATAAATCAATAGATGCAGATGACGTAAACTTACTAGGAAAATGCCATAAAGAAAAATGGATGAAAAAAGTAAGATCTCAGGACGTAGTGTTAAGACCTGGTAAAGGTTCTGGAGCAAGACTTAATGAGATTAACGATATCATTCGTAACTTAGAAGCAGGTAACGAAGCAGCCGCTAAAATGGCAAAAATTGATGCTACTACTGGTTTAAAAGACCCTGCTAATCAAGCAAAAGGCGAAGCAGCCGCAGATGCAGTAAGAGCAAGTTCACCAACTGCTACTGATGGCGTACTATCTGATGCAGATATTGCTAGTAACTTAATTAAGCAAGCAGAAACAATGCAAGCACAAGTAAAAACACTATCTGATGAGATTACAAGACTCACTGAAGAGGCAGTTACACTTAATCCAGGACTGGCTCCTAAAAAACGTCCAGGTAGACCTAAGAAGAGTACTACTTTAGGTGATGTATCAGTAACACATGATGCAATGTTATCTAAAGAAACAGCTTCTTAATGGATGTATCTTTAGTAAGTTACAGTCAGTCTGCTCCTGAGTTTCTACAAAAGCATGAGTTACAAGACTCTAACATTCAAGACTTAATTGCCTTTTGTGCTAGAGTTAGTAACCCTGCTAACCAAATGAATAGTGAAACTAGTGAGAAACTTATTAAATATCTAATAAAGCATTATCATTGGTCACCATTAGAGATGGTTAGTGCTTGTTTAGAGATTCAAACAACTCGTGATATCGCACACCAGATTGTTAGGCATAGAAGTTTTGCCTTCCAAGAGTTTAGCCAAAGATATGCTAAACCTGACGCACAAGGTGAGATGTTTGAGTACAGTGAAGCAAGATTACAAGACTTAAAGAATAGACAAAACAGTGTCGAAGTTGAAGACGAAGCATTACAACTTTGGTGGAATCAGCAACAACGTTCTATTGCAACTGAATCTAAGAAGATTTATGATCAAGCAATCGAAAAAGGAATTGCTAAAGAACAGGCTCGCAAAGTATTGCCTGAAGGTATTACAAAAACAACACTATACATGAATGGTACATTACGTTCTTGGATACACTATATCGAATTGCGTGGAGCAAACGGTACACAAAAAGAACATATGGAAATTGCTCATGCATGTGCTAAAGTAATAGCAAATATATTTCCATTAGCAGAAGATATACTTTAATAATTGGAGACTAACATGTCAGAATACGATGATGAACAAGATGAAAAAGGCAAGATAGAAATTGCATTAAGAGTATTAGGAAACGAACTAGTTGCTCTTAAAATGGAAGTAGACGACTTTAAAATGAAATGGTTAATATACGGTGTAGTAACTATTGTAGCACTTGCATGGGCAGGTGGAACATTTGGACCAGCACTAGTTGAAATGGTTAGCAATAGCACATCTTAAATAAAACATTGGAGACTAACATGCCAGTATATGTAGATCACGTACTCAGAGGCGCAGGAATGAGTTCAAGAAATGAACTCATTATATATGCCACTAAATTAGCAAGAACAAAGAACATCACTGCTACAAAAGCATTAATGATGCTACAAGAAGGAAGTGTAGATATAGAAGAACTAAAAAATTCTTGTATCTCTAATTACCAAGAAACAATACCTATCGACGAAAAAACAGATGAAAATCCGTCTACATAATCTGGATAGACAGTATCGAGAACTAGAAACAAGTTTAATCATAGCAAATACAAGTGCGTTAAGTTCTGGCAAAATGATGCTAGGCGACTACACATTAGCCTTTGAAGAAAGAATAGCCAAAGTTGCAGGAGCAAAATATTGTGTTACTGTAGGGAGTGGCAGTGATGCATTACAACTAGGACTAGTTGCCTGTGGTGTAATGGAAACAACAATACCAGCACAAACATATATCGCAACACAAAATAGTGTACTTAGAGCAGGCGCAATATGTCATTACGCAGATGTGATGCCTAACGGATTAATTGATTGGAATACTATAAAAACTCGTGATGTAGTATGGGTAGGGTTATTTGGAAACTTAGAAACACTGCCTAAAGATATCAATATATACGAAGATGGTGCTCAACATTTTGGACACAGGCTTCAAGGAATATTTGCTAGTTATAGTTTTGATCCTACTAAATCTTTACCTAACTATGGCAATGGTGGAGCAATAGTAACTAACGACAAAAGAATTGCTGACACCGTAAGAAACATAAGACGTCATGGCACCACTGAGGATTTCACTGGCGGGCATAGTCTTATGAGTGAACGTGAATGTTCTGAAATGTTAATTAAGTTAGATCATTTTCCATTCTGGCAAGAACGCAGACAAGAACTTGCACATGATTATATAGGTCAACTAAACGAAATAGAAGGATTAGATATAGTAACTAATCCTGATAGTCTTGTAAGTAAAATGGTAATTAGTACTCCGTTACGTCCTGAATTAGAATACTGGTTGTTTCAAAGAGGCATAGAAACTAAAAGAGTTTACGAGCAAGCATTGGCTTATAAGCCTGGTGCGATATATAACTGTAATACACAACTAAGTATTCCGTGTGATCCTCATACAACTGACGAGGAATTGTTAGAGATTATACTTTGTATCAAAGAATTCTTTACAGAATTTCCATTCGAAAGTTAATTGTAAATCTTTTTTACTAGCAACAAACTCAACTGCATCAGTTGCGCCTTTTATACTCCATTCTCCAAACTCACCATTACCGACTGTACTCCAAGTTTTTAATCGGTAACGACTTTCAATATCTTGTTGTACTGCTAGTTTAACACATTCACGAAACGAAGTCCTCCATGTAGAATATGCATCTGTGTTGTAATCAGCAGTGCTTCCTGTGATTGGGATAACTCCATGAGGCATACTTAATGTAAAGTCTAACCCCCATTTGTTTTGATCTAATACTAACTGTTTATGATAAGCAATAATACCCATATGTCCATATTCTAATCCTGTTACAGGATTTTTAGCATGCCATATCCAATTCTTTGGTCCTTGTAGCCAATCAGGTTGCCAGTTAAAATTAAAATCTTCGTTTACAATACATTTTGCAAATACATTAATAAACCACGGAGTCTCACTTATGTCTGCACATGCTTTATATGCATTGGCTCTGCCATTTATTCCATCGATTCGTTTTGCTCTAGGACAAAGACCCTTCAGTTTAAACCAGTTTAAATCGGCGTTTTTCTCTCCGTTACTTAAATACACAACATCTAGTGGTTTTTCTGGTATATTATGGGTGTTATGACGCAATATGTAGGGGTAGTCATAGAATTGTGTAGAAAAGTACTGTTTTACGTCTCTGGGTACCAAAGTAACACTTCCGCTGTGCGTAAAGACTTCTAAATTACGGTTTTTCCATAAATTAGGATCATAATGTATATTTGTATCTGTGTGCTTAATCCATGCATAAGGAGTATCAATGTTATCTATCGATTGTACAGTAGGCCATGGTTTTCTTTGCAAACCGTCTGCATGCCAGTTAATATGCTCATACCACTCTAACAATTTTAGGCCCGTGCTTTGACGTTTAAATGCGTCTACGGGTATAAGAAAAGTATCACCATATTGTTGATCTCCACTTGCCCAACAATGTACCTGATATGCTTCCCAGGGTTTAGGTTGCCATGTAAAGTCAAAATTAGTATAATCGCATAAATCGCACACTACCCACACATACTCAGTTTTAGCACGGTTGACACAACGTTTGATAGTATCTAAATGTGTTCCGTTGTATCGAGTATATTGTGTATGGGCAGGTAACTCTACTTTAGAGTCTGTCATCTGCATACAAAAAATATCAAACATAATTAACTATTAATACCATCCCATAACAAGTTTAGTTTCTTCTGGAACCATGTCCATTGTAAATGCAGGGTCAAATACCAGTTCTCTTTTGCAAAATGTTACACCTGGTGTGGTTGTAATTGCATTTTCAACATTGGCACATATCTCATCAGCAAAAGGACACATCATACTTGTAAGTGTATGCTCACAATAGACTGCTCCGTCTTCT
>Ga0308019_10000525_pt1 | contig 24095 bp, 20 predicted proteins | sample Neamet284_FD_203135 | JGI IMG/M metagenome (GOLD analysis project Ga0308019, IMG submission 203135) | Marine microbial communities from water near the shore, Antarctic Ocean - #284 | ecosystem: Environmental > Aquatic > Marine > Unclassified | place: Southern Ocean | collected 2014-10-01 | reverse complement strand
AGAACATATTAAGTCAGCATTAGCAGAAGGTAAATTACCTATTCTAGTTGGGGGCACTTCTTTTTACTTTAATGCTTTAGAGCATGGTTTATCCAAACTTCCTTCGTCTACTGATGAATCTCGCAAGCACTTTAATGATCTTTTAAGAATTGAAGGCAGTGAAAAACTTCATTCAAAATTAGTAGAAATTGACCCTCAATCAGCAGCACGCATTCACTCAAATGATTCTCAAAGAGTTACCAGGGCGCTTGAGGTTTTTCATCTTTCTGGAGAAGCATTAAGCAAGCTTCAGGGCAAAAAAAATCAGAATAAGCTCAATTATAATATTAAAAAAATTGTACTTATGCCTGATAGAGCTATGCTTCATCAAAGAATTGAGCAGCGTTTTATAAAAATGATTAAAGATGGATTTCTTGATGAAGTAGAAATACTCAGAAAAAATTCAAAACTCAATCTAGATCTGGCCTCTATGAGATGCGTTGGTTATAGGCAAGCTTGGAATTATTTTGAAGGAAATTATAGCAAACAAGAAATGATTGAAAAAGCAATCATCGCGACTAGACAACTATGTAAACGTCAATGCACATGGCTAAGAGGCGAAGATAAGGCCCTAACATTAAATCAAATAGAAATTGAAAAAGTACTTAAATTTCTTAAATAAGTTGAAATTTTAATTAAGAAAAAATAATAACGAATATTTATCGAGTCTTGTCGTTTTTATTAAGCTCTTCCATTGTATGAAGCATTGTTCTTAAACTGTCTATTGAAGTTTCAAATTCATCACTTGTTAAGTTGGATACCGCATTATCTTCAATCTCACGAAATTTAGGAAAAACTTCTCCCATAAGATCTTCTCCAGTTTTAGTAATATGAACAACAACTCGTCTAGCATCTTTAGAATGAGGAACTCTTATACAATAGCCATACTTTTCTAGTGTTTTTAAAATACCAGTTAATGTACTTTTTGCTATACCAGCATTTTTAGCTAGTTTCGCAGTCTCCAAATCTCCCCAAACCCACATAACCCACAAAACTGTAAAACCAGAAAATGAAAGATTAAATTGCTTTAGAACATGATTTTCTGTATAACTTTTAATAATTGATGTAAGCCTAAAAGAGTTTGAAATGATTGAAACTGATCTTCCATAGAGTCCAACTGAAATTAAGTGCTGCTTGGCTTTCTCTTCAGCAATTGAAGCTTTAGAATGTGTCTTATTTAAAGGATTACTCATTAATAATTCCCAATCAGTAGTTTAGTTTAATTATGTTAAATTCTCTCTAGCCAAAGTTGTGCCACCTTTCCAAGATACGCCAACTTGGCGATAGTATCCCTGAATTAACTCTTCAGGTTCGAGTAAATGAAACTCCTCAACTGGTGAAGAATAAAAATCGATTTCAAAAGAACCTTTAAAAGTGAGACCAATTTCAGCATCAAAGCCTGACATTGTAACAACTTCATTAAGACTATCTTTCCCATTACATTCAATCGAAGGCATCCAGCGATTATGGACCATTGGCAAGGAATTGACAAATCCAGCATGGTCTGACTCCTCTTCAATAGTGAACTTAGCTTGAACTAGTCTATGATCATAAGCTGCTAAAGTAGCTCCAAAAATACCTCCAGGAGCAAGTCGAGGTCCGGCCTTACCTACAGTGGTGGGTCTTGTTAAGTGTATAGAGCCAAGTTTTTTTGGATAGCCCTGAAATTGACCACGGATAGCTGCATAGTCTTTATCTACCCAAATATACACACAACGTGAATAAGTTTTTCCTTGATATTTACAACGAATAACAAAAAATACCTCTTTATATTGAGCGCGCACAGGATCCAATAATTCGTTAAAGTTATCACCACAACTTTGCCAATCTGCCCAAACAACGGCAACAGCACCAGGATCCTCATCAGCCAATTCAAATCCATCTGGCAATAACTCAGCAACTCGATCAGGATTGGTTCGATATTCTAAGGTTAACAAGTCACCAGAGTAGTGCCAAGGAACATTAGGAAGTAATGATGAATCACCTGTGTGAGTTCTAGGAAACATAAAGCCTTTTATAGTCATAATTAAACCCTTTAAATTCTGAAAACTTCTATTATATATTAATAAACCTCATATATAATAGAATCATTCGTACACAAACGATACATATAAATAGGGATAAAAATTATGACAACAAAAGAATACCGCAAAATACTATTAAATGGATCTTCAGTTTTAGTTACACTAGATGGCGATGAGCTAATTACAAAGGATGGAAGAAGTATTGGCATTGAAGAAGCTCAGCATCTCCCTCCAACAGTCCCCTCAAAGATAATATGTGTTCATTTAAACTATGAAAGTCGTGTTAAAGAATATATGACTAAACTACCATCAGCTCCGACTTATTTTCACAAACCAGTATCTGCACTTAATAGTCATAAAGGTGATGTGATAAGACCTGATCGCTGTAAATGGCTAAACTATGAAGGCGAAATAGCCATAGTAATTGGTCGCAATTGTCGAAATATAAGTCCTTCAGAGGCGGGTGAATATATTGCAGGCTATACGATTGCTAATGATTATGGTTTACATGATTTTAGAGATACGGATGCAGGCTCAATGCTTAGAGTTAAGGGCACAGATACGCTCTGTCCAGTTGGGCCAGGCCTTATTACCGGATGGGATTTTCATAACAAAGGGATACGTACAACTGTCAATGGAAAAGTAATACAAGATGCCAATACTAACGAGATGGAATGGGATATGCATTACCTTGTAGCAGATATAGCACGTAATATTACTCTTGAGCCCGGTGACTTATTACTTTCAGGGACTCCAGCTAATAGTCGCCCAGTTATACCAGGTGATGTAGTTGAAGTTGAAGTTGAAGGATTAGGATTGTTATCAAATACAATTATTCATGGCACTATACCAATCCGTAATGATGTTGGTGCCCAACCATCAAGCACTGAAGAAGTAATTTCTACTGCTATGGGAGGCGATTGGGAATTTCGTGGTCAAAGGGCAGCAGGTGGACAAGGTGCAAGCCACTACAAATCAACTTTAAAAAATAAATAAATTATGAAACAGAAAATAATAAAAACAAATTGTCCAACTAATAATGATGATATCAATGCAGATATTACTAGTCATGATAGCTTTGAAAAAGGTTTTCCTCACATGGCTTTTAAAAATATGCGTGACGAAGACCCATGCGCCTGGATTAATGAAAAAGATGGTGGAAAAGGATTTTGGGCAGTTACCCGTTACAATGACATCAAAGAAATAAATGGACTACCAAAGATTTTTAGCTCTGCTCAAGGTATACGTCTAGAAGAACAATCTAAAGAAGAGTATGAGGCTCGAAAAACTTTTCAAGAAATTGATCCACCAGATCATACCCGTCAGAGAATGATGTTTCATCGAGGCTTTACCCGCAAACTAATAACAACTTATGAGCCAATAATCCGTGAGATATGTAATGATATTCTTAATGAGGCAGTTGATTTAATTGAAGTTGATGCCACAAAAGAAATTGCTAGAAAATTACCAATGCGAATGTTAGGCCGAGTTATAGGCACTCCAGATGAGGATGCAGAATGGTTAGTCTCTAAAGGTGATTCAATGATTGCAAATAGTGACCCAGACTTTACTGATCATGTAATTGACAAGGTTGATACAGATGAATATCGATTTCTACCATTTCGATCTCCTGCTGGGAAAGAGATTTATGATTATGGAGAAAAACAAAAAAAACTTCGTGAAAATCACAACATGGGTGATGTGTTGTCAATGTTATTAGAGCCAAACAAGAATGGTGACAAACTTTCAGACCTTGAATTTAAAAACTTCTTTGCACTTATGGTGGCAGCAGGGAATGATACAACTCGATATACAATGGCCTTTGCAATGCATGTTATAGCAAATAATCAGTATATTTTTGACTGTCTAAAATCAGCTCCTGATGACTCGCCAGTTTGGACTAGTGCTACTGAAGAGTTTCTCCGATGGGCTTCACCAACCATGCACTTTAGGCGAACGGCTACAGAAGACTACAAGCTACATGAAAAACAAATAAAAAAGGGGGATAAAGTTGCCATTTGGTTTACCTCTGGAAATTATGATGAGCGAAAATTTTCTAATCCCAATAGTTTTATTTTAGAGAGAGAAAATAATCAACATATCGCTTTTGGACAGGGTGGTCCTCATGCTTGCTTGGGAATGTGGCTTGCTAGGCTAGAGGTTAGGGTAGCTATGCAAGAGTTACTTAAAAGAGTTTCAAAAATTGAACAAATTGGCCCTGAGATATACTTACGCTCTAATTTTATTCGAGGGATAAAAAACTTACCTATGAAGTTAACATCAGCATAATATGACATCAAGTAATTTAGTAAAGGAGAAAAATGGAAAAATTTAGAAGAATTCGAGTACTATTCTCAGATCATTTAGGTTTAGCGAGAGGAAAATACCAACCTATTAATAGTGCCCTTGGTGAGGCAAAATTTTGCATGAGTCTTTATGGGCTCACCTATGATAAACAATTACTCCCTGTTCCAGGAAGTGGCTTACTTGATGGACTACCTGATATTGTTGCTAAATACAAAGAGGAGGACATTCGACCTTCTTGGGAGACTGATACAGGCGTTGTCATCCCAGATCTTGAATTTAAAGGCGAACCTTTGATACATTGTGGTCGCAATGCACTTAAAAAAACAATAGCTCAGTTTGAAGCCATTGGCTTAACTCCATATATTGGAATAGAGTTAGAGGCTTACGTTTTTGAAAAAAATGGTGATGAAAATTGGGTTCCATACAATACGCCAGGTGCTTATGTTTATGGCACTGGAGCTAAGGTAGATCCAGCAGGATTAATTGATAAAGTCTGGCAACAAGCAGAAGCTTGTGGCATAGAGTTAGAATCATTTAATTCAGAGTTTGATTCACCACAATTTGAATTGACTCTAAAGTATGGAAAGGCACTGGAAGCGGTTGATCAAATATTTCTATTTAAAACAATGGCTAAAGAGATTTTTGAAAAAAATGGCTACTTATTAAGCTTTATGCCTAAACCATTATCTAAAAATGGCGGAAGTGGAATGCATATTAACTTTAGTTTTAATAACAAAAAAGGCAAGAACGAAATTTTTGACAAGTCTACTAATGATGGGTTGTCAGATATTGCCAAAAAATCAATTTCAGGCCTTATTCACCATCATGAGGGTATGTCAGCTTTAGTTGCGCCAACAGTTAATTCTTATCGAAGATTGATGCCAGCAAGTCTTTCAGGATATTGGGCGAACTGGGGATACGACCATCGAGGAGTAACAACTAGAATACCTGATGACCGCGGCCAAAGTTCTAGAATTGAATTCAGAATGCCAGACTGCTCTTCAAATCCATATACTGCAGTTGCAACAGTACTTCAAGCTGCTAAGTTAGGAATTGAGAATGACTATAAATTACCGGATGCTGAAACTCTAGACTGTCTTGAGTCTCAAAGCACAGATAGGCACGTTCCAGATAGCCTGGCCCTTGCATTGGAGGCTTTAATTAATGATAAAACTTTATGTCAAGCTTTAGGCCAAGAGCTAGTTGATAATCATATTGCTATTAAAAACCAGGAATGGCAAGACTTTGTTTCTCATACAACTGACTGGGAATTTGATCAATACTTGGAATATATTTAGGATTATATAATGACAAATAGAGTTAATATAAAAGGAATCAAAGTCTCTACTGATCACTATATCAATGGTGAACGAATTTCATCAGAAAAAAAATTTTCAGTCATCAATCCAAACAACCCATCTGAAGTTCTCGCTGAAATATCAAGGGGTGACCACGAAATAGCTAAACTTGCCGTTTCTGCTGCAAGAGAAGGATTTAATGTTTGGTCAGAAATGAGTACGGATGATCGCGCATCAATTATGCATCGATTAGCCGACCTTATAGAATCTAATATTCAAGATATATCACTCATTGAGTGTTTAGATATGGGTATGCGATATGAAAGTTTAAAAAATAGAGTTATACCAAGAGGTGCGAGAAATTTTCGATCGTATGCTGACATAGCTAAAAAATACAAACCAAGAAAATGGCATTCAAATACTACTGAAAATGAAATTCAACGCATGCCTAGCGGAATTAGTGTCATTATTACGCCATGGAATGCTCCATTTATGTTGGCCACATGGAAATGTGCACCCGCTCTCGCTGCAGGGAATAGTGTAATTTTAAAACCTGCTGAATGGTCTCCATTATCAGCCTCATTATTAGGTGATTTGATTCATGAAGCGGGGTTTCCACCAGGAGTCTTTAATATTGTTCAAGGTATCGGGGAAGAGGTTGGAGCTTCACTAGTATCTAACCCCGACGTAAATCGTGTTTCATTCACGGGATCTCCAGAAGCTGCTAGGCATATCGGTAGGTCTGCAGCTGAGAATATCACTCCATTCACTGGTGAATTAGGAGGAAAAAGCCCATTAATAATTTTTCCTGATGCAGATTTTGAAGCAGCAGTAGCAAAAGCCGTTGGTCAGTTTGATGACTCTGGTCAGGTTTGTCTCGCTGGAACAAGGCTGATAGTTCATTCATCTATCAAAGAAAAATTTTTAAGTCGATTTTTAGAGTTAACTGCAAAACAAAAATTAGGCTCAAGTTTTGATGATGAAACAGAAATTACACCAATGATCCATCCCAATCATTTAAAAAATGTTGTTGATTTTGTCGACCGAGCAAGACTTAACGGAGACAAAATACTTTGTGGAGGAAAAACATATAAAGATGAAGGATTATGGTATGAGCCAACTTTAATTGAACCCCTTAATAACGAATCTGAAGTAGTGCAAATGGAAATATTTGGGCCAGTATTAACAATACAAACATTTAACACTGAAGAAGAAGCTATCAAACTAGCAAATAGTACCAAATATGGCTTGTCTGGAATGATTTACACGAAGAGTAATTCAACTGCCCAGCATGTTGGTAAATTGGTTCGTGCAGGTACTGTCTGGGTCAATTGTTTTCTAATCCGAGACTTAACTGCCCCATTTGGTGGTTTCGGAGCTAGTGGTATTGGTCGAGAAGGTGGTGATTATGGGATAGACTTTCATAGTGACTTAAAAACTCTTCAAATACTTGATAACTCCCTTTCTAAATAACAATTATTTTCATAATGGAATCAATAAATGGCAATCGTTAAATATATATTGGAGGACAATTCTGAAGTCATCATTGAAGCAGATATTGGACAAAACTTAATGCAGTTAGCTGTTGATAATGGACTGCAGGGAATTGAAGGCGCTTGTGGTGGCTCTTGTATGTGTGCAACATGCCATGTACAAATTGAATCTGTTAATGGCCTTAAACTAGAAGAAAGATCAGATCTCGAAATAGAGATATTGGAAATGGAAATTGATGAAGTTGCTCAAAATAGCCGCTTAGGATGTCAAATTATTATACGGGAAGGTATGGAATCAATTACTGCACGTATTGCCTCAATCAGTAATTTTTAAATGTCTGTCGTTATTATTGGAGCTGGACATGCAGGTGTTGCTGCTGCTGCTGCTTTAAGAAAATTAGATAAAAGTATTAATATTACTCTTATATCTGATGAAGAAAATTTACCCTATCACAGGCCTCCACTCTCCAAAAAGACTATTTATTCAGAAAACCCAAGCTTTGATTTCCTTTTAAGTAAAGACTACTACACTAACAATAATATTAAATTAATTTATAACTCGCCTGTGGAAGTTATTGATCCTGATAATAATTGCATCATGTTATTATCCAAAGATCTAATCCACTATGAACAATTGATAATTGCAACAGGAACACAAAGGCGAAAGATAGTCATCAATGGCAGTGAACTAGTAAAGACTCTTTATTCCATGAAAGATGCTTATGCCATTTCTAAAAGTCTTGCTAACTCAAAAAAAATTACAATAATCGGTGGTGGATTTATAGGATGTGAAATTGCCTCAGGCGCACGCAAACTGAATAAAGAGGTAACTCTTATAGAGGCTGGACCTTCAATTTTAGGTCGCTCTGTCGCACCTGTTTTTTCAAAAAAAATTGCACAATATCATGAATCTCAAGGTATTAGTATTTTAACAAATTGTAAAGCTACGTCAATAAATAGTAATGAGGTCAAAACCAATTTGAAAAATATTTCTACGGATCTCGCTATTGCTGGTATTGGTGTTATTCCTAATATTCGACTTGCCAGTCAAGCAAAATTAGACATTGATAACGGTATAGTAGTTAACAAATATCTCCAAACGACAAATAAAAATATCTTTGCAATAGGTGATATTGCAAACTTTCCATTTAATTCTGAAACTGGCCGTCTGCGTTTAGAATCAATTCAAAATGCAAATGATCAAGCTAAAATCGTGGCAAATAATATTATTGCGATTAGAATTAAAAAGGAGTTATTAAAGTACTCTCCTATTCCCTGGTTCTGGTCTGATCAGGGTGATCTAAAGCTACAAATGGCTGGTATTGGAAATTTGCATGCAAAACACCATATACTACAAAATCAAGAAAAAGGAACCTTGACAGTGCTTCATTTTGTTAACGATCAATTAGTTGCATTGGACACTATGAATCATGGATTAAATCATATTTATGGAAGGAAACTACTTTCATCTAATCAAATTATTTCGTTAGATGAAATCAATAAGTTTGACGGTAATCTAAAAAGTTTGGTTAGTCATCTCAATTAATGATTATTTAATTTTACAGTTAAGTCCAGCCACCAGATGGCTGGTCGAACCAGAGATGAACTTGGCCAGTTCCTGTCGCATTCTCATAATCACCAAATTGACGACCTTTAGCTTTACAATCTACTCCACCTATCGCTTCAGCCATTATTAGGTAATGTCCAAATTTACCCTCTGGAGCAAATTGATTATATTCGTCCATTCCTTCAAATACGGATTGATGGTCACCTTTTTTTAACCAATCAATTCTTGCCTCATCGGCCTTCCTTGCTTCTGCAGTTAAAACGTGAATAGGGTCTGATGCCTCGTGCTGCTCCAGTTCGTCAAGTGGCCAAAATTTATGGCTTAATCCACCACTTCCTAAAATAACTACTCGCTTATCAGATTGTTCTACAGCCTCCTTCAAACCCTTACCAACACTAATAAATTGCTCCTTTGTAGCAGTTCCACATATACTCATAGAAAGCCATTGCTCATTGCCCTGAAGGTACTGTAGCAAGTTAATAGTTGGATAATGGATTGGCAAATGTTTATTATTATTCGTTGAGCATCGTACGCCATTTTTACTCACTCGTTGTGCAATATTAGTTGCCAGTTCAGGGTCGCCCATTATATCAAATGGTATGCTATTCATTGTTTGAGGTAATTCATCAGATGTGTAAAAACCCTGACGCCTTTTATGGCTAGATACAAGAAATTCAACAATTGTAAACCAATGCGTATCAATAACAATAACTACATCTGGCTTAAGTTTATCTAATACTTCATGCTTTATTTCATTTAAACCGGTTACCAATGATATCTCACTGCCCTCATTTAAAGCAAACCTTTGCTCTTTTGTCATCATGATTGTTGGTGCATGAGACACCAATCCAACTCCCACTATTTCACCCAAAATATGCTCTCCAGTAAATACAAAAAAATTGATTTATAAATATTTGTTCGTATACGAACAATATACTTTAATGATAAGCAAGAGTCAATAAAATTAGACTGTACGTTTATCAATTAACACTTAAATTTTAGTTTTAATTATAGGAGTTTGAACAAAAAAATCCATTATCCATTGCGCCCAAATAACCGAATCAGACTTGCCAACTTCAATACAAGAATTGGCTTTTTCAATATCCTTTTTACTTAATACTGGTTTTGTAACCTCAAGAAATTTATACATTGCGCGCTTTGGCTGCTCTGGATGGCCTTGAAGACATACAATATTACTTCCAATAGTATAGGCATAGTTTGGGTAGTCTTTAGAATTAGCAAAACTTATCGCACCTTCTGGTAATTTTATTACCCTCTCTTTATTAAAATGATAGAGATCTGTAACACCTACCTTCTTTTTCATCCAAGAAAATTTTCCTTTAATATCTAAAGGAAAACTCCCTATCATCCAACCTTTTTCATTACTATCCACAATACCGCCAAAATGCTTTGCAATTAACTGATGACCGAAACAAACTCCAACGATTCGTTTATTTTTCTTGTTTGCTTTACCTATAAATTCAGAAAGCATTTTTATCCAATCAAAATTATCATGGACACTAACTGGGCTTCCCGTTAACAAGTATCCATCATAACTTTCAACCTTACTGGGAAACTCAAATTCTGAAACATAAAAAATATCAAATTTGGCATTGATATTTTCAGGCTCTAGCAAGTCAACAAATTTTTGTCCATCCGTAATACCACCATCATCACTCCAATGAGACTTTGGCACTGAGTCGAGTATTGCAATTTTAATTACTTGATCATTCATTTACCACCTACCAATAATTATGCCTGCCTTCTCATCTGCTTCTGGGGATCGCTTATATAACTCGTCTAACTCAACTACTGTTCTTTGTTTTCTATGCCTTAACCAGGCAAATAATTGCTGCTCAAAGTCTTTTAAACGCACAGATTGGTCATTATTTTCAGCCAAATCATTAAATTCACTAGGGTCATTCAACAAGTCATAAAGCTGTGCTCGGTACCCTTCCCAATAAATGTATTTCCAGCGAGTATTTTTTATCATATAGCCTCTACAATCATATGGGTGCTTACCAAGAAGTTGTCTAACACCTCTATCACCATAGTCTATTTCAGCAAAAACAGTGTCCCGCCAAGCTGGTTTATCACCAAAAAGTAAAGGAACAAGTGATTGGCCTTCCATTCTATTACTTGCGTAAGAGCCACCCATAGTTTCAACAATTGTAGGAACTATATCAACGGATTCGACCATTCTTCTTTCAGAACTCCCACGAAGATTTTTTGGCATATTGGGATCAACAATAATCAATGGAATCCTAATAGAGGGCTCATGAAATAAATCTTTTTCACCAAGCCAATGATCACCAAGATAGTCACCATGATCACTAGTAAAAATAATTGAAGTATTTTCGCTTAAACTGTTAGCATCCAAAAATGATAAGAGTCTTCCAATATGATGGTCAATTTCACTGATTAAGCCCATATAGGTCGGAATCACGTGTCTGCGTTTTTTCTCATCAGTATAGTTTTGAGAATACTCTAGCTGCTGAAAAGCTGAAAGAACAGGATGGGGATTTTTAATCTCATTGTTGTCTTTCATTACTTCTAAAACATCTGAATCTTTGTACATGTTGTGGTACGGCGAAGGTGCAAGTAAAGGCCAGTGAGGGTTGAAGTAGCTTAAATGTAAACACCAAGGTATCTTCTTATTTCTAGAAGAAATATACTCCATTGCACGATTTGTTAGAAAAGCTGTCTCTGAATGCTGCGCATCAACATCTGAAGGCAAATGTGCATTCCTCATTTCCCAGCCACTATATTTCAAACCAAATTTAGTGGCTGTATTAGCTGCATTTTCCCAAGGATTATGCATTTCATAGCCTTGTGAAGTTAAATAATCGTTATAGCCTACGCCATCATGGACTATTGGCTCTGGATATAAACCCCAATATTGCTCAAAAGGGGTAAAGCCATTATCATGGCGATTTAAAGCTATTTCTGAATCTAGAGGTATATTTAAACGAGATAGGCTTTCTGTATTTGGTCGGCCCTCACTTTTACCTACAACATGTGCTTCGCCACCTAACTCACGTATGTAATCACCTAAGGTAATCTCGTCGACTTTTATTGGGTCATCATTAGCCATTACTCCATGGCTTGACATATAGCGACCAGTATAAAAACTTGCCCTGCTAGGACCACACAAAGGCGCATTGCAATAACTATTCTCAAACAACATACCACGACTAGCCAGTATATCAATGTTTGGTGTTTTTATACTTGGATGGCCAGTACAACCAAGATAGTCATGCCTTAGCTGGTCACACATAATAAATAAAATATTTTTAGTCATTCAATTAAACATAGATTAGTTAGTTTCACTTCCTTTGATGGCGCCATATTGACCAAAAATGAATCATTAGTGCAACAATAATTATTGCAAAAATTGTTCCTGAAATAGGTCTATTTATATAGTCAAAAAGAGTGTCAATACGCGCCTGACTGGCACGAAACTTTACCTCCATGATATTACCCAACACCATCCCAAGAATGATTGGGACAATAGGCAAATCAAGTCGTTTCAATATATAACCAAATATACCAAAAACTGCACATACTATGCAATCAATCATGGAATTTCTTAGCGTATAAACACCAACAAATGAGAGGCCTAAAATTGATACACCTAAAAAGCGTTGTGGTATCTGTATTATTTTTAGTAGATACTTTGTAGCAAAAAGTAAGAAAATCATCACAATAACATTAATCAAAAATAAACTTGCATAGAGTCCATATACAAAATCAATGTGCTTTACAAACAAATCTGGGCCTGGAATGATATTGTGAACATAAAAAACTGATAGCATCATTGCTGTTAATGCTTCGCCAGGAATACCAAGCGCTAATAGTGGAATCATTGCTGCGGCTGGAACCGCATTATTAGCCGTTTCAGCAGCAATAATACCTTCTGGAGCTCCTTTACCAAATCTCTCAGGTTTATCAGAAATACTTTTAGCTATATTGTAAGAAAAAAATTGTGCTAAGAACTCACCCACACCAGGAATAATTCCCATTATCACCCCCATGCTGGCAGAAATTAAAGCCACAGTTTTATATTTAATTAAATCGAATAAGCCCTCATTTTTTTTACCTTTTAAACTGGGCATTTTAACTCGCTCGTCTTTCCCAATAAGCAGAATGAAAGCCTGAGAAACTGCAAATAAACCGAGCAATATGGTAATCAAATCGAAACCTGATAAGAGCCACGACTGGTCAAAGGTAAATCGTTTTGTATATTTGACACTTTCCATTCCAATGGTGGCTATAAACATCCCAAAGAAAACTAGCAGTCCAGCTATTAAGGTTTGTTTTCTATGTGAAATAACAACCAAAACTAGACCCAATAAGGCTGCCATCAGTATGTCCCTAGAACCAAATAGTGGAGCCACTTTGGCTATTAAAGATGTCATAAAAACAAGAGCTATGATTGAGACAATACCTCCAGTAAATGAGGACCAATAAGCTAGAGTGACTGCTCGCCTTGCTTTATTGTCTTTGGTCATACTATAACCATCATAAGTAGTTAGTGCATTGACAGGCGTACCAGGAATATTAATTAAAATTGCCGGAATCGCGCCACCATACATTGCTGAACCATAAATACCCAGTAACATAGTAATACCAATAAGCGGATCCATGCTGTAGGTTGCAGGAAGCAAAATAGCAATAGCTACAGCAGGACCTACTCCAGGAATTGCGCCAATAATAACACCACCTATTGAGCCAACTAATATAGCTGCCCAGACATCCCATCGAAGGAATATTTCTAAACTTGAAAGAATTAAGTCCATGAATTAATCAAAAATAAATCATAAAAAATGTTCCCCAGCCATCTGGAAGATAATCATAAATAGCGCCGCTTGAAATCTTCACTTGTAACAATGATTTAAATACAACCACAATTCCAAAACCTGTTGCCAAACTAACCCAGAACATTAAAAAACTTCGATAGCCTGCCCTAATGGTTAGTAGCGAGAAAAACAATAAGGTTGAAAGTAAATAGCCTGTCAAAGGAACAGACCAAACATATAATACAAAATAAAAAACATACTCTAAAGGTCTTAACCAGGATGATAACTCATTCAATTCACCTTGGACCTGACCTAGTTGAAATTTATAGTTTCGCCAAACCTGAATACTGTAAGGCACAGCAAAGAAAGTCATTCCTACAATACAGAATGTAGGCCAAAACCTTGGTTGTTTAACTAATGGAATACCATCAAACCACTTTGTTTCAAAGGGAATTGACACTAGTAAAGCCAGCACAATAAACAATACAAGCATCACAAAGACTAAATCACCTGCCTGATATTCTTCTTTACCCATAAAGAAAGACCTTTAAAATTATGATTATTATATATTTTAAGTAAAAAAAAGGAAGGTAAATGAACCTTCCTTTTTTGTAGTTTTATCTTTACTATAAAAGACCACCAATAGTTACCATAGTAGCCCTGTCTTTATTGATTTGTGCATTTGAAGCATCCGCATCCATCCAGTAGATTAAGGCGCCACTGTTAGCCGCAACTTCTTGCGCTCTATCGCTTAGCATTGATTTCTTAGCAACAGCAATAATCTTATCCTTAACATCCTGTGTTGTGCCAGCTGCGACAAATAAGCCATTCCATAAAAATATATCTAAATCAGGCATCAATTCACCAATTGCTGGTGTGTTTGGTACCTTTGATATACGCTCATTTGTTATAGAAACTAAAACTTTAACATCATCCAGACATGGAAGAATTAGCTGAATTGTTGTATTAATAACATCTGCATCACCTGAAGCCAATGTATTACAATCCAACATATCAAAGGCAGCATCTGAACCCCATGTGAAGCCCAATTTATTAGCTGCAGCCTTAGTAACCTGTGTTGGCGTTAGTGGGTCACCAAAGTGACCTAGCGCTACTTTGTTGTTTTTTGCATAAGCAGCTAACTCATCCATAGAGCTGTATGGGGCATTCCCTGCGGTAGCTATCACAAAAGGATAGGTTAGAAATATCCCTAGAGGCTCAAAAGTTTCTTCAGTTAGACCGTCTATTCCAAGTCCTGGCCCTACAACTGGCACTCCTATTACAAATGAACCTATCATTGAACCATCAGGATCAGCTGCTGCTACTTCCATCGCACCTGGAAATGGACCACCGCCACCACCTGGTTTATTGACAACTGCTGCAGCAATACCATACTCGGCTTGAAAGTCTTCCGCAATCATCCTAGTTAATACATCTTCAAGATCCCCAGGAGGCCATGGCACAACAAAAGTTACAGGTTTTTCAGGATAGTCAGCCTGTGCAATTGGCATACCTATCATTAAAGTTGAGAGCGCAAATAGCACTCCAATTAAAATCTTATTCATTACTTCTCTCCTTTTTTATATTTAAATTTTATTCCGAAAAAAAATCTCAAATAATTCCAGTATATTCTTTTCACTTAATTAAGTCAGATTTAAGACACGTTCGTATACGAACAACTTTAATATAACATAATACTTTTCAATAATCAAGTGATTCATTTTAAATAGCATATGAAATAATTAAGAACGTGATCTAAGCCTCTCAGGATCATAAACTGGCGCAGTTCTTCTCTCTCCTGGTTGTGCAAGCTTTGATATGTTTTCTGACTTTTCAGAGAGAGGAGAAGTTTTTAAACAGTTAATCCTTCAGCAGGACAATGGCTAAATGGTATTCAAGATATTGAATAAGTTAACGCCATAGTTTTTCATCTCCAACATATTTACTCCCAGGAAGTTCTCCTTCAGTGGAGAAAGCATCAATAGCATTTCTCATTATTTTTCCAACATTATTATCACCATTATTTATTGGAAGTGATGAACTCCATGCGATTGAGCCTATACTTAAACAGGCTCCATTATTAGCAGTATTAAAAAATACTATATCTGCCCTAACTCGATCTTCCTCGGTACCCCCAATTCCAGGAAGAGAAAAGAAGATATCTTCAGATGAAAGAGGGTAGTTATCCGAATGACCGTGAGAAGAAGCTAATAACAAGGCATGAGGTGGAGTTCCCAAAGATAAGTCGTAACGGTCGATTTCAACTCCAGCTGCACCATCAAGGACTAAGCCAAAATCTCCAATTAATTCTTTTTCACCAATACCTTCGAAAATCCAACTAACTCTTCGATGAAAAGAATCTGGCATCCTTTCAAAAGGTTGACATTCATCCATACCTATTGCTGTCAAGCCGATTCCGACAATTTTTTGTGGCGCTCTTCCTCTAGCCCTCCATAAACCTGAACATTCTCCTGTTGAAATTAGATATCCTTCGCCAGGGAATGCCTGCCATGATCTTGAACCATAATCTAATTTTCTAACCTCAATACAGTGCGGTTCATCCTCTTTGATTGCTGTTACCCAATAATATCCATTGCCGCCAGAATAAATCACTCTTCCTCCATTGCTCAAATAATCTTCAGTTGCATCAAGCATTCTTTCTGAATAATATTCTGGGTGAGTACCATTGATAATAACCTTGTATGACTCCAAGAGTGGCAAACCTTCTTTATGTAGATCATGATCTGTAATTACTTCAAAATCATAACCTTCATTTTCTAGCCACCATAATAAAGAAAGATCGGCGCCTAGACCCCATGGAAACCCCATTGCTGAGAGTCTATGCTTTGGTCTCATGTTTGCAATTGGTCTTCTCCAGCTTGAAAAGCAGCAGCCTGAACCATCAGAATGATGATCATAAGTTGAAAGACCAAACTCTGCCAGTTTTAGCATTTCAATATCAGACTCCATTAAAGTTGGTGAATGACCTGTGACAGTTTGACAATTTGGGGACCAAAATGGCTGATGTTCATTTGCATAAGCAAGATAGGTGAATGTGGGTAATAGAACTGCAATCTTTGATTTTGGTTTTTTTGGAGCTATAAAAAAAGGAATATACTCTTCAATATCTTTGCAGTTTAGTTTTAGGGCATAGACACCACTTGGAAGATTTTTTGGAATTTTCCATTTGAAATTTGATTTCCAATTACAGTCAATCAATGCATCGTCATGAAAAACAATGCCTCCATATTCCTCAGGCGACAATCGGAAACAGTCATTCTTTCCAGCCCAATTCCACCCAGTCATTCCTCGAATAGGTCGATTAAAGCCTATTGCATCTAATGAATTGGGTCCAGAGTCTTTGATAATATCGTCTATTCCATCATCAGTATATCCCAAGGAAGTTTCCCAACAGGCAATCAAATTCTCATTATGTATTTTTTGCCCTTCCAATAAAGTATTTATTTCTGACTCTGACAATACTTTCTCATAGATGCCTGATTGATCTATCTTTCCGTTATATAGATTAGTAACAAAAAATTGACGCGCTTTATTAAAATCTGTTGCTCCTGCCCAGATAAAATCTGAGTCGAATTTACACTCATTAATATTCAGTCTAAATGTTTCAGAAATATGAGAATCATAATCATAGGGAACAACTGGTCCAAAATGGGAGTTGTATCGATTAATTTTGCCTTTTTGAATCAAGTCAACTTTACTATTTTTGTGATTATAGGTCACACATAAAAAATACCAAGTTTTTTCTAGAATCTGAACTTCAGAGGTAATTTTGTCTACGGAAGTGCCATTTCCCATCCAAAACTCAAAATGGCCGTCTGGATTTATTCCTAAACCATAACCTTGGTTACTATTTATATTCCATTTTCCTAGGATGGATTGACGTTTTCCGTTGAGATGATTTGGGCGAACAAACGTAAAAATGGTAAAACTTTCTTGTAATGATAAAACATCTTGCTTATCTTCGACTTTAGCGAATGCCCCTTTTTGAACGAATTGTCTATTCACTTTAAGACTGTCTGGAAATTTACTATCTACCTCATTCTCAATAAATCCTGGCCCAAGAGGGTTTTCATCTCCATGAGCAATTCTTACAATCTTAGAAGAGACTGCTTTAGTATTTTCAGCCGAAATCATAAAATCAATCTCTTCATCAGCTTTAACATTTAGTGGATCACAATATCCATTAATCCTAATTTTTCCCATAAAAACTCCCTAACTCTCTAATAGATCATTAACTCTCAATAAAAATATTGCATGATAAGCTTCATTTTTACTGCTATAAACTCTTTCATCAACCACTCTTGGTGCCTTTTCAGGGTCTCCCGTAAAGGCAAAGATTTTATATTGAGAATCTTTAAGTGGGCCAATCTGCGCAACTGCGTATTTATCTGGAACCTCGGCCTTTCTAAAATAGTTTAATAATCTAGTTAACTCATATGAATGCTTTCCAACAGGATTGGCTTTATGTTCAGCAATCACCTCATCATTAATTAATGTTTTCAAATAATTACGTAAACGAGAATTGAATCGTCTTGAATAGATTATCTGCTTGTTGTGAATATCTATAGCTTCTTCAGGCATGATTTCCCCTCCTTTTGTTGTAATTAAAGACCTCTTTTGTGTTTGAAATCGGTGTCTAAAATTTCTAAATTGTTCTCTAATTCCAGTTATTCCATTTGACGCATAGGTTGTGACTAGGATCATAACAATAGCAATAATTACTATACGCATTGGCCCCAATTCAAATAAACCCCGATCTATTAAAATTACTATGGCAGTTCCAAAAACTGCACCTTCTGCACGACCTGTGCCACCAATTACAATCATTGCAAATAGCAGCATGAGTTGATCTAAAGAAAAAACTCCCAAAGAAATAGACCGAAAGTACATGGCATAAAACGCCCCAATAAAGCCTAGACCAGCACATGAAATCAGAAAAACTTTTAATCTTGCAGAATGATAGTTAATACCTATGGCTTCAGCAAACTCTTCATCATCTCTTGCAACTTGAAGTTTTCTGCCTAATGTTTCCCCATTAACTAAACGATAAATTAGTAAAGCGAGCAATAAAAGTATAAAAGATGAAGCAGCTCCTAAAAGGAGGCCTGGTCGTTGAAGATACCAATCTTCAGGAATAAATGATGATACATTGTTGATACTCCCATTAGTTGGTGTTAGTGCATGAATTTGACTGATAAACACACGACAAATCTCTGCCAAGCCTAGAGTAAGCAACGCATAATACAGGCCATCAAGTCGAGATGATGGAAGTGCTAAAAACCCACCAAAAATCAATCCAGCTATTGTTCCAATAACAAACATCAATGGCCAAGGCACTCCAAAATAGACATTTGCAGTCGCAGCGATATATCCAGAAACTCCAACTACTGCCATAGTTGCGAGAGAAAATATACCTGCAGTTCCTAGCGTTAAAGACCAAAGAAGGTTTATTGAGGCATAGATACAAAATATTGCAACAGCGCTTAGAGCAAAATTTGATAACCAGGGAATGCTAACTGCAAATGAGATAAGACTTATGAACCACCATAGTGGTCGCTTATCTTCCAGTCGACGCTCCTTGATAAGACTTTTTTTATTGTAACTTGTTCGCCACTTCAGTAGGTGGCGACGACTCATCGGAATGCGAAACTTTTTCCAAATAGAATTATTTTTTGGACGTAATTTATACTCTCTGCTTTTTTGACCAATTGCCTGAAGAGTAATTTGTTTATCAGAATTTAATTTAAATATACTCATTTTCTTGTTTCGTCCAATAATCCACCTAAGCCTCGAGGTCGAATAATTAATACAATTACAATAAAGACAAATTGAATTAGTAAAACATATCGTTGACCTAGAAAAGAAATCTCACCTGTAATTACCTCAAGAATTCCAATAATTAAAGCACCTAACATTGCACCTGCAACAGATCCTAATCCTCCAAGGAGAGCGATTGTTAAACCTTTAATAAGAGGCAAAGCTCCTGCAGTAGGACTAAAGAAACTAGTTTGGGAGAGAAGAATTGCTGCCATTCCAGCAAGGCTGCCTGTCAACATCATTACAGGAAGTGCTCGTCTACGAATTGATATGCCAGATAATGCCGCCCCTTCAGGATTTTGCATCATCGCTCGAATTTCAAGACCTATACGACTATTTTTAAACCACAATAGCATAAAGCCAACCAATAACAGCGTACCAATAATTGTAGCCGCCTGATCATACCTTATAGAAAAATCCAGAAAATCTATACGCCCAAAGCCAAACAATTTAGGCAAAGCTTTCTGTCTCGGTCCAAACGACCATAATAAAAATTGAACAGTAACAATATTTATAGCTAGCGTAGCAATCAAACTTCTTATAGCGAAATTTGGTTTATCATGAAGCGGTAAAAATGCTATTAGATAAATAATTGCTCCAAAAATAGCGCCTGAAAGAAGTGCAACAGACGTCAATGAAAAAACGAGTACTGGAGTATAAAAGGCTGTACCTGCAAGACTCGCTTTAAGGATTGGTACGAGCCAACCAGAGGCTATAAAAGTTGAATATCCTGACACAACAAAAGTAGCACCATGGGCCATATTAATCATTCCCACACTTGACCAAAGCAGAGAAATCCCAATGGCCATCAAGCTATATATTGCTGCTAAATTTAAAGCATAAATTATTAAATTCAAATCCATAATTAACCAAGTGCTATGTGACCTATATCTCCACGTAATCGTCCTGCATGCATACCAACCATTCGGTCGACATTTCCTTTAAGTATCCTGACATTCTGTTCAGCAATAATCATTGCGCTATTTTTTATTTCCACCTTAAGTAAAGCTTTAATTACATTTTCAGAAATCTTTGGGGCAAGGCCAAGAGAAGGCTCATCAACCAAATAAAGGCTAGCCTCTTCCATCAACATTCTTCCAATGGATACCATTCTTCTTTCACCTCCTGAAAGTTTTCCAACTAGAGATTTTTTTAGTGTTTCAAGAGGTGGAAAAATTTCATAGATTTGCTCTTTCTTTGATGACCTATTTTTCCAAGACTCTTTTGTATAGGCACCGCAATCCAAATGTTGCTCAACAGTTAGTCCCGGAAAGATTGCATCTCCTTGAGGTGCCATTGAAATGCCTGCATGAATAATTGATGGTGTTTTTCTACCTGCTCCAAGCGCTCTTCGGCCACCAATTTCTTTTTCATTTAAAATAATTGAGCCTTGTTGCCAACCAACTAGGTGAGTTAAAGCGCGAAAAAGAGTAGTTTTTCCATGGCCATTTAGACCAACTATAGCTATCCTCTCCCCCTCTGATATAAGAAAATCTATTTCATGTAAAACCCTCAGTGCCCCATAGCCAGCAGAGAGTTTAGATGTTTCAAGTATCTTATTCATCAATTATCATCTCAAGTTCCAAAATAAGCTTCTTTTACAACTTTGTTTTCAAAAATTCTGTCAGAAAAATCTGTAGCAATAATTTTGCCTAGATCAAGAACAGTGACCTTGTTTGCGATCGCTGATACGAGCTCGAGTCTATGTTCAATCAATACAATTGCAATCCCAAGCTCATCAACTATTTTTCTTAATATTAGGTCTAATTCATCTATTTCAGTATTAATTAAGCCTGAGGCAGGTTCATCCATTAATAAGACTTTTGGTTTTCTCATTAATAAGCATGCCATCAATAATTTTCGTCTATTAAAAGTATCCAAGGATGACGCAGGGGTCTTCCAATTAACTTCAAGATTTACCATAGAGGTGGCCCACTCAGCTGTATGTCTAGAAAGATGAGGTTCGTATGCTTTTCGGGCTGCCAAAAAAATATCTTCAAGAGATAAAGAATCAGGAATTACTGGGCTTTGATAAGTTCTTGCTAATCCTAGCTTAACTCTCTCATGAAAAGATTTTGAATTCAGTGACTGCCCATCAAGAACAACTGATCCCGAATGAGGTGGGTAATTGCCACAAAGAACTTCAAATAAAGAAGTTTTTCCAGCTCCATTTGGTCCTACAAGCCCTAAAACTTCAGCATTTTCAGCTTTAAATGAAACATTTTTGAGAATATCTCTTCCACCTAGTTTTAAAGAAATATTGTCACAGCTAAGTATGCTCATAAAAATAATAATACGCTCAAAAAAAGCCCCATCATTAATAATGTGGTGGGGCTGAGAAACAACTCTAAATAATTAAGGTCTAAATGTAGATTGACTCATGTCAAGAGGCATAATAATCTTATGTTGATTATCTTGCACTTGATAGAGTAAATGAGTGACTCCTAATGATTTATCTGCAGTTTGCCATGGGTGAACTAAAGGAGCTTGAGTAGCTCTATTAAAAGTATATGTACCAGATACCCCATCATATGTTAGGTTTCTGATTGCATCACCAACCGCATCAAAATCTTCAGCTTGCACTTCACTCCAAACTTTAGCCAGCATATAAATAGTGTCATAGGCACTACCTGTATATACTTCACCCATATTTTCTCCATAAGCCTCAGTATAGGCTTTACGGAATGCCATTCCTTGCTCGTCAGCTTGGATACCAATAACTGATCCCCAAATCATTCCTTCTGCTGCTCCAGCAGCAAGTTCTAGAAACTCTGGTTGGCTAGGACCATATTGCAAATAAACAAGGGATCCCGGAACAGGGTCATATGCATACTGTTGAGCAAAACTTGCAAGCTCTGCGGCTACCCAGTGTGAAATGAATATAACACCAGCACCTGAATCATTCAGGTCTTTCACTATTGGCGTCCAGTCTGCTATAGGATATGCAATATCAGTGATTTTAGCGAGTTCCCAATTTGGAGATGCAGCAATAGCCTCTTGTGCAGACTTTGAAACAGTCTGAGTGTATGCTATTTGCCCTTGAACAATATGCACTTTGTTATTTATTGGGTTCCATTCAGTATCTTTATTCATTGAGTCAAGGTAATTGATTAAGCCACTCCCATACCAAGTTTCATCACCATCAATTTGAAAAATATTGCGATATTTTTTAGGATTGTCGCGAACCATTTCCAATGAGACAACTGAAGTATTACCATGCATGTATGGAATTCCGTTTGAAGCAGCTGCATCCATAGCAACCTGTGGAATTAAGACAAATGAAGAAGCTATAGCATGAGAGCCTTTTTCAATTAATGCTTGAAATGCAGCAACTGTTCCCTCTGGTGTCAAAATATCTGTATCGAGTACCTCAACACGAAGTGCTCTTCCATTAACTCCTCCAGCTGCGTTTATTTCAGAAACAGCCAGATTAACTCCATTCAGCCAGTCCATATGATCAGCACCTCCAATTGGCCCTGATAAATTAGTTGGAACTCCTATAACTAGGTCATCTCCAGCAATTGAGGTTGCTGAAAGTGTATTGAGCAATATCGCGCATGAAATTATTTTACCCAAATTCATAAATTTTCTTATTTTTGACATCTTCTCTCTCCTTTTAATTAAATTAAATGTCCTTTTAACTGTAGTTCGTACACGAACGAAATCTAGAATACCATAAAATGTAGTTCGTGTACAAACGAATATTTTTTTTATCCAGTTTTAATATATTTCTCGGTTTTACAAAACCCGCAGATTAATAATTATTAATAGTCAAATAGTTTTCATGCATGTTTTTATTTTCTCTTAGTAATTTAACTTCATCAAGAAAGCCATTTTTTATCATTTCAATAAATCGCTTCTCAATTCTAGTATGAAGAAACTACTCTTTCTAAGTAAGCAATATTTGTCTAGTCGCTACGATTTCCACCTGGCCATTTCCTTCAAATATTTTCTTTAAGAACGAAGCGCTTAAAAGTCTCTCCACGCTCATTAAAATTGTTAAACATATCAAAACTTGCACACCCAGGTGAAAGTAATACTGCGCCACCTTCTGCCAGAGAAGTTGCCATTGATACCGCCTTTTTCATTGATTCAACAACTTCCACATGAGGGGCAGTAATTTGCTTTGAAAAATCACTACTGCACTCTCCAATTAAAACAACTGCATTAACTTTTTCATTTATTAATTTGAAAAACTCTGAGTAGTCTTCTTTTTTGGATTTTCCGCCAGAAATTAATATTAAGTTATTATATTTTTCAAAAAGAGCATTAATGGCAGTTATGGAAGAAATTGCGTTGGTTGATTTTGAATCATTGTAGTAATCTATATCGTTTATTGTTGAAACAAATTCCAATCTATGCTCCAACCCTTTAAAGTCGATTGCAGCCTGAGTCATTACTTTTAAGGATAACCCAAAACGATGGCCTAACGTTAAGGCTGCTAATAGATTTTCTATATTATGTCTTCCAACAACCTTCAAGTCATCACTTGTGATTAGACGATTGCCTTTATGAAAAACTTCATAGGTGTTACCATTTTGCTTAGCAATAAAGTCACATTTTAAGTTAATTGATTCAATTCCATAATAGTTATCACCATCTATGCCATTAGCCAAATCTACATCTAGATTTACAGTAGAGAATTGGCAATACTTGTATATAGAAAGCTTAGAGGAAATATAATCACTAAAGCTAGAGTACCTATCAAGGTGATCAGGAGTTATATTCGT
>Ga0308019_10000520_pt1 | contig 24220 bp, 22 predicted proteins | sample Neamet284_FD_203135 | JGI IMG/M metagenome (GOLD analysis project Ga0308019, IMG submission 203135) | Marine microbial communities from water near the shore, Antarctic Ocean - #284 | ecosystem: Environmental > Aquatic > Marine > Unclassified | place: Southern Ocean | collected 2014-10-01 | reverse complement strand
CGCGGAAAGGTGGTGCAAAAATTTTCCAGTAAAGGCGATGCTTTCCATGGCATTGATGTAGCATCGAGTTTAGGTAAATCAGTAAAAGCGGCATCTAGTGGAATAATAGTATATGCTGGTAGCGGTATTCAAGGCTATGGAAAGCTAGTTGTGGTTAAACACAACAATACCTTTCTTAGTGCATATGCCTACAACAGCCGCATTTTGGTCGTTGAAGGCGCCACTGTGAATGCAGGCCAAATTATAGCGGAAGTAGGCAAGGGCCCCCAGTTGGATCCGAGACTGCATTTCGAAATTCGTAAAGATGGTAAGCCTGTTAACCCACTGAGGTATTTGCCGAAGCTGTAAATCGTTCGTAATAAAACTACTGTCTAGTCGTTGATGAAGGTAGCGGGAAAATTAGGTTGGTCTAATGGCAAGAAAATTATCCGTAGAAGAAGCGCATAAACAACGAAGTGAGGTTCTGTATGCAAAATATAAATCTACTGGTAAGTATTCCAATAGAGTAACTGGCGTTAAAGATGCAACCCGTCTCTATTTAGGCGAGATAGGTTTCTGTGCTCTATTAACGGCAGAAGAGGAACAGCACTTTTCTCGACTAGCGTTAAAGGGTGATGAGCAGGCTCGCCACCGGATGATTGAAAGTAATTTAAGGCTGGTGGTGAAAATTGCTCGCCGTTATGTGAACCGCGGACTTACTTTGCTTGACCTTATCGAAGAAGGTAATCTAGGTTTGATCCGCGCGGTAGACAAGTTTGACCCTGAAAAAGGCTTTCGGTTTTCTACTTACGGCACCTGGTGGATTCGCCAGACCATTGAGCGTGCGATTATGAATCAAGCTCGTACTATTCGTTTACCAATACATGTGATGAAAGAGCTGAATGTATATTTGCGGGCATCCAGAGAGCTAACACAAAAATTAGATCATGAGCCAACCCCAGAAGAAATCGCCAATTACTTAGGCAAGCCTTTAAAGCAGGTTAGCGCTATGCTGAACTTACATGCCAGGGTGGGTTCGGTGGACAGCACTTTGAGCCCTAATAGCGATACTACAGTGCTGGAAAATATACCGGACACTGGGAATCAAGGGCCCGAAAAATCTGTCGTAGACACTAATCTGATGGATAATATGGAGCAGTGGTTAGATCGGCTCACTGATCTCCAAAAAGATGTCATTTCTCTCCGTTTTGGTTTGCGAGGCCACACTGCCAGCACCCTTGAGAGCGTAGGTAAAGAATTGGGTATTACTCGGGAAAGAGTTCGTCAGATTCAAGTAGGGGCTTTGCGCAGCTTGCGCAAGACGCTTGAGACAGAGGATCTTAACAGTGCCGATGTGTTGGACGCTAAGGTTTAACAGACTAGAAGATCCTAGACCAAGATTCTCGTAATTGACTAGCTATGGAGGAGTTGCTGCATCTGGTAGATAAGGTCAAGTGCTTGTCGAGGAGTTAGTTCGTCCGCCTTGTTGTCTTCTAACAGTAATTCGATAGGGTGAGCTAAACGGCTAAATAAGTCTGACTGCCTTGGCGTTTCGGTTGCTTTTTTTGGAGTACTTAGGCTTTCGTTTTGTTCCAAATAACGCAGCTTTTGCCTAGCTTCGCTGATGACCTGAAGGGGCACGCCGGCCAACTTAGCCACTTGCAGACCGTAACTCTGGCTTGCTGGTCCAGGTAATACTTTATGCATAAAAATAATGTTGTCATCATGTTCTGTAGCATCTAAATGGACATTTTCCACTTGGTGTAATTGATCGGCTAACTGCGTCATTTCAAAATAATGAGTGGCAAAAAGCGTCAAGGCACCAATGTCTCTGGCCAGATTTAAGGCGCAGGACCAGGCTAAGGATAAACCGTCAAAGGTGCTAGTGCCACGGCCTACTTCATCCATCAAAACGAGGCTTTTAGCGCTCGCGTTATTGAGAATGTTAGCGGTTTCTGTCATTTCAACCATAAAGGTTGAGCGGCCACCTGCAAGGTCATCACTGCTGCCCATACGAGTGAATACTCGATCAACAATGCCAATTTTTGCGTCTAAAGCTGGCACGTAAGAGCCAATTTGAGCCATGATAACAATTAGTGCGACTTGCCTCATGTAAGTAGATTTACCGCCCATATTTGGGCCAGTAATCATCATCATGCTGGCATCGGTAGAAAGCTTGGTATCGTTCGCCACAAATGGGTTGGTAATCAATTGCTCTACTACCAAGTGACGACCCTGAGTGATGTTGATTCCAGGTTCAGTGGTTAAGCTTGGTTGGCGAAGGTTTAGGCAGAGTGCTCGTTCAGCTAGGCAGCACAGTACATCGAACTCGCAAATGCCGTCTGATGAGTTTTGTAGTTCAGGTAGGTGAGTGGCTAAGTCTTCAATTAGTGTTTCATAAAGCGCCTTTTCTCTGGCTAAACTGCGGCTTCTGCTGCTTAACGCTTTATCTTCAAAGGCTTTAAGTTCTGGGGTGATAAAGCGCTCAGCATTCTTTAAAGTCTGTCGCCGGACGTACTCCGTAGGCGCTTGACCCGACTGTAACCTGCTTATTTCAATATAATAACCGTGTACACGATTGTAACCAACTTTTAGGGTGGATAGGCCTGTGCGTTCACGCTCTTGGGTTTCCAGATCAAGCAAAAATTGTCCTGCATTTTGGCTTAGCCCGCGTAATTCATCTAGCTCTGCGTCATAACCTTCGGCTATCACACCACCGTCTCGTATAATAACGGGAGGGTTGTCGACAATAGCCCTAGTGAGTAAGTCAACAATAGATGGGAATTCACTGATGTTGGTAGCTAACGATCTTGCTGTTGAAGATTCCAGAGGCTGCAATAAAGTTTGGATGCTGGGCAGCGCGTTAAGGCTTACGCAAAGGCGAGATAAATCACGAGGGCGTGCAGACCTTAACGCGATGCGAGACAAGATACGTTCCATGTCGCCAATCGGTTTAAGGCACTGCTGGAGCTCTTCTGGGTTGTCGCTAGCGATAGCCTGAGTGATGAAATCTTGTCGCTGTTCCAGTACCTTGATATCTCTCAAAGGGTTATTAAGCCAGCGACGTAAAAGCCTTCCACCCATGGGCGTAGCCGTGGTATCCAATGCCGACGCAAGAGTGAACTGTTCACCCCCTTGAATATTATGATCTATTTCTAAATTCTTTCGGCTTGGGCCATCGAGAATGAGTGTGTCTTGAGGGAGGTCTACTTGTAAATTACGTAAATGAGGCAGGTCTCCTTTTTGAGATTCCTTGGCATAATTCAACAAGCACCCTGCTGCGCAGACAGCTGCCATCATTGAATCGCAACCAAAGCCACTTAAATCACGGGTATTAAACTGGCTGCAGAGTAACCGCTGAGCCGTATCGTAAGTAAAATTCCAACTGGGTTGTGAGCGGCGACAGGCCCACTCTTGTATATGATCAATCACGTTGCTGGTTTCTTCAAACAGCAACTCTGCAGGCCTTAAGCGCTGTAGTTGGGTCTTTAGTTGGTCTGCAGTGTTAGCTTCTACAAGGGTAAAGCGCCCGCTACTCATATCTAAGCTAGCAATGCCATAGGTATTATGCAACTGGCAAACAGCTGTTAGCAAGTGGTCTCGATTGGCATCCATTAAGGCTTCGTCAGTGAGGGTGCCTGGGGTAACTACACGAACCACTTTCCTATCTACAGGGCCCTTACTGGTAGCAGGGTCTCCAATTTGCTCCGCCACTGCAACCGAGCGACCGGCGTTAACGATTTTTGCGATGTACCCTTCAGCAGCATGGTACGGAATACCGCACATAGGTATGGGTTGACCGGCAGATTGGCCCCTAGAGGTCAATGATATGTCGAGTAACTGCGAGGCATCTTTGGCATCGTCGTAAAACATTTCGTAAAAGTCGCCCATACGATAAAATACAAGGTCATTAGGGTGGTCTTGCTTAATGCCCAAATACTGCTGCATCATGGGAGTGTGGTTGCTAAATTGACTAGTGACTACCATGGAAATGATCCCGCGGGTAAAAAGCTGAAGTTAAGCGTGCATGTTACTAGAAGCACACCGATTCGAGCAATTTAAACTTGCTCTCAAGCGCGACCTGAGTACATAGTTGTCCCTCATTGACAACATCCAATACCACTGCTGCAAAAATGGTGACTGTAATCATGCGGAATAAATTCGTTTCAGACCTCACTCAAGACCAAGAGCTCGCCGCCGAAGTAGCGCGCTTACTGGTGGATAAAGGCCTCACTTTGGCCACAGCGGAGTCATGCACAGGGGGTGCTATTGGGGCTGTATTAACCTCTCTTCCAGGTAGTTCAGTTTGGTTTAACGGAGGTATCATTAGTTATAGTAATAGCGCCAAAATCAACTTGCTTGGTGTTGAACCGGAGTCCATCGAAGTGTATGGGGCTGTTAGCCAAGAGGTTGTTGAGGCCATGGCTATAGGTGGTTGTAAGGCAATGGAGGCATGCGTGTGTGTTGCGGTGAGTGGCATTGCAGGGCCTGATGGCGGTACACCAGAGAAACCTGTGGGAAGTGTTTGGATTGCATGGTTTGGTAATGGGCCGGTGGTTAGTAGTCGACTATATCACTTTGAGGGCGGCCGAATAGAAATCCAAACCGCCGCGGTACGAGAGGCTTTGAAGGGTATAATTAGTCAGTATTGATGCCTATTTATATATTAAGCCTTGCACTTTTTCTCAGGTATGGTTTAATACTGTACATGCAAACAGGTACTGTATGTAATTACAGTATCAAAAGTGATCAAAGACGAAGGCTTCAAGCCTCAAAAAACAAGGTGAACCCCATGGATGCGAACAAACAAAAAGCCCTCGATGCAGCGTTAGGTCAAATCGAACGTCAATTTGGTAAGGGTGCAGTAATGCGCATGGGGGACCAACCCAGAGAAGCTATCCCATCAGTATCTACAGGTTCCCTTGGCTTAGATATCGCTTTAGGTATAGGCGGGTTGCCATTTGGGCGAATTTGTGAGATTTATGGCCCTGAATCCTCTGGTAAAACGACCCTTACGCTGCAGGTTATTGCAGAAGCTCAAAAAATTGGCAAGACCTGCGCTTTTGTAGATGCAGAACACGCATTAGACCCAAGTTATGCAGAAAAGCTGGGCGTTAATGTAGACGACTTATTGGTTAGTCAGCCAGACACAGGCGAGCAGGCTCTGGAAATTACCGACATGCTAGTGCGCTCAAACGCGGTCGATGTGATTATTATAGATTCTGTAGCCGCGTTAACTCCTAAGGCAGAAATCGAAGGAGAAATGGGTGATCACCACGTAGGGCTTCAGGCACGTTTATTGTCTCAAGCGATGCGTAAAATCACAGGAAATATTAAGAACGCCAATTGTTTGGTGATATTCATTAACCAAATTCGTATGAAAATTGGTGTGATGTTTGGCAGTCCAGAAACCACCACAGGCGGTAACGCATTAAAATTCTATTCTTCTGTACGTTTGGATATTCGTCGTATTGGTGCGGTAAAGAATGGCGATGAGATTGTAGGCAACGAAACTCGAGTTAAAGTTGTTAAAAATAAAGTAGCATCGCCATTTAAACAAGCAGAATTCCAAATCATATACGGTAAAGGCATTTATCGTATGGGCGAAATTATTGATCTAGGTGTTAAGCAAGGTTTGGTTGACAAGGCTGGTGCCTGGTATGCCTATAAAGGCGATAAGATTGGGCAAGGTAAAGCCAATGCTGCGCAGTACTTATTAGATCGCCCAGAAATTGGAGAAGAAATTGAGCTGCAAATTAGGGAAGCTCTTTTGAGCATTCCTAAAGCCAAAGAATCATCTGATGATGTAGTTACACCACTGACCTTTTAAGTCGCCATTTTAAGTTTTGTAGGTTATGCAAAACCAAATAGTGGTGTCAGATATTGAAAAACAAACCTTTTCCTTACGTTATAAAGCGATAGGTTTGTTGGCTCGTCGTGAGCAATCTCGCAATGAGTTGCTGCGAAAGCTTCATATTAAGGCAGTAGAAAATGGTTGGAGGGTGGACTTAGAAGGTTTGCTTGATGATCTTCGGCGTTTAGGCCTGCAATCAGATTTGCGCTTTTCAGAAGTGCTCGTTCGGTCAAAGGCCAATGCTGGTTACGGCCCGTCTCGGCTCTATCAATGGGCTGTGCAATACGGCTTAGATCGTGAGTTGGTATTCAAGCAAATGCAGGAACAGCAGTTTGACTGGTTTGCAAAGGCGTTGCAGCAAAAGCGTAAACACTGTGGTTGGGCCGTGGCGAGCAGCCTTAAAGAAAGATCCAAACAAGCACGATATCTATACCAACGTGGTTTTGCCCAAGAGCATATTTACCACGCTTTAGATACTCAGCCAGACGAGCAGCCGTGAGTCTGCTCATTTATATAAAAAATGTTCAATAAACAGGTGATTTAGAGCGTAAATCGCCTGCAATGGTCGAAAGCTATTAGTGGTTCAGTATATAATTACGCTTTTGTCTTAACAGTGAAACTGACCATGAAAATAGCGGCTATCCGTCAGGCGTTCCTTAATTATTATCAAAACTTAGGACACGAAGTTGTGCCTAGTAGTTCTTTAGTACCGGGTAATGACGCTACGTTGTTATTTACTAATGCGGGCATGGTTCAGTTTAAAGATGTTTTTCTAGGCGATGATGAGCGATCCTATAAACGCGCTGTTTCCTCTCAGCGCTGTGTGCGCGCTGGTGGCAAGCACAATGATTTAGAAAACGTGGGCTACACAGCTCGGCATCATACATTTTTCGAAATGTTGGGGAACTTCAGCTTCGGTGACTACTTTAAGCAAGACGCTATCAAGTTTGCTTGGAATTTCTTAACTGTCGAGCTAGGTCTTCCTGAAGATAAGTTGTGGGTCACTGTTCACCATAGTGATGCCGAAGCCGAAAAAATCTGGTTCGAAGAAATTGGTATCAACCAACAACGCTTTTCACGTTTAGACGAAGATAACTTCTGGTCTATGGGTGACACTGGCCCTTGCGGTCCCTGTTCCGAAATATTTTATGATCATGGCGAAGATATTTGGGGTGGCCCTCCAGGCACTCCAGAAGAAGATGGCGACCGCTATATAGAAATTTGGAACATGGTGTTCATGCAGTTTAACCGCGATTCAAGCGGTGCAATGGCACCCTTGCCAAAGCAGTCTATCGACACGGGCATGGGTTTGGAGCGTATTGCAGCGATTCTGCAAAATGTGCACTCGAACTACGAAATTGACTTGTTCCAACATCTTTTGAAGGCCACAGCAGAAGTTATTGGCACTGACGATATGGAAAGCAAGTCCTTGCGCGTTATTGCCGACCATATTCGGTCTGTATCCTTTCTTATTTTAGACGGAGTGACGCCTTCTAATGAGGGTCGTGGCTACGTATTACGTCGGATCATGCGACGGGCAATTCGCCATGGCAATAAATTGGGCGCCAAAGGCAGCTTTTTCAATCAGCTAGTGGCACCTTTGGTCATTGAAATGGGCGAAGCCTACCCAGACCTGAGAGCCGCACAGGCCAATATTGAAAAAGTGATTGCCAAAGAAGAGAAACAATTTGTTAAAACCTTGGATCAGGGAATGCGTATTCTTGAGCAAGATCTAGCCAAGCTCAGTGGTGATATCATTCCAGGCAATACAATTTTTAAGCTCTATGATACGTATGGCTTTCCGGTTGACCTTACCGCTGATATTGCTCGCGAGCAGAATATGCAGATGGACATTGATGGCTTTGAAACTGCTATGGAACAGCAGCGGGCCCGTGCACGTTCGGCTAGCAATTTTGCTGTGGACTATACTAAAAAGCTAGAGTTAGCAGGGCAGACCGATTTCCACGGCTATGATCATTTAACTCATAGCGGTAAGGTTATGGCCTTGATCATTGAAGGTGAACTCAATCAAAGTGTAACCCAGTCAGGCTCCATCCAGATCGTTTTGGATACGACCTCTTTTTATGCTGAGTCAGGCGGTCAGACAGGAGATCACGGCGTTATTGAGTGGCAAGGTGGCTGCATTCAGGTTACTGACACGCAAAAACAAGGCCAGCACTTTATTCACCATGGCGAACTCATTAAGGGTCAGCTGAATGTAGGCGACACAGTAAAAACCTCGGTCGATAACCGTTTCCGTGCCGATTCTGCAAAAAATCATTCGGCTACCCATCTTCTCCACGAGTCGATGCGCCGAATATTAGGTGATCATGTGACGCAAAAGGGCTCCTTAGTTGACCCAGACCGACTCAGGTTCGACTTTTCTCACTCTGAACCCGTTTCAGCAGCTCAGTTGGCTGTGATTGAAGCGATGGTTAATCAAGAGATTCGTGATAATACGGCAGTTGCCTCAGAAACTATGGCCATTGATGCAGCTAAAGCCGCAGGTGCCATGGCTTTATTCGGTGAAAAATATGGTGATGAGGTGCGTGTTATTACCATGGGAACTATGCAGACCAAAGCCGGCAAAGCCCAACAGGATGAACAGGTGTTTTCGCTCGAGCTGTGCGGTGGCACCCACGTTCAGCGTACGGGAGACATAGGCGCCTTTGTGATCACTTCAGAAGCCGGTGTGGCTGCTGGTGTAAGGAGGGTGGAAGCCTTAACCGGAGCAGCAGCAAGTGAATGGTTGGCGAATACGGGCCACACACTTTCAGCGGTATCGGGCCTTGTTAAAGCCAGTAGAGAACAAGTCACTGATAAAGTGCAGGCATTAATCGAAAAAAATCGCCAACTAGAGCGAGAACTTGATCAGTTAAAAGCTAAGATGGCGGCGTCACAAGGTGCCAATCTTGTCTCTCAAGCGCAAGATATTAATGGCGTTAAAGTAATCATTAGTCAGCTTGAGGGCGTTGAGCCTAAGTCTTTACGTGATGCCATAGGCCAATTAGGCAGCGAGTTAGGCTCTGGTGTGGTTATGCTAGCGGTCACACAGGGCGACAAAGCCAGTATTGTAGCGAGTGTGACACAGGACCTTACAAGCAAGGTAAAAGCTGGAGATCTAATCCGCCACACGGCGTCTAACATGTCTGGCAAAGGCGGAGGTCGTCCTGACATGGCTCAAGGTGGTGGTCAAGCAGATCAGCTATCTGACGCTTTAAAAAGCGCTGAGGTGTGGTTGCAAGAGTTACTAGGCTAGCATAAGGTTGTTAGGTTAAAACACAGGGTAAAGCAGCAAACTATTTAGTTGCGATTAGGAAATTAAGATGGCGTTGTACGTACAAAAATTTGGTGGAACTTCTGTTGGCTCAGTAGAGCGCATCCAGCAAGTAGCAGATAAAGTAAAAGGTTTTCGGGATAAGGGCCACGATATCGTGGTGGTTGTATCTGCTATGAGTGGAGAGACCAATCGCTTGATCGGGATGGCTAATGAAATACAGGGTAAGCCGCTACTCCGTGAAATGGATGTGTTGGTGTCTACTGGAGAACAGGTCACTACCGCCCTGCTGTGTATGGCTTTAGCAGCAAAAGATTGCCCTGCTCGCTCGTATACCGGTGGTCAGGTAAAAATACAGACAGATTCCTCACACACTAAAGCCCGTATTCAAAACATAGACGTTGAGAATATGCGTAGCGACTTGAATAAAGGGCGTGTGGTGGTGGTCGCAGGATTCCAAGGAGTCGATGACGAGGGCAATATCACTACCCTTGGCCGCGGCGGTTCAGATACCACGGGTGTCGCTCTAGCGGCCGCTCTTAAGGCTGATGAATGTCAAATCTATACAGATGTCGACGGCGTTTATACTACTGACCCAAGGGTTGTAGATAACGCCAGGCGCCTTACAGAAATCACCTTTGAGGAAATGCTAGAAATGGCCAGCCTAGGTTCAAAGGTTTTACAAATACGAGCCGTAGAATTTGCCGGCAAATACAATGTTCCGCTTCGTGTACTGCATAGTTTTCAAGAAGGCCCAGGAACGCTGATTACAACTGAGAGTGAAAATACCATGGAACAACCTGTTATTTCTGGCATAGCCTTTAACCGCGATGAAGCTAAGCTTACTGTTACTGGTGTGCCCGACGTCCCTGGCGTAGCGTATAAAATTCTGGGGCCTATCAGTGATGCCAATGTAGAGGTAGACATGATCTTGCAAAACGTCAGTGCTGAAGGCCTTACGGACTTTACTTTCACTGTTCATCGTAACGATTATGATCAAGCATTAACTACGTTAAAAGGCGTAGCAGAAAGCCTTAATGCCAAAGGTGCCACCGGTAGTGAGAAAATCGCCAAGGTGTCTATTGTTGGAGTGGGTATGCGCTCTCATGCAGGTGTTGCAAGCCGCATGTTTGAGTGTTTAGCCCAAGAGAACATTAATATCCAAATGATATCGACATCAGAAATTAAGGTGTCTGTCGTTATTGATGAAAAATATTTGGAGTTGGCTGTGCGTGCTTTACATTCAACTTTTGAGATGGATAAGCCACAAACTGTTGAAGAATAATATATTTACATTTATGATTAACAAGTAGGTGAGGTATTGGTGTTGACCAGTGTTTTATTTACATCGCTAGAAAGCAAGTTGTGTAGGAATAATAAAGGAGTTCGGAAGTCAGCCTTGGTTGATTTACCGGCCCAATAAAATGGAGCTTTAAAATGCTAATTTTAACACGCCGTGTCGGTGAAACTTTAATGGTTGGTGATGAAGTCACAGTCACTGTATTAGGTGTAAAAGGTAATCAAGTTCGTATTGGTGTAAACGCTCCCCGTGATGTTGCAGTTCATCGTGAAGAGATTTACCAACGCATTCAAGACGAAAAATCTTCTTCTGAAGAAACCGCTGAAGAACCTCCTGCGGAAGAAGAGTAGTATTGTTACCACTCAAGCCAAGTATTAGGTGGCTGCGCTCTCGCAATACACCACACTTGAATGTCTAACGGGCCATCCCAAGCATTAATCAATGTTGTGCTTAACGCTTGGACTGTGGCGCCTGTTGTCATTACGTCGTCAACAATGGCAATGCTATTGACCCTCCGGTCCACTTCTGTTTGTCTTATGTTGAAAACCCCTTCCATTTGCTCTAACCGTTGCCGGCGAGTTTGTCCTTGTTGGGCTGCTTGATATGCAACGCGATGACATAACCTTGTATTAATGGTTAGATTCAATGAGTGGCTGAGCCCAGTGGCAATGAACTGTGCTTGGTTGAACCCCCTTTGCCTTAATCTTCGTCGATGCAGCGGTACAGGGAGAACTAACTGGGGGGTAATGATTTTTCCTTGGGCTATTTTTGCGCAAACAGTTTGGCTAAGGCATGCAGTTAATAGGCGGCCGGCAGCAAGATTATGCTGATGTTTGAATTGGTTAACTAAGCCGTTAATAGGCACCAGATAATCAAAAGCACATACAGTTTTAGAATGAGGTGGTGGTTCTTGCAGACAGTTAACGCATATTTGATCCCCATCTCGCCCTATAGTCTCGATATGTTCAGCGCATAGGCTGCAGGTATTTTTGCTCCATGGAATGTCAATAAGGCATGAGGCACATAAATTGTCATGTTGATGGGGGTGTGCGCCGCAAATCATGCACGATGGCTCTATAACACGCTTAATTTGTTCTATAATTGACCAGATGTAAACCTCTTTGGGTTAATTGGTTGACTAAAAATGCCTAGGTTTTAATATGCTTGCTGAACTTTCAAGCTGGATATCCCATGACATCAATCGCCGCCGTGACCTCTTCCATGAACACAGACCCTAAGTTTAGTCCAAACTTCGATAATGACCAGCGCCATAACTGGAGTGTTGACGAAATTACCCAGCTATTTGCTTTGCCGATGAATGACCTCCTCTTTAAGGCTCAAACTGCCCATCGTGCCCATTTCGACCCCAATGAAGTACAGGTGAGTACATTACTTTCGATTAAGACAGGTGCTTGCCCTGAAGACTGTAAGTATTGTCCGCAAAGTGTACATAACGATACGGGCTTAGAAATTGAGCGCTTAATGAAGGTAAAAGAAGTTATTGTAGAAGCTGTGGCTGCAAAAGCAGCAGGGGCCACGCGTTTTTGCATGGGCGCAGCATGGAAAAATCCTCGCGCTAAAGATATGCCCTACGTGTTAGAAATGGTTAAGGAAGTAAAGGCCATGGGCCTTGAAACCTGCATGACTTTGGGCATGTTGGCACCAGACCAGGCAGAACAATTGTCCGAGGCTGGGTTAGATTATTACAACCATAACCTTGACACGTCTCCAGAATTCTATGGTTCTATTATCACTACTAGAACCTATCAAGACCGCTTAAATACGTTAACTAACGTGCGTGGTGCGGGAATGAAAGTGTGTTCTGGTGGCATTGTGGGTATGGGCGAAAACTTGCGAGACCGTGTGGGTTTGTTACAGCAACTAGCTAATATGCCACAGCACCCAGAAAGCGTGCCTATCAATATGCTGGTAAAAGTCGAGGGAACTCCTCTTGATCAAGTTGAAGATCTTGAGTCGTTTGATTTTATTCGCACCATAGCGGTGGCTCGTATATTAATGCCACAATCTCATGTGCGCTTGTCTGCTGGTAGGGAACAAATGAACGAACAAATGCAGGCCATGTGTTTCTTTGCTGGCGCTAATTCAATTTTCTATGGGGAGCGCTTGCTTACCACAGACAACCCAGCTGCAGAAAAAGACAGAGCATTATTTGTGAAGTTAGGTATTCGCCCAGAAAAGCGTCAAGATGTTTCCGACGAGGCCCACCGTGGTGCTATTGAGCAGGCGATTGATAACGCAAAGACGGAGCATCTGTTTGTTGACGCTAGTCTTTAATGCCTAGTTTAAACAATAGTTTAGAACACGCTTTAGGTGCTGATCTTAATCAGCGCCGACTAGACCACCTTTACCGTAGTCGAAGTTCACATACAGGGCCACAAACCCCAGAACTGAAGGTAAATGGCCAACAGCTGTTGGCTTTTTGTAGTAATGATTACTTAGGTTTAGCCAATCATCCCCAACTGATTAATGCCGCACAAAAAGCGTGTATAGATTACGGCCTAGGTAGCGGAGCCTCTCATTTGGTGGTGGGGCATACAGACCTTCATCACGAGCTAGAAGAAGCCTTAGCCAAAGTCACCCAACGCCCTAGAGCCTTATTGTTTGGTAGCGGCTATATGGCCAATATGGGGGTGATGAATGGTCTATTAGACCGCCAAGATGCGGTGTATCAAGATCGCCTGAATCATGCTTCACTGCTGGATGGTGGTCTGTTGAGCGCGGCTAAGTTCCAACGTTATCGACATAATGACCTCCTCGACTTACAGCGTCAATTAGATAAGACTCAAGCCAGACGACATTTGGTTGCCACCGATGCTGTATTTAGTATGGATGGTGATAGTGCACCGCTAAAACCCCTGAGCCAGCTATGCAATGAGCAACAGGCATGGCTGATGATCGACGATGCCCATGGTTTTGGTGTGCTTGGGCCTAACGGCGGCGGTAGCGCTTTAGAGCAAGGTTTAAGCACGCAAGAGTGCCCGATTTATATGGCAACTCTTGGTAAGGCCTTAGGTAGCTACGGCGCTTTTGTAGCAGGTAGTGATGCCTTGATTGAGAGTTTAATTCAATTTTCTCGCAATTATATTTACACCACAGCTCTGCCTCCATCCATAGCGGCAGCAAGCCTTGCCGCGGTGAAGCTGTTAAAGGAAGAGGCTTGGCGTCAACAACACCTCAATGACCTGATTAAACTATTTAAACAACAGGCTAAAAACTTGGGGTTGCCATTGATGCCAAGTGATACCGCAATTCAGCCGCTTATGGTGGGCTCATCTGCAGTGGCGCTACAGTTAAGTGAGGCACTTAAAGATATGGGCTTGTTGGTTACTGCTATTCGCCCTCCAACGGTGCCAAAAGACACTGCTCGCTTAAGGATTACCTTGTCTTCCGCCCATACCGAAAGCCATCTACAACAGCTTTTACAGGCCTTAGCTCAGTTGCAGCAACACGGTTTGTTAACTTCGGTAGAGGAGTAAATGGCGTCTTCTGATGATGTTCCTGCAGACACGAAGCTAAGCACGCCTAAACCGACGTTGGTACTGCTTCATGGATGGGGCTATGACAATACATGCTGGCCTACAGCAATTTTGCAACGGTTACGGGCGAACTATGATCTAGTTTTGTTAGATTTGCCCGGACACGGGCAAGACACTTATGCGGTAGATAATCATAACAGTATAGAACAACTTGATGAGTGGCTAACCGCCACCAAAAGAGAGCTGCCCAATCAGTATCATTTGATGGGGTGGTCTTTAGGCGCGCAAATAGCCATTCGTATGGCCCATAATGATCGCTGCATACAGAGCTTAGTGTTAATGGCTGTTAATCCTAAATTCATGAATAGTGATGAGTGGCCTTCAGCAATGTCCCCCGAACTATTGGCTAGGTTTGAACAAGGGTATGAGACACACACAAGCAAAACTTTGCGACGATTTGCTAGCCTACAGGCCCAAGGATCAGCAAACCCAAAGCTTTTAGCGGCCCAAATGATCCAACTGATGCCTGTTCAACCTCAAAAAATATTTGGCCTTCGGTTATTACAAGAGTTGGACGAACGAACACACCTTCGCCAACTTTCCCAGCCTTGTTACATTGAGTTGGCTCAGAGCGACGAACTAGTTCCGTGTGATTGGGTTAATCACATACGGCTACCTAATAATGTGGAAATTTACTATGTAGCAGGTGGCCATGGCTACCTGCTCGAACAAGACGGTATAAATAAGACGATGGCCAAATTTATTGATGTTGGAGTAGGTAATGATGCCTAGCTCGATTTTTTTACCCGATGTACAGCAAGTGGCCCAAGCCTTTAGCCAAGCAGCAGCAACATATGACAAAGTGGCAGGTTTACAGCGAATTGCCGCCGACCTGCTATTAAAAAAGGGTGCCAGTCTGCACCTAGGCAAAGTGTTAGATATAGGCAGTGGCACAGGTTATGTGAGCGCTCAGTTGGCAGATATGGAAGCGGTTACTTCGGTGACTGGGTTAGATATTGCCGAAGGTATGCTTGCCTATGCCAAGTCTCGTCACCATAACAGTAAGTTAAATTGGCACTTAGGCGATGCGCAGCAATTACCTCTCACCTTGTTAGATAGCGCTAAGGGCTATGATTTAATCATCTCTTCGTTAGCCATTCAATGGTGTAAGGACCTAGATGCAGTGTTTTCTGGCGTGGCTCATTTCCTTACCGAAGATGGGGTTTTTCATTGTGCCACCCTTGGCCCCCAAACCTTGCATCAGCTTAAATGGGCATGGAGCCAAGTAGATGACTATCAACACGTAAATGATTTTGTGTCGCTAGACACTCTAAGGAATACACTTGAAAACCACTTTGTAGAAGTAGACATTGAGTGTGAGTCTATTGAGCTAAAATATAGGTCAGTGCAACAGCTTACAAAAGATTTAAAACAACTGGGTGCTAGTAACCGTAATGCTCAGGCGGCACAAGGACTGATGGGAGTTGCGCGTTTACGTAAGATGATACAGGCTTATGAATCCTTACGTGATAGTCACGGACAATTGCCCGTCACCTACGAAGTTTATTACATAACGGCTAAAACTAAAGTGAGTAGATAATTTGGGTGCGCTAGGAGCATAAGGGATGTTAGATACATGAGAAAACGTTACTTTATAGCAGGTACAGACACTGACGCTGGAAAAACAATGGTGGCGTGTGCTTTGTTATCAAAGGCCCGTAGTCAGGGTTTGAGCACAGCAGCTGTTAAACCTGTGGCAGCTGGGTGTATTGAGACCAAAGAAGGTTTAAGAAATGATGATGCGGAGCAATTGTTGGCTCAGTGCACCATTGCGCTGTATTACGAACAGGTGAATCCCGTGGCCTTCAAGGAGCCTATCGCACCCCATATTGCTGCTCAGAAACAGGGTCAGCGCATGCAGGTGGATCGCCTAACCGGCTTCACTAGTGGTGTGTTAATGCAAGGCGCAAATTTCACTCTTGTGGAAGGCGCAGGTGGTTGGCGGGTGCCCGTTAATGATCGTGAAACTTTGGCAGATCTTGCCATAGCCCTAGCTATACCAGTGGTATTGGTTGTAGGTATGCGTTTGGGTTGTATCAACCATGCCCTGCTAACTGCAGAGGCGATTACCAGAGACGGGTTAGAGCTTGCGGGTTGGGTGGCCAACTGTATTGATCCGGAAATGGCGGAACTGGAAGCTAATATTACTACCCTGCAACACCGAATCCAGGCGCCCATGTTAGGCTTGGTGCCTCACCTTAGTAACATGAACGAGGCCTCTGAGCGGGTTGAGGCTTGCCAAACTTATTTAGACCTGGATACGCTGCTTAGATAACGCGTTAACGCGCCATCAGATGGCCTGCGGCAGTCTTCCTTATTCGTCTGATTTGATGACTATAAAGTCTTGGAATTGACCTGAGGCTATGAAACAGAGTATTTTTCAAACAATCGTTTGAAATACACATTATCATGCTTTAAAACAACGGAGTCATCATGCCTAATTATAGAGCCCCACGTCGCGATATCCAATTTGTAATGCACGAAGTATTAGCTATGGCTGATCACTACCAAAATTTGCCAGGTGGTGAAGACGTCGATGCGCAAATGATTGATGCGATTCTTGAAGAAGCTGCTAAGTTTTCTGAAAACGTACTTGCGCCAATCAATGCCTCTGGTGACGAAGAAGGGTGTAGTTGGAAGGACGGCGCAGTGACGACGCCTTCTGGCTTTAAAGAAGCCTATGCACAATATGTAGAAGGTGGTTGGCCATCGATATCTCATAGCCCAGATCTTGGTGGTCAAGGCTTGCCAGAATCCTTAGGTACGATGATTAACGAGCTCAGTGGTACGTCTAACTGGTCTTGGAGCATGTACCCAGGGCTAAGTCACGGTGCTATGAACACCATTGAGGCCCATGGTACGGAAGAGCAGAAGCAGCAATACCTATTGCCTCTAGTAGAAGGTCGCTGGACCGGTACCATGTGTTTGACCGAGTCTCATTGTGGTACAGATTTAGGTTTGTTACGCACAAAAGCAGTACCTCAAGCCGATGGCAGCTATGCTATTAGTGGCACTAAAATATTTATATCTGCCGGTGAGCACGACATGGTGGATAATATTGTGCATATTGTTCTTGCTCGCCTACCGGATGCACCTACGGGCACCAAAGGTATTTCATTATTTATCGTGCCTAAAGTCGATGTAAATCAAGATGGCAGCCTTGGTGACCGAAATCCAGTGGAGTGTGGCTCGTTAGAGCACAAAATGGGCATCCACGGTAATGCCACCTGTGTGATGAACTTTGATAGCGCTAAAGGCTACCTTATTGGCCCAGCTAACAAAGGTTTGAACTGCATGTTTACCTTTATGAATACAGCCCGTATTGGTACAGCGACACAAGGGTTATGTGCTGCTGAAGGGGCATTTCAAGGCGCTTTAGACTACACCAAAGAGCGTTTACAAATGCGCTCCCTTACTGGCCCAGTTGCTCCAGAAAAGTCTGCAGACCCGATCATTGTACATCCAGATGTACGTAGAATGCTGCTAACCGCCAAATCCTTTGCTGAAGGAGGCCGCATGTTGGTTTATTATTTGTCGCAGTTAAATGACACGGTTACACGCCATAGTGGCAGCGATGAAGCCAAAGAAGCAGAAGTATTGCTGTCTTTATTAACTCCTATTGCTAAAGCCTTTATGACCGAAACAGGTTTAGAGTCGGCTAACTTAGGTATGCAGTGTTTTGGAGGCCACGGTTATATTCGTGAACACGGTATGGAGCAAATTGTGCGTGATGCGCGTATTTCTACTATTTACGAAGGCACTACCGGTATTCAAGCCCTAGACCTTTTAGGACGTAAAGTACTGATGACTCAAGGCGAAAGCCTTAAAGCATTCACCAAGAAAATTCACCAGTTCTGTAAGGCTGAAGCCGACAACGAAGCCATGGCTGAATTTATCAAACCACTGATGTCAGCCAACAAAGATTGGGGCGACCTCACCATGAAAGTAGGCATGGCGGCCATGAAAGATCGTAATGAAGTAGGTGCTGCCTCAGTAGATTACTTGATGTACTCAGGTTATGTCACTCAAGCATACTTTTTCGCCCGTGCAGCAAAGGTGGCGCAAGATGCTTTGGCTGGGGACACTTCTGAAGCAGATTTCTACAGCGCCAAACTGTTTACCGCACGGTTCTTCTTTGCGCGTTTGTTGCCTCGCACTCAAACTCATGCCACGACGATGCTAGCAGGGGCAGGCACTTTGCAAGATTTGGATGAAGAACACTTTAGGTTCTAGTTTCTGAGTGTCACAGCTAGTAAAAAAGCCCGCGTATAAGCGGGCTTTTTTATGCGTCGCTATAAGCGATTAGCCAAAGCTACGATAAATAAACTCGCCCCAAACATAAGCAAAAAACAATGCAGCTACAAATACAGCAGCTGATCCCATGTCCTTTGCTGCACCGGTAAGGTCGTGGTGTTCCCTACTAATGCGATCTAGAGTGGCTTCTATGGCAGAGTTAAGGTACTCCATCAAAATGACCAATAAACCCGCACCTAGCATAAGGATACGTTCTACTGGAGATTCTCCTAGGTAGATAGCAAAGGGGATGCTTATTAGAAAAATAACAGTGTATTCGCGCATGCCAGCTTCATGTTTAAAGCAATAGACCATGCCTCTGAGGGAAAAAATAGTGGCGGAATACATTCTGGCCCAGCCACCATTTTTTGGGTAGCTGCTTGGGCGTGATTTAGTTGAGCTCATAGGTGGCTTCTTGTAGGTTATTATTGTGGTTGTGGACGCTTATTCTATGGGGCTAGTTTAACCAATCTTAGCGCAGCTGAAAAGCTGTCATATGTGTAGCGAAGCTCCTTGAGGTGAGTAATTAATGATAGAATTGCACTAATACTATCTCGGTCTAATGGGAATCCTATTTTGTATCAATATATTGCTGGTTTACCTAAAGTGGAGCTGCACTTACACATTGAAGGTAGTCTCGAGCCGGAACTTATGTTCGAACTAGCGCAGCGTAATAACATAGACATTCCATTTGCTAACCCAGATGAAGTTCGTGCTGCTTACGATTTTTCTAATTTGCAGTCGTTTTTGGACATCTATTACCAAGGTGCACAAGTACTCATTACAGAACGGGATTTTTACGATTTAACCTGGGCCTATATGCTGCGCAGTAAAGCCGATAACGTACTCCATGCAGAGTTGTTTTTTGACCCACAAACCCACACCGATAGAGGCATAAATTTTGACACGGTGATGAAGGGTATTACTGGAGCACTGGCCAAGGCTAAGACCGAATTGGGTATTAGCAGTCGGCTGATTTTGTGCTTTTTACGTCACTTAGACGAAGCAAGTGCCTTTGAAATTCTGCAACAAGCACAGCCGTGGAAAGAAACCATTGTTGCGGTAGGGCTAGACTCATCTGAAGTTGGACATCCACCAGAAAAGTTTGCCAGAGTATTTGCCGCTGCCCGTGAGCAAGGCTACCTTGCGGTTGCCCATGCTGGAGAGGAGGGGCCATCAAGCAATATCATAGACGCTTTAGATATTCTGCGAGTGAGCCGAATTGATCACGGAGTGCGTTGTGTCGATGACCCACAATTGGTGTCTAGGCTCATTGAGCAGAAGGTGCACTTAACCGTTTGCCCGTTATCAAATACTAAACTAAAAGTATTTCAGTCTATGGAGCAGCACACTATTGTTGATTTGCTGCGCCAAGGCGTTAGTGTGGGCATTAATGCAGATGATCCGGCTTATTTTGGTGGCTATATGAATGATAATTTTAATGCAGTAGCCGCCGCTCATACTCTCAGTCACGAAGAATTAGCTCAGTTCACATCCAATGCAATTGATGCTAGTTTTTGTAGCATGGAGCGCAAGCGGGAATTGCATCAACGACTACGCGCATATGTGGATAGCCAATAGACTATGAAGACTTTAAGACTGCTGGTCACTGGTGCATCGAGTCAAGTGGGTTCTGCCTTGTGCATAAGAGCATCGAATGCGGGGATGACTGTGATTGGGTTTGACGACGCTATACTCAACAGTGTGCAACTAGAATCTATTCAAGCGGTTATTTCAACTTCCAAACCAGACTACGTGATAAACACTGTAAGTTATTCTGTGGTAGATTTAGCTCAGGATAATCCGCAAAAAACTCACGTTTTTAATCACGATGTGGCCTTAGTATTGGCCCAAGCTTGTGATGCGCTGGGGCTGCCATTGTTGCACCTGTCAAGTGACTATGTGTTTGATGGTCTGCAACGTGTACCTTACAAAGAAGGCGCCTATACGGCTCCAGTGAATCGCTTTGGTGAAGCCAAACTTGCAGCAGAGAAAGCGATAAAACAACATTGCGCTAAGCATATTATTCTTCGTGTGGGTTGGATATTCAGTGCCTACGGTAATAACTTTGTCTTAAGGACTTTGCGGCAGTTGCAAGAACATCATCATGTAAAGGCGGTTTCGGACCAGCAAGGATGCCCCACATACGCCAATGATGTGGCTCGCGTACTGATTGCAATAATTATGCAGTTAGAATGTGATATTAATGTTTGGGGTACCTACCATTACAGTGGTGCAGAAGTAACTAGTTGGAAAGGTTTTGCTGAAGCCATACTTGCGGCAGCAAAAAAACATGGCGTTACACATGCGCAAACCATTGATGCAGTCACTAGTTTGGAGTGGCCGGCGAATGCTCCCCGGCCTCCCTACAGCGTACTGGACTGTAGCAAAATACTGTCCACCTTTGGTATACGTCAAAGACCTTGGCGTTCTGGCCTCGTTAAAGTAATCGATCAAGTGTTTAAACCTGCAGAATAAAACAAAAAATCTGCTAAAAGCCACCAACCACGACCTAAGTCAGTGACAATCCAAAAAGACCTGACGCTAAGTTAGAAGAGATGGGCAAGGGCAGGTATAATAACCCGTAATTAATTTTTGCAACGGTCAGTATGACCATGAGTGAGCTTATGCAACATCAGCTAATAGACGATTTTGGACGCCAAGTCGATTACGTGCGTATTTCCGTTACCGATCGCTGTGACTTTCGTTGTGTGTATTGTATGGCAGAAGAAATGACTTTTTTGCCTCGTGAAAGCATTATGAGTATTGAAGAGATTGCGCTTGTCGCCCGTGCGTTTGTCGAGTTAGGGGTGAGCCGCATACGCCTAACCGGTGGTGAGCCTTTAGTGCGTAGAGGTCTAGTCGATAATTTACATCATATTGGTGGTCTCAAAGGCCTAGATGAACTGTTGATCACCACCAATGGTTCTCAATTAGTCCGTCATGCAAAAGCTCTTAAAGAGGCGGGTGTAAAGCGTTTAAATGTAAGTTTGGACTCATTAGACGAAGCTAAGTTTAAAGCGATGACACGCACTGGAAAACTGCCACAGGTATTGCAGGGCATTAATGCAGCTATTGAAGAAGGTTTTGAGCGTATAAAGATTAATGCAGTGGTGATGCGGGGCAGTAATGATGATGAAGTGCTCGACTTAGTTGAGTTTGCTCGAGATAAAGGGATTGATATTGCTTTTATCGAGGAAATGCCCCTAGGTACAATTGAAAGCCATGACCGCGCGCTCACCTATTGTTCTAGTGATGATGTACGTGAAATCATTGAGCAGCGTTACCCATTAACCCACAACCCTAAAAAAACTGCTGGGCCTTCACGCTACTACAGTATGCCAAATCATGACACTCGGATTGGTTTCATTTCACCCCACAGCCATAATTTTTGTGGTGACTGTAATCGTGTAAGGGTGACCGTAGAGGGGCGGTTGTTGTTATGCCTAGGTAACGAGCACAGCGTTGATCTTATGCGCATATTACGTGGTCATCCAGGAGACGTAGAGCCTTTAAAGCAAGCCATTATTGCATCGATGGCATTGAAGCCTGAAAAACACAATTTTGATTTGCACGAGAAACCGCAGATCCTCCGATTTATGAACGCAACTGGCGGATAATAAGAATACTATAAAATGACTAACGACATTGACCCGTTTCACGATATTAGACCCTATAACGATGAAGAAGTTAGGCCGGTAATAGACGCCCTTGTGAACAACAAAGAGCTGCTGGACGTTTTGGGGCGCTTTAAATTTCCACGTTCAAAGGCATTTTTGGGCCCAGCTTTAAACCCGCTGATACAGTGGGCGCTAAAACGAGAATTTGACCATGTTACGGATGTTGCTTCATGGCAAAAGATAATCTCTAAATATATGGGGAAAATGCTCAAACGGACTGTGTCTGAATTAACCTACAGCGGGCTGGATAAATTACAGCCAGGTAGAGGCTATCTATTTATTTCTAACCATCGTGATATCACTATGGATCCAGCTTTGGTGAGTTATGGTTTAGATCAACAAGGCTTGGAAACAGCTCGTGTGGCTATTGGCGACAACCTGCTGCAAAAACCCTATGTCAGCGACATTATGCGCTTGAATAAAAGCTTTGTGGTAAAGCGCTCTGCCACTGGAGTGCGTGAAAAAATGAAATCCTATATGGATTTGTCGACGTATATCGATCAGTCGGTCCATACGGGACACAATATTTGGATCGCTCAGAGAGAAGGCCGTGCCAAAGATGGTATTGACGCCACTGATGCAGCAGTGATGAAAATGCTCTATATGAGCAAGAAAAAATCAGGCCAAAGTTACGCCGACTATATTAACAGTTTGCACATAGTTCCAGTGTCAATTGCCTATGAATTTGATCCTTGCGACAAAGCTAAAGCGTGTGAATTGGCTTCTTTGGAAAGCAGTGGTGAATACGTCAAAGCCAAATTTGAAGATATGACAAGTATTGTTAAAGGCATTGTAGGCCACAAAGGAAAGGTTCATGTTGCCTTTGGAGAACCCTTGGAGGGTCAGTTTAATACGCCAGAAGAAATTGCCGTCGCCATAGATTCAAGTATTGCTAAGAACTACCAATTACATAGCACTAACATGGCAGCTCATGCAATGGGTATTGAGCAGTCGCATCCATCTGAAGACGCTTTACATCAGCGTTTTTCAGACCTTACCCCTGAGCAGAAAAAATATGCATTGGCTATGTATGCCAATCCAGTGCTGCGACAACAGCAGTTTAATGCTGCCTCTGCAGACTAAGGAGTAATACACGCTATGTCACAATTAACTCATTTAGACAGCCAAGGTCATGCTCATATGGTGGATGTGTCTGAAAAAGACATCACCACCCGTGTGGCTCGAGCAGAAGCCTTTGTGGAAATGTTGCCAGCAACCTTGGCCTTGATTACGCAAGGCAAGCATAAAAAAGGCGACGTGCTGGCCGTGGCGCGGATAGCGGGTATTCAAGCAGCAAAAAAATGCAGTGATTTGATCCCCCTGTGCCACCCTCTTATGCTGTCAAAGGTAAGTGTAGAGTTGACACCAGAAATAGAATTGAACCGTGTTCGTATTGACACCATGTGTAAGCTTAATGGCCGCACAGGTGTGGAAATGGAAGCTTTGTGTGCCGCTTCTGCTGCAGCCCTAACCCTCTATGATATGTGTAAAGCCGTTGACCGTGGCATGACGATTACCGGAATACGAGTGATGGAAAAGCAAGGTGGTAAAAGTGGCCATTGGGTAGTAGACGCGTCGGTGGGAGCTAGTGCATGATAAAGGTGCTTTTTTTTGGACAGCTTAAAGAGCTGCTAGGTGTTGCAGGAACAGAGGTTTATGTAGAACATAGTGTGACTGTGTCACAGCTTCTAGAACAAATGATAAAAACCCACCCCCAGTGGGCCCAAGACCTGAACAATGAACGTTTGCTGGTGGCGGTGGATCAGGTTATGGCTAAGCTAGACGCGCTGGTATCAGAGTCTTCAGAAGTGGCTATTTTTCCACCAGTAACGGGAGGCTAAGCCTATTTTAGTTGTTAGAGCGGTACTCTTTTATATTGGTTTAGGTGTTATTTCCATCGTGGCTTCAGCACTATTAGTAGTCACTTCACCTGTGGTAAAACGCCATTTTAGATTTAAGTTTGTTGGTTATTGTAATTGCACAGTGCTGCAATGGATGAAAATAACATGTGGTGTGACCTTCGAAATAAAAGGGTTACATAATATACCTAAAGATCAGCCTTTGGTTGTGGCGTGCAACCATCAAGGGGATTGGGAAACATTTTATCTTCTGACTATGGGTTTGCCGGTTAGTACAGTGCTTAAGCGTGAACTCTTGTATATTCCGTTTTTTGGCTGGGCCTTAGCTATGCTTAACCCTATTGCCATAGATCGTAAGCGCAAAATGAATGCATTGAAGCAGCTTTCTCAGCAGGGTTGCGAGCGTTTGAGTGCAGGTATT
>Ga0308019_10000519_pt1 | contig 24312 bp, 15 predicted proteins | sample Neamet284_FD_203135 | JGI IMG/M metagenome (GOLD analysis project Ga0308019, IMG submission 203135) | Marine microbial communities from water near the shore, Antarctic Ocean - #284 | ecosystem: Environmental > Aquatic > Marine > Unclassified | place: Southern Ocean | collected 2014-10-01 | reverse complement strand
GAGTCCGGAAATAAGTAAAAAAGTGGTCTGCGACATGGTGTGCAAGATACTTGTTGGGTTCTTGTTTCGATGCGCACGATATGCTGTTTATATTTACGGCGTGCAACAGCTACCATCACGTCTAATAGAAGCCGCAGTAGACCAAATCGCTACTCTTCCTGGAATAGGTCGTCGCACGGCATTGCGTCTGGCACTGAGTTTGTTGCGTCGAGATACAGAGCGAGTGAGGGCGCTTTCAGACGCCTTGATTTCTATGAGTGAAGGGGTGTCGCCTTGCCGGATTTGTCACAACCTTACAGAGCAAGATGATTGTTCTATTTGTAAAACTCCAGAAAGGAACAGGGGACTCATTTGTGTCGTTGAGGATATCAGAGATCTTCTCGCCATCGAAAATGTAGGAACTTACCGGGGCGTATATCACGTTCTCGCAGGAGTCATAAGTCCCATGGATGGCATTGGTCCAGCCGATATCAATATTGCTGCTCTTGTCTTAAGAATTTCGGAGTTAGATGCAGACGCCGAAGTCATTTTCGCTCTCCCCTCTACAATGGAAGGTGATACGACTTCATTTTACCTTTATAAAAAACTGGCCGAGTTCGATCTCAAAGTCACTACTCTAGCAAGGGGGATAGCTGTCGGAGAAGCTCTGCAGCATGCTGATGAAGCTACATTAGCTCGCTCCATGGACAACAGAACTCTTTACGAAATTTAGATTATGCAACTGTCGGTTATCATAGTCAGCTACAACGTTGAGGCATTCCTATCCCAGTGCCTTGTTTCTGTCGAGCGTGCTATAACACACTATTCGGACGCTTCAGGGTACAATGATGCTATAGAAGTGTGCGTGGTCGATAATATTTCTGTCGATGGCACCACTGAAATGGTGAAAACTAAATTCCCTTGGGTTAAGCTTATTGAGAATACAGAAAACGTAGGGTTTTCTATTGCAAATAACCAAGCTATAAAAATATCTGAGGCCAAATACGTTCTGCTCCTCAACCCCGACACTGTAGTCCAAGAAGACACCTTTACCGAGTGCCTGTCTTTCGCCGACGCCACCCCCAAATTGGGTTGTTTGGGTGTGCCCATGTTCGACGGTACCGGTACATTTTTACCAGAAAGCAAAAGAGGAATCCCTACTCCATGGGCTTCGTTTTGTAGAATCTCTGGACTATTTCGCCTCGCTCCAGGAAGTGTAAACTTGAACAGTTATTACGCCGGTCATCTTCCCGATGACGAGACAAATAAAATTGATATCCTTTGCGGCGCTTTCATGTGGATGCGACGTGAAACACTCCTAGAAGTTGGGCTGTTAGACGAGGATTTCTTTATGTACGGAGAGGATATCGATTTGAGCTGGAGAATTATAAAAGGAGGTTGGGACAATTATTACTTCTCAGGTACACGTATAATTCACTACAAGGGCGAGAGTACTAAGAAAGGCAGCCTCAACTACGTTACGGTATTTTATAATGCCATGCTCATTTTTGCAGCCAAACATTTTGAAGGCTCTCAGGCGAGCATGTTTAATATGTTCATACGTATGGCGATCTATGCTAGGGCAGGGGTTTCAATTTTTCGAAGAGTATTGTCAAAAATAAGTTGGCCCGTTCTTGAAGGACTTGCTCTTCACATGGGGCTATTTATTTTGCTCAGCTTTTACTCAGATTATTCAGGTATTATTTATGATAAATCCGTGACCATAAAGGCTCTTTGTATCTATTCGGTTTTTTGGGTTTTCACGCTTTATCTTTTCGGTGGATATGATAAACCATGGATCCCACGAAGAGTAATCCGAGGAATCGCAGTCGGTTCTTTGGTTTTAATCGCAGGATATGGCCTGCTTCCAGAAGCACTTCGATTTTCCAGAGCCATCCTCCTACTGGGGGCGTTTTGGTTTGCTGCTGTTGTGATTTTTGGGCGCATCACCCTTGGTGGTTGGCGTTTAAATGCCAAACCGACTTCTCGCCTCATCATCGCTTCCCCCACTGAATCCACAGCCATCTCAAATTTGCTCGATTCTGTCGAACTTCGTGGGGACATCTCCGAATCCACAACCGTAATAAGCCCAGATGAAATCAACACTGTTTTTGATGTTGTGAGGGTAAAGTCGATAGGGGAGGTCGTTTTTAGTGGAAGAGATGTAAGTGCAACTGACATCATTACCGCTCTTTCTTCTCTTGTTAATAAAACGGTGGTGTGTAGAATTGCCTGGACTGATGATGGATCCGTGATGGGTGCAGGCGGCCCAGGTCCAGACCCCGTCACCGAACTCGACAGAGCTATTTACGGCCCCTCGGCCCGACGCTCAAAACGAATTTTAGATCTCCTTTCGTCATTAACTATCCTTCTTTTTTCACCCCTCCTGATCATCTCGGGCCGATCCCCTTGGATATCTCGCTCCTTCAATGTTCTCATGGGTAAATCGACTTGGGTAGGGATTGACTCTCCAGGCAAAGAATCACGACCTTCAGTCTTTAATGCCGTTGATAGCAATGATGATAGAATAAAGGAGAGAATGAATTTCGCTTATGCTCGTAAATACAACTGGTTCGAAGACTTGAAGCTTGTTCTTCGTGCGTTATTTATTCGTTCATAAATTTCTTTGTGTTTTTTATGGAGGGGTTCAGCATAACTGTCTGCTGACAGTGTAATCGCTGATTCTACTCTTTTTTGAATAATCCTTTATATAGCAAGGTCTTCCGATTAAATCGATTAGAATTGTGTGGTTACAAGTTGCCACAGGTACCATTGTGCGGTAACGTGTAAGCACATTTGAATTGTGATTTTATTTGTGACATCAACACCTTACAAGATTTTTGAAAATAGTGTGACAACACTGTCCGCACATTTACGTGTTACGTCTATCAGATTTAACTGCAGGATTTTCGGAATTTGGCTCAAGCAAAAAATACAATTGCTTTGAAGACCTCAAGCTTATCCTGAACGCATTACTTTTGTAACCTGTAAACTGATTACATGGCAATCATAGAAATTCTCCTCCCTAAAATGGGCGAAAGTGTGGCAGAGGCCACTATTATTAAGTTTCTAGTTGATGCTGGGGAAAGTGTCGAAGCAGACCAAGCCGTAGTAGAAATAGCAACTGACAAGGTTGATAGTGAAGTTCCAGCTCCTGAAGATGGAGTGCTTGTTGAATGGCTAGTCTCTGAAGATGACGTAGTCCAGGTTGGAGATCCTATAGCCAGATATGAGATTGGTGGTGAAGCTACATCATCACAATCTGCCTCAGTTTCTTCTCCATCTCCATCTCCCAAACCTGAACCTTCTCCTGTTCCCACTGAAGAAGTTGTTGAATTGGTTTCCGCTCCTCTTGCAGTAGCTGTTGTCACCTCTCCAGCAAGAACAGGTAAGTCTGGGCGTTTCTACTCTCCACTTGTAAGAAGCATTGCTTTGGAAGAGGGAGTAAGTATGGAACATTTAGAGTCCATTAAAGGTACTGGTGCTGAAGGTCGTGTGACTAAGAAGGATATGGTCGCGTATCTAGCGAACCGTGGTGTTACACCAGTCGCAACTGCTCAACCTACACCAGTTAAGCTTACTAAACCACCAACAACATATAACGTTTCTGCTTCATCTGATGAACCCCACCCTGCGTTCAAATCTGTTTCTGGCGGATATGAAATTGTTGAGATGGATAGGATGCGGAAGATGATTGCCAAGCACATGGTTGCTTCTGTGCAAACGTCACCTCACGTTACTTCTTTTGTTGAAGCGGATGTGACGAGTTTGGTGCTTTGGAGAAATAAGAATAAGAAAGAATTTCAAGAGAAGTTTGGTGAGAAACTCACTTTTACTCCTCTAATCGCAGAAGCTATTGTGAAGGCTATTGGTGATTTCCCTGGAGTTAATGCAAGTATTGATGGGGATAACGTTGTGATTCATAAGGGTATTCATCTCGGTATGGCTGCAGCTCTGCCGACGGGTAATCTGATTGTTCCAGTTATAAAAAATGCCAACTCGTATAACCTGCAGGGGCTTGCTCGTGCAATTAATGATTTAGCTAACCGTGCAAGACTTGGGAAATTAGGTCCTGATGATATTTCGGGTGGCACCTATACAATGAGTAACGTGGGTACTTTTGGAAATGTAATGGGAACTCCCATTATTAACCAACCCCAGGTTGGAATCCTTGCACTCGGAGCCATACGTAAAAAGCCTGCTGTTATTGAGACTCCTGAAGGAGATGTTATTGCAGTACGTCATATGATGTTCCTGTCTCACAGCTATGACCACAGAGTTGTTGATGGTCAGTTGGGAGGTAGTTTCGTTCAAAGAGTAGCTGATTACTTAGAGGCATTTTCTTTAAATCGCCCATTAGAAGGATAAGACAATATGGATTTAGAAGCAGCTCTCAAAAATTTACATCTCAAGAGACCTCTCGTAGTTTTCGATCTTGAAACTACTGGAGTACAGGTTGGGAAGGATAGAATCGTTGAAATTGCAATGATTAAAGTTTCTCCTGATGGATCTGTGGTTCGTAAGCCAGAGAAAGCAGGTGCTGAGTTTAGAATCCTTGTAAACCCAGAGATGCCCATTCCGCTGGAGTCTTCTCTTGTTCACGGTGTTTATGACGCCGATGTAGAAAGTAAGCACACCTTTGGAGTTATTGCTCCAGGTTTGGTAAAGTTTCTTCAGAATTGTGACTTAGGTGGATTTAATAGCAACCGTTTTGACGTTCCTATGTTGGCTGAGGAGTTTTTGAGGGTAGGAGTGGATTTCGGGTTAGAAGGACGCAATCTTATTGATGTCCAAAACATCTTCCACAAGATGGAGCAACGCACTCTTAAAGCTGCCTATAGATTTTATTGCGACAAAGAACTCGAGGGAGCCCACGAAGCTTACCCCGATACTGCCGCAACATTAGAAATCCTGGTCAATCAACTTGATAAATATGCTGACGCGACTATCAGCGACAGCCGTGGTGAAACAGTGGGGCCTGTTCCTTCTGATATGGATGAGCTCCATAAATTCTGCCAACGAACTCGAAATGCAGATCTCGCTGGAAGACTCATCTATAATGACGACGGTGTAATTGTATTCAATTTTGGTAAGAATAAAGGAGTTTCTGTAAAAGATCTTATTGAGCGTGATCCTGGATATTTCGGATGGATGATGAAAGGAGATTTTCCTCGTTATACAAAACGTGTTTTGGAACAAATTAAAGAGGGCACCCTTAAATAGTCGGGGTTTGAAAATTGCAGTCCTTGTTTCTAACGATCTCACATTCGATCAACGTGTAAGAAAAACCTGCGATGCAATGATTGCAGCTGGACACGAGCCCATTTTAGTTGGGCGTAAACTCCCTGAATCTATTCCTTACGATGGTCCCGGTAGTTCTGTACGCTTGCCTTTGTTTTTTAGGTCTGGCCCCCTTTTCTATGCCGAATTACAAATCGCCTTACTTAAATGGTTAGGTAACGCTGAGGTAGATAGGATTTGGGCGAACGATCTGGACACCCTGTTGCCGTCTGTTGTCGTGGGACGACATCGAAACATCCCTGTTATTTATGACTCTCATGAGTTTTTCACTGAAGCCGCAGGCCTCACGGGGAAGCCTGTGAAAAGGAAGGTTTGGCTTTTTATAGAGAGATATTGCATCCCTAAACTAGGTAAGATGCTTACCGTCAATGAGTCCATCGCTAAGGAGTTTCGCCAGCGCTACGGTGTTAAAGTCGATGTACTACGTAATATGCCTGTTCTAAAGTCAGTTCCAGACGTTACTCCCCGAACCGCTTTTTTAGAATATGGAATCCCCACAGATCTCCCCATCCTCCTGCTTCAAGGAGCATATATGGACAGGGATCGAGGCACTTCCGATGCCGTAGATGCTCTTGCTGTTATGACTAACCTAAGATTAGTACTTGTTGGTGCCGGAATCGAATTCGATGAGTCACTGAAACGAATTAATGATCCGAGATGGAAGGGTAGGCTCTATTGTATTCCCCGCCTAAATTATGAGAAGCTACGTATTCTCACTGCTTCAGCTGACGTGGGGCTTTCGTTAGACAAAGGCCTTCACACCAATTATTTACTCAGTTTGCCTAACAAACTATTCGATTTCATTCATGTTGGTTTGCCAATAGTAGCGAGCCCCATGGTCGAAGTTCGCCGTATAGTTGAGGCGAATGGTGTAGGGGTGGTTTTAAAAGAGGTGACCTCTGAGGCTATATCGGATGCGGTTGCAGAGGTTCTCTCTAAGCCTCGTGAATTCTGGTTTTCAAAATGTATGGCCGCCAGAGAACACCTCCATTGGGACGCTGATTCTCATCTAATTACTGAGTATTTAGAAGGAGAGTAGGTTTTTATAAAGTTTTATAGAGCTAAAGCCCAACCTTCTTCATACACCATTTGGCCCGAGTCCAAACTTCCTGAATTATGTTTTGCCATCCTGATAAAACATCTCGCTTCAGAGTCCTTTCTTCTTTGTAAAGAGATCGTGAGAAGTCTCTGCTGACTCCACCTGGTGCAACTTCAGCAATAATAACGGGTAAGCAAGTGCACTCAACGCCTTTCTTCCAAATCCTCAAGTTCAAATGATAATCTGCTAAGATTTTAAACCTTACATCGTATGCATTGCCGTTAAAGAGCTTTCGCGAATAAATAGCACCCTGATGGTGTATGGTATTTCTCCAAACAAGTTTGGTATTCCACACAGGTTTGTAGTACTCTGGGACGCCAGGTTCACGAGGAGCGAGTAGGTGAACTCCGAAGGCAAACATTTCAGACTCACATTCCTCGAACACACTTGTTCTTCCCTCAATCACTTTTAATACTTCCTCAACACCTTTAATGACAGGTATGTCTCCAGTCCCCATAAACCAAACCCAGTCACTCTTTGCGAGCTGAAGGCCTTTATTCATAGCATCGTAGATGCCTTTGTCAGGTTCAATTAAAAGATGGTCTATGTCTAAAGAATTTGAATCAATCCACGCTGAACTGCCATCGGTTGACGCGCCATCGATTACGATTATCTCAAGACCTCTTTTACGTAAGCTCGAAAATGCCTGTATTGTTTTCTGCAGTCCCCCAAGTTGATTGAAAGAAGGGATAATAACGCTGATGCTAGGCGAATTTTTAGAGACCGTTGAATTCATACAGATTCATAAGTTTTTTCAACTTGGCGGATTTCCCCATTCTCACACTTCAAGATTTTGCCAGGAAATTCTTTCACTGATGCGTGATCGTGTGTGGCCATAATAACGCTACATCCAGAATTTGTGAGTCCGTGCATAAGAGTAAGAATTTCTCTTGTTGTTTCTGGGTCGAGATTGCCAGTCGGCTCGTCTGCAAGAAAGAAGTCGGGAGAGTTGAGTAGGGCGCGAGCAATGGCTACACGTTGTTGTTCACCTCCGGAAAGTTCATGTGGAAACTTGTAGCCTTTGTGGGGTAAGCCAACTGTTTCAAGAACTTCGTCTATGCGGTTTTTAATTTCTTTTCTTTTACTCCAACCAGTTGCTTTAAGGGCAAAATCCAAGTTGTCATTCACCGATCTGTCTGTAAGTAATCCGAAGTCCTGAAATACGATTCCTAGTTTGCGACGCAGTTTGTGTACGTTTCTTCTGTTGAGATTTGAGAGGTCAGTATCGCATACTTTACCAGATCCACTTGCGAGATTTAAATCTCCGTAGAGAGCTCTTAAGAGACTAGATTTTCCACTTCCGGTTTTTCCGATCAGATACAGAAATTCCCCACGTTCGATCTGTAGGTTGACGTCTCTAAGAACTTGGTGTTCTTGATGATTCAGGGCGACATCTTTCAGGATGACCAATGGAGCGTTGGGCTCCTTCAAATCCGACATCTTAATCTCGTCTGTCATTTTAGTCGAGTTTGAAAAATAATGGATCGACCTCAGGGTTGATTGTGATTGAAGCTACCCGAGTAGACATTTGTTCAGGACCGGCAAGAGTGATTACTTCAATTGGGAATGAAAGCCCCTTTTCGTACTCTATGTAATTGTTATAAGTTGTCGTTGTGATTGAAGGTCCCTCGGGTCCGTCGATTATTGATTTAGAGAGCGATAGCGTTTCTAGATGAAAGTCGAAATAGCAAGTCATATTTATAGACCCTTTAAGGGAGAATGAAATAACGTGGTATTTTACGCCATTGATTTCTTCTACCCCTAGCAGCTCTGTGGTGATTCCTTTGTCTGAGGTATGAAGCATAAATACGGGGTCGAGCTCTTCCCATTGTGAACGTATAAGTTCAGCGCCATCGTATGTTGATTTGGAACCTATTTGCTCAGAAAAACCTCCGTTGTCTGTAACTACATTAACCTTGATGTCATGACCACTTAAGTTCATTTCGGATCTTGAGCCTCTTGTTTTTTTATTGTAACTTTTCGTTTGTAAGAATTGGAGGTTCAAGCCGCCTGGCATTTCCACGGAGCCGTTGAACTGGATGCCCTTCAGCTTGGAGAACGCTTTTACTCCTCCTAAAGCTTCGTAATGGGCGGTAATAACACTCTTTGCGGTAACTCCTTCAGCTGCTGGGGATCTTTCTATTAAAGGGCGGCCGTATGGATCGTAAAGTTCAACGATCCCTGAAGTAGCGAATTGTTTTAGTGACTCTTTGATCGAGGGGTTTCCTACGCAAGTAATGTTTATCTGATCTGGGTGGATGTGTCTTTTAGCGACTCTGTAAACATCCTCAACAGTAATTTCAGAGAGTTTTTGTAGATAGGTAGAGTAGTAGTCCTCAGGTAGCTTGTAACGTTTGATATTAAGAGCAAACCAAGCGGCTGTGTTGGGGTTCTCCAGTGTGCGAGCGAAACTCCCGCTCATGTAATTTTTAGTTACAGCTAGAGACGCGCTGTCTACAAGCTCTGTAGTTATACGTTTTATTTCGTACAACATTTCTACGATTGCGCTATCGGTGACTTCATTTCTAACATCAGCGTAAGCTGTAAATGTTCCTACGAGTGGGTCATTAGAGAAGCTTGACCGTGCGCCATAAGTGAAGGCTTTATCTTCTCGTAGGTTTTGCATTAGTCTCCCGGAGAAAGCTCCTCCACCAAGAATACTGTTCATCACAGATGCTGCAATAGCATCTTTGTGGCCTGGAGGCATGTTTATGATGTGGGTGAGCTTTAAAGAGGTCTGGACTGCACCTTCGACAGGGGCAAGGCAAACGCGAATACCCCTTGGTCTGTCAGGAGCATCCCAACGTTTGTAAGGAACAGCAGCTCTCTTCCATTTTCCGAAATAGTTGTTCGCTTTTTCAAAAGCGGTGTTTGAATCAATATCTCCCACGACAACTAAGTAAGCATTGTTAGGGTGGAAATATGCGCTGTGGTAGTCCTGAAAATCTTCAGGGGTAACGGATCCCAATGTCTCAGCCGTCGTGACCTCACCATAAGGGTGGTTGTTCGTGAAATTTAAAGTTCGGGTAAGGGCATCAGAGATGTCCGAAGGTGAGCTCTCAGCAGCGAGTAGTGCAGAAAGAGCTTGAGTTTTCAGTCGCTCCCATTCGCTCTCTAGGAAAGATGGGCTAAGTAATACCTCAGCCATTAAGCCAAGGAATTCATCTGTATGTTTTGTGAGAGAAGATCCACGTATTCCTTTAGCGTTGGCACTCAAAGATGCACCTATGAAATCCACCGCTTCATCTAGCTCAGCCTTAGATTTTAACAAAGTTCCAGATTGCATAAGATCTCCAAAAAGATCAATCATTCCGGCTTTTCTTCCTTCGAATATTGGCTTATGCTCAAGTGATAAAGTCCAACTTACTTGAGGCAGTCTGTGATTTTCGACAACAATAAGTTGGATTCCATTTGCTAACATGAGCATGGTCGATTCACCAAGTTCTATAGAAGGAGCAGGGCCTGCTTCGGGAGCGTGGCTTCTGTCCACTTGGGCTAGTGTTGCAGTAGAAGTTGTCGCGAATGCTAGGACTGCTACGAATATGTTTTTTAAAGTCTTCATTTTCTTAGTGTTTCTTCGAAATTGGTCTTTAGTTATTGTCGTCCTGGAAAAGGAAATAGATAGTTGCGCGTGAATCTGGTTTGTAGTAAGTATTTGCAGCGCGACGAATATCTTCAGGGGTGATCGCTAAGTAGCGATCTATTTCGGTGTTGATGAGGTTCGCATCGCCGTAGTAAGTGTGATAGTTTGCTAGCTCCTCGGCGATTCCGGCCATTGTAGAGTTTGATGAGACGAACTGAGTCTCGATTTGGTTTTTAAGTTTCTGAAGTTCACGCTCGGAAATGAGGTCGATCTTCATATTCTCGATTTCCTCATTCATTGCCTCTTCAACCTCTAATGGTTCGACTCCCATATTCACCATAGCAAACGCAAATGTTACTCCTGGATCTTCTAAGCCGAAGCTGAATGCCCCACAATAAAGAGCCAATTGCTTTTCATCCACAACAGCTCTGTTCAGTCTGCTTGAAGCTCCACCTGAGAGAACTTTGTTAAGCAGGTCTACAGCGTAGTAGTCTGGAGTGCCTTGAGCTGGAATAGGGTACGCCTGTATAACCACGGGGAGGCGATCTTTTCCGTACACGATGCTTCTGCGCTCCTCTGTTCTTACGGGTTCTACCTCGGTAGGACGCGGAATAGACTTCTTGCCCTTTGGGATCTCTGAAAAGTACTTGCTTACCAGAGCCTTGGCTTCCTCGGTATTGATGTCGCCAGCTATACTCAGTGTGGCATTGTTGGGGACATAGAATGTTTTGTAGAACTCCATAAAGTCCTCATGAGTAGCCGCGTCTAAGTGGTCCATAGATCCAATGGGAGTCCACTGATATGGATGTACGTCATAACAAGCGTCCATCGTTTCTGCGATCATTGTGCCGTAGGGTTGATTATCCACTCTTTGGCGTTTTTCTTCTTTAACGACTTCGTTTTGAGTATCGATACCTATCTGCTGAATCTTCGCGTGAAGCATTCTTTCAGATTCTAACCAAAGCCCAAGTTCGAGCTGATTAGATGGGAGCAACTCGTAATAAAATGTGCGGTCTTGTGAGGTGTTCGCGTTTAGAACTCCACCAGCATTTTCCACATAGTGGTCGAACTCCCCCCGTTCTATGTTTTCTGAACCTTCAAAAAGTAGATGCTCGAAAAAATGAGCCATCCCAGTTTTCGAAGGATCTTCGTTTTTAGACCCCACATGATACATTACAGTAACGGCAACGATGGGTGTGGAATGGTCTTCGTGAAGAATTACGTGGAGACCGTTATCGAGGTCGAATTCGGTGAAGTCGATTGAGGTTGCAGTTTGGCCTAAAAGAATTGGTAGTAGGGCGAAAGTTGCTAAACAACTGAGCAGAAATTTCATGTATATAACTGTTAAGTAATTGGGTGACAAGTTAACCCCAACAGGGGTATCTTGCCGGCATGAAAGCGGATAATTTTATGGTTGATTCCGAGTGGTGGACACTCGAGGATGTGTATGATCGTTTGCCTAATTTCGATTCAGGTGAATTCATATCTGACATGTCACCTAAGGTGAAAGAAAGAGTTGAGAAATGTCACTCATATTTAGCGAATCTCATCGCTACAAAAGACCTTACTTTATATGGTGTAAATACGGGGTTTGGCTCACTCGCAAATACTCGTATTCCCGATGATAAACTTTCTGAACTGCAGTATAAAATCCTCATTTCCCACGCTTGTGGAGTAGGTGATGATGTCCCTGAATTCATAGTGAGGATGATGCTTCTCCTAAAAGCAAAAGCTTTAGGTCAAGGTCATTCTGCGGTCAATCCCGTCACGATTGAGAGGCTGTTAGATTTTCTTGACAGTGATGTTATTCCTGTCGTTCCTTGTCAGGGTTCCCTTGGAGCTTCTGGCGACCTAGCTCCACTTTCTCATCTTGTAATTCCAATGATTGGAGAAGGAGAGGTGAGTATACGTGGTGGAGAACCGGTTCATGCTTCTGAGGCCTTAAAAGAATTCGGATGGGAGAAGTTACTTCTTGGGCCTAAAGAAGGTCTTGCTCTTATCAATGGAACCCAACTTATGCTCAGCTATGGCGTTGCTTCTATGTTGCGTATTGACAATCTTATGGAATGGGCAAACGCTATTGGAGCCTGGTCTTTAGAGTCTTGGAGTGGTCTTGAGTCACCATTTGATCACGATGTTCATAGAGTCAGAAATCAAGAGGGAGCTATGGATGTAGCTGCTTCTGTAAGAGATTGGATAGATGGGTCTGAGAAAATGAAATCTCCAAGAACTCATGTTCAAGATCCATATTCTTTCAGATGTATTCCTCAGGTACATGGAGCTTCCTTTGATGTGTTTATCGAGGCAAGAGATTTATTCGAGAACGAAATCAATGCTGTTACTGATAATCCACTTGTTTTCCCGGATGATGACAAGGTTATTTCTGGAGGAAATTTCCACGGGCAACCATTAGCTCTAACCCTTGATAGGCTTACTCTTGCAGTTCATGAAATAGCTTCTATTTCTGAGCGAAGGGTTTTTAAGCTGATGAGTGGGACTCGCCAACTTCCTGCTTTCCTTGCTAAGGATCCAGGCCTTAACTCAGGTTTAATGATCGTTCAATACACAGCAGCAAGCCTTGTGTCTCTCAACAAACAGCTCACTACTCCGAGTTCTGCAGATAACGCAGACAGTTCTAACGGGCAAGAGGATCATGTAAGTATGGGAGCGAATGCAGCACTTAAACTCTGGCAGGTCATTGAACAAGCTGAGCAGGTGCTAGCTATCGAGGCGCTCTGTGCAGCTCAAGCATCAGACTTGGGTACTCTAGCAGGCCTGGGTAAAATGTCTCCTAAACTTCAAATGCTTCAAGATGCCTTTAGAGTTGAACTGCCTTTCTTAGAAGAAGACGCCTATATGTCTCCACTCATTGAAAGCGCTCACGATTTCATTGCTTTAAACTCTCCATTAGAAATTTCAACATGCCATTAATTGAAGATATGGAGCGTACTGGCGGTTGGCTATTCCGCTGGCGCAGTTTCCTCCCGGCTTTCCTCGTTCCGATTGCGTTGTATGTCGCTTATATTGATGACAACGTACCTGCATTTAACGATTCATGTTGGGTAGCAGCATGCCTAGGAGTTGGTTTTTTAGGATTAATTATCCGTGCCTTTACCATTGCCTATGTTCCAAAAGGGACTTCCGGACGCAACACTTCTGAAGGTCAAGTGGCACTCACCCTAAATTCAAAAGGGATGTACGGTTATATGCGACACCCACTTTATACAGGAAATTATTTTATGTGGCTGGGTATCGTCATGCTTACAGGTAATTTGTTTTTCACTATTACGGTCTCGGTTGCTTTCTGGGTATACTATACGCTGATTGCGATGACTGAGGAAAGATATTTGAGAGGTAAATTTGGTCAAGAGTATTTAGATTGGGCTTCGAACATCCCTGCCTTTCTTCCTCGGACTATAAAGTGGCATTCTCCTGGTGTATTCTTCTCTTTCCGAAATGTTCTTAAACGTGAATACAATGGAGCTTATGCTATGGTTGTTTCTTTCTCTGCGATTGATTTGGCACACTCTTTAAGAGAAGGTTTTTCTTCTGAACTCAAATTGGAAGAAACTCTATGCCTCAGTCCATTTATGCAGTATTTACTTCTTGCAAGTACGTTTGCATTCCTGGGATTGCGTTTTGTTAAAAAACGCACAAAATTGTTAGATGTTGAGGGGCGCGAATACACCTAGAGACTACTTTTTATAAGTGCATCAAACCTATTGTTTCAAGAGTTTAAAAACCCCTTGCTTAAGTCACTGCTGCTTTACGCATAATTCTGCGCAGTATGCTTGGGAAGAATCTCTTTAAGTAAACGCCTAGGAGCTCTGATCGGCCAATAAATATTTCAGGTTTACGTTTCGTCACACCATTTGCAATTTTCTTTGCACATTCCATTGGAGTCATCCCCGAGCCTGTCTTTACATCCATCGTCCCTTGTTTGCTACCATCTCCGACCACTGCGTTCAGTGATATGTCAGTGGCTATAAATCCAGGACAAACCATGGTGATTCCTATCCCATCCTGATAATGTTCTGCCCTTAAAGCTTCAAAAAACCCGTGAAGAGCATGTTTCGCTCCACAATATCCAGATCTCAGAGGAGAAGAGAAAACCCCCATCAAGCTAGTCACTACTACAAATTGCCCGGCTTGTTTTTTAACAAAGTGGGGGAGGAGTGCTTTGGTGAGCGCTACTGTACCGAAGTAGTCTATTTCCATAACACGCCTGTCTACCTCAAGCGAAGTGTCAATTGCTAAAGACCGCTGGCTAATCCCACCACAGTGAATCACAATGTCGATAGTTTTGACTTCGCTCAGGACTCGTTTCATGACATCCTGAAGGGAGTCAGTAATTTCTAGATCTAATGGAGCGATCACAAAAGTCTTCTCACGGTTAAGCTTGAGGCGACACGATAAATCGTCAGCTACTTTCTCAAGAGCGTCCTTTCTTCGTGATGATAAAATAACCCGTGCTCCCTTAGCAGCATACACTTCAGCACATGCAAGTCCTATCCCGCTACTTGCTCCAGTAATCCAAACCGTGCCAGGAGTTTTACTCATTATTGAACTCTTGTTTTGCCAAATTTTCTAGACGGAATTAGACCCTGTCAGATCTAAACCTTCGCGCTTAAGAGTCAATATTTGCGTACTTCGCATTCTCCTCAATAAATGCTCTACGTGGTGGCACTTCGTCTCCCATTAACATTGAGAAAACGTGGTCAGCTGAAGCTGCATTGTTGATGGTAACTTGGCGAAGGGTTCTTTCTTCAGGATCCATTGTTGTAGACCAAAGCTGTTCCGCGTTCATCTCTCCAAGTCCCTTATATCTCTGTATGCCTATACCACCCTCTGCACCAGATTTTCCTTTAAATTCATTAATAAAGGCGTCTCTTTCATCATCGTTCCAAGCGTACCTCTGTTGTTTACCTTTCTTTACCAAGTATAGTGGTGGAGTGGCGATGTAAATATATCCATTCTCAATAAGCTCCTTCATATGTCGGAAGAAGAAGGTAAGAATTAGAGTTTCAATATGGCTACCGTCGACATCCGCGTCACACATAATCACAACTTTGTGGTAGCGAAGTTTTTCGATATTTAGAGCTCTTTCATCGTCTTCAGTTCCGAGTCTTACCCCTAGAGCTGTATAGATGTTCTTGATCTCTTCATTCTCAAACACTTTGTGGTGCATCGCTTTCTCCACGTTTAAGATTTTACCCCTAAGTGGCATAATAGCTTGGAAGTGACGGTTACGTCCTTGCTTCGCTGTACCACCAGCCGAATCACCCTCAACAAGAAAGATTTCACAAAGTGAGGGGTCTTTCTCAGAACAATCAGCAAGTTTACCTGGAAGTCCAGACCCACTCATCACAGTCTTACGCTGAACCATCTCCCTCGCTTTACGAGCGGCATGACGTGCTTGAGCTGCAAGAATAACTTTCTGTACAATAATACGTGCATCATTGGGATGCTCTTCGAGATACGCCTCGAGCATATCACTTACTGACTGAGATACTGGCGCTGAAACTTCTGCGTTACCGAGCTTGGTTTTCGTTTGTCCTTGGAACTGAGGCTCAGATACCTTTACCGAAATAACAGCTGTTAAGCCTTCACGGAAATCATCTCCGCTAATGTCGAACTTCAGTTTATTGAGCATTCCTGACCCTTCAGCATACTTTTTTAAAGTATTCGTAAGTCCACGACGGAATCCCGTTAAATGAGTACCACCCTCATAGGTGTTAATGTTGTTTACGTAAGAAAATAGATTTTCAGAGTAAGACGTGTTGTAAGTCATCGCAACCTCCACAGGGATACCGGCTTTCTCACCAGTCATGTGGATTACGTCAGCAATTAATGTTTCACGCGTGCTGTCTAAATACTCAACGAAATCTCTAAGACCATTTTCTGAGAAAAACACTTCTTTCTTGAAAACGTCTTCTTGAGCTTCCTCACCCTCGGCTGGCTCAGCTAGTTCCCTTTCATCAGTAAGCGTTACTGTAATTCCTTGGTTTAGAAAACTAAGCTCACGCATTCTGTCTGCGATAGTCTCGTAGCTATATTCAAGAACTTCGAAGATCTCAGGGTCAGGTCGGAACTCTATGATCGTTCCGTTGCTGGTAGATGTCCCACATTCTCTTACAGGATACTCTGCCGTTCCTTGCTTGTACTCTTGCTCGTAGGCTTTTCCATCTCGATGAACTTCAGCTCTTAAATGAATAGATAGAGCATTCACACATGATACACCCACCCCGTGAAGTCCACCAGATACTTTATAAGAATCCTTGTCGAATTTACCACCAGCACCAATCTTTGTCATAACAACTTGAAGAGCAGAGACACCCTCCTTTTCGTGCATTCCTACAGGGATTCCACGACCGTTGTCTTTAACTTTAATACCGTTATCCTTCGTGATCCAAACATCGATTCTGTCGCAATGACCAGCCAACGCTTCATCGATAGAGTTGTCAACCACCTCATATACCAAGTGGTGCAGTCCTCTGACGTTCACATCTCCGATGTACATAGACGGACGCATGCGCACATGCTCCATCCCCTCAAGTGCCTGGATTTGGCCTGCTCCGTATTCAGATTCTGAGTCTGTTATCTTCTTGTCTTCTGACATATTTTTAAGTCTTAATTCGAGACTTTAAAAATACTAGTATTGTGATGAATATCAGGCACAAATTTCAGTGTAAATAAGATTTTTTTACAATCAAATTAAAGGTTATTCACATATCAAGTATGAATTGACCAAATGTGAGTGTATATCCAGATTTCACCTTAACGTACTATGTCAGAACGGCTCAGTACTAAAGCGGGTTTAAAAAGAATAACTACCTCCGAAAAGAGCCTGAATTCCCTGAACAGGATAACCTACCCATTGTCTATACGATGAGTTGGTCAAATTACTGCACTTAGTCCAAACAGAAGTTCTTGAATTATATCGATACTCTAACCCGATATTTGCATCAACATATGAGGGCAGCTCAATGTTGTAGTAATTAATGTCACCGTCTTGCATAAAAGGTTGAGCATCCTGACCAGGATCTATCTGAGAGACAGATGAACGATTCCCCACATAGGTGACTGATGCATCAATATAGAATTTATCAAGCAAGGAGTAACTCATATCCACAGACCACTTTGTGCTGGGGAGATTCCATGCAGCAGCCAGACCATTTGCATCGTAATCATAAATCGCTCCGACCAATCTAATGTCAAGGTTTTCAATCAGATTTAGTGAAAGGTGACCGCCCACAGATCTGACTTTTAGAGTATCGTAAAACTCAGTAAAGCGAGAGCCTGTAGTGTCTAATGATGCGTCATTACTAAAGTAAAGGAAATCCTCATACTTGGTGCTTGAAGCCTTTATCTGAAAGCTAACGGCCTTTGTTAATGTACCTCGCATCCCGATTTCTAAATCGTTAGAGCGACTCGTAGTGCGCATATCTGATTCAGGTGATGCATAGTAAAATGGGTTTTGTTCAACAATTGAAGCAAACCTGTTTTGTTCTAAGCCTCCATCAAGACGGATGTAGGGGATGAATACATCGCGAAGTACACGAATAGAAGCTTCAATCTTAGGGTAAAATTTAAAGGTTGATCCAGATCCGTTTCTACTTTGCGCATCAGCATCTACCCATAATCCAGCACCGGCAGTAACTGTGAGTGGTCCTCTGTAGGATGTCGCTGTAGGGATCAGACTTGCGATAGCAGCATCGGTGCTCAACGTATCAGGGTTATTCAATCCCATGATTAATCTATCTAGGTTCATAGAGCCCGCTAAAGAGAATCTCTCGTTACCCACAAATTTCCCAACCTCAAAAGATCCATCGAAATTGTTTTCAACGGTTCCTGTTAAATCTCTTAATTGAGACCAGCCAATCTTCACCTCATGATTTAATGTGGTGCTATCCCTGTGATGACTCTTAAAAGCCATCTCTGCTCCAAAGTTTAAATAACGTTCGTGAGTAGTCATAGTAGTGTCGGGAGCAAGAGAGTCTGCGATAGCATTGCCGTAAAAAACAATGTTGTCCCTTGAAACGTTCGCCGTTAAGTCAACACGTTCTTTGCCTATAAATCGACTGAGCCATGCCCCGCCATTGCTATTCTGGAATCTCTCGTCAACAAAATCGGATGGAGCGTCCGTAGCAAAGTGGGAGGCTTGAAATCCCCACGTTCCTTCTCGGGACCTTAAATCAGTCATACTTAGCTCGAGTAGGGGAGTGTTGTACAGTCCGTAGCCCGCACGGGCGTATCCGCGATAAAGTCTTGCAAGTGGAGCGTCAACTCTTAGCCTTACGGGTTCTAGCATGGTCCAAACAGGTGCTACGTTCATTCTCTTTGCTAGTAACCTATAGGAAAACGCCTTTTCCCCAGATTCTAGCTTCCTAAGTTCAGGCCAGCTTTGAAGCTTCAGAGCGTCCTTCACAATCATTTCTCTTTCACCAACAAAGGTGACGTCCATTTTTAAAGAATCCGAAGATTCTTGTGCAATACCCACAGAGCTTAATAAAGTCGAAGTTATTGCAGCCAAGGCGAGTGTTTTGAGTGACATGTTATTCATTGTTTCTCGTCGTTGTCAATTAAAGTACCAGTTTCAATGAGGTCAGTTCCATTTATTTCCCCTGCTTCGAGTGTTTCGATTTCGAGCATGAGGTCGGCACATGCATTTTGTACCCATTCGTCATTTACATTTTCTAAGATGCTTTCTGCTGTGGCACGAGCTTGAAAAAGATCATCTAAGCCTATGTAAGTTCGCACAAGGAGCAAGAATCCTTTAAATTTCCATTCATCGTAAGAGGCGTAGTCGCTGACAAGGGTAAATATGTTTTGTTCGGCTTTTTCGTATTCAGTTTTGTCGAATAAAATTTGAGAAATCTTAAACTGAGATTCAGCACCAACATCTCCACCGAATTTAACTGTTGATTCGAAAAACCCGAGGGCTTGATCAAGCTCATTAGAGTCGTAATGAATACGACCTAGCCACAATGCCGCTGTTCGCTTTATAGACTCTGGAGTACCCGGATCGGTGTACACCGAGTTGGCAAATGTGAATGCTTGAGCGGGTTGATCAAGAAGATAGTAGCATCTCATTTGGCCTATAGAAGACTCTAACTTATTCGATTGAATGCTTGAGATATCAGCTAGGAGACGGTAATGATTCAGTGCTCGAGGGTAATCCCCCTCATTCCAAGCTAGAGTAGCCGCAGCAATTGCCGCTGCTTCAGTAAAATCACCAGGTGGTAGCCCGATTACCTTCTCATAAGAAAGGAGCGCTCCGGTTTTATCTCCTGCATTTGTTAAGCAAGCGGCAAGGTAGAAATGCGCCTCGTCTAGGTGGTTTCCATTTTCATACTGCCTTAAGTACTCTTCTAAACGAGGGAGTGCTTTTGTATAGTTTTCTTCAAGCGCAAGTGATACTGCAGCATCGTAGAGTCTGCTTTCGATATCTTCTCCAGTCAATCCCACAGCAGGAGGTAAGTTGTCTAATAAGCCCCTCTCAATTAACAGAGGTTCTACAATGTTGTATGCGTCAGCCGCTACAGGGTCGTTGCCATAGGTCGTGCGGATTTGATCCCATGTCGCAAGTACATCTTCTGGTCTGTCTTGCTTTATTCCTATCAGACAAAGATCCACAAGTGCTTCTTTTGTTCGTGGATTTCTTGGGTGGGCTGAAAGAAGTTCGTGAAGCCTTGTGTTCGCGTTGTCTAATTCATCTAGCTCGATTAGTGTTCGGGCGCTTTCATACAGAGCGTCAACTACAAAACGAGAATTGGGATACTCTTCGAGTAGCCTGTCTAATCCTTGTATTTGAGAGTGGAGAGCATCAGTGTTGTCGCTGAGACTAATTGACATCGCCCTCTGGTATAAGATGTAATCTATGTTTACAGCGTGTTTATTTATGAGGCATTTGTCATAGTAAGTGACTGCGCGGTCGAATTCTTTCTTTGCGTAAAAGCAGTCAGCAGTCCTAAGTTCAGCATCTAGAATTCTTTTAGGCGCATCTTCAGGATGAGCATCTAGGTAAGAGCGGAATGCTGATAAAGCATCTGAATATTTCTTGCGCTTGAACAAAGCGTAACCCCTGGCGTAATCTGCTGCAGGGTAAAAATCGCTCGAGTATCCACCTGGAGCAGTAGAAAACTTCGAATAAGACATTGTTGCATTTGTGTAATCTCTCGAAGCGAAATAACACTCTCCTTGCCAATAATACGACTCTGCAGCCAATTGAGCGTCGATGGAATACGTGCGAACCTTGTCGAAATACGGAATGGCTGCTATGTACTTGCCTCTTTGGTAAAGCTCTACGCCTCGGTTGTATGCAAGGAGTTGATATGAACTCTGTACAGTAGCATCTTTGTCGCGGATTTTATCGAGAGCCTCCAAAGCTCTGTCGTAATCTCGACTGACTAAATAAACTTCTATAAGAAATCTGTAAGCTTCATCTCTTCGAACAGAGTTGGGGTATTTGTCGAGATATCTTTGAAATGCTGTGATAGCATCATCTAATGGGTTGTACGACAATTCGAAGGCGAGTTTAGCGTAGCTAAACAAAGCATCTTCCATGATTTCAATGTCGTACTCTTTAGAGGCTGCACGGCCGAAAGCGCTTCGGGCTTTGTCCTTTTGGTCTAGCTGAATATAACAATCCGCCATGTGGTACGTGGCGTTCTGTCCAAGTTTGTTGTCTTCGCGAGCCGTCAAAGCCAAGGCGTCCAAAGCGTCTCTCCAAGCGCCCATACGGTATCGAGTGTAACCTACTTCGTAAGCGAATTCAGGTTTACGACCAGGCCCCCGAGTCCCTTCCCAAGCCATCTCTAAGTAAGGTGAGGCGCTCGTGAAATCTTGGTCTTTGTAAAATGCATCACCTACCAGTCGGGCGATTTCGGCCCTTTCCTCATCCTCAAGGCCCGCAGACTCTTCAAGGAGGGGAGGTCCATAAGATTGTAACTCGGTAAATTTAGAACTGGCGTGCAAAGATTGAGCGATGTAAATCGGAACAACGTTCACAAAGTCAGGATCATCAGCTATGTCGTAAAAGCCATCAAGTGCCACCTTTGGATTGTCATTTAAATAGGCAATGTGACTGAAGTAATATGTCGCTGCAGAATGAAATGTACCCTTGCTTTTCATAACGTCAAATAAATCGTATCGAGCAGCTTCAAAATTCTCTTTCTCAAAGTAACTGTGTCCTCTTTTAAACTGAAGTTCACGCTTCTTGTCAGTGCTGAGTTGTCTTACATTTACTTTGTTGAAAGCTTCAGCTGCCTTCTGATAATGTCTGCGCTTATAGTGGTGGTCAGCTATTGCATATAAAGCTTCAAGTACGAAGGGGCTTTCGGGGTATGCTGTGATAAATTCGTCAATCCTGAACTCTGCATCCTTGTGATAGAGATTTAATGCGCAGATAGATTCTAGGTATACAGCCTCCACGAATCTCTCTGATTTAACATTGGATTCCAATTCCATAAAGTCACCGAAATTCTTCATTGCCAATGCAAATTGCTTTTTATGGAAAGCGTCATTTGCTTTAGACCAAACCCTTTCTCTCTCCTCCAACTCATGAGTAAGTTGAGCTTTAGCTTCTAAATCTGGGAGTAAAATTGCCCCACAACACAATGCTAATGCTAATGTGAGTGTGTGTATCTGACTGAATGTAATAAGTTTGAAATGCATGGCGGAATTATGTAGCTCTATATCATACGAAAATACCTCATGCTTATTGTTTTATGGATGCTGTGCCTCCGATGTTCTTAACGAATTTTTGTGTGTGAATCGTGTTGCAAATTCGCCAATCCGCTAATTCTTAATTCGAAATTCCGTCCTTCTATTTAGTGCTCTTCCCTCTGCATCATTGTTGGAGGCTTTGGGGTTTGATTCACCCGATCCATTAGCCTCTAGCCTTGAAGCTTTTACTCCAGATTCAACAAGAAACTGTAGAACGGCCTCCGCTCTGTTACTGCTAAGTTGTAGGTTGGCTTTTGATGATCCAATGTTGTCAGTGTGGCCGATTATGCTGATGGAGTATTTTTCGTACGTAAGTAAGTACGCTGTAAATGCTTTGAGAATGAGTCTGGTTGAATAGGTTATCTCGCTTTTATTTGTCTCAAATTGAACGTCTTTAAGTTCGAAGGCATCTCCTTCGATTCTTTTTTGAGCACGTAGTTTTATAACAGGACTTGTGTCCTCAACTTTAGTAAGGATAGCACCTTCTTTTGGAGTCAAGTGGACTATTTCAGCTTCAAACGCAAGGTTCTCGCCTTCGACATGAATGATGACATCTTCTTCTCGGTGGACTTTGATCACCGTTGCGAATGATCCATCATCATAGTTAAGTTTGATTTCCTGGACTTCACGACTCTGGACATATTCTAAGGTAAGTCTTACATCTTTCGATGGAGGGGTGGGGTTCACTACCCCGTGAATAACTTTAACTGCCTCAGGTCTCAATTCTTCGGGTATGGGAAAGCTTAAAATATCTAGCCCCTGTGTGCCTTTTCTGCGACTGGCGAAAAAAGCTTCTGTGCCGTTTGAAGATACAACTAAGCCGTGTTCGTCACCGTTTGTATTTACTGGGACTCCTAAGTTTACGGGCTCTGACCAGCTTCCCAAAGTGTCTCTCCGTGTAACCCAAAGGTCGTATCCACCACCACTGGGAGTTCTGTTGCTAGAGAAATATAAAGTGCTGCCGTCAGGGTGTAGAAATGGCGCTTTTTCTTGTGCTCCTGTTGAGATTGGAGGAGGTAGCTTCTCCGCTTGTGACCATTCTCCATTTTCTGTTCTCACACTCGCATAGATGTCCATGGTGGGGTTTCCATCTGCATCGAGGGTGGAGTTCTCTCTAGCAGAAGCAAAGAAGAGCTCTCCTCCATCAGCGCTCAAAGTGGGTTGAGACTCCCATCCCTGAGGTGTGTTTATCTGAGGACCTAAAAGTTCTAACTCTCCCCAATAGTAGTAAAACTTACCTTTGTCGTCCTTTCCATCTACGTTGTATGTTGTCTTGAAGAGGTCTATGTTTTCCGGATTTTCAGACGAGGGGTTGGAGGCTGCGACTATGAGGAGTCTGTTGTCGATGGACAGGCTAACTCCGCCATAATTCTCACCATTGTTAAACGGGTAGTCGAGTAACTCTCCGCTGTCGAAAGCTTCTCCAACTGTGCTTCTTCTTGCCTGGATAAATTCTTCAACCCTCTTCGTAACAACATCACCTCTTGCCTTGACATTTCTCGCTCTTGTGAAAAACAAGCTGCTCCCGTCAGGGGAGAGAGCTGGTAGGTACTCATCTTCAGGTAAGCTAATCAATGGTAGAGGTTGGGGGATGTAGCTTCCCTGGTTGATGTAATACTGAACGTCAAATCTCACCTCGGGGATTAATTTCAACACCTCCTGCCTTCTTCTTTCTACACTCGATTTTAAGTCACCTGACTTCGATGCACCGTCAGTTTTCGAAATAAACAGCTCGAATTCGCTCAAAGAAACATCGGAATCTCCAGCGATGTAAGCTAGCGCTCCGAGCATATAATTCGCTTCAGCGAAGTCATTGACACTCTCGCAAAGTTCTCCCCATTTAGAAATGGCAGCTTGACATTCACTTGTAAACTCTAGATCGCCTTTCGCCTTCTTAAATAAAAGCTTTGCGAGGGCTTCGTAAGCCCCTCCGAAATCACTCTGCTCATCAACAACGTCACGTAACATTTCTATCCTGTCCTCAAGTGTTCGATTCTTTTTTGATTCCGTTGCTTTTTCGAACAGTTTGCTAGTCTTAGCGGTGACGTCTTCTGGCGGAGGGCAGGTTTGGGCTACGAGACTTGAAGTGAATAAAAAAGTGAACGATATTGCAATCGAAAATAAAGCAAGTCGAGTCATTTTCTTGTTCTATGATTCTGTTTCTACTGTGTTGCCAATCTCACCTTCACTAGCGGCCACGAGTGTGCTAACGGTTCCGTCACCGGTCACGTTGACAACTGTTCTACACATGTCAAGTATCCTGTCAACCGGAAAGATGAGCGCAATCCAGGCTGGGTTGAGACCCACGCTTTCTAATACGATAATCATCAATACTAGGCCGGCGCTCGGAATCGCAGCCGCGCCGATTGAAGCTAGAGTGGCCGTGAGAACAATTATTGCCTGTTGGGCCATCGTGAGGTCTATCATGTGGAACTGTGCGAGAGCTACTACGGCAATGGCTTGGTATAGGCTTGTTCCGTCCATGTTTACTGTAGCACCTATAGGCAGTACGAAGCTGGCAGTGCGCTCTGACACTTCGAGGTTTTCTTCAACACATTTCATGGTTACTGGTAAAGTGGCAACCGATGAGGAAGTGGAGAAAGCTGTGATTTGGGCGTCACGC
>Ga0308019_10000515_pt1 | contig 24461 bp, 16 predicted proteins | sample Neamet284_FD_203135 | JGI IMG/M metagenome (GOLD analysis project Ga0308019, IMG submission 203135) | Marine microbial communities from water near the shore, Antarctic Ocean - #284 | ecosystem: Environmental > Aquatic > Marine > Unclassified | place: Southern Ocean | collected 2014-10-01 | reverse complement strand
TGGTACGCCAGGTGAAAGATGCCTGGCCTAATGTGTTTCGGGAAGCGCGGCACGTGCCAGCAGTAGAATATATCCAGGCCAACCGCGCCCGGATCGTATTGAACCAGAAAATGGCGAAACTATTTGAGACCATTGATATTTATGTGGCGCCATCCTTCTGGGGAGATAATCTGCTCAGGACCAACCTGTCGGGCCATCCCTGCGTGGTGCTGCCCAACGGCTTTAATGAAAAAGGCTCACCCACCAGTATCAGTTTTATGGGTGATTTATACAAAGACGGCGAAGTAGTAGCTGTGGCCCATGTTTACCAGCGAGGAACTGGATGGCATAAGCAATATCCGGAAAAATTTATTTCTGATTAATTTATATTAAGAAAAACCCCACATCCGTGGGGTTTTTTGTTTGTGGGATGATGGGAGTCTCATGATCTGTATAAGTCCTTTATTGCAATTAAATGAGTAATAATGGAGTAGATAAATATTGAGCATTACTCAATATTTTTCTCATGTAGATATTCATTATTTAATAAAAATATAATAAACAGAAAGGTACATATTATGTTAACAAAACAGAATTTTTCATTGTCTGTGATTATATCCGTCATCTTATTCACATCAAATATATTTGGTGAAGTTCAGCATTTAGACTTTTGGACTTTTATGGAGAAAAGAAAAGAAGATGCAAACTTTAGACTAAATTTTGAAAACTTTAAGGATGTTCTAAATAATGCTCCCCATACATCTGAAAGAATAACTTCTAAAAGTATTTTGGCTATGCCAACCTTTACGGGAAAAAAGACTGATTTCAAATTTTACAAAAATAGTGTCATGCATCCAAATCTGGCAAAACGGTACCCCAATATAAGCACTTTTGTAGGTGTCGGTGTTGAAAACCCTGCTTATAGAGCTACAATCGTAATCAATGATGATATAGTTATAGGCTCAGTAGAATCTGAGAATGGCAAATCACACTTTAAATCGTTTGATATATATTCTGAAAACAATGAATTGCTGGTTTACAATGAAGCGAAGAACTATCAGGATCTGGTGTGCAAACCATTTAATGATCATGTAAATCAAACTCGGGATTTTCCAGAATGTCTCGGTACAGATGATCCATGTTATCCTGCTGGAGTGGAATTAGTCACATATAGATTTGCAGCAATGATAACTGAATCCGTAAATAATTCTGCTGCAGATGGTACTGTGGAAGGTGGATTAACATGGTTGGTTGGCTCCGTTGCGTACGTTAATGCTCTATATGTTCGAGATGTGACTTTTCAATTAGAAATTGTAGAGAATAACGATGAATTGATCTTTACTGATAATAACCCTGCCCCTGATGTTTTTAATCAAGATTGCGGAGGGCCTTGGGAAACACTTGGCTGTGAGTTGGGCGTGGTTGATTCAGTACTGGATTCAAGGATTGGTCCTGGTGGTTGGGACGCAGAAGATGAAGTAAGAGTTTGGGATTATGGTGCATTATTTGATAATGGACATCCGGGTGGACTTGCATATTGCCCTGGCCCTACTTCTGCACAGATACCGGACATGTGGGTTTTTTCTCATGAGGTTATGCATAATTTTGGTTCACCTCACAATTATTCAGGTGAAGGAGGAATTCGAACATCAATTGGTGGAACAATTATGGCACATAGAGTGAATGAGACCTTTAATATGTTTTCGACCCACAGCACAGAATATGCCTTGAACTATCAAGAGACTACCGGGCCTTACGGCAATTGGTGGTTTCATAATGGTTATAGCGAAGAATTAACAAACAATATCATTCCACAAATATTATTACCCGAAGGCGGCTATACAATCCCCAGCGAAACACCATATGTGTTGGAGGGTAGTAGCGATCCTATAGATGAAAGTTATACGTATAACTGGGAGTCCAATGATAGTGCTAATGAACCCTACTCACCAGATCCAAACAGTACTGAATTTCCATTTCTTTTACCAGATCAAGGTTCATTATCCGTGCCAGTTACCCCTCACCCAAATGGGTACAAAAGAGTTTTTCCAGAAATGGAAGTTTTATTAGAAAATGAATACGAAAAATTTGGGGTTGATCCTTATACATCAATAAATCAAATTGTAGAGAAACTACCTTTTTCAACAAGAGAAATGAATATGCGACTTGTTGTGAGAACAAATGACCCATATGCAGGAACTCTCAATCATAAAAATCTTAAATTTTACGTTGATGGAGCAGCAGGGCCATTTAGAATAACATCACAATCAGATTCTACTATATGGGAAGTCGGTTCAGATGAGACTATAACATGGGATGTTGCTAATACAGATGACCCTAATGGCGTAAACTGCCAAGCTGTTGATATATTACTTTCTTTAAACGGGGCTGGAAATTTTGATTTTATTATTGCTGAATCTGTTCCAAACACTGGATCATATACTTTTACTATTTCACCAACTATACCTACAGATTCTACCAGATTAATGATTCGCGCATCCGATAATATATTTTTTGATATAAATAATGGGAAAATAAATATTCAAAATGCTAATATACCTTCCATGTCACTTTCGGATGAGATGATAGAACTAAGTTTGCCTAATGATAGTCTTTCAACTATTTCTATCGGAATAACTAATAATGGTGAAGAAGGATCAGTACTTAGTTACCAATCATATACAGGTACAGATTTTCAATTTGATGTTGGTTTTGATGATGGGAATCTTCCCGATGACTGGAGTACCAGCACAAATGCCGAGTGTGATAATCCAGGCTGGTTCATTTCTGAAGATGCATCAAGTTCCTATTTTACTATTCCGCCTGGGGATGGTTACTATATTGCTACAAATGACGATGCCTGCGGATCAAGTAGTGATGGCAGTGCTGATTATCTTTACATGTCAGTTATAAGCCTACCAGATGCTTTCGTTACCTTATCTTTCATGCGATATTTTAATAACTATTTCGGCCATACTGGTCATGTTTTAGTATCAACAGATAACTGGGAAAATAGTGATGAAGTTTTAACTTTATCCCAGCAAGAAGGCTCCAATAATAGTGAGTGGGTTCATGAAACAATTGACCTAACTGAATACGCAGGTGAGAACATTCAAATAGCATTCCACTCTAATGATAACGGTAATTGGGCATCCGGTTTGGCCTTGGATGATATACGTTTAGGCGTAATACCAACATGGATTAACTCTGATGGCTCTGGATATGTCAATTATATGGAAACATCACAGATTGATATTTCAATAAATACAAATGGTATGGAACCCGGCTTTTACGAATCAAAAGTTGTGGTACAGAGTATGACTACCGATGAAAAAGATACAGTAGATTTACAATTAACAGTTGAAGATGCACTTGTTGGTTTAGGTCAATCAACTATTCCCTTAGTTTTTAGTTTAAGTCAAAACTACCCAAACCCATTTAATCCAAACACCTCTTTAGATTACAGTTTACCAATTGCTGGAAATGTACATTTGGCTGTATATGATTTATTAGGCCATGAGATTCTTATTCTAGTCGATGGTTATCAGGAGCCAGGTTATAAATCAATAATCTGGAATGGAACAGATAAATTTGGGAACGATGTAAGTACAGGTATGTATTTTTATAAACTCCGTTCAGGTGATTTCGAAAAGGTTAAAAAAATGGTACTGCTTAAGTAGATTTACACTTTTCACAACATCAACAATAAGCCCCACACTCGTGGGGTTTTTTGTTGATAGACCGACATGGTGTGTTAACCAAATAATAAAGGGTAAATTGGAATTAATAAGGGAGTCCGTTATGCACCGCAATGATCACCAAAAAAAATATTTAACCGTAAAAAAATACGTCTTCTTGGCGAGCCTATCTTGTTTGCTGGTTTGTTTTTCATGCACAGACAGTGAAGTTGCTATTATTGCGGGTATGGAGAATAAAGAATCAATTTCTCATCCATCGGAATCACCACAACGGTGGTTATTAGCTCATGTAGATGTTGAAACCACGGGTTTGCTTCCCGGTTACCACGAGATGATCGATATCGGGATTGTCATGACAACATTGGATGGGTTCATCATCGACAGCCTGTTCCTGCGTATTCAGCCTGCCCACCCAGAACGATTATCTCCCGGAGCAAAAGCCGTTAACGCTTATGATGCCGCTCGTTGGAGTCAACTTGGTGCTTTGTCTCCATCCGCAGCGGTGGATAGCATTACGTCTTTTCATCAAAGGGTCGCAGCAAATAAACACGTATTGATGGTGGCTTACAATTCGCATTTCGATGCCGCTTTTTTTGACCACCTGTTCCGGTCCGCCAGCAAAACATGGCGCGAATTATATTATTATTTTATCCTGGATATTCCATCTATGGCCTGGGGGTTGGGTTTGCAAGACCTCAATAGCACCTGGATCATGGATCGTTACCAGATAGAGGACGAGCCCCATTTGGCAGAGCAGCATACCGGAATCACTGGAGCCATGGTGAATGTTCGCATTTATAGGGCATTGCTCCAGTATCGTCAGGATTTGGTTGCGGTAGTTCCTGGGAATTAGCAGAGTTTTTTGTTTGTGGGATGATGGGTAGATTTGGATATATAAAAAGGAATTCGAAATGAGAAAATTATTTATTATAACACTCTTTTTATTTGTTCAATCAGGCTGGGCTATTGATGATGTAACTGATGAGCTGGATGCTGCCTGGGACAAAATAAAAATGACAGTTTCTAAGGGAGATTTTCGTTCTTATAAATCCGTTTATCATCGAGATGCCATTTTAGTAAATGGGATAACAAACAAGAGTTATCCTATCAAAGATGCATTTGCCGGTTGGAAGCAAGGTTTTGAAGATACCAGATCTGGCAAAATCAGTGCTCACCTAGATGTCAAGTTTTCGCAAAGACTCACCGATAAAACCACAGCACACGAAACGGGCATTTTTCATTATTATACCATTGATAAAGATGGTAAACAAAATGACAGCTATGTTCATTTTGAATCTCTTTGGGTTGCAAAGAATAACAAATGGTTTATGATGATGGAATATCAAAAATCAACAACCGATAAAGTTGAATGGGATGAAACAGGCGCACACCACCGCTTTAATGATGCAGAAAAATGGGCGGGTATTTTTGAAAAACCCAAACGGGATGACTGGCAGAAGCCGGATGAATTGATTCATTCATTGGGAATCGTTGTTGATGCTGTGATTACCGATATCGGTTCTGCCACTGGCTATTTCCCGGTGCGCTTTGCCCGGGTGGCAACGGATGGGAAGGTGTACGGCGTTGATATTGAGCAAACGCTGGTGGATTACCTGAATAACAGGGCAAAAAAGGAAAACATCTCCAACTTGGTGAGCATACTGGGACAACCGGATGACCCCAAGATCCCGGAAAAATCGGACCTGATCTTTATTTGCAACACCTATCATCACATTCAGGACCGAGGTGATTATTTTGAGAATATGAAACAGTATATGCAGCCAGATGGGCGGCTGGTTATTGTTGATTTTAAGAAAGGCGATCTGCCGGTGGGGCCCCCGGATGGCCATAAACTACCATCAGGAACAGTAACCCGAGAACTGGAAGGTGCCGGCTACCGGCAGGTATCCCATGCCCTGGAACTACCCTACCAGTATGTACTGGTTTTCAATCTTGCAAATTAATACACACAAAGGAGTGGTTCATATTTGCCAGCGATGATGGGTAGATTAAACTAGTTAATTCTTAACCTTGACCAAGGGTAGAACATGGATTCAAATATTACTGTCACCCGTATGTATACGGATCAAAGCGGACACACGCGGTTTAAGAAAATGGCTTTACCTTTAGCCGAAAAAAAAGGATTAGGCTCTGTGGGTTTATTCTCCAGCTTGTTTGTCAATCCAATCCTAGATGATAATGCCGAGGATGTAAAAATGCAATTTGCGGTTACACCGGTTCCAGACCAGAGCAAAGGCGAAGGACCAAAACTGGCCCATACGGCTCCAAGACGTCAATTGGTGATTACCCTGGATGGCTATTTAGAGTTTAAAAGCTGCGATGTGGATGAGCTGGACGAAGAACATCTTATGATCATTAAACGGGGAGATATTTTATTGGCGGAAGACCTAGACGGCGCCGGTCACGTCTGGCGCTTCTTAAAAGATAGCGACAATATTATGCATCCCTGGGTCAGGTGCTATGTGCATCTGGGTAAAGAGTATGATCACTTTATTTCTAAATTGAAAGAGATGTAAATAAAATTTTCAATGGTAACAAGCCCTGCCTTATTAGCGGGGTTTTTTGTTTGTGGGATGATAGTTAGATTCTGGCAACTTTGAGAATTCGAAATGAAGAAATGGAAAAGTTACAAACCAGGTGTAGCTGATAAAAAATTTGATGCCATTATCATTGGTTCCGGTATTGGTGGTCTCTGCACTGCTGCTTTACTGAGCCTGAAAGGAAAACGTGTCCTGGTGCTGGAAAAACATTTTAAGATCGGCGGCTGGACACATACCTTCCGCAGGGATAATTATGAATGGGATGTGGGAATCCATTATATTGGTCAGGTTCATAATTCCTATTCACCCATACGGCGTCTGTTTGACCTAATCTCCGGTGGAAAACTGCAGTGGTCACCCATGGATAAGAATTATGACCGGATTATTTTCCCTGATAAGTCCTATAATTTTGTTGCACCGCGGGAACAGTTTATAGAAGATATGATTTCTTATTTTCCCAAGGAAGAATCGGGCATTATGACCTACATGGATCTCCTGGATCAGGCTGCCCGCAGTGCGCGACCATATTACAGCAACAAAGCCCTTCCGGGGATTTTGAGAAATATCACCTATCCTTTTATGACTCGAAAATTCTTTTCTTACTCTGATCGCACCACCCTTGATGTTCTGTCCAGTTTGACTGATGATCAGCAATTGATTGGTGTGCTTACTGGCCAGTGGGGAGATCATGGCCTGCCTCCCGCCCAAAGCAGTTTTGCCATGCATGCCCTTGTGGCTCGTCATTATCTTGACGGCGGTAATTATCCCACGGGATCATCAAGAAGCATTGCTGAAACAATTTCAGATCTGATTGAAAGCAATGATGGCGTTCTGATGGTCAATGCTGGTGTGGAGCAAATCAAGACACATAATGGTACCGCCGTAAGTGTTATTATGGAAAATGGCGATGAGATTGAAGCAGATACCATTATTAGCAATGCCGGCGTAGTAAATACAATTGATAAACTACTCAAAAATGGAAATGGTCATTCCAGATTAAAAGATCGCCTGGAAAAAGTTGAGCAAACTAAAAGCTATGTTTGCCTGCATATGGGGCTCGATAAATCTGCAGATGAATTAGGTATCACCAACACCAATTTATGGATTTACCCCGGCTACGATCATGATAAAAATGTACAGGACTATACCAATAATCCAGAAGCGGATTTTCCAGTCGTATATGTTTCTTTTCCATCTGCAAAGGATCAGGCTTGGGACAAAAATCATGCTGGCTATGCAACCATGGAAGCCATTACTTTGAGCACCTGGGACTGGTATACCAAATGGCAGGACCTTTCATGGAAAAATCGTGGGCGAGAATATGAAGATGCCAAAGAGAAACTGTCAGATCGAATTCTTGATATTGTATTTAAACAGGTTCCCGGTATTCGCGACGCCGTGGCTTATAAAGAACTTTCAACACCGTTGACTGTTCGCGACCTGGCCAATTACCAAAAAGGTGAAATGTACGGTATTAGCCACACGCCGGATCGTTTTCGCCAACGCTGGCTGCGTCCAAAATCTGATATAAAGAATCTTTTTTTTACTGGGCAGGATATCACAACAGTTGGTGTTTCCAGTGCGCTTTTTTCGGGCCTGTTGACCGCATCAGCAGTTCTGAAGGAAAATTTGACTTATTTGATAAAGGATTAAGGCAGTTATGACAGACTTCATTCATGGGCTTGTTTGTATAGATGATGAGTAGATTCAGATCATGATGATATTTAAATATTTCAATTTATTGATACCATTGTTTCTTTTAATCAGTGGCTGTGACTCTGGTTTTGAACATGATATAGTTATACGAAATGGAACAATCGTAGATGGAACTGGACATTCCCGCATTCAGGGAGATATTGCTCTAAATGGGAATTTAATAACAGTGATTGGATTGGTGAATGGAACAGGAAAAAAAGAAATCGATGCAAAGGGGAAAATTGTAGCTCCAGGGTTCATTGATACCCATAGCCACCATGATGATGGAATCTTTGAAAAACCAGATGCACTTGCTGCAGTCAGCCAGGGGATCACTACTTTGTTCATCGGACAGGATGGATTTTCAAACCAGCCACTCGCTGATTTAACCAAAAAACTTAGACGCAAACCTGTGGCTGTAAATATTGCATCTTTTTCAGGACATAATTCTTTGCGTGAAATTGTTTTGGGCAAGGACTTCAAGCGAACTGCTGTTAAATCAGAAATTGAAAAAATGTCTGAACTGTTGGATGCTGATATGAATGCAGGTGCGTGGGGACTATCCAGCGGCCTGGAATATGATCCTGGAATATATTCAAATACGGAAGAAGTTATTGCACTGGCCAGAATCGCCGCCGCAAAAGGGGGGCGCTATATTAGCCATATTCGGAGCGAAGACAGGTATTTCTGGGAAGCGGTTGATGAAATCATTGCAATTGGTGAAGAGACAGGAGTGGCGGTACAGATCTCACACATAAAACTGGCCTTACAGCATTTGTTGGGAAAAACAGACCAATTAAAAGAAAGACTAGATAAAGCCAGATCGAAAGGAATTGAAATATCGGCTGATATATATCCTTACACCTATTGGCAATCCACCATGCAGGTCTTATTCCCCGAGCGCAATTTTAACGACAGGTCCGAAGCTGAATTTGTCTTATCTCAAATAACAACGCCATCAGGGATCACGCTTACGCAATTTGATCCAAACCCGGATTATGTAGGTAAAACATTGCAACAAATTTCAGAAATAAGGAATGAAGACGCGCCAACAACACTATTAGCGCTCATTGCAGAGACCCTTGATGAAAATATTTCTGAAAGTATTATCGCGGAAAGCATGACACAAGACGATATCATTGATCTGATTAAGTGGGATTATACGAATATTTGCACGGACGGCGGATCTGATGGCGGACATCCCCGCGGGTTTGGTACCTATCCCAGGGTTCTTGGAAAATATGTACGGGAAAATGGCTGGTTAAATCTTGAAGAAGCCATAAATAAAATGACAGGACTTGCGGCACAGAACATGGGCTTAAAGAATAGGGGAGTCCTGAAAGTGGGCAATTATGCTGATCTAGTTATTTTTGATCCTGAAACCATCATTGATAGGGCAACTCCTAAAAATGCGACTGCAATTTCCAATGGCATAGAATCAGTGCTTGTTAATGGTAAAACTGTATACTCAAATAGCAGCACAACCCGCTATAGACCCGGAAAGTTTCTCTATGGTCCCGGGTACAGTTCAGATCGTCTTTCTGATGAGCTTACTGCATATTTTAACAACCACGTAAAAGAAGATGATCCGGGTGTTGCCTTGATGGTTCGAAAAGATGGCAAAATCATTTATCAGCGTGGATTTGGCCTGGCCGATCTTGAAACGAAAGAAAAGATCAATCCACATTCATCTTTCAGGATGGCATCCGTGTCCAAGCAGTTTTTTGCAGCAGCAATTCTGCTCTGCCAGGACAGGGGCTTACTCACTGTAAAAGACCCTGTCACAAACTATATTTCCAATGATCATTTAACAGGCATAACCATAGAGAACCTGGTCCATCATACTTCAGGGATAGGTACGTATTATGATGAAGCTCTAAATAAGTGGGACGGCAAGAGGAATCGCAACAATGCAGATATGATCAAATATTTTAAAGAGTTTTACCCAAAGCCCTTTTTTGAACCGGGAGAAAAATATCAATATTGTAATCCTGGATATGAATTATTGGTTACCATCATTGAAACCGTAAGTGGACAAAATATTTATGACTTTATGGATGAAAATATTTTTCACCATCTGGGCATGGCTGAAACACAAGTTTTTGAGGGAATTATAGACTTTCATTGCCCACAACGTGTTATGGGCTATACAGAAAAAAAAGATAAATTTGTTGAGGATGATTATACATTTTTAAATGGCATTATTGGTGCTGGCGGGCTTTACACTTCCTTAAATGATTATTCTAAATGGTTGGACGCCCTCGATAAACAGACACTTTTATCTTCTGCGAGCGCGGAAGAAATGTATAGGCCGGCTCGTCTTAATGATGGTGCCATTGCATCTGTGGGTAAAAAGACATTAAAAGATTATATTTTACCTGATGAATCAATATATAGCTCTTATGGATATGGATGGACTGTAAACAAAGGTAATCCGTCAACCGTATCTCATTCAGGCAGCTGGGTTGGTTTTCGAAATAATGTTTATCGAAATATAAATACTGGTCTGGATGTTGTTATATTCAGCAATAGAGGAGCTACCCTGGACCACTGGATTGGTGATGTGATGAAAATAATTAATAAAACTATCTTGGATTATTAATGGCATTAATCAGCTCCCACTATCTCAAGTCACGTGTTGGGTTTTTTATTTGAATGAAAAAAAGTAGATTCAAGCAATGAAAAGAATTATAATTATAATTTATGTGATATTAATGGGGACAAACCAAATGTATGGTCAACAAAACAACCCTCAGCCCATCGAATACCGGGAACTGGTGGAGCTGTTTAACGATTGGCGAGATTTTGAAAATCCACCGCGCCTGAATGGAGCGCCAGATTATACAACAGACCGTTTTAAAAAAGACCACACTGCTTTCAAAGATCTCCAGAACCGGCTAGTCCAAATCGGAATTGATGATTGGCCAATTCCCTATCAGGTAGATTGGCACGTGGTAAGGGCGGAAATGAACGGCTATGATTTTAACTATCGAGTACTTCGTCCTTGGGTACGGGATCCGGCCTATTACCAGACGGTCTGGATGTATCAGAGCGATGTCCCTGCCCACGAAGGGCCCACTAACCACGCAACGCTGGAGTTTTGGACTTACGCCTTCCCGCTCAGCAGCGCTGACCAAACGCACCTAACAAATGACCTTAAGGTCATCCCTTTATTGCTGGATCAGGCCCGAGGGAATCTCACTGGAAATGCCCGAGACTTGTGGGTCGCCGGTATTGAGAATTTCAAGCAACAGGTTGTCGACCTGAATGAAATTGCTGAAAAACTTAAACTATCAACAGATCAAGTTGCCCTTTCAGTGTCACTGGAGAATGCCAAGACATCCACAAAAGATTTTATCATTTGGTTGGAAGAGCAGGCGTCTGATAAGACAGGCCCATCCGGGATTGGTAAGGAAAACTATACCTGGTATCAGCAAAATGTCCATCTACTGCCCTTAACCTGGGAAGATGAAGTACGGCTGCTTCAGCGAGAATTAGACCGCGCTTGGACATCTTTAAAATTGGAGGAGCAGAATAATATGGATCTGCCGCCCATGTCTGCTGCCAACACACCGGAAGAATTTGCCCAGCTCACAGAGATGGGAGTACAGCGCTTTATGAACTTTTTGAGAGATAAAGAGATCATGCCTATTAAGGCCAATATGGAACCGGCACTTCGGGAGCATATGGGTCAGTTTGTGCCTGCGGATCAGCGTAATTTTTTTGCCATCGGTATGCACTACGACCCCTTGCCACTCTATTCTCATTTTATCCATTGGTTTGATTTGGCTCAGGTGCGAGATGAGCCCCACGAAAGTCCCATCCGCCGTGGCGCTCTACTTTATAATATTTTTGATTCTAAGAATGAGGGTATCGCTACTGGCGTAGAAGAAATGTTTATGCATGCCGGTCTCTATGAAGACAGTCCCCGTTCCAGAGAAATTATTTGGATCATGATCGCCCAGCGAGCTGCTCGGGGATTAGGATCTCTTTACGCTCACGCCAACGAAATGACCATGGCGGAAGCGGGTCAGGTGCACGTTAAATGGACACCCCGTGGCTGGATGAAACGTGAACCGCACTTATTGCAATTTGAACAGCACCTTTATCTTCGTCAACCTGGATATGGGACCAGTTATATCACTGGGAAATATTTAATAGAGAAGCTTGTCACTGAATGGGCTAAGCAGCAGGAAGAACAGGGAAAGCCCTTTGTGATGAAGGATTTTTTCCGAGCGTTTAACGATACCGGGAATATTCCTGTAGAACTGGTGCGCTGGCAGATGACAGGAAATAAGCTAAATTAAAAACCAATAAACAATTGGGCTACCTATGAATCGCATTATTCCACTTCTATTGATTCTATCCTTAATCCCCCGTGTCTATAGTGAAGAGCGCAAAGAAAAGATTACTGTCGAATGGATCCAAAGTGATGAAGCCAATTCAATTGCTGCAGTCCACCAATATCAATGGCTAGATAATAATACAGCCATCTTGTTTGATCTTCGCCAGCCAAAAGAAGAAAGAACGTTCCAGAAACTGGATCCCCGGAAACCCGGTGAACTCTACTCTGCAGTTAACAAAGAAAAAGCAATTGCCAGCCTGCAGAGAAACATTGGCCATGAAGATTCCACAAAATACCTAGCATGGCCCATTGAGTTTGATTCAGATGGGGAGCAGGCACTTTACATCTATAAAAAAGATATCTTTATTCTGGATATGGCAACTTCAGAATTCAGGCGTATTACTGAAACTGAAACAGCTGAAAAATCGCCCCGTTTTTCACCAGACGGATTAAAGGTGGCTTTTGTCAGGGAAAACGACATCTATGTTTATGACCTGCTAAAAAATCGGGAAACTCGATTAACCCGTGACGGATCTGAAAATATCCTGAACGGTACTGTCTCATGGGTTTACTGGGAAGAAATCTTTGGCCGGCAGGATATTGGCTATTGGTGGTCAGATGATTCTAAGGCACTGGTTTTTTTACAGACCGATGAATCACCAGTGACAAAAATGCATTATGTGGATTTCAAGCCTGTGGAACCACGGCTGATTACCCAGCGCTACCCGAAAGCGGGAACAGATAATCCCATTGTGAAAGTGGGTGTTCTGGAAGTAGCCCATCCTCGTATAAAATGGGTCAAACTGGATTCGTACGAATATATCTGTCGCGTAAAATGGCATCCGGATAATAAACGATTTGCCTTACAGACCATGAACCGGGCCCAAACTGAATTGGACCTGTTTTATATCGATCGAAAAACCGGAAAAAACCTTGGCCGGGTTTTAAACGAAACCGATGAAGGCTGGGTCAATATAAATGATGATCTTTACTTTTTGGAATCAGGTGATTTTTTGTGGCAGTCCGAGCGAGATGGGTATGCACACTTATATCGCTTCAGGGAAAATGGACAGTTGATTAATCAGGTCACCAGTGGACCTTGGGCATTGCGCTCATCCGGAGGTCCCTTTTGGCTAAGGAGATCTGTGGTTAATATTGATGAAAAAAACAGCCAGGTATATTTTACTGCGCTGAAAGAATCATCTGTTGAACGACATTTATATAGAATAGGTTTTGATGGCATTGGTCTGGAGCGGATCACAAAAGAAAAAGGAATACACAAGGTTGGATTTAGCCCTGATGGGCAATATTATTTGGACTCTTATTCAAATAGCAGCACCCTTCCATCGCTTACTGTCCATAAAAAAGATGGGACAAATTTGAATGTGCTCGCAAAACCACGCCCCAAATTATTGCAGGGATTGAATCTGCAGACCCCGGAACTTTTTACTATCCCCACATCAGATGGATTCCCAATGCCTGCCCAGATTCTGAAACCAAAAGATTTTGATCCTGGTAAATCCTACCCTCTTATTTTCCATATATATGGAGGCCCATCAGCGCCTACGGTGTTTGACCAATGGCAGGGCTCATCTCTTTTTTTTGATAACATGCTGTTGGATAGAGGTTACCTGGTTGTGAAATTTGATCACCGCAGCGCTACCGCAATCAGCAAGGATTTGGAAAATCGACTTATAATGATGATGTCCGGGCCCATAGAAATTGTTGATATTTTGGATGGAATCCGTTGGCTGAAATCGCAATCTTATATTGATCCGGATCGGGTTGGAATTTGGGGTTGGAGCGGTGGCGGAAGCTTTACCTTGAACGCTATGACCAATACCCAGGAATTCAAGGCTGGCATATCCGGAGCGCCAGTTACTGATTGGCATTACTACGATACCAAGTGGGGAGAATTTGCCATGAAGCGCCCACAGGATAACCCGGAAGGGTATGAAAAGACATCTTTTATTAAAACTGCAAAAAACCTTCACGGGCGCCTGCTGTTAGTCCATGGAACTTATGATGATAATGTGCATCCCCAGAATTCCTGGCATTTCATTGATGAACTGATTAAGGAAAATATCATGTTTGATATGATGTTTTATCCAATGCGGAAACATGGTTTCGGAGATAAGCCAGCCAGGATTCACCGGCAAAATACAATGCTGGAATTCTGGCAGAAAAATTTATAATTGACATCAGAAAACCCTGCGTTTTTTAACCCCTATAAAGTTAATGTATAAAAGAGAACGGGCAGGTTTATAAGTAAAAATGAATAAGTTATCAACCCAATCTAAAGATGATGTAATATCAATTGATTCAATAATAGATGCTTTATACGATGTTATTTCTGGGGCAAAGGGAGAAGAAAGAAACTGGGCTCGAGAGAGGTATCTTTTTCATCCTGAAGCACGATTAATAGTTGTAAGAAAAGAAGAGAATGGATACCTAGATACAAAAGTGATGACGCCTGATGAATTTATTCAGTATGCTCAACCTTTTTTAGACGGCGAAAGTTTTTATGAGTATGAAATTGCTCGAAAAGTAGAAGAATTTGGACATGTGGTTCATGTTTGGTCTACTTTTGGAAGTAAAAACTTAATCGATGATGATAAGCCTCATACCAGAGGAATAAATAGTATTCAATTACTCAATGACGGGAACAGGTGGTGGGTTATGAATGTTTACTGGAATAAAGAAACTGATGAATTTCCTTTACCCGAAAAATACTGCAGTTAAAGATCAATCAAACTATGTCATTCACGAGTTTATATTTTTAAGGACGGGTGCATTTGAATATGTTTAAAGCAATAATCATTGGTGCTACAGGCGCCACCGGCAAACAACTGTTGAATCAACTAATACAAAATCAAAATTGTGAATTAGTTACTTCTATTGGAAGGAAGCCCGTTTTGGATGGTGCGAAAAATGATAAACTTGTGGATATTGTTGTTGAATCACTTGCCAATTTGTCGTCCACTGAAAAGAGTTGGGAAGGTAATGATGTTTTTTTTAATTGCATAGGCACAACACGACAGCGTGCAGGAGGAGCAAAAGAGTTTATTCATATTGAAGCGGGCATTTCAAATGAAGCAGCTAAAATGGCTTCAAATGCTAAAATACATCACGCATCACTTGTTTCAGCAAAAGGTGCAAATCATACAACGTGGGCCAAAGACTGGATCCATCCATTATTGTATATGAGGACTATGGGCCAAAAAGAACAAACAATCCTTTCGAATTTTTCTTTTAAACATGTTTCCATTTTCAAGCCAGGTATGCTCATACGACTTCAAGGTAAGCAAACATGGATTGAGAGTTTTTCTGAATCAAAAGGTTTTGGGCTTAGGGTAGATACTTTGGCTTCAGCAATGATAAGGAATGCAGAACAAGTAAACCATGGCTCGGTAGAAAAGTCACCCCAATTCTTTATTGGTAATGACCATATACAGTCTTCTTTAGAATTATAAGTAAAATGAACAGCACCACCCTCACGGGGATTTTTGTTTATGGGATGATGGTTAGATTTGACAATGATACAGCATAAACAGCTAGGTCCTTCCGATTCATTTATTTTTAATCGTACGGGGCACAGGTTACGTAATCGAACTGTGCTTGCTGCAATGACAAATAAACAAAGTCATTCTGATGGTACTCTTTCAGACGAAGAGATAAAGTGGCTTACTCGCCGTGCCGAGGGAGGTTTTGGAATTATTACAACTGCAGCAGCCCATGTTTCCAAAGATGGCCAGGGATGGGACGGAGAGCTTGGTCTCTTTGATGATATGCACATTGATAAATTAACAACACTAACAGATTCAATTCATACTCATGGAAGCTTGAGTTTTGCACAATTATTTCATGGCGGAATGCGTGCCCCTCAATATTTGACAGCAAAAACACCCATATCGGCAAGCAAAATCCCTTGCGATGAGTCGAAGAGCGGATTTACTCGCTCTGCATCTGGAAAAGATATAAAAAGAATTATCAACAAATTTACTGCAGCAGCTGTTCGCTGTGTGCAAGCAGGGTTTGATGGCATAGAACTACATGGCGCTCATGGGTATCTGATATCACAGTTTCTGGGGACAAAGACGAATATGCGCAAAGATGAATGGGGTGGCGATTTAAAAAACAGGTCGAGATTTTTAATTGAGATATATCGTTCTATAAAGGAAAATGTGCCAGATTCCTTTATTGTTGGTATTCGAATTTCTCCCGAGATTAGTGATCTGGGAATTAATCTGGAGGATAGTATCAACCTTGCAGGTTTTCTTAGAGATGAAGGAATAGATTATTTACACATTTCATGCTGGGATGCATTCGCAAAATCAAAAGAATACCCAGATGACCCCAGGAAATTGACGGAGTGGTTTACCCAGAGTGTTGATGATTTGCCACCTATAATTAGTACGGGAAGTGTTTGGTCCAGATCAGACGCTCAGGAATTAATGAATCAGGGTGCGGATCTCATTGGAGTAGCCAGAGTTGGCATTCCTTATCCAGATTGGGCTAAAAAACTTTCTCAGGAAAACTATAATCCACCCCGAGCTCCTTTTGCGGTGCAGCACCTCAGGGAAGCAGATCTAAGTGATGTTTTTATAAATTACATGCGAAAATGGGATGGATTTGTTAGCAATAATAATTAATAATATTGTAATCTATATAAAGGGTATTTAATTATGGGTTGTTGTCAATGTCAGGGTATTGAAAATATGTTTGACAAAAAAGCTGCCAAGCGCGCGCTTAAACGATACCTTAAAAAAGGTCCAAGCAAAACAACTGGCATGCTGCTAAAAGCTATACATGAGAAAGGAGTACAGGGCTTGGATTTTTTGGATATTGGTGGTGGAGTTGGAGCAATCCAGTATGACTTAATCAAAGCGGGTGCTTCAAATGGAACTAGTATTGAAGCGTCATCAGCATATATTGATTTAGTTAAAGAAGAGATACACAAAAAAAGCTTAGCTGAAATAATTGATTTTAAACATGGTGATTTTACAAAAATCGCATCAGATATAGGCTCGGCTGACATAGTAACTCTGGACAAGGTTATTTGTTGTTACGATAATATGTCTGAACTAGTAAGACTGTCTTCCAAACTTTCTCAAAAAATATACGCTGTTATTTATCCTCGTGACGTTTGGTGGACAAAACTAGCTCTTCTATTTATGAACTTTTATCCCATAATAACGGGCAGTTCTTTTCGAGTATTCATTCACCCTACTAAAAAAGTGGAAGAAATAATTTTTAGAAATGGGTTAAAACGGGACTATTATGCCACAACCCTATTCTGGCAAGTAGCAATTTTTACTAAATAGAATCTCGTATTTTCTAGATTATTTAAAACCATAAAGTAGCAGGTTTTTTTATATCCACGCTAATGAGTAGATTCCTGTCAGATATATTCATACAATAAAAATGGCATCATTAATCAACTTAAATAATTTACCGTTAAACCAAATCCATCGATATGTAATGATTTTGTTTACATGTTGGATATTTTCTTTGTTTATTTCACCAGTCCTTAGTCAGGGAAAATCAGCGGATATTATTTTAATCGCGCCCTCTTATACAATGAATCCAGAGCAGCCATGGGCTGATGCAGTGGTCATCAAAGGGGATAAAATTATTTTTGTGGGTGATGAGCAAGATGCAGTAATGTATCAAACCAGTGCAACACAGGTTCTCGATATGCCGCGCGGGATGTTGTTGCCCGGGTTCATTGATTCACATGTCCATTTGTTGTGGGGCGGCCTTGAAATGAATGATTGCCAGTTACACAACTTAAAAACCCCCGATCAAATATTCCAGGCTCTCCGTGATTATTTTACTGCCCACCCAAAAAATGAATGGCTCCGAGGCAGCGGCTGGGAACTTCCCATCTTTCCAGATGGTAATCCTCGCAAGGAATGGTTGGATGAGATCAGCCCGGACAAACCCGTATATTTAGTATCAGCTGATGGCCATTCTGCCTGGGTGAATTCAAAAGCGCTGGCATTGGCCGGTATCAATGCCCAAACACCTGACCCTCCAAATGGCCGTATCGAGCGTGATCCCAAGAGTAAGGATCCCTCCGGAGTATTGCGGGAGGATGCAATGGGATTGGTAGAACCGCTTTTGCCATTATATACTAAAGATCAAATTGATTCCGGTTTGCAGCTTGCTGCTAAAGAAGCTAATCGCCTAGGGGTTACTGCCATTCTGGATGCTGGCACTGAGGTTTATGCGTCTAATGATTCCAATGGCAGGCGTTATGATGGCCTGGATTCCTATCGGGAAGCAACATTTGATAAAAAAATATTCATGCGAGTGGCAGCATCGCAATATGCCCGCCCGGCATTCTGGAAAGATGACTTAACGCAAATGAAGAAACGTAGGTTTGCCAATGAATTGGGGACAATGAACACTGTAAAGTTTTTTGCTGATGGTGTTATCGAAGGCGGTACAGCCGCCCTGTTAGAGCCTTACCTTGGTACAGATGATCGCGGCATTTTAAACTGGCATCCCGACACGCTGAAAAAAGCCGTATCTGAGTATGATAAGGCAGGTTTCCAAATTCACATCCATGCTATTGGCGATTGGGGAATACGAAGCACATTAGATGCATTTGAGTTCGCACGGCAGCAGAATGGGCTAAAAGATAAGCGGCACATGATGTCACATATTCAATTGATTCACCCTCAGGATGTGCCCCGCTTTAAAGAGTTAAATATCATTGCCAGTTTCCAGGCCCTCTGGGCATACCCGGATAAATACATTACGGACCTGACATTGCCGGTATTAGGCCCTGTACGCTCCAGATGGAATTATCCCATAAACAGTGTTGCCTTATCGGGTGCCCGTATAGCCGGTGGCAGTGATTGGACCGTGTCTTCTCTGAACCCACTTGATGCTATTGAGGTTGCTGTTACACGGCGTGGACCTGGTTTAAAAGATGGAGATGCGTTATTTCCTGAAGAAGCTGTAAAATTGGAAACCATGTTGCGTGCCTATACTTTGGAAGGGGCTTACAGTCTATTCAAAGAAAATCATATTGGATCTTTGGAAGTGGGCAAATTAGCGGACATTATTATTTTGGACAGGAATCTGTTTCAGGTTCCGGCATATGAAATTCATAATACATCAGTGGTCCAAACAATTTTTAATGGTAAGGTTATTTACAAAAAGATGTAGAAATGAGACAATTATTTATTCTAACACTATTTTTATCTGTTCAATCAATTTGAGTTATGGATGATGTAACCGATGAACTGGACGCTGCTTGGTCCGAAAAGTTTCGACCAGTAGCGGTGTGTGTGTTTCATTCATCTATGAAGCTGGAGACGTACAATATAAATTAAGGCTTGAATTATAAGACTTTCTTATCTTCAGGCTCTATGTAAAAGAATTAGAAAATTGTGATAAAAACAGACAAAATAATATTTTATGCATCTTTGATTGCCCTGGTATCTTGCATTGCACCAATTATTTTATGGTCGCAAGATAGTTACCAAGTTCTTTTATCACTAAAGGTATCCATTGAAAATACTTTTGGAAGCACTTACCAAATTTTAACAATTGTTGTTCTTCTGTTTGTACTTTGGCTTGCATTCAGCAAATATGGTAAAATTCAACTAGGAGAAGGACAATACCAGTTTGATACGTTCAGTTGGGCATCTATGCTGTTTTGCGCGGGCGTGGCAACGGGAATTCTTTACTGGGGTACAATCGAATGGGCCTACTATTATGATTCACCTCCATTTGGTATAGAACCGCGTTCAACTCTTGCAATTGAATATGCGGCTACATATGGGATGTTCCACTGGGGAATCGCAGGATGGGCATTTTATTGCCTTCCTGCGATTGCTCTCAGTTATATGTATTATGTTAAACGTGTTCCGCTTCTTAAAATAAGTAACAGCTGCAGAGGGCTGATAGGCCACCATGCGGATGGCTTGCCCGGACAGATCATTGATGTTTTGTTCATGGTTGGATTATTAGGGTCTACCGGCACATCAATGGGATTGGGAATTCCCATGATTGCGGCCGGGGTTGAATCCGTGTTTGGTTTTACTGATTCCTTCTTTTTGAAAGTTGTTGTGATCCTTTTTTGTGCTACCATCGTCTCCATTTCAGTCTATCTTGGTTTGAACCGGGGAATTAAGCGATTAAGCAATTTTAATACAATCGCAGCATTTATTTTTCTTACCTTTGTTTTCATAGCTGGTCCAACGGTCTATATTTTGAAAATGAGCCTGAATAGCTTCGGACTAATGATACAAGATTTTGTTAGGATGATAACGTGGACGGACCCCTTAACCGACTCAAGATTTGTGGAGGACTGGAGTATATTTTATTGGTCCTGGTGGGTAGCCGTAGGGCCTTTTAATGGAATGTTTATTACAAAAATTTCAAAAGGAAGAACAATTCGCCAAGTAATTTTAGGAACCCTATTCTTTGGCAGTATGGGTTGTGCCATTTTCTATAACATACTTGGAAATTATGCTCTATCCCTAGAGCTTTCGGGTGAATTCATCACAACCCAACTGATTCACCTTGGTAAAGCAGCAAGCGCCATATCAGGTGTGGTTGGCTCCTTGCCGGGCGGGCATATAACTATATTTTTATTTACACTTATGAGTGTAGTATTTATGGCCACTACCTTTGACTCCACTTCTTATGCTCTGGCATTGTGTGCCACAGAAAAACTGGAGCCTCATCAGGAACCTGAAAGATGGCAGAGACTATTCTGGGCATTCACATTGGTGATCCTGCCGCTGTCCTTGATTTATATTGGCGGGTTGGAATCTTTAAAACTGGTAGTCTTGATATCGGCCCTGCCTTTAATTCTTGTCTATATTTTGATGGGAGTGTCCTTACTAATTAATCTAAGAAACCATAAATAAATTGAATTTCCTGTCTCAAAAACTGAATGTTGTAATCACCGCCGGTGCATCGGGCATTGGCAGAACAATTGCAATGGCCTACGCAAGAGAAGGTAGCAGTGTGTTTGTATGTGATAATTCTGATGCGTTCATTCTATCTTTCAAAACTGAGAATCCTGATATTTTTATCCAAAAGACAGATATTTCTATTTTTTCAGAAGTTGAATCATTTTTCAACACCGTAAGTCAGCAGGTCAGTTCAGTTGATGTATTGATTAATTGCGCTGGTATCGCCGGTCCTACAGCAAACCTGCAGGATGTGGAACCCGATGAGTGGGACCAAACAATTGCAGTGAATCTAAATGGTATGTTTTATTCTCTTAAATCGGCGATTCCACTACTGAAAAATTCGAACCAGGCATCTATAATAAACATTGCATCCAGTGCCGCTTTCTTTGGATTCCCGTTACGGAGTCCGTATACGGCAGCAAAATGGGCAGTAATAGGTTTAACAAAAACACTGGCCATGGAACTTGGAGGTGAAGGTATCCGGGTTAATGCCATTTGTCCAGGTAGTGTAAGTGGTGCTCGTATCGAACGGGTCATTCAAGCAGATGCTTTAGAGCAAGGAAAAACGGTAGAAGAGATCAAAGAATTGTATGTGAAACAGGTTTCAATGAAAACATTTGTTGAGCCGGAAGACGTAGCCAATCTGGCTCTATTTCTGACATCTGCTTATGGCAGATATATTTCAGGTCAGGCCATTGGTTTAGATGGACATACTGAAGGATTAACAAATAGTTTATAGGAGTTTTTATGAAAGCAGTATGGTACACAAAATTTGGCCCCGCAGGAGATGTTCTGGAGTTTGGTGACTATTTGACACCTGAACCAGTTGCAGGTGAAGTGAAAGTTCGCCTATATGCTGCCGGAGTGAATCCATCAGATACGAAGAAAAGACTTGGCGCAAACCCTGCGCTTTTAGATGATGGTCCTGTGATACCCAATAGTGATGGAGCCGGTGAGATAGTTGCACTAGGTGCTGATGTTGCTGACCGCAAAGTTGGTGAACGGGTGTGGCTTTATAATGCCCAATATGGCCGGCAAGAAGGAACATCTGCAGAATATGTTTGTGTGCCATCCAACCAGGCAGTCTGGATGCCGGATAATGCCTCCTATGAAACGGGGGCTATGATGGGTATCCCTGCTATGACCGCTCACAGATGTGTTTGTGCTGATGGCAGTGTAGATGGACAAATCTTACTGGTAACAGGTGGTTCAGGTCGGGTTGGATACTACGCTATTCAGTGGGCAAAATACTTTGGTGCAACGGTCATTGCTACCGGGTCCAGCCCCCAAAGCGTTGAACATTGCAAAAAAGCAGGCGCAAATCTTGTGATTGGTCATCCATCAGACGAAACAGCTGCAGAAATACTTGATTTTACAAATGGAAAAAAAGTGGACCGGGTTGTAGATGGTGATTTTGGCATAAACCTGCTTCCTGTCCTTCGTGTATTAAAAACAAGTGGTACAATTGCAACTTATTCCTCCATGACAGATATGAATCCTGCCATACCGTTTATAAGAATGATGTTCATGGATATGACTGTAAGAATGGTTTTGGTTTATGCCATGCCTTGGGAAGCAAAACAGCAGGCCATGAAAGACATAACAATTATTCTGACCGATGGGCAATTTGATCATCGCGTTGCAGCGATATTCCCATTAGAACAGAGCGCAAAAGCCCATGAAGAAATTGAAAAGAGCAACAATTATGGTTCAGTGATTATTGCAGTTAATTAAACAGAGGCAAATGAATAAACAAACAGCATTTGTTTTCTTATATATTTTTATGGGGATTCTAGCCCAAGGGCAAACAGAGTATTGGGAAGACCCAACTATGATTGGGGAGAACAAAGAACCTGGTCATGCCACGCTGATACCTTTTGATAATCTTGATCAAGCTTTGCTAGGAGATAGGTTAGCATCTGATCATTACTTCAGTTTGAATGGTACATGGAAATTCAATTGGGTCCCCAAGCCAGATGAGAGGCCCCTTGAATTTTTTAATTTGGACTATAATGTTAATACCTGGGAGGATATATCCGTTCCCAGTTCCTGGCAGCTTGAAGGGTATGGCCAGCCAATCTATACCAATGTAAAACATCCATTCCCAGATCCACAACCGCCAGTCGCGCCCCGGGATAATAACCCGGTAGGTTCGTACCGAAGAACATTTACATTGCCGGACACCTGGAATGATGGACAAATCATACTGCACTTTGACGGTGTAAAATCGGCATTATTTATTTGGATAAACGGGAAAAAGGTGGGCTACAGCCAGGGCAGCATGACACCGGCAGAATTCAATATTACATCTTATCTATTACCCGGAGAAAACAGTATTGCGGCACAGGTATTTCGCTGGTCAGATGCGGCCTTTATTGAAGACCAAGATTTCTGGCGGCTGAGCGGAATCTACCGGGATGTGTATCTCATGCATGTGCCGGATGTTCATATTCGTCATTATAAGGCAATCGCAGAACTCACCGATAATTACCAGAATGGGTTATTATCTTTAACAACCGATTTATCAAATTATACGTCCTCTCCGAAACGGGTTTTACTTAAAGCATCTCTTTTTGACCCAGCTCAACGGGAGATAGGTGTTATCCGCTCCATTGAGCACAAACTAAGTCCCAATACCGAAAAAAAATTAGATTTTTTCTTAGAAGTAAATAATATCAGCCAGTGGTCGGCAGAAATACCTCATCTATATACCTTGGTTCTTTCGTTAAAAGATCTGGAGAATAACATAACAGAATATGTCAGTTGCAGGACTGGTTTTCGAAGTGTGGAATTAAAAAATGGACAAATGCTGGTTAATGGTAAACCCATTATTATCAAAGGTGTGAATCGCCATGAACATGACCCCATCACGGGCAGAACTGTTTCCGATGAGTCTATGATTGCGGACATCAAATTGATGAAGAAATTTAATGTGAACGCGGTACGTACATCTCATTATCCCAATCATCCCCGTTGGTATGAGCTTTGTGACGAATACGGGCTTTACCTCTATGACGAAGCCAATCTGGAATCTCATGCCTTTTGGTCCAAATTCACACTGGATCCAATTTGGGAGAAAGCTTTTCTGGAACGCGCACAGCGGATGGTCTTGAGAGATGTCAATCATCCATCAATTATTGTTTGGTCGTTGGGGAATGAGGCAGGGTATGGACCCAATCATGATGTGATGGCTGATTGGATTCGTAAATATGATCCTTCAAGATTGATCCATTATGAAGGCAAA
>Ga0308019_10000512_pt1 | contig 24524 bp, 24 predicted proteins | sample Neamet284_FD_203135 | JGI IMG/M metagenome (GOLD analysis project Ga0308019, IMG submission 203135) | Marine microbial communities from water near the shore, Antarctic Ocean - #284 | ecosystem: Environmental > Aquatic > Marine > Unclassified | place: Southern Ocean | collected 2014-10-01 | reverse complement strand
AAAGGAGTCTTTAACTATCGGTCCTATCGAAGCAAAGGGACTATTTGCATACACTTTACATGTCAATCGACATGCAATAGTGTATGATCTGTCCTTTTTACTACAGGACACATTTCGGAGGTGGCGCTATAGCATTAATGATGCTTTGGCCCCGCACCCAAATTTTATGTAACCGACGTGGAGAAAATCGTGGTAATTTCTATTTCTTTGGACCAGCAAATTAATAGACTGGGCTTCTTGTCGGCCATAGTTGTGATTGTGACCGCGGTCATTTCTGCTTTTATTCCGCTGGACGCACCGGGCGGCTATAACTCGGAACATGCAGATCGAGTAGCCTGGGCTGGTGAAATCGCCCCGGCAGACATTGAGAGTTCATTTTTGGGTGCGTCGTTGCTGCTATTAGTCGTTATTATCGCCATGGCATTTCAGTTTAAGGGTGCAATGGACTCTGAAAAAAAATAAGGAGTTGGTATTTTGCTTAGTTCAATTGGTGGTATTCCATATGAGGCAGCAAAGCGCTATGGGGATAAGATTGCGCTAGTCTTGCCAGGTCGGACTCTGTCGTATAACGAGCTGGAAGGGCTGACAAACCGATGCGCCAATGCGCTGATTAGTCTTGGTGTAAAGCATGGCGATCGGGTAACCCTTTATTCGGGAAACTGTTGGGAGTGGATAGTTAGCTACTATGGTGCGCTTAAAATGGGGGCGGTCATCAATCCGATTAATGTAATGCTCACTCCGACTGAAGTGGAATTTGTGGCGAATGATTGTGGGGCCGCGATAGTCATTGCGTCTCATGAAAAGGCAGTGTCTATTCAGAATGTTAAAGAAACATCGCAAGTCAAAGACCTCATTGCCTTTGGTAGTGAAGCTCTGCCTGCGGGAATATTATCGTTTAATGAGATGCTTGCCGACAGCAGTGATGATTACAAGATCGGCGATATCGATACTGATTCACTCTCTACTATTTGCTATACCTCGGGAACCACTGGTTTCCCTAAGGGTGCTGCCTTATCTCATCACAGTATTTTACTGAATATAGCACTGACTACCTTGATGCATCAGCGCAACGAGCAGGATACGGGTGTCACTGCATTACCCTGCGCGCATGTTTATGGCAATGTGGTTATGAGCGCTGCCATACAGTATGGAATGACGTTGGTAATTCACGCCATGTTCGAAGAGACAGCGGTTATGCAGAGTATCCAAGATCATAAGGCCACGCTTTTTGACGGTGTGCCTACGATGTACATGTTTATGCTCAATCACCCAGAGCTCGACAACTATGACCTGTCTTCACTGCGTTGTTGCACTGTGGGAGGCCAGACTATGCCCAAACCAAAAATGGAGGAAGTGGAGCAACGGTTCGGGTGCCCAATGATTGAAGTTTGGGGGATGACCGAGCTTGGTGGGCTGGGCACAACTTTCGCTGCTAACGGGCCGGTCAAGCATGGTTCAATCGGTGTCGGATTGCCCTATACCGATGTTCGAATTGCTGATGCCGAAGATGCTAGTAAGACAATGCTATCGGGGGAGGTGGGAGAGCTAATGGTCAAAGGCGGTACCGTTATGCAGGGGTATTACGGCAATGAACAGGCGACCCGCGATACTATCGAAGCGGACGGTTGGTTGCATACCGGTGATCTAGCGTCCATGGACGAGGATGGCTGTATATTTATTGTCGATCGAAAGAAAGACATGATTCTTACCTCCGGCTTTAATGTATATCCCGCAGAAATTGAGCGAGTTGTTGCTGGCCATCCCGATGTGGCTCTGGTGGCAGTGGGCAGTATTCCCGATGAGATTAAAGGGGAGTTGGCTAAGGCCTATATTGTGCCCAAAAAAGGCGTTAGCCCAAATAGCCAAAGTATTATCGACTACTGCCGTGAGCGTATGGCTGCGTATAAGGTTCCACGTGCCGTGCAGTTTGTTGATGACCTACCCAAAACCAGCACCGGCAAGGTGATGCGCAGAGAGCTAAAAACTCTTGATATCGACCCAGGTACCTAACTAATTTATTTTGATGTTAACAATTATGGTTAAAACTAAGTATCAAAAAAATACCCAATTTTTAAAATAGAGAAGGAGATTTAGAGATGAGAATTAATACAGATTTCGCGATGGCCATCAACGGGCAGATGGTTACTACTGAAACTACATTACCTGTGTACAACCCTGCGACAAGATCAGTTTTTGCCCAAGTTCCTGATGCTTCCAAAGCTCAGCTTGATGATACAGTAAGTGCAGCACGACGGGCTTTTACCTTGTGGAGTAAAACCTCGGCCGAAGAGCGGCAGACCGCTCTAGAGGCTTACGCGGACTTGATTGAGGAAAACGCTGAAGGCCTTATGGCTCTATTAACACGTGAACAGGGTAAGCCAAAATCGGGAGCGGAGTGGGAGGTATTTGGATCAGTAGCTTGGTTGCGTGCTGTGGCATCTCAACGACTGCCAGATGAAATACTTGAAGATACTGATGAACGGCGCGTTGTGACTCGCATGACACCCGTGGGTGTGGTTGGAGCCATTGTGCCTTGGAATTTTCCTATTTTGTTGGCTATATGGAAAATCGCACCAGCACTGATGGCCGGTTGTACGATCATTCTTAAACCTTCGCCCTATACGCCGTTGTGTGACCTTAAAATAGTAGAGCTGGCGCAGCAAGCTTTTCCTGCAGGCGTGCTCAGTGCTGTTAGTGGAGGAGATCAACTAGGGAAGTGGATGACTGCACATCCAGATATCAATAAAATTGCCTTTACAGGATCAACGGAAACCGGGCGTCATGTTATGCGATCCGCCGCTGATACTATTAAACGCGTTACTCTGGAATTAGGTGGTAACGATCCGGCAATTGTTATGGCAGATGCGGATCCCAAAGCTGTTGCGCCTGAGCTATTTTGGGCTGCATTCCAGAACAATGCGCAATTCTGTAATGTCACCAAGCGGCTGTATATCCATGAAGATGTTTACGATGAAGTGCGCGACGCATTGATCGAGTTTATCAACGCTAACATCAAGGTCGGCGACGGCACCGAGGCGGATACTGATTTGGGTCCAATTCAAAATTCTATGCAGTATGGGAAAGTTAAAGACTACTTTGCAGATTGCCATGCTAATGGCTATAAATTTGCTCTTGGTGGTGAAATTGATGAAAGTGCTCCAGGGTGGTTTGTGCCGGTATCACTGGTAGATAACCCGCCAGACGATTCAAGAATTGTGCGTGAAGAACCCTTTGGCCCTATTTTGCCTCTTATGAAATGGTCAGACGAGGCGGATGTTATTGCGCGAGCTAATGATACGATTTATGGGCTTGGCGCCTCAGTTTGGGGTAAAGATCTTGAGGCCGTCCAGCGAGTTGGTAGTCAGCTTGAAGCAGGTACTGTTTGGTTAAATGAAATTCATCAATACTCGCCGTTCCAGGCCTTTGGTGGTCATAAACAGTCAGGACTGGGTTGCGAAAACTCCTTACATGGGCTCATGGAATACACTAATTGGCAAACCACGACGCTTAATAAAAAGGCGGTATAGGCAATACATTCTCTGACGCGCCTCGTCGTCACTATGTATTCGACCTGGCCGTGCGCAGATGGAGAAGGTGCCTCCTGGTTTAGAGTTGTGGGCGGATCACAAAGTATAGTGTATGAAGAGTACTACCTTTGTAGATATAGTTTCTTTTTTGGTTATCCAGAGAATTGAAATTATGTCCTTAAAAATTATTTGGAGGCTTAAGTGAGAGTCAGTTTACTGACAGGGCTTATATTTCTAATAGCAAGCATGATGGTGACATCGACTCCTACAAATGCTACCGAATCTGCTGATCAAGTACTTTATATGAAACATTTAAAGTATGAATACAATAACCGGACCTTTGCTTATATAAGTATGAAAAAAGCAGCACAGGTGCTTGAAGGTGAGCCAGCAGGGAGTTTTTATCAGGCCTATTTTGATATGGAAGTGATTAGTCAGACCATCTATAAGAGCTACGCGATTTCATTAGATTTCAATTACCAACCTAACTGGTTTACTCGTTTTAGAGGACATCTTGGCGGTTTTGCTACCCACTTTATTACCTTCAGACCTCAGTGGCTTATTAATATCATTGAACCCTATATAGCAAAGCTCGAGCAATTGAGAGATCTTGCGGATTCTCAACATCGAGGTTTTTTTGATTACGTCGTGGCTCAGGAGATGGCTCAGTTAGAAGCGAGTCAGGTTGCCAAGACAGAGGGCTGGGAGCAGGGCGCGAGAGTTTTACGAAAATTTGTCGACGGAATTGAGATGAATAAAGTCACCGCAATAAACGCAGATTAAATTAAGCCTTAGGAGTGTCCGATCGAAGCTTCCCTCGGTGTTATGGCCTGTGGGGGAGGTCCTATATTTTATCTATCAATGCCGAGCTCGTTCCAAAGGTCGTCAATACGCTGTTTGACGGCCTCGTCCATGACAATAGGCTCGCCCCATTCGCGATTGGTTTCTCCATGCATCTTGTTGGTCGCGTCCATCCCCATTTTTGAACCTAAACCAGACACTGGTGAGGCAAAATCGAGGTAGTCGATAGGAGTATTCTCAATCATGACCGTGTCCCGCACAGGGTCCATGCGTGTTGTCATCGCCCAAATAACATCGTCCCAGTTACGCACGTCAATATCATCGTCAGTGACAATCACAAACTTGGTATACATAAATTGCCGTAAAAATGACCAAACACCCATCATTACTCGCTTGGCATGCCCAGGATATTGCTTTTTCATGCTAACCACTGCCATGCGATAGGAACATCCTTCAGGCGGTAGATAAAAATCTACAATTTCTGGGAACTGCTTTTTCAAAATAGGAACAAATACTTCGTTTAAAGCCACACCCAAAATGGCCGGTTCGTCAGGAGGACGTCCGGTATAGGTGCTGTGATAAATAGGATTTTCGCGGTGAGTTATACGGTCTATCGTAAATATCGGAAATTTTTCAACTTCGTTGTAGTAGCCGGTGTGATCTCCAAATGGGCCTTCTTCAGCTTCGTCACCATGAAGAAATCCTTCTAGAATATATTCTGCACTTGCAGGTACTTGCAGGTCACTACCTATGCACTTTACCACCTGTGTTTTTTCGCCACGTAACAGGCCCGCAAAGGCGTATTCAGAGAGGGTGTCAGGCACGGGTGTTACAGCGCCCAATGTCGTTGCGGGGTCAGCACCCAATGCAATGGCCACAGGATAAGGCTTGCCTGGATTCTTCTTTTGAAAATCGCGATAGTCCAGAGCACCACCTCGGTGCGCTAACCATCGCATAATCAGTTTGTTTTTGGCGATCTTTTGCATACGATAGATGCCAAGATTTTGCCGCTCTTTTTCTGGACCGCGAGTTATCGCCAAGGCCCAGGTGACTAGCGGCGCAGCATCGCCTGGCCAGCAGGTTTGAATAGGGATTTGGTCAAGATCAACCTGATCACCCTCAAGCACTACTTGTTGGCAAACGGCTTTCTTCACCACTTTGACCGGCATGTTAAGTACTTGCTTAAAGTCGTGGCGTTTCTCCCAAAGGTCTAACAATCCTTTGGGGGGTTCGGGCTCTTTTAAAAAGGCCAGTAATTCACCAATATCACGAAGGGCGCTAACATTTTCTTGGCCCATACCTAAAGCAACTCGATCGGGGGTGCCGAATAGGTTGCACAAAACAGGAACCTTATAGCCTTTAGGGTTTTCAAACAGCAGAGCTGGACCTTTTGCGCGCAATGTACGATCGCTGATCTCGGTCATTTCCAAATAGGGATCGACTTCTTGGCTGATACGCACCAACTCTCCCCGTTGTTCGAGAAGAGCGATAAAGTCGCGAAGATCAGCGCTTTTCATGATCGATGAACTCGATATCTCTGCTTAGAGATTGTTACTTACGTTTCATGGCACCGAAGAATTCGGTGTTGTTTTTGAATCCTTTAAGTTTCTCAACCATAAATTCTGCAGCACCTATATCTTCCATATCATGGAGAAGTTTGCGCAGAATCCAAATACGTTGCAGTTCTGATTCTTCAATCAACAGCTCTTCACGACGCGTACCAGAACGACGCACATTGATCGCCGGGTAAACACGTTTTTCTGCGATCTTACGATCGAGAATTAATTCCATGTTGCCGGTGCCTTTGAATTCTTCGTAGATGACTTCGTCCATCTTGGAACCAGTCTCCACCAGCGCAGTAGCGATGATGGTTAAGCTACCGCCGAATTCAATGTTACGTGCAGCACCAAAGAAACGCTTAGGCTTTTCCAGAGCATTGGCATCAACACCACCTGTAAGTACCTTGCCTGATGAAGGGATTACGGTGTTATAGGCACGGGCTAGACGGGTGATTGAGTCGAGCAGGATTACTACATCCTTCTTGTGTTCTACTAATCGCTTAGCCTTTTCGATCACCATTTCAGCAACTTGCACGTGGCGAGTCGGTGGTTCATCGAAGGTAGAAGCAATTACTTCGCCACGCACAGTGCGTTGCATTTCTGTCACTTCTTCAGGACGCTCATCAATGAGCAGTACGATGATGTAGCACTCTGGATTGTTGCGAACAATCGACTGAGCGATATTCTGCATCATGATGGTTTTACCGGCTTTCGGCGGTGCAACAATCAAGCCTCGCTGACCCTTACCAATCGGAGCAACTAGATCAATAATACGACCTGTTAAGTCTTCTGAAGAGCCATTACCCGATTCTAACGTTAGACGTACGTCTGGGAAAAGAGGGGTTAGGTTGGTGAAAAGAATCTTGTTGCGCGCATTTTCGGGGGCATCGTAGTTAATTTTATCTACTTTAAGCATCGCAAAATAACGCTCACCGTCTTTTGGTGGTCTTATTTTTCCAGCGATAGCGTCACCAGTGCGCAGGTTAAAGCGCCTTATCTGGCTAGGTGATACGTAAATGTCATCTGCACCAGCTAAGTAAGATGCATCGGAGGATCGTAAAAACCCGAAACCATCGGGCAGAATTTCGAGCACCCCATCTCCATAGATATCTTCACCACCTTTTGCATGCTTTTTAAGAAGAGCAAAGATAATGTCATTTTTCCGAGAACGAGCTAGGTTGTCGAGGCCTAAGGCTTGCGTCATTTCTAGTAGTTCGGGAATAGGTTTGTGCTTTAGTTCTGATAGGTTCATAGATAGGTTATTTTTAGGTTTGTTATGCAAATAAATTGCGGAAGTTTAGCTGATAGCTAGATTTAGGAATGGATGATTTTAAAGCCTAGTCGGCGCAAAGGGTTATGTTTAGAGGCGTCAGGTACGGCTGGAATATGCTACTTAGACGTTGAGTATAGCGACGATCATAGAAAGCGCAAGGAAATTTTTCGGGCTCAGTGAACCAAGCCCGAATAATATTTAAATTAAACCCTCAACGAATTCAACTAATTGGCCTTTAGATAGCGCGCCCACTTTAGTTGCTTCTACCATACCGTTTTTGAAAACTAGTAGGGTTGGAATACCGCGAACATTAAATTTAGCGGCGGTCTCTGGATTACTGTCCACATCAACTTTACAAATCTTTATTTTCCCTGCGTATTCGTCCGCAACCTCACTGAGGATAGGCGCAATCATTTTGCAGGGGCCACACCACTCAGCCCAAAAATCAACTAATGCTGGGCTTTCAGACTGTAAAACATCAGCTTCAAAGCTGGCATCAGTAACGTGAACAATATTTTCGCTCATTGAGTGAGTTCTCCAAATGGGTATTTTGACAGCGATATGCCGAACAGGACATGATCATACCATCGACTTTGCTTGGGCTTCAAATGATATGCACAGTTGACTGCAATTTTGATTTAAAAGTAGAGTCTATTAACGAAAGCTAATGGGCTCTAATGGTCTAAATGTCATCAAATTGTTAGCCGAATATCATTGCTGCCCAGCTCCTGAAGCGGCCAAGGAGTTGCCTCGTCATCCTACGGGCAAACTCTACGAGACTCTTCTTAAAGATAAGTATTGGGCTAATCATAAAAACCAAATTATTTAGTGTCTTGATGTGGTAATTAGCCCGCGGGGTGTTTAGGTTTTGCTTAACCCACAAAAAAGGGCTTGGTAACTAAGGTTAACCAAGCCCTTTTCGTTGTAGCCTTATAACATTACGCTAAGTCAAACCGATCAGCATTCATTACCTTGTTCCAAGCGGCAATAAAGTCTTTCTCGAATTTTGCTTTTGCGTCTGCTGTGGCATAGACCTCACAAATTGCGCGAAGCTGAGAGTTAGAACCAAAGGCAAGATCAACCCTTGATGCGCTTCTTACCTTCTCACCGCTGGCGCGATCAGTACCCTGATAACTGTTGCCACCAGTGGCCTCCCAAGCAACACCCATATCTAGCAAGTTGACGAAGAAGTCATTGCTAAGTGTACCTGGGTTGTCGGTAAAGACGCCGCGATCATCTGCACTAATGCCCAGAGATCTAAGCCCGCCAACCAGCACGGTCATCTCTTTAGCAGTTAAGCCAAGGAGTTGTGCTTTGTCGAGCATCATTTCTTCAGCACTAACTGAATACATTTTTTTCAGGTAGTTACGGAAGCCATCAGCATTAGGCTCGAGTACATCAAATGACTCAACATCGGTTTGCTCTTGTGAAGCATCACCTCTGCCAGGAGTAAATGGAACACTAGCGCCAGATGCTTGCTCAATGGCAACATTACCGGCCAGTACAATGACATCGGCAATCGAGGCGCCAGACTCTGCAGAAATAGCTTCGAGTGCGACCAATACTTTAGAGAGTTGCTCTGGCTTGTTTGCAGCCCAGTCTTTTTGCGGTGCAAGACGAATACGCGCGCCGTTAGCACCACCACGCATGTCGGAACCCCGATAAGTAGAGGCACTTGCCCAAGCCGTTTCAACCATTTCTTGAACACTTAAACCGCTAGCGGCAATCTTTGCTTTAACAGCATCAACATCATAATCTGCAGCACCTTGAGGCACGCGGTCTTGCCAAATGAGTTCTTCGGCAGGTACTTCTGGCCCAAGATAGCGAGCAATGGGGCCCATATCTCTGTGCAGCAACTTGAACCAAGCGCGAGCAAAGGCGTCTGCAAATTGATCAGGGTTTTTGTGGAACCGCTCGGAAATTGCACGGTAGGCAGGATCTTCACGCATCGCGATGTCAGCGGTGGTCATAAATGTAGTCACGCGCTTAGATGCATCTTCGGCGTCTGGTGCCAGATCTTTTTCATCTGGATCAATTGGGTGCCATTGCTGCGCACCTGCAGGGCTTTTCACCAGCTTCCACTCATAACCAAGAAGAAGGTCGAAGTATCCGTTGTCCCACGTAGTGGGGTTCGCAGTCCAAGCACCTTCAAAACCACTAGTGATGGTGTCACTGCCTTGACCCGAGGCATGGGTGCTCTTCCAGCCAAAGCCCATATCTTCAATAGGTCCGCCTTCAGGTTCAACGCCAACAAGTTCGGCATCGCCAGCACCGTGTGCTTTACCAAAGGTGTGGCCGCCAGCCACTAGGGCAACAGTTTCTTCGTCGTTCATTGCCATGCGAGCAAAGGTATCTCTCACGTCAAAAGCACTGAGAAGCGGATCTGGGTTACCATCCGGTCCTTCTGGATTAACGTAGATTAGGCCCATCTGTACCGCACCTAATGGGTTTTCCAGCTCGCGCTCGCCGGTGTAACGCTTGTTATCTAACCACTCTTCTTCCGCACCCCAATAAATGTCTTCTTCTGGGGCCCAGATGTCAGGACGTCCACCACCAAAACCAAAGGTTTTGCCGCCCATAGATTCAATGGCGACATTACCCGCAAGAATAAGCAGATCTGCCCAGCTTATTTTGTTGCCATACTTTTGCTTAACAGGCCACAGAAGTCGTCTGGCTTTGTCGAGATTGCCGTTATCAGGCCAGCTATTGAGTGGTGCAAAACGTTGTGCACCAGTGCCGCCGCCCCCGCGCCCATCACCCGTTCTGTAGGTTCCGGCAGCGTGCCAGGTCATACGGATGAAGAATGGCCCATAGTGACCATAGTCTGCTGGCCACCAGTCTTGAGAGTCTGTCATTAGGTCATGCAGATCTTGTTTCAGCGCTGCATAGTCAAGTTTTTTGAACTCTTCGCTGTAATCAAAATCTTCATCCATAGGATTAGACTTGTGATCGTGCTGGTGAAGAATACTTAAATTTAACTGATTGGGCCACCAGTCACGATTACTGGTTCCGCTTGAATTATTGCTTGTTAAGCCACCGTGCATAACGGGGCATTTACCTTGGGTATCGTTGCTCATCTTTATTACCTCTTTTGCTCGCTCTTTCGCAAAAAAGCGATGTTAACCATTAGTGACCTAGGGTTTTATTTGGGTGTCGCTTAACACCATAACGGGGTCCTTTAATATTACAAGTGATTTTTAGGTGCCTTGCTTGTGTATGATCACAAAGCCAACCCAACCATACAAACATTTTATGTATTGATAAATATATTAATAAGAACCATGATGTTCGATTAAAATGAACACTAATTAATTGGGTAAACAGATAATGGTTTCACTTAAGCAGCTGAATTACGCGTTGGCAGTGTCGAAAACGCTGCATTTTAAGCGCGCAGCAGACGCCTGTTTTATATCTCCTTCAACGCTCAGTAATGCTCTTACTGAGATGGAAAAGCAATTAGGCATTCAGATATTTGAGCGGGATACTAAAAAAGTGCTAATTACTGAATTGGGTAAGCAGGTACTGGAGAAAGCGCAAACCATCATGCTGCAAGTTGATGATATTGAACACTTGGCAGAAACACAGCAAGCGCCGTTAAGTCGGCCGATGTCTATCGGTATTATTCCGACAATCGCACCCTACCTCTTGCCTATTATTTTACCCGCCATTAACCGGCAATATCCTGCGTTACAGTTGACCATTATTGAAGGGCAGTCTGAGGTGTTGGCGGGGAAAGTTAAACGCGGTGAAATAGATACCGCTATATTGGCCTTACCGTATGATCTTGAGGGGTTACTGACGTTCACTTTTTGGCAGGAGGACTTTTATTGGATTAGCCACAAAGATCATCATCTTGCCGGGAGAGATCATATCTCCGCCGGCGAATTAGACCAAGCAGAGCTTATGTTGTTGCAAGATGGCCATTGCTTAAAAGACCAAATTCTCGACACCTGCATGATAGCTAGCAACTCTTATCATAGTGTGACTGCGTCAAGTCTAGAGACATTGATTCAATTGGTGGCGGGGAAGATGGGCACTACATTGGTGCCGCAGATGGCATTGGCTACTTTGATGGCTGCCAATAAGTCTCTGCGCAGTGTGCACCTTAGTGAGCCGGGGCCTCATCGAGAGCTGACGATGATTATGCGGCCCACCTATGCCGGTGTAAAAAATATCGAATTGCTAAAGGCGTTATTTAATCGGCAATTATCAACCCAGTTTGGCTAGTCTCAGCATTCAACGTTAGAGTCCAAAAACAATCTTTTCGCTTTTTAATAAACGTTCCATACCTAACACTAGAGCTATAGAAATAAGCAATGTTGATAGACAGGAAACAGCGAGCTGAAGCAGCGGGATTTCTTTACCCTTCATTACGTCGATCAGAGCTTGCAGCTGCCCAGTGACGGGCGCCCAGCGCAACTCATCTGTTGCTAAGTCAAAAGTCACAGCGTAGGAAAGCATCATCGGCACGAACATAACAAAGGTGATGTACGTCTGAGCTTCTTTAAAACTCTTCGCCATAAAGGACACAAACAGCTGCATGCTGGCCGCTAGAAAAGCGACAAAGACACCGGCTATGAATGCGGCCATCATGAAGTTAATGTTGATATCCACGTTAAAGCCTAATTCCTGCCAGGGCACGAATGGGTAGACAAATTTTGACACTAATAGCACTAAAAATAGCCCTAACATGCCGAAAATACTTACCGCGCATACTTTTGAAAGAACCAGTTGGCGTAGACTAATAGGGTGGCTTAGCAGAAGGGCCAGGGAGTTCCGCTCTCGCTCTCCCGCGCTGGTATCAATAGCGAGGTTCATCCCTGAAACAAAGACCGATAACAACATAAACAAGATAATCATTGCTATCAGCTGGCCACCTTTAGATTCAGTCGTGGCTTGGTCTTGCATCTTCACATTCAGTGAGTTCATTATTTTGGGGTTAATACCTCGGGCAATGAGACGTAAACTAGCCATCTCCGCACTGTACCTTTGCAGGGTTCTCTCAGTTCTGCGGATAGCACTTTGCAGATTCTCTTCTGACCTGTCAGCAATCAAGATAACCTCTGCAGGTTCAGCTCGATGCATTTGCTCGGCATAGGCAGCGCCGATGGTTATCTCAATGGCTTTAGTTGTGGCCTTATCATTGCTATGCCTAATACCTTGGTTGTCCAAATAAGCCACAAGGTCGGCTGCCGCGGAGGAGTTGTTGATAGTAATGTTTAAATCTTCGGGGCTTGTTAGTTTGTCGATGAGTAACATCATCATACCCGCCATCAATAGAGGCACAAAAATCGCGTAGTAAAGACCAGCCATGACTGACCGCTTATCTCTGATGGCATCGATTAACTCTTTGCGTAGCAAACTCAAAAAACGACTATTCATGCTGCTATCCCCTCATCTGTTCCAATAAGGGTAATAAATGCTTCTTCTAGAGAAGTTTGGTTAGTTTGCTCACAAAGTTGTTGCGGGCTACCTATCGCGACGACTCTGCCCTCAGTCATTACCACTACACGATCACACAGTGAGGCCACTTCTTGCATCACATGGCTAGAGAATAGGATGCAATGCCCCTCAGATTTAAGCTTGCGCAGCATGTCTCTGAGTATTCGAGTACTCATTACATCCAGCCCGCGAGTCGGTTCATCGAGGACGATATTTTTCGGTTGGTGAACAATCGCCTGGGCCAGTGCTGTCTTCATCCTTTGGCCTTGGGAAAACCCCTTACATCGACGATCAGCAATATCAGCAAGTTGCAGGTCATCGATAACTCGGTTTGTTGCTTCTAGGGCTGCAGCTCTGGATAAACCGCTCAGCTCGGCAAAGTATCGGATATATTCTCGAGGAGTCAGCCGCTCGTAAATACCGAACGGGTCTGGGAACAATCCTAATTGTTGCTTGGCTGCAACAGGCTTGATAGCAACGTCGATGTTGTTAATTGTGGCGATTCCTTGGTCCGCTTTTAGAAGTCCAAAGATAGTCCGCAGGCAAGTGGTTTTCCCTGCACCGTTGGGGCCTAAAAGTCCGGTTATCTGTCCATCTTCTGCATCGAAGCTTAAGTTGTCGAGGGCCTGTACATCACCGATTTTTTTTGACAGGTTAGATACCGAGATCATAGCTGTTCCTCAGAGTTTGTCTGTAGAGGTGGCTCAATGGGTGGCGTAAATATGTCTACACCATTAGCATTAAGATAAAAGCCCCTTGGTCGCTCTTCTTTAAGGCAGTCGCCATCTAATTCCGCGGTAGAGCCCTCATCGACTAACTGAGCAACTAAGCGATTGGCACAAGACTGCATGGCCACGCCATGAGCAGCGTGGGGCGCAACGAGGTGCGTGGCATTTTTCATATCGGCCATCGCAAGTATTGCCCAATCAGGAGGGGTTGCTGGGTCTAGTTCGCCCGACAGCAGTAGGGTAGGAATATTATTAGAAATCGGTGCAGAAAAGGTTTCGTCGACCTTAGTACTAGGCCAAACTGAGCACACCTTAGATAGCTCGGTGAACATCGTTCTGCCCATATAGGATGTCTCAAGCTCTGTGCTTAAATCTGTAGAAAGCCGATGTATGTCTTCACTGCAGACGACAGAGGCATGCATGCCCATGGCTATATCGATCCCCTCCATAGTCAAAGAATAGAGTCCTAAGACAGCTTGGTAATTTTTTTCGCCCGCCTGATGTATGGCGTAGGGTAGTAGCACCCTTGTGGTGGGTGAGTACAGGGCGAGACGAATAACGCTAAGAAATTTATCATGGGTTAGCAAAAACTCTGTTGGCTGTCCCGTCATTGGGTGAAAGATTTGGGCTTTAACCGGCGAGAGCATTAGCTCGACTTCGGTAGTAGCTAAGGCTTTACGAAGAGAGGGGAATTGTTGTTGGCATCGACTCAGGTTTTCACACTCACTGATTAACAAGTCTACTGCGCGATCGATAGCTAACCCAATGGCTAGAACCGATTGCTGCATAGGTACAACGCCATCTAGAGTCACGGTGGCTATCGCTTCAGCGTACTCACGCATATACAGCTGTGCCATGCGGGTACCGTAGGAAATACCATAGATATGTAACTTGTCGTAGCCAAGAGATATTCGCACCGCCTCAAAATCTTTGAGAGCGGCAGTACTAGTGTACTGAGTGACATCACCGTCAATGGCAGCAAGACACTTATTAGTTTCAGCGATGGTGTCAAAGTTTCCTTCATTCATTAGCAGTGGTGAGACACTTTTATCTTCTGGGCATTTCAAAATATTAGACCGCCCGGTTCCTCGCTGATCGATCAATAAAATATCTCTAGTCTCTCGAATTCGCGCAAAAGTGTTATTAAACAGTGGTGCGTTATCAATTGCTGATTGACCTGGTCCGCCAGCGATGGCAAGAAACGCTTGATTAGGGTAGATATTCTTAACGGCTGGAATTACCGCGTAATGAATATTAATTTTTTGGCCGTTAGGTTCGTTGGGATTTTCGTTTACGATAATATAGCCACAGCGTAGTCTGTCTGAAAGACCCTCAATATAGCAATGATCACTCTCTTCAGAAGCCGGTTTAGCAAGAAGTGCCGTCGCTGAAAAAACTGCGGCGATCAAGGCTATTATTTTTCCCCAGAACGCGGGCCTTTGGCTAATGGTCAAAATGAAACTCCTTTTAATCAATCATCGTTTTTATGAAAATTTGCATAGGACTATACAGTAAAGCGGTCCTAAAAAGACTGTAATACAGTGTTTAAGAATTGATAACCCAAAGGGGTCGTCCGATAGCGATCAGAATTGGGTTCCAGCAGCCCTTGAGATTGCAGTTGACCAATCGCTTTCTGGATAGACTCAGGATCGGCTCCGGTTCTAGTCATAAAGTAATTTATAGGAACGCCTTGTCTTAAACGCAGACCATTCATCATGAACTCTAATGTTATTTCATCGGGGTTGATGGCTTTACTATGAGTAAGAGCAGTCCCAAGCCGACCTAAATAATGATCTGGCTGTCGCGTTTTCGCTGTTCTAAGCACTTGCTGTTGTTCGGGAAGACTCACCTTTCCGTGAGCCCCCGCGCCGATACCAAGGTAGTCACCAAACTGCCAATAGTTGATGTTGTGTGCCGCCTTTTTCCCGTTGAGCGCAAATGCGGACACTTCATACTGATCAAACTCGTTTTCTCGAAGTATGGCCATACCGGCTTGCTGAATGTCCGCTAGACGATCATCAACGGGTAATATTGGAGGTCTTGAGAAGAATTCGGTGTTGGGTTCGATAGTGAGCTGATACCAGGAAATATGAACGGCACCAGCATCCATAGCTATAGTGATATCAGTCTCAGCTTGGCTGATAGTTTGATCGGGTAAACCGTGCATGAGGTCAATATTAAAATTATCAAATCCCACCGACCGAGCTGTGGCAATGGCTCTTAGGGCCTGACTACCATCATGAATTCGACCGAGACGGTTAAGGTGTGAATCGTCAAAACTTTGCACTCCGATCGATAGTCGGTTGATTCCGGCACTATAAAAATCGGCAAATTTGTTTTGCTCAAATGTTCCAGGGTTCGCTTCAAGCGTAATCTCGATATCTGACTGAAATCCTATTAATTCCTCTGCGGCAACTAAGATGGTCTCGATTGCTGGCCCAGAAAAAAGGCTGGGGGTGCCGCCGCCGATAAAAATTGAGCTTAATTTTCTGCCCTGTACCCAATGCAAGTCTGCTTTGAGGTCTTCGATTAGTGCGGCAACATATTCTTGCTCGGGAATATTATCCTCTGCTACATGGGAGTTGAAATCGCAGTAGGGACATTTTTTCACGCACCACGGAATATGAACGTAAAGCGAGAGGGGGGGTAAATGAATCACAAACTCATTTGCTGTAAAAATTGGGCAATGGCTTTGCCCCGATGGCTGAGGCTATGTTTTGTCGCCTTGTCTAGTTCGGCAGCATGGCAAGCCATTTCTGGAACATAGAATATTGGATCATAGCCGAATCCGCCTGTGCCCCGATGTTCGACAGCGATGCTGCCTTCCCAAGTTCCCTGGCAAATGATTGGAGTGGGATCATCTGCGTGACGGAGGTAGACAATAACTGCTTGATAGCGAGCGCCACGCTGATCGGAGGGGGCGTCGGTTAATGCATTCAACAGCTTTTCGCGATTAGTCGCATCAGTTGCACCATCACCGGAAAATCGGGCGGAGTATATGCCGGGCGCCCCTAGGAGATAATCGACTTCTAGGCCTGAGTCGTCTGCAATAGCTGGAAGGCCAGAGAGTGCTGCAGCATTTCTAGCTTTTAGAATGGCATTTTCGACAAATGTTAAACCGGTCTCTTCTATGTCCGGAATATTCAAATCGCCTTGGGGTACGATGCTAAGTCCTAGGTCGGCCAATAATTCTTGTAGCTCTTTAATTTTCCCGGAATTGGCGCTGGCTAATACCATTTTTTTTGGCTTGATCATTTTTAATGTCCGAATTACTGATTAGTCATGGTACATTTTTTTTTGGAATTTAAAATCATAGGCATAGCTTGGCTCGCTACTATTAGGCTTGACGGTGATCTTAAAGGTTAAATAATCTTGATTTTCAAACTCAAAGGGCGCGAGATAATAGAGTGCTTGCTCTTCTTTAACAGCGACAAACTCCAAGGTCTGGCTTTGTTGCAAGATATTGAAAACTTGGCCAGTGATCGTCGAGGGCGTTCCGATGGCTAGCTCTTCCATTACTGCGATATTAACGATGCCTTTCCCTTTGCCTCTGACAATATTGTTTATCACTGCAATATTGGGTTCGATAAAGGAGCTATTAAAGGCACTATAAAAAATTTTGTAGTCTCCATGCTGCTTATAAAGTTTTTCTTCAAATGCTTGTCCCATCAGCGGCATAGCCAACAGCAAAGCTGTCAGAATGGTTCTTTTCATCAGTTTGATCCTCGTTATGATTTTTGCCTGACTATTAAAGCCTTATTTTGTCAGATGATAAACCGCTGTTTTGGTAAATAGGTTAGGAAAGAGCCTATTTAATCCGAGAAATGGGCTGCCGACAAAGGTTCTTCTCAAAACTTTAATGTTTTGTTCAGAGCAGAGTGCTTCGAAGTCTTTATAAGTAAAGAGGTGGATATTTGGCGTGTCATACCATTGATAGGCAAGTTGCTTTGTTACCGGCATGCGACCCTGCAACGCGAAAAACGCGCGAGTCTGCCAGTGACCAAAGTTGGGAAAGGTGACAATACAGCGCTTACCGACTCTGAGCATTTCGTCGAGTACTAAATGCGGATGTCGCAAAGATTGCAAGGTTTGGGTCATTAGAACGGTATCAAAGCTCTTGTCGGGGAAATTCTCTAGCCCCTCGTTAAGGTCTTGCTCGATGACGTTAAGACCTTTTCGAATGCACTGGTTAATAGAATCGGGGTCAATTTCCAATCCGTAACCTTGAACCTGATAGCCATCGATTAATGTTCGTAATAGCTCGCCGTCACCGCAGCCTAGGTCAAGTAAACGCGATTTAGGCTCGATCCAGTCACCAATAGGGCCGATATCATCGTTCATAGCGAGTTGGCCTCCAGTTCACTTGCAGCCCGACTAAGATAAAGGCTAAGGGCATTTTGGTATCGAGTGTCAGGTAAAAGAAATGCGTCGTGCCCCTGATCAGATTCGATTCTAATATAAGAAACTGCTTTCCCGGCACCAATCAAAGAATCAGTAATTTGTTCTGAACATGGCGGTGAGAATCGCCAATCACTGCTAAAGGAAATAACTAAAAATTGGCATTTTGCTTGACTGAACGCTTCAGTTGGGTCGTTGTTATAGTCTTGAGCTAGGTCAAAGTGATCGAGCATCTTGGTAATCAAGATATAACTGTTAGCATCAAACTGCTGGGAAAATTTATCACCCTGATAATTAAGATAATTGGCCACTTCGAATTCACCTAGTTCTTTTTCAGTAGCGCCTAAACCATCACTATTGACCAGACGACCAAACTTTCTGCCGAGAGCGTCGTCAGATAAATAAGTTAGGTGCCCAATCATGCGCGCTAGCGCAAGACCCTGTTTGGGACTGGTTTGATAATCTAAATAATGACCATCTTTGAATTCAACATCCGATTGTATAGCGCGACGGGCAATTTCATTAAAGGCAATATTTTGTGCAGATAATTTCATCGCAGCAGCGATTACTACAGCATGCTGTAATTTTTCAGGGTAGGCCAAGGACCAGCACATTGCCTGCATACCCCCCAAACTACCGCCTATTACCGCGGCCCAGCAGTCGATTTCTAAGTGATCCATTAGATACTTTTGAGATTCAACCCAATCTCTGACCTGTATTGATGGAAAGTTGTTACCGTAGGGTTTTTCAGTCTCTGGGTCGGTAGCGGTGGGCCCCGTGCTACCAAAACAGCTACCGATATTATTTGGACATATGACAAAGAATTTATTGGTATCTATGGCTTTGTCTGGGCCAATGTAGTGATCCCACCAACCTACTTTTCCATCTTTATCAACTCCGGCGACATGATGGTTGCCGCTTAAAGCATGGCAGATAAGAACTGCATTATTACGCGCTTTATTGAGTATTCCGTAGGCTTCAAATACAAGCGAATGAGAGGGCAAAGTGGTCCCACAAACTAAATCTATAGGCTTATTTATGACAGCTATTTGAGACGCAGTTGTGCCGAGGGGGTGGTCAATGCTAGATGGCAGGGTGTTATCTGGTGGCATAGTATTAAAAACAGCTGCTTAGTTTGGAATATTTTTTTAATGGTTAAGGTTACCATTAGGTTAACCGCAGACCGGCATAATTATTAGTTATACCCTTTACTGGATCAGGCTAGACACATGGTTTCATCAGGCGCCTCATTGATAAATATTGCCCTGCCATTAATAGTGGTATGTCGACATAATGGCTCAGATAGAGAAAATGCTAAATCAAACCATTCAGCATAGGTAATACCTGTCCTCGAATAAACATCAGCGTAAATATTGCCACCATGGGCGAAAGGTCGATCATACCAATCGGTGGGATTACACTTCTAAACGGCTTCATGTATGGGTCTATTATTTGATTAACGACCTTCACCGTCGGGTGGTTAGTGGTGCCCACCCAGCTAGAAATAGCCATAATAAGAATGCCATAAAAATAAATCTGGATTAGGGTGCCTAATAACTGCAATGCCGCGACAAAGAGGTACGTGGGCAATTGCTCAACTAAAACTTTTCCAAACCCTACCATTATAATAAAGAAAGACCACTTAATCAGAACGGCGCCTAGCAGCGCTGCAGTATTAAATTTGCCGATGGTTGGGACTAATTTGTTCAGCGTCTCAACGACTGGCCCAGTGATTTTAAATATCGTTTGGGATACGGGATTGAAAAAATCAGCCTGAACTAATTGCAGTAAAAGCCTCACTAACAGGACAGTGGCGTAGAGATCAATGACTAACCTAATAATATTAATTGCACCACCGTTCATCAGTTAACTCCTTTATTTAAAAATACGCTAATCTGAAAAATCTTCAGACATCTCTTCAGCTCGCTCAAGTGCGCTGGTCATAGCGCGCCGAAAAATAGTTTCCAAGCCTTCCTTTTGAAATGTGCTTAGGGCTCGCTCTGTAGTGCCTCCAGGCGATGTAACTTGTCGTCTAAGTTCAGCTGGACTACTGGCCGATTGTTTTGCCATTTGGGACGCACCTAGGGCCGTGTGGGACGCAAGTTCTCGCGCTATTTCTTCAGATAAGCCTAGCTCTTGACCAACTTGTTGCATAATCTCCAAAATCCGGAAGAAATACGCAGGGCCACTACCTGATACCGCGATCACGGCATTTATCTGATCCTCACGTTTAACCCAGCAGCAGTAGCCCACGGCTTGGAAAATTTTGGATACAATATCTTTTTGTGGCGCCGTGGCGAGCGGATTGGCAAATAGAGCTGTTGCTCCGGCTAAAACCAGTGAGGGAGTATTTGGCATAGCTCGAATAATGGATACAGAAGAGCCTAACCAACCCTGAAGAGACTCTACGGAGATACCTGCCGCTATGGACACCACGACGGCATGATCTTTCAAAGCTGGCGCGAGGGCCATCGTCACTTTTCGCATAATTTGAGGTTTGACTGCCAGTACAACGACAGTTGCATTCGCCACCGCGGCCTGGTTATCTTCGCTCACAGCGATCCCAAACTCTTTTTTTAGCCTATCTCTGCTAGCCTCATTGGGTTCACTGACTAGAATGTCGTCTGGGTCAAAGCCGTTTGCAATCGTGCCTCCAACTAAACAAGAAGCCATGTTGCCACCACCAATAAATACGATTGAACTCATACATTACCCTGCTGTTGTGCTTCTTGGGCCAAAAATATCGGTGCCCACCCTAACAATAGTTGCACCCTCAAGGATAGCGGCTTCAAGATCAGCCGACATTCCCATTGAAAGGGTATCCAGTTTTTGAGAATTGTCCAGTGACTCATTAATCTCGTCTTTTAGTTTACCTAATTGATAAAAGGGTATGCGCTGTTCCTGTATGTCTGTTCTAACTTCGGGTATTGTCATTAGGCCACGCAATCTTAAATTGGGTAGCCTAGCTATCTCAGTGACCAATTGTAGCAATTCACTTGACCCAAACCCTGCTTTAGTTGGTTCATTATCAATATTCACCTGCAAACAAACATTAAGCGGAGGCATATTTGCAGGCCTCTGAGCACTTAAGCGCTGAGCTATTTTCAATCGATCTATACTGTGCACCCATGCAAAATTCTCAGCTATTTGCCGAGTCTTGTTAGATTGTATCGGTCCAATAAAGTGCCAATCTAATGCTAAGCTTTTTAGCGCAGCCACTTTTTTAAGGGCTTCCTGCAGGTAATTCTCCCCAAAACTTGTCAGGCCACAATCAACAGCGTGCTTTACTTGCTCAGGCGTCCTAGTCTTGCTAACAGCTAATAGGGTTACTTCAGAAGCTGGCCGCTGAGCCTCGGCAGCAGCTAATGTGAGCCGTAATTGGAGAGCCGTTATTTTGTCGCTTTGATCTTGCATGGAGAGCATCTTTATACGTTGTTTCGCGATTAGTGGTTGGCCTAAGGCTGTTGCCCTAAACTAGGATCATTCAGCCAACTTTGCAATATTAATGCGGCAGCAATATGGTCTATTTTTGTTAGATCGTGCGTTCTTCCTTGCTGCCTGCCCGACTGTTCTCTTACAAATGATTTTGCTTCTTGACTGGTGAGCCTCTCGTCGACCATTTGCACCTCGATATTAAAGCGGCCATGCAACCGGCGAGCAAATTTTCTGGCTCTACCGCTCAACTCACTCTCGGTATCATCCATGTTTATTGGCAAGCCAACCAGCGCTATATTAGGCTTCCATAGCTCAATGACCGCGCCGACCTCTGACCACTTCGGGACACCGTCAACGGCTTTAATAATGGCAATACCCTTCGCGCTATTAGTCAGTGTTTGCCCATAAGCTACGCCAATTTGCTTTAGCCCAAAGTCGAATGCCAGCAATGAAGAAGGTCTTTTGAGATCAGGCATGTCCAATATCCATGGACAGCATATCAAGTCGTATGCCGATAGATGCTGCCGCTACATCGGCACGCCTCTCACACTCAGTATTGAAGATAATAGCCGATTTAGCCGGAATCGTTAACCAACTGTTAGTAGTTAATTCTTCTTCCAACTGACCTGCATCCCAGCTGGAATAACCCAAAGCAATCAAAGCATGCTGAGGGCCTTTACCAATAGCAATATCACTAAGAATATCCTTTGAGGCGGTTAAACTAACGTCTTCTGAAATGTCGACGGTAGACTCCCAACGTTGAGTACAGGCTTTATGCAAGATAAACCCGCGATCACGAGCCACAGGACCACCATCTAAAATTAGATTGTCACCACAGCCATCGTGATAGTCTAATTCTAATTGTTTAAATATAGCGTTGACTGGAATATTCAGCTCTTGATTAATAATGAGGCCCATGGCGCCATCTTGACTGTGCTCGCAAATGTAAACCACTGACCGAGAAAAGTTGGGGTCACGAAGGCCAGGCAAAGCCAATAAGAAGTGGTTTTTTAGACTTGTAACAGTTCTCTTTGGGATGTTCATAGTTCTCAATATGAAGGTTTACGCATCGAAACTCAACACTAGAATCAACGAGTTAGTGAGTATTTTTTCTTAAGATTGCAACCGCTTCGCAATTGCGCGCATCAATTGATCGCCTATAGCGGTGTCTTTGGCGTTATCAATTTCACGAACACAGGTTGGGCTAGTTACATTAATTTCTGTGAGGTAATCGCCGATTACGTCTAAGCCAACAAATAACAAGCCTTTTTCAACTAAGGTAGGCGCGATTTGCTGCGCGATCCAAAGATCTCGTGTGCTTAATGGTTGAACTACGCCGCGACCGCCTGCCGCAAGATTACCCCTGAATTCTCCTGCCGCAGGAATTCTCGCGACACAGTAAGGAACGACTTCGCCATCTATGACTAGTATTCTTTTGTCACCACTAAGTATTTCTGGCAAATATTTTTGAGCCATGATGGTGTTTTGGCCATAGTTAGTTAGTGTTTCGATGATGACATTGAGGTTTTGGTCACCCTGCTGTACGCGAAAAATTGAAGTTCCTCCCATGCCATCAAGAGGTTTATAGACAACTTCTTTGTGCTCTATTAGAAATTGTTTTAACAGATCTTCATCGCGACTCACAAGTAGTGGAGGCGTACATTGCGGGAACTCAGTTGCAAACACTTTTTCGTTACAGTCGCGCAAACTCTGAGGCTTATTAACTATCAATGTACCGAGGCGTTCCGCAGCTTCCAGAATATAAGTGGAATAGATGAACTCACTGTCAAACGGTGGATCTTTGCGCATTAAAATAACATCAAGATCACCAAGAGGTTTAAAAGTACTGTCACCTAGCTCATACCAGCTATTGGAATCGGCATGTACCTTAAGGGAAGACATTTTTGCGCCAGGTCCCGTGCTATCGATAAATAGACTTTTTTGCTCCATATAAAACAGCTCATAGCCGTGATTTTGGGCGGCAAGCAACAAGGCTAGGGTAGTGTCTTTGTGGTAATTAATAGACCTAATAGGGTCCATAACTACGCCGAGGAGTTTGCTCATAATAACTATGCCTTTATGGATAAAATCCAGTATGATTAGCCCATACAGGACCAATGGAACTGCGTTCTTGCTACCTAAAATACCCAGCTCGCTTTATCTGGGCCTCTATTCTCTAAATGCCAGTATTATTAATCGCGAAACAGAAATTAATAATTTGACAACCCATTAATTCACGTAATAAAGGAACTATTACTATGAATCTCAGTGAGCTACTGTCTCTCAGTATAAAAGAAGGCGCTTCGGATTTACATCTTTCGGCAGGACTTTCCCCTATTTTACGGATTGATGGCGATTTAGTTCAAACCGACTTGCCCATAATGAATTCTGATCTTGTCGATAAACTCATATATGAGGTTCTTAATGACCGGCAAATAGCGATTGTGGAGGATGGTGCTGAAATTGACTTCTCCTTTGAGATTCCTCATGTGGCTCGGTTTAGAGCCAATGTATTCAATCAAAATCGTGGAAGAGCAGCAGCTTTTCGAGCAATCTCTGCCGAAGTAGCGACACTTGAAGAGCTAGAATTAGGCGAGGTGTTTGAAGAGCTTTGTCTAAAACCTCGGGGGTTGGTTCTGATTACCGGTCCAACGGGTTCTGGAAAATCTAAAACCCAGGCCGCTATGGTAGATCACATAAACAAACATCGGCCCTATCATATTCTGACTATTGAGGACCCTATTGAGTATGTCCATCAAAGTATAAGATCCTTAATTAATCAGCGTGAGGTCCGTCGTGACACCCAGAGTTTTAGTCAAGCGTTACGCGCGGCATTGCGTGAAGATCCCGACGTGGTTGTGGTCGGAGAAATGCGTGACCTAGAGACTATCCGTCTGGCGCTGACTGCTGCCGAAACGGGCCATTTAGTGTTTGCCACTTTGCACACGACATCAGCCGCTTTGACGGTGAACCGAATTATTGATGTGTTTCCCTCGGCTGAGAAGGACATGGTTCGCTCTATGTTGTCAGATTCATTGCAGGCAGTGGTAACCCAGACCCTGATGAAGCGACGGGTGGGCGGACGAATCGCTGCACATGAAATTATGATTGGAACGCCAGCGATTCGTAATTTAATTAGAGAAGATAAGGTGGCCCAGATATATTCAGTACTTCAAACGGGGTCTGAATTTGGAATGAAAACCCTCGATCAAAGCCTAAGGAAACTAGTGGATGATCAGATGATTACTCTTGACGTCGCTAGAGAAAAAGCGGTCTATCCAGAATATTTTCAAACGGTAACTGAGGTAGTTAATGTCACTAAAACGGGCAAAATTCTGAAAAAGAAGTAAAAAAAAACACT
>Ga0308019_10000511_pt1 | contig 24525 bp, 23 predicted proteins | sample Neamet284_FD_203135 | JGI IMG/M metagenome (GOLD analysis project Ga0308019, IMG submission 203135) | Marine microbial communities from water near the shore, Antarctic Ocean - #284 | ecosystem: Environmental > Aquatic > Marine > Unclassified | place: Southern Ocean | collected 2014-10-01 | reverse complement strand
GTCGTTAATACCGTGGCGCTGTTGCTCCATCCCTGTCTCTGTCTCCAACCGACGTATGAGCACAGCTTCTAGCTGACCAGCCAAGCTTTGCGCAGTGTCATCTTCTGCATGGTCCTGATTGCCGCCTCTAGACTGGATTTCAGCTTGCTTATCACGCCACTCAGCGCGTTGCTCCTGCATTCTCTCAACCGAACGCCCCAAGCTAGTTTTTTGTGCCGATACACTGTCCATACGCGCCTGAAGCTGAATCGAGTATTGCTGTGCCTGATTAAAGCCAAGCCTTGCTTGGCCCAGCTTAGTTTCTATATTTTCCTTGTCTGCCTCTAACTCTGGAAGATTCAGCTGCGCAGTTTCCAACACTAGTTGATGCTCACTCAACTCCTCTTGCAATAGCGCCATTTCTTCATCTAAGTGCTGCAGTCTGTGTGTTTGTTCTTCAATACGCTGCTGCAAACTTTGTTGTTGTGCTAAGCCTTGTTGGCTTTGCTGCTGCACTAACGCTAAGGCCTGCTGTTGTTGTTGATACCGATCCTGGCCAACCTGCCACGTTTGGCGCAGCTGGCTTAACGTTTGCTCTGCTTCCACCGCACCTTCTCGAGCCAGTGTTAGTTTTGCTTGCGTACTTTGCTGCAGTCCACGCAATGTTTCCTGCTGCAATGCCAGCGTTTGAACCTGGTGCTTACGCCCTAACACTCCAGTAGCACTGCCTTCTCTTGGAGGCGTACGTATCCACCCATGTCCAAGCCATAGACCATCTGGCAAAACAACACTGGCATAGATTGGCAAGCTAGCCAATAAATCATTAGCTTCGTGCCAATCCTTAGCTACGTATACTTGCGCTAACAAACCTTCTAACCCAGCAGGCGCATCGAGCTTATCAAGCAAAGTTGAGGATGGGTTAATGACTTCCTTAGATTGTCGGTCTACATAGGGCACCAGTAGTGCTAACCCTTTAACATCAGACAAGTTACCGACACTTTGACCTGGCAGCTGGGCCAACAAATAACCTCCCAACCAGTCTTGTAATACATGCTCTACGGCAGCTTCCCACCCGCCCTCCACCTGCATTGCATCGATAAGCTTTTCACTCACATCAGCGTGCCACTCTGAGGGTAACCGGGCTGCACCCTCCTGCGCTTCTGTTAGTAACACATGCAAGGAAGCCAGTTGGCCTGCTAAGGTGCCTAATTCTTGTACCTGTCCGTCTAGCTGCTCTTGATGTTCCCGCTCATGCTGCCTCAATGTTAAAAGCGTGAGCTCCATGCTTGATAACTTCTCAGTCAACTCTTGTTGATGCTGCTGCTGTTGATCGATCTGCTCATCTAATAGGTCAATTTCTTCAGTGTTAGGAAGAACTAACCCCTCCAACTCTGTTACAGTTTTTTGGCGGTCTTGTTGCGTTTGAGTAGCTTGCTGTTGTTGATGCTGTAAACCCGTTTTAGCGACTTCAATCACTCGCTTTAAGTGGGCTTGCTGATCACTTTTTTGCTGCCATAAAAGCTGCCAACTTTGGCGATGTTCTTCCTGCTCTTGCAAATAGGTCTCGGCTTCAAATAGCTGCTCCGAGGCTAGTTCAGTATCTAGAGCTAGCTGTTCCTGCTGCTGACCAAGGTGGTTAAGCTCTTTGCCATCTACAGCGCATGCCTCTTCGATACGAGACAACTGTTGTTCTGCTTCAACCGCATCGGCTTGCCATTGCTGCTGCTGCTGCTTTTGGTGTTCTATGGTTTGTTCTAAGCGGGCTATATTGGCACCCAAACTATAAAACTCGCCTTGTTGCTGGGTGAAGGTATCATTGAGCAAGGATAAGTCGTTTTTTTGCACATCTATTTGCGCAAACCGCGTGCCATGTTCGCTGCGTTGCAAAACAATTTCATCTTCAATTCGACCCATGCCAATACGTTGATCTGCTAGCTTTTGCCGTAAATCGCGCCATTGCAACGTTGCAAGCTGAGACTTATGTTGACGTTCGTTCTGTTTTAATTCTGTGTATTGCTCTGCTGCTGTAGCCTGCTGCTTGAGGGTTTCTAATTGACGACCAAGTTCTTCCCTAATGTCTTGCAGGCGCGCTAAGTTCTCGCGGCTGCGGCTGATTCTGTTAGAGGTTTCACGTCGGCGCTCTTTATAACGAGATATACCGGCTGCCTCTTCAATATAGACGCGCAACTCTTCAGGTCTCGATTCTATTAAGCGAGAAATCATGCCCTGCTCAATGATGGAATAGCTGCGGGGCCCTAGGCCTGTGCCCAAGAACAAGTCGGTAACATCGCGTCGACGGCACTTTTGGCCATTTAAAAAATAGGTAGATTGACCTTCACGGGTTACTTTTCGGCGAATGGAGACTTCATTGTACCCAGCAAACTCACCAGCAAGGGTACGATCTTGATTATCGAACACTAGTTCAACAGTTGCCTGGCCAACAGGTTGGCGAGTGGTGGAGCCATTAAAGATAACATCGGTGGAACTTTCACCACGCAAGTTTTTGGCAGAACTTTCTCCCATCACCCAACGCACTGCGTCAATGATATTAGACTTACCACAGCCATTGGGACCAACAACAGCACACAAATTACCGGGTAAGCTGACCTTGGTGGGGTCAACGAATGATTTAAAACCTGCTAATTTGATGCTCTTTAGGCGCATCCATAAACTCTATTATTGTTATTCTAGGTGGTAGGTTACTTCAGGATTTGGTCAATGGTCAAATATACTTTTCCACTGTCAGTACTCGCAAGTGTAACGGCAAGTGTTTGACTTACTAAGTCGCCCGCCTTTTTTCCAGGCACTCCAGCCATAGCAACATGAGCACTTATATTCAAGGTTTTATAATCAGCCAAACGAGTACCCTGCTGAAGCGCCATAGCATCGGTCAAAAGAACATCTAATGGAAGATTGCTCGGGTCAAGTTTGATTGCAAACAGTGGCATACCTTGTGTGGCCTGCTTAGCATAAACAAAGAGTACTGCTTGCGATAACTCAGGTATTGATAGCCCATTAGCCAAAGAAACCTTTATGGGCACAGCGACACCTAAGCCAGTGCTTGGGTCTTGATTAAGCATTTGTTGAGCACTAGCAATGCCAGCTTGTAGTGATGCTTTACCTTGACCCTGACCTGCTCTGGGTAACGCACGCTGCCAAAACTGTATGGCCGCATCATAATTTTCACTTTCAAAAGCCTTAATGCCCAACAAACTCAAAGCCGAGACATCTTTAGGGTCTTGTGCCATAGCTGCTGCAATTGCTTGATTCACCCGCTGGCTAAATTGTCCGTCATTAAAAAATAGAGCTTGAGCATACTGACCAAGTAACGCCGCATGTTGGCGACTGCCAACCTGCACATAGCTTAACGCTTGCTCGAATGCAGTAATACCTAGAGCCGCTTGTTCATCTTGCATATAACTATTGGCCAATAAATACCACCCTTCCGGATTGTTTGGCTCCTGCTTTAATTCGTCTTCAAGACTGTTAATCAGCGTAGGTAATGAGGCGGAAGAAGTAGCAATAGCACGGGTATTTTGCAAGTTAATGCTTTGTTCCAAACCATCATATGCCCCAAGCTCAATATAAGTCAGTAACCCAGCGCCTGGAATAACTAATGCAATCAACACCAACAATAAACCACCGGCATGATTTGGCGAACTAGAGGGTGTTGGAGCGTCTGATGTTTCCAGCAATAATGTGCGCTGCATTTCGGCTAATCGCTGATCGTAATCACTACGGTTGATCTGCGCTGATGCAAGTTCTGCGTCAAGTTCTATTTGCTTAATCCGATAGAGCGCTACCACGGCATCATTTCTATCATTGGGTGTGGCCGATGTTGGCAGAGGCCGCCACCAAGCCCACAGTACAAAGCTACTTGTTAGACACAGTAAAAGAGCAATAGTAGCCCAAAGTTCAGTCATTGTTTAATCCCTACTCGGAGTCTGATTATCTGCTAGAAGCTGATCCAACTTGTGTTGTTCCGAGGGCGTTAACATTGCACCTTGGGTATGTGTTTTACGGCCAAAAAACCACAAGGCCCATAAGCCAATGAGCACCATGCCAATTGGCGCAAGCCAAAGCACTAGCGTAGATTTGTTAAGCGGTGGGTCATACAAGATAAATTCACCATAACGCTGCACCATAAAATCGGTAATCTGCTGATTAGTTTGGCCTGCATTAATTAACGTTTGCACTTGCCCACGTAGGTCTTTAGCAATGATTGAATCTGAATCGGCTAAATTTTGGTTTTGACATTTTGGACAACGTAACACAGTGGTTAAGTCCACAAACCGCTGAGCCATTTCTGGCTCTGCAAATTCGTATGACTTAATATCTGCTTGGGTCAAGGGGGATACCAAACTTGCCAAGCAGATGAATATACTAGCCAAAGCAACCTTTAACATCAGTTTGTTTCCTGTAGCAAACTTAGGTACTTAGTGCGCAATGGCGGCCAAGTACGCTCATTGAGCTCACCCGTTAGCTTATCCACAACCACACCGTCTGCATCAATTAAGTATGTTTCTGGCGCACCTACTACACCTAAATTTATACCCAAGGCGCCTTTTGGATCGAATACAGAAAATATGTAAGGATCACCTAAGTCTTTTAGCCACTGTTGCGCGGCAGTGCGCTGATCATGATAATTAACACCATAAATACGTACATTATCTTGTTCTGCAATGCTAACCAAAAACTCATGTTCGGCACGGCACGTAGGGCACCAAGTAGCCCACACATTGACTAGAGCCGGCTGTCCAAGCATATCAGCTTGAGTCACAATCCGGCTCGGCGATACTAAGGTTTCAGCGTTAAATTCTGGCAACGGCTGGCCAATTAAACTTGACTCCAGTTTATTGGGATCTTGGCCAATACCTTGATATAAGAAGATACCTAACGCGAAGGCAATCAGCGTTGGCAACAACAGTAATAGCCGCTTTGTGGTGGCGCTCATGGCAACACTCCGTCAATGGTTGATTTTTTCCGTCTATAACGCTTGTCCCATACCGCTAACAACCCACCTAATGCCATCAACACAGCACCTAGCCAAATAAGCCGAATCATAGGCTTAATATGCAAACGCATCGCCCAAGCCCCATCCGCCAACGGCTCACCCATAGCCACGTATATATCACGACTGAGGGCTGGATCTATCGCCGCCTCTGTCATGGTTTGACCACGGGCAGTATAAGTGCGTTTTTGAGGTAATAAATGAGCAACCAACTCCCCATTTTTAACCACCGTTACCTGGCCTTCAATGGCGGTAAAATTAGGCCCTACTACATTGTGAACGCCCACAAAGGTAAATTCATACTGACCAAGAACAGCTTTGTCGCCAATAGCCATACGTAAATCTTTTTGTACTGAATAATGGCTTACAACGGCAATACCCACGGCAGTTACACCAATACCCACGTGTGCCAACAACATGCCATAGTAGCCAGGATTTAATTGGCGCAAACCCCGCAACCATGTTTGGTGACGTAGCCTTCTTCTCAAATCCACCCAAGAAGCTAATAGCAGCCAAGACAACAATGCTGCAGCTAAGGCTGTAGACGGATTAAATTCGCCGTTATAAGCAAAGGGGAATATCACCCCTAATACAATTGCTATAAGCGCCGGAGAACGCAATGAACGCCATAATTCGTTAGGGTTGATACGCTTCCATTTGGCACCTAAACCTAAACCCATAGCGACAATCAGCAACACCATTAGAGGCACAAAGGCCGCATTAAAATAAGGCGGTCCTACAGAAATTTTACCACCACCCACGGCATCTAAGAACAAGGGGTATAAGGTCCCAAGTAACACCGTTAACGCCGCTATAATAAGTATAATATTGTTTGATAATAAGAAGGTTTCACGGGACCAAAAGCGATACCCCACGCGACTTTCTACAGTGGTTGCACGCAAAGCGAATAGCAACAAAGACCCACCCACCGTGATGGCCAACAATACTAATACAAAGTAGCCTCGATCTGGATCTGAAGCAAACGCATGCACCGATGTGAGAACGCCAGAACGCACCAAGAAGGTACCCAACAAACTCAAACTAAAGGCCAAAATAGCCAGTAGCAATGTCCAGTTTTTAAACAATCCTCGTTTTTCTGACACGGCCAAAGAATGTAGTAACGCTGTACCTACCAGCCATGGCATAAACGAAGCATTTTCAACAGGGTCCCAAAACCACCAACCGCCCCAACCAAGTTCGTAGTATGCCCACCAACTACCTAAGGCGATTCCTGCGGTTAAAAAAGCCCATGCAACACTTGTCCATGGTCGCGACCATCGCACCCATGCTGCATCATAGTGGCCATCTAACAAAGCAGCTATAGCAAACGAAAAGGCCACGGAAAAGCCAACGTAACCCATATACAACATAGGCGGATGAACAATTAAGCCAAAGTCCTGTAGCAAAGGATTTAAGTCTGCGCCTTGAAGTGCCGCCTCTGGTAATAAACGCCAAAAAGGATTACTGGTCAGTAGGGTGAAGGATATAAAGCCAACACCTATCATACCCATTACCGCCAACACCCGCGCCTGCATGACTAAAGGTAACGTTTTACTCAACAAACTCACAGCCATAGTCCACATGCCAAGGATCACGACCCACAGCAATAAAGAGCCTTCATGCCCCCCCCAAACCGCACTCATCTTATATTGCATGGGTAACGCAGTGTTTGAGTTTTCTGCCACGTAACGCACACTAAAATCATCTTGAGCAAAGGCCGTCATCAACATAGCAAAGGCGATGAGTAACATTACCCCTAGACCCACCGCTAAAGGTTTAGCACTGAGCATTAAGCGTGTTTGGCCAGTGTATGTGCCTAGCATCGGTAAAAAACTTAAACTCAGGGCCAAAAACAAAGCCAATATTAAGGCCACATGCCCAATTTCTGGAATCATTGCGACGCCCCTTCAGTAGTTTGAGTGCTGGCCTGAGTGTCGATTTCTGCTGCCGTTAAACTTGCAGCCTGAGCGTCATTTAACGCTTGAGTCACTTCTGGTGGCATGTATTTTTCATCATGTTTGGCTAATACTTCGTCGGCTAAAAACACACCATCATCATTCAACTTACCTTGGGCTACAATGCCCTGGCCTTCGCGGAACAGGTCCGGCAGTATGCCCGTGTACTCAACTTCAACGTCTTCGGCAAAATCAGTAATAACAAAACGCACGGTTAAACTGTCTGAAGCACGTACTAAACTGCCCTCTCGTACCATGCCTCCTGCCCTAATACGCTGATGCGCTGGAGCCTTACCTTGAGCCATGTCCGAAGGGGAGAAAAATAAGTTTATATTCTGCGACAAAGCGTAAAGCACCAGGCCTACAATGACACCTGTACCGATCAACAACGCTAGGATAAGTATCAATTTCTTGCGTCTTTTAGGGTGTATCAACATTGGTACTTGCCTTTCAATTACGGGTTACGTCTAACAAAGGCTTTAGCCTGTTTCAGAGCTTTCAACTGCTGACTTCTGGCATGCCACACGTTGATGCCCAAGAGGGCAGCAAATAGTCCATAGCAAGACCAAACGTACGATCCGTGCCCTGCCATATTCCATAGCGCGTCTAAAGATTCAAAATACATGATTATGCTCCAGTGATATCACGATGTTGCACGAGCCAACTTGCACCACTTTGGGTTTGTAATATTTGTGCCCGAGTGCGTATCAACACCACTAATGCGAACAAACAATAGCTGCCTAACACCGTTAAAAGTAAGGGTAAATACATATCAGCAGGCATGCTTGGTTTTTCCGTCAAAGTAAAACTAGAGCTTTGATGCAGGGTATTCCACCATTCTACAGAATATTTAATTATAGGGATATTGATGGTTCCTACGATGGCCAATATAGCTGTGGCCTTACCGGCCGTTTGGCGCTCGCTAATGGCCTGATTTAAGGCCATGACCCCAGCATAAAGAAAAAACAACACTAAGGTCGAGGTGAGACGTGCGTCCCAAACCCAATAAGCACCCCACGTTGGCTTACCCCAAATGGCCCCCGTTAATAAGGCAAGTGCGGTGAATGTTGCGCCAATTGCAATACAGCTGCGAGCCACCATAAAAGCGACTTTCATTTTCCAAACAAGGCCAATTGCACCAGCAACTGCCATACCTAAAAAGATAGACTGAGACAAAATAGCTGCTGGAACATGTACGTACATGATGCGAAAACTATTACCCTGCTGATAATCCGCTGGCGCAAAAGCTAAGCCCCATACAGCTCCCCAAGTGAGTAACACCAAAGCCGCCACTGCAAACCATGGTTGGAGAATGCCACCAAAATCATAAAACCACTTAGGTGAGCCCATTTGATGAAACCAACGGGGCATGCGCCAAATAGATTGGGTCATAAATACCATCTCTTGTTAATATTTCGTTTCATTTCTTTACCTAATAGCTCTTTCTATAGCTTTAAAGCCGAGCCTGCTGCCCAAGGCGTTATCATTAACGCAAATACAAACATAGCAGCCAACAAGGCCATATAGCCGTCTATTGGCATACCTTGGGCCGCAGCGGCCACGCTAGACGCGCCAAAAATAATTACAGGCACGTACAAAGGCAAAATTAATAAGGTAAGCAACATGCCGCCACCTCTCACACCCGTAACCAATGCGGCCCCAATAGCGCCTAACAAGCTAAGGGTAGGCGTGCCTATTAGCAGGCTTAACATCAAAGCAGGCACAGCATGGCTTGGCAAAAATAACATAGTTGCAATTAAGGGCGATATTAATATTAAAGGTAACCCGCTCACTAACCAATGCACAAAAACCTTGGCCAAAACCAAGCTCCAGCAAGGGTATGGAGCCAACAACAACTGTTCTAAACTGCCATCATCGTGGTCTAGCTTAAATAATAGTTCCAAAGACAGTAGTGTCGCTAACATTGCTGCCACCCAAATGACGCCAGCAGCTGTTTGGGATAAGAGTGACGCTTCTGGACTAATACCTAAAGGAAACAGCGCTATAACTAGCACAAAAAATACCAACGGATTAATCATTTCTGCCGGCTGCCTTGCCACCAACAATAAGTCTCGACGGATGATTGCCAACATAAATCTGATCATGTTAACGGACCAGCTTCATGGTGGGAATATTTGGGTGATCGTGAAACATATTCACCCAAATCTAAAATTTTAACTTGTGGCAAGCTTATTTCTTGGTGACTGGTCATTAATACTGCACCACCGGCAAGAGTATGTTGGTTTAGCCAATCCTGCTCGTCAGCTATGCCTTGCTGATCAAGGGAGGTAAAAGGTTCATCTAACAGCCATATATCAACTTTACAAAGGTGCAGCCGAGCTAAGGCCACTCTACGTTTCTGACCCGCCGACAGTTGTGCAACAGTATTCTCTTCGTAACCCCTTAGACCCACTCGTTCTAACGCAGCATATCTTTGCTCTTGTGTTGACGAACCGTCTAATCCAACAAGCCACGACAAATTTTCATCAGCCGTAAGTTGTTCCTTGAGCCCCAGTTTATGACCAATATAAATCACTTTGATAGATTTATTAGGGTACGACACCTTACCCACATCTACTGGATGGAGGCCTGCGAACTGGCGCAATAAGGTGGTTTTTCCTGCGCCATTGCAACCTTTTACATGCCACAATTCTCCAGACTTAACGGCAATGTTAAGGCCATTGTATAAAACGCGTGAATCCCTTTCACAAGCTAAGTCGCTTGTGCACAAAAGATCGGGCGTGGAGGAAGGGGTAAAGGACACTTATCGCTAGCTCATTTATATTAGGGCGAACTATTATAGCTGCTTGGGAGAAAAATGCGAAGGAAGTTAGCATGTACAATGACTTAATCTACCTAGCTGCTCACTATTTTGATGGCGTTAAGAAGATGGTCAGGATTAAATGGCTTAACTACTCAGCCAGTTACTCCAGCGCCTTTAGCCGACATCTTTTTTTTCAGCAGATATTTCTGTAGCCAACATCGAAATAGGCGTGTATTTGTAAGCATCTAACTGACACAAATTTAGCCCAGCTCCTAGCTTGAGCCTGCAGTTAGAATTAGCTCTTGAAGTAGGTTTTGCACATTGAATAATGCCCTTTGCCGTCGCTATTACTTGGACCAGTTAGGCACTTGGGGGGGGGGATTTCCTCTATAGATTTTAAGGTGCAATAAATATATGTACTATTTAAAGAGTGCGTTTAAGATTATTTCTAAAGGCTGGCTGAAGATTTTAACCGCACATACATAATGGCCGTAGTAATTGCATCACCAAGCGCAGTATGCCTTCCTAACAGGGGCACATCTAAGCTGCTAGCAATCGCTTCGAAAGACAAATTTATTTGACATTCAACGCCACCTGAAAGTTGCGCTTTGCGTCGATACAAGTCCATCACATCAATATATTGATTAGGCATACCGAAATCAAATAATGGCCTTAGACATTGATCTAGCACAGCCAAATCATAGCCTACGTTATATCCGACAATCGGGCGATTACCTATAAACTTCAGCATTTTTTCTAATGCCTCTGCAACTGGCAAACCTTCATTTAAATCTATCCGGCGCAACTTGTGGATTTTTACAGAAGCCCTAGGTAGATCTTTCGGTGGCGATAAGGTTAGGCATAATTTTTCGCTACTCAATACACGATTGCCTTTAATAACCACCGCAGCTATAGATAAAATCTGCGCTCTAGAAACGTCTAAACTCGTTGTCTCTATATCCAAAGAGACCAATTCTTCCCCCTGATAGCGCTGAAAAAGATGCTTCCACCGGCTCTGAAGCTGACGTAGCTTCCAGACATCTTTAATACGCCGTAACCGGCGCTTAATCATCATAACCCTAAGCCTAAACGGTATCTTAGAGACAGGTGTTTCTTAAAGTCTTTAACCACCTGAAAAGATTGCCTTAACAAATCCTTTTCTAAGCGATCCAGAGCGCTCAAATTTACATCATTATTGAGGTCCTCTGAGCGGCATTCCTGTTCTTGCTGATTGAGGTGGTGGGCCAAGCGGAACCAATGTAATATCGAGAAAGATTCCATCAGCTCACTACCTAAACGTTGAGGCAATACACCCAGTTTAACTAAGCTTTCTATTCGCTTATAGGTATTGGTCTCGGCAATCTGGTACTGCATAGCTAGCACTCTTACCCCATGTACGATCGGAAAAATGCCACCCTTTTTAACATCTATCCCTGCAGCTCGTTCTCTAATTCCACCCAAAAAATTCAACGGTGTTTCAAACACCAGGGCGACTTCGGCAAAGGATGACAAAAAGCGCTGCTGCTGCTGTAGTTCTCTTAATAACCAGTTACGGCTGGTTTTAAACAAGGCTTTATTGCCTGCCACTGGGAAGGCGTCAATTGATATCGCTAAATTAAGTAAGCTATCACTGTCTGCCTTAGCCACCCAGTCACGCATGCGTTGTGTCCATGTACTAATAGGCTGCACCCAAAACGGGTTGTTCACCATCACTTGTCCAGGACACTTTGGATAACCTAGATCATCCAGCGCCTGAGTATAGTGCTCCATAGTTCGCTGACATTCAGGCCAATCGAGGCCATCACGCATAATGAGACCGTTGTCCTGGTCAATTCTTACTATTTGTTCACCACGACCTTCACTGCCCATAACCACCAAACATACATGAGGTAGTACATTTTCTGGAACCACAAGATTAAACAGTTTAGACATTAAGCGTTTATTTAGCGCAGCTAGAAGATCCATGGCAAAGCGGACTTTTACACCCTGAGAGTAGAGTGAGCGAATTAGGTTACCCATATCCCCTGCAGCGCCCTTAAGTTCATCGATACTGGTTGCGCGTTCTATACGCAACCCCACCACGTGGGAGTGACTTGAAAAATAACTTAGGGTGTCTGCAAGGTCAATAATGCCATGCAATTCAGAGCTTTGCATCACTATCACCCGGTCAATTTGGTGGAGCGTCATTAAAATTAGCGCGTTAAAAAGGTAGTCGCCAGACTCCACAGTAATAAGCCGATAATTAGCAATTATTTGCACATCTGTAGTCACTGGAAGTTTGTCTAATACAATCGCATTTAACAAGTCTGTCCGCGTCACCATGCCGTAACGCTTGCCACGCTGCACCAAAGCACAATCTACCTGATGTTCGCTCATAAACCGAGTAGCACCCTCCAAATCGGTGCCATTAGGCAACAATGATGCATCTCGCATACACGAACTGTCTACGCGAGCGAGCATAAATTCCGTCATGTTTAATGAATCATTTTTCTGCTTTAGTAGTTCGTTTTGCAATGATAAATTTTTGTTAAAAAAATCACCAAAACTAGGATTACGATAGATAAGATCCAGCAGAATTTTGGTAGGAAGTATGTAACAAATAGTTTCTTCATCAGCCACAAAGTCGTGAATTGCACTACCACGCAATGCCGACCAGGCGCCAAAATAATCATTATTTGTATAGTGTACAAAAGTATGACCATGGCGCTTATCTGCGCTGTTTACATCGAGTTCGCTGACGCACCCTTTAAGAATGATGTACAAACCTTCTGGCACATCACCCGTACTGATAATCACTTCACGAGCTTCGTAGTACCCGATATCAAGATTATCTTGCAGTAGAGTGTACTCGTCCTCGTCTAATAAATTAAACGGCAATACATCAGCATTAAACGCGCTGCTAGAGTGCATAGTTCACCGTAAGACGCCCATAAGAAACACTCCAATGATCAATAGTACGCAGAACCACTATTGCCTGGTACACGAATATTTTTCACTATTTGTTGAATATGTTTAGGGGGCTCAGGTGTTAAATGAGCCACCAAATAAGCCACAATAAAGTTCAACACCATACCTACGGCACCAAACCCCTCAGGCGAAATTCCTAATAACCAATCCTGCGATTCGCCTCCCATAAACTTAAAATATACGATATAACAGATGGTGGATATCAAACCGACCAACATTCCACTAATAGCACCGTATTTATTCATCCGTTGGTAAAAAATACCCATAATGATAGCGGGGAAAAATGAAGCACACGCTAAGCCAAAGGCCAACGCCACTACCGCAGCAACATAGTCAGGAGGGTGCATTCCCACATACCCAGCAATGAGCACCGCCACCATGGCGGCCAAACGCGCTGCCAAAAGCTCTTGCCGGTCAGTGATTTGTGGCCGAATGGTTTTTTTCAACAAATCATGTGACACCGATGTCGCAATGACCAATAACAGCCCAGCCGCCGTTGATAAGGCAGCGGCCATTGCACCTGCAGCAATTAAAGCAATCACCCAGTCTGGCAACTCAGCTATTTCTGGGTTAGCTAACACCATAATATCCGGGTCAACGTATATCTCATTAGCAAAGGGCTGTACTTTTGGGTCGAACTCGCCACTGCTTGGGTTCACCACATATCGTTGGTTAAAATAAAAGTTTCGTGCCACTTTATCTTCTGCAGCACCCCAATAAATGGGTTTATGTTGCCGACCAGTAAAGGCGTCACCAGCAGCATATTGGGTACGACCGTCAGCGTTATGATCATACCAAGCAATCAAACCAGCGTTCTCCCACTTTTTGAACCATTGGGGCATTTCTTCGTATGGTGTACCCGCATTGTCCGAGCCGTTAACAGTTTCAATGAGGTTAATTCGGCCAAAAGCCGCCACCGCTGGGATAGTAGAATAGAGAAGAGCGATGAAAACTAAAGCCCACGCCGCTGATATGCGAGCATCTCTCACTCTAGGAACAGTGAAAAAGCGCACAATGACATGGGGCAACCCCGCCGTACCAAACATTAGGGCGGCAGTAATACAAAATATATCTATTTTACTCTTACTACCTTCAGTAAAACTGGCAAACCCAAGTTGCGTCACTAAGTCATCTAGGTGATCCAGTACTGGCAAGCCATTGTCTAGCGTTGCTCCTAAACCAGTTTGTGGTAATAAATGCCCTGTCATTGAAAATGTTAAAAAGAGCGCAGGCACTGTAAAGGCGAAAATCATCACACAGTACTGAGCAACCTGAGTGTAAGTAATGCCCTTCATACCCCCTAATACCGCATAAACAAACACCACGGCCATACCAATCATAATGCCAGTGTCTATTTCGACCTGCAAAAAACGCGAGAATACAATCCCGGTTCCACGCATCTGTCCTGAAATATAAGTGAATGAGATAAACATAACGCAGATCACAGCCACTACCCGCGCCACACTAGAGTAATAGCGGTCACCCACAAAATCGGGAACGGTAAATTTACCAAACTTTCGCAAATAAGGTGCCAGCAATAGAGCCAAAAGCACATAACCGCCCGTCCAGCCCATAATATAGCCACTTGCGTCATAACCAGCAAAAGAGACAATGCCCGCCAAAGATATAAATGACGCAGCCGACATCCAATCAGCAGCAGTTGCCATACCGTTAGCTAAAGGAGTTACTCCTCCACCTGCCACATAAAATTCGCGAGTACTCGATGCCCTGCTCCAAAAAGCAATGGCGATATAGATAAAAAAAGACCCTACCACAAACAAGTAAGTGAGCTGTTCTAGGCTCATGTTAAATTCCTATTATTAATAAACGAGTGAATCACGAGAAGTAGTACATGAACTTATTCATGTACATCAAACTCATCGTCGAGGCGGCTCATGCGCACTGCGTAACCTATAGTCAACAGACAAAACACCAAAATACTGCCTTGATTAGCAAACCAATAGCCCAGTTTAAACCCAAACAGATTGAATTGATTAAGCTCATCTACAAAGACGATGCCACAACCGAAGGAAACCACAAACCAAATCACTAGGTAGGAAAAAATAATTCGTAAATTACGGCGCCAATATTGTTCTGCTGCATCAGTATTTTGTTTCATAATGTGCCTTTTTTTATTATTTTTTTAAGGTTTCAATCATAACCATTTGAGACATTGAGGGCAACGGAATTGTCCACAAAACGCCTTAACGAAAACCAATCACTAAACCATCAAAAAAGTCGTTAGACTTTAGTATAAAGACTTGTAGAAAAATTCATAGGTAATTGATTTTAATAAGCTTTACCAAAAAAGAGTTTTCAAGCATAAAACCAGCCCTCGTGTTATAAATACTCAGCGTTTATTTATTCTGTGTTTAGACTATAGGCATAACATGCTCGACATATGGGTCATCCTATTTATTTCATTAGCTTATGTAGGATTGCTGTTCGGCATTGCTTACTACGGTGACAACCGCCGTCAAGGAAACTCGAAACTCCTTAGGCAACCCGTAATCTATAGCTTATCCTTGGCAGTTTATTGCACTTCGTGGACTTTTTACGGTTCAGTTTCAAGGGCTACCCAAGGCTGGGATTTTCTATCTATTTACCTGGGCCCCATACTCCTATTTGTGTTTGGCTGGGGCCTAGTCTACAAAATAATTCTCATCGCTAAGCAAGAGAACCTCACTACAATTGCAGACTTTATCGCCTCCCGATATGGCAAAAGTCGCAGTTTAGCTATTGTAATTACCGTGATGGCCACCTTTGGCATACTGCCCTATATTGCCTTACAACTAAAAGCTGTGGCTCAAAGTTTTACTATTATGGTGTCCGGTGGCGGCAACTCCGATTTTGGTTCTAGCAACACGGCGTTAGTGGTGGCCATATTGATGGCGGCGTTTGCTATTTTATTTGGCACTCGTCAAATAGATACCAGTGAACACCACCGGGGCATGGTACTAGCAATTGCCTTTGAATCGATCGTTAAGCTTGTTGCGTTTGTAGCTGTCGGTATTTTTGTGACCTTTAGCTTATTTGACGGTATTGGTGACCTAAGCAACCACATAAGCCAGAGTGGCTTGCAGCAACAACTAGACAATTTTAATCCATTAAGAGTCAGTTTTCTCACGGAGACCTTGCTGGCCTTACTCGCCATGCTCTGCCTACCACGACAGTTTCAGGTGGGCATTGTAGAAAACACTAACCCCAACGACTTGCATACAGCGCGTTGGTTATTCCCTTTGTATTTAATCATTTTTTGTATTTTTATGCTGCCTATCGCCGCGGCTGGAAACTTCCTTTTTAGCGGCCAAGGTATCGCCTCAGATACCTATGTATTAATGGTTCCACTGAGTCAGGGGGCCAGCAGCTTGGCAACCTTGGCGTATATCGGAGGCCTTTCTGCTGCTACGGGTATGGTTATTGTTGCCACGGTGTCTATCAGCACTATGATCTGTAACGACATCATAATGCCCGTGATCTTCCACTTATCACCCTTACAAGCGTCTGAGGATAAAAACATTGGCCGTTTGTTGCTTAGAGTACGTCGCGTGGTAATTGTTGCTATGTTACTGGCAGCCTACGGCTATTTTTTGCTAATTGGTGACGGCAAGAGTCTGGTGTCTTTAGGGTTAACGGCATTTGTTGCGGTAGCCCAATTTGCCCCAGCCTTAATTGGTGCCGTATTTTGGCGCCAAGGTAATCGCTATGGCGCATTAGCAGGCTTAGGTATTGGCTTCACCATTTGGACATACACCCTCATGGTCCCCAATCTCAGTGGCCTTGGCTTCGATACCTTAAGTTTAGTATCGCAAGGTTTGTTTGGTGTAAGTTGGCTAAGGCCCACGTCAATGTTTGGTCTTAACGGGTTTGACCCAATCACTCACGCTACGTTGTTATCCCTGAGTTTGAATGTTGCGGCCTTTGTATTGGTATCTCGATTAACCCAAGTTCGCCTGCAAGATCGTATCCAGGCCGACCATTTTGTCGACTTACGATTAAGCCACTCCATCACCAGTTCTGAAACTGATTTTGCACACACCCGCTTTAGTGACCTTCAAACCCTGTGTGAACGATTTTTGGGATCAAATCGCACCCATGAAGCCTTTCACCAATTTGCTCGCACACAAAATAGAGACCTTAACCTGAACGATCCCATAGACCAAGCTTTAGCGACCTATGCTGAACGTTTGTTAGCAGGCGTCATAGGAGCGTCGTCGGCACGAATTATTGTTGCTTCCAGCTTGATGGGTACCGAAATGCATCTAGGTGATGTGGTATCAATAGCAGATGAAGCTTCAGCACTTTACAAGTTTAATCGCTCCATGCTGCAATCCACTATTGAGCATATTGACCAAGGTATTAGAGTGGTGGACAAGGACATGCGCTTGGTGGTTTGGAATCAGCGCTATCAAGAAATGTTTCAATTCCCTGAAGGGCTCATTACCATCGGCAGGCCTATTGTCGAGGTTATTAGGCACAACGCGCACAACGGAGACTACGGGGACGGAGTGCTTGAACCGCACGTTGCACAACGTCTAAATACCCTGCAACAAGGCATTACCAATACACATCTGCGCTACCGAGCTGATGGTGCAGTGTTTGAAGTGCGAGGCAATGCCATGCTAGGTGGCGGATACGTTAACACCTACATGGACATTACTAACCATAAACGTATCGAAGCAGCCTTAAAAGAAACCAACGAAACTCTAGAGCAGCGTGTAGAAGACCGCACCAAAGAGTTGGTGGTGGCAAACGATGAGTTGAGCCTCGCCAAAACTGGGGCAGACCAAGCCAACCAAAGTAAAACACGTTTTTTAGCAGCCGCTAGCCATGATTTAATGCAGCCTCTGAATGCTGCACGATTATTCTCTTCGTCTTTGTCGCAGCAACACCCTACGGGTAAACTTGCTAGCACCCTGCACCATTTGGACGACTCTTTAGTTGCTGCTGAGGAGCTCATCGGCACTTTGATTGAAATATCCAAACTAGATGTAGGGACTCTTTCTCCTAAACTTAGTCATTTCCCAATCGATAACATGTTACAAAAGCTAGCGGCTGAACTCACTTTATTATGCCAACAAAAAGGCATTCAGTTTAGCTACGTCCCATGTCATGTGACGGTTCATAGCGATGAACAACACTTACGCCGTATCGTACAAAACTTTTTAACTAATGCCATGCGTTATACCCCAAAAGGCAAAGTGCTATTGGGCTGCAGAATAAGAGAAACCGTGGTAGAAATTCAGGTCTGGGATACAGGAATTGGCATTGCTCCACAAAAACTCAATGAAGTATTTGAAGAGTTTAAACGCCTAGATCACCCTGCTACCCAAGATGTCAAAGGGCTGGGGTTAGGGCTAGCAATAGCAGATCGCACGGCCAAATTACTCAACCACCCCTTATCGGTCAAATCTTGGCAAGGCAAAGGCAGCTTATTTGGCATTGTTGTGCCAATTGGTGATCGTCAAAAGGTGGTCACTAAAGCGACAACACATAATCAGTACAGTGGTGGTGGCAGCCTAACAAACACGACAGTGTTGTGTATCGACAACGAAGCATCAATCCTACTGGGAATGGAGCAGCTACTAAGTGGCTGGGGATGCACCGTAATAACCGCCCTTAATATGTCTCAAGCATTACAAAACCTAGTAGACGCAGACGTTCAACCCAATGTCATTTTAGCAGATTATCACTTAGACCAGGGCCAAACCGGTACCGCTGCTATTGCTAGGATAAGACAAGTGTACCAACGCCAAATACCCGCGATTTGTATTACCGCAGATTGCACCGAAGAAGTGGCCAAAGCGGTGGCAGATGAAGATGCTCTGCTACTTAACAAACCTTTAAAGCCTGCCGCGCTTAGAGCCACCCTAAACCGGCTAAGGTAAGCCTAATATAAACCTAAGGTAAGGTTACTTTACAGACTCATCTTGTGGATGCTCGATGCGTAATCGGCCGGCCATAATCACCGCCTGCGTTCTGCTATACACACCAAGCTTGCGTAATATTGCGGTGACGTGGGCTTTGATAGTAGCCTCTGAAACGCTGAGTTCATAAGCGATTTGCTTATTAAGCAACCCTTCCGTAAGCATTACCATCACCTTAAATTGCTGGGGCGTTAAGCTGGCTAGCTGGTCTGCAAATTTACTGTCTTGAGCATCCATCGCTTGGTCTGCTACAGGTAGATCTGGTGGCACCCATTGACCGCCATTAAGGACAACTTGAACAGCGTCAGTAATATCCGTCATAGAAGAAGACTTAGGAATAAAACCCGCCGCACCAAAATGCATAGCGCGATGAATCACAATGGGCTGTTCATTGCCCGAAACCACCACCACCGGCACGCTTGGAAAATGCGTGCGTAAGTAAATGAGCCCAGAAAAGCCATTGGCGCCAGGCATATGCAGATCTAGCAGTACTAAATCTACCTCACTGCGCATTTGGTGTTCTAAGTGCTGTAGATGCTCTGCTTCTAAAACGTCAGCACCATCGACTTGAGTACCAATGGCCTGAGTTAAGGCAGCCCGAAACAACGGGTGATCATCGGCTACAATAATGGTGTAAGTATTAGACATAAACGCACCTCCTATAACATGTAAAAGACAATTAAGTTATTTATTGCAGCGATTTTCGATCAGTTCAGTCACCACACCTGGATCTGATAAAGTTGACGTATCCCCCAACTCACCATAATCGTTTGCTGCAATCTTACGCAATATACGACGCATGATTTTTCCTGAACGAGTTTTTGGCAAATTAGGCGCAAATTGAATTAAATCCGGTGACGCAATCGGACCAATTTCAGCTCTAACCCACTGCCTCAGCTCCTTCAATAGTTCAGGGCTGTTATCAAAACCGTCTTGCAATGTAACATAACAGTAAATGCCCTGACCTTTAATTTCATGGGGATAGCCAACCACTGCAGCTTCACACACAGCCTTGTGGGCGACCAAAGCACTTTCTATCTCAGCGGTTCCCATACGGTGGCCAGAAACATTAAGTACGTCATCAACACGCCCTGTGATCCAATAATAACCGTCTTCGTCACGGCGTGCACCATCACCGGTAAAGTAATAATTTGCAAAGGTAGAGAAGTAGGTTTCTTCAAAACGCTTATGATTACCCCAAATAGACCGTGCCTGGCCTGGCCAGCTGTCTTTAATAACCAGATTGCCCTCAGCGGCACCCTCTAGTTCAAGACCTTCATTATCAACTATTGCAGGTTGCACCCCAAAGAATGGCAAAGTTGCTGAACCCGGCTTAGTATCCACAGCGCCAGGTAACGGCGTGATCATGTGCCCGCCGGTTTCAGTTTGCCACCATGTATCAACCACGGGCACATTGCCTGAGCTGAAAACGCGCCTATACCAAAGCCACGCTTCTGGATTGATGGGTTCGCCTACACTGCCCAATATACGGATGCTAGACACATCAGAGCCCGACAAAACATCATCGCCATGTTGCATTAAAGCTCGTATAGCTGTTGGTGCAGTGTAAAACTGGTTAACCTTGTGCTTTTCGATCACCTGACCAAAACGCGCATTAGTTGGGTAGCTAGGCACCCCTTCAAACATTAGCGTGGTGGCGCGGTTCGCCAGTGGCCCATAAACAATATAACTGTGCCCAGTAATCCAACCCACGTCAGCGGTACACCAATAAATATCACCTGGTTGGTAATCGAATACCATTTCGTGAGTCATTGCACTCCAGACTAAATATCCCGCAGTGGTGTGTTCTAAGCCCTTAGGCTGGCCGGTAGAGCCAGACGTATAAAGAATAAAGAGCGGGTCTTCTGCAGCCATCACTTCAGGTTCATGGTTGGTGCCGGCAGTCGCGACAATATCACCATACCAAACATCACGGCCTTCTACCCAGTTGATATCAGCACCCGTGCGTTTAACTACAATCACAGTGTCAACACAGTCCACATTAGTTAAACCGGCATCTACATTAGCCTTTAGACCGATCTTTTTGCCCCCACGCAGGCCTTCGTCTGCAGTAATCACAATATTACTATTGGATCCTTGTACTCTGCCAGCAATGGCATCAGGAGAAAATCCACCAAAAATGACCGAGTGCACCGCACCAATACGAGCACAGGCCAACATTGCCACTGCTGCTTCTGGAATCATTGGCATGTATAGGGTGATTACATCGCCTTTCTTTGCTCCTTGAGCCAACAGAGCATTACTAAACTGACACACTTCTTGATGCAATTCTCGGTAACTAATATGACGCGATTCACTCGGGTCATCTCCTTCCCAAATAATGGCAGTTTCTTCACCATGGTTTGTCAGATGTCGATCTAAACAGTTGGCTGCCACGTTCAATTCACCGTCTGCATACCACTGGATAGACACGTCATTAGGGGTAAAACGGGTATTCTTTATTTTTGTAGGCGCCTTAATCCAGTCAAGTCGTTCGCCCTGCTGACGCCAGAACTCTTCTGGGTCTGTAACAGACTGTTGATACATCGCTTCGCGCTTATTTTGGTTCAACCCAGAGGTTTCGGCAATCGATGCATCTGCTGGATATGTCTTCACGTCACTCATTTAATGGTTCCTAGTTTTGTAGGGCAAGAGGATTAACCTACCATTTATATCAAGTTAGGGAGCATATTTAAATACTACTTTGGCTTAATATTGACCTTCATCTGCTAAACTTACCTTGCCTTGCGTTAAGGCATACGCCATCATTTGTTATTATTTATTAAAACCATTCACACTATTGCCTATGATCGATCTAAGCCTCGCGTTATTTATCGCTGTTGAAACCTGTCCAGAGCCGCCTTATTACCCTATTGTAGCAGCTTGGACCTTGCCCGACGGTAGCATTAAGTCCAGCCTTATCTTGGCAGATGACAACTGGCCGCCACACCTGTGTTATAGCGATCATATCAGTGATGAAACCATCACTGCTTTAGGCCATTCCGTAAAAGACGTCTTATTCGAGATGAATGACGACTTAGATGCAAGTCATGTGGTGGGGCACGGTGATTTTTCACCAAGCGAAGGCTTAGAGCATTTAGTAGATGCGCTGGATATTGAGCTATCGTTTGAGGTTTCCACAAATCAACAAGACATTAGGGAACTTCTTGGCGATGACTGGCGTGATGAGTTACAAGATTTATCCCATGAAACGGGCTTAGACTTATTGCAAGCTGAAGATCAGGTACGGCTCATGCAGCTATGCTGGGCTAGACGCAGTGATATACTCTAAAGTCATTTTATCAAGCCTCCTAGTGCTACTAGTAAGTGGATGTAGCAGCATAGGTAACAATAACGCTAAACCGCACACGCCAGACAACGTGTGCGGTATTTTTGCACAGTTTGAAAGCTGGCAAACAAGCGCTAGTGCGTCTGAACAAGAGTGGCAAATAGACCAAACTATCAGTATGGCGTTCATCAACCATGAATCCGGCTTTGTTGCTACCGCCAGGCCTCCTCGAAAAATGGCATTCGGTATTATTCCAGGCCGCCACCTTTCCACCGCTTATGGCTACCCCCAAGCGATTAACGGCACCTGGACTTTGTATAAACAACTGACCGGTTACAACCTTGCTGAACGTACTAATTTTAACGACGCTATCGATTTTGTTGGCTGGTACAATAGCCGCTCTGTACACCTTAATAAAATACACCCAACCGATGCTTACAACCTATACTTGGCTTACCATGAAGGTAACGGAGGGTTTGCTAAAAAGTCGTACTTGGCTAAACCCTGGTTAATAGATGTAGCCAAAGATGTTGCTAAGCAAGCTAAGCGTTATCGTAGTCAACTTGATTTTTGTTCACCTCAAAGCTAACAGCGGACTGATTCATGATCGTGCCATGGCAAAATATAAATGCAGATACCTTAAACCATCTATTAGAAGAGTTCGCTAGTAGAGACGGCACAGACTATGGTGTTCAAGAGACCAGTTTGGCAGATAAAGTGGCTCAGTTAAAAATCCAGCTGCAACAAAAACAGATTGTCGTGGTGTACAGTGAACTCCATGAATCTGTAAATATAGTCCCTGCAGAACAGTTTACTGGGTAACCTGCCATTAGGTACTTTTAACCGCCTTTACGAATAACGTATTGATACTGAGAGTCTGCTTCTGTCTGTTCAATAAGTTCGTGTCCCAAAAACAGGCAAAACTTAGGGATATCGCGAGTAGTAGAAGGGTCTGTAGCCAACACCTTAACTACATCCCCAGCTTTGATATCTTTAAAGGTGCTGTGCAGCATCATTACGGGCTCTGGACAAAACAGCCCTGTAGTATCTAATAATTTGTCGAAATCATGTGGGGTTTGCATCACTATCTATACTCTATAATTGCCAAGCTTTAAATTTGGCAGCAATTTATTTGTGGTGATTTACACCTAAATTCCACTACATTTTAACGTGTATTTAGCCCATTGCTCAATGTCTAATACCGATCGTTCAATAGCCTGGGTTTGACTATAGGCTGCGGCTTTAAAAGGTTTAAAGCTATGATCCATATCACCAAGCCAGCTCAAGGTTATATGTGCTGGCAATTCATAACCTAGCACTTCATCATAACAACCTAAGGCATCACGAGCACCCTGGATAATCATCCCTGGCTTTTGACTGGTTAACAGATGTTCTACTCGCAAGGTTTCTGGTTTCCGCTGGGGGTGAAATGGATAACCTAGCGCAAACCACCCCAAAGCATTGCTCCGTTCCACTATCATACTAGCCACGCGGCCTCCCAGTGACTTACCCCCAATAACCAACGGACCAGTTAATGCCAGTGAGCGGAGTAATGCAAGAAATTCAAGTTCAAGCTTAGCCACCGCTGGAGGCGGTCGTCTGGTGCCTGTTGCTTGCATCTGCTGCATGTAGCCAAATTCGAACAAGTACACTGTGAAGTTTTTTGAACTCAATGCTGCCGCTACTGACTGCATAAACTCATGGTTCATTCCAATACCAGAGCCATGTGCAAAAACTACATTAATAGCACCCACACCATATTTTTGTACCGGGCCATAAACCGTTTCAATACGCACCATAAAATACCTTTAATTGTGCCTCAGCACCTTAAGATAGCCCTTCAAAATTCCGATTTATTTTAGTAAAACGAGAACACCCTATGAGTCAAACTTCTCCCAACACTTATAACTATAAGGTCGTGTGCCAGTTTACCATTATGACTGTAGTTTGGGGGATTTTTGGTATGAGTGCGGGAGCGCTAATGGCCGCTCAACTGACATGACTTCTAGCACAGACTTAAGCAAATCCAGCGCCCCTGAATTATTACTCAGAGATGACATAAATTTGATTCAAGTCTTATTGCGTAAAGCCCAACAAACCCATACTATCATGCAGCAAAACTTAACTTGGGGCATTGCTGTATAATTTGACCACCATTACCCCTGGCTGAAGCATCTATTGCTATGTCCATGAACTCACTTATCGTTGTGCTCAATGCTACGCGCCTTAAGCCCGCAAAATAGCCAACGAAATGAGTAATAACAAACACACAAAGGAACTCTAATGAGCGACACCACACTCGTAAGCGCAGAACAGCTCACTAAACTAGTAGAAAAGGTGGTTGCTAGCCGCGGTTTTAACGCAGAAGACCAAAAAACGGCAGGCTACCGAGCCACCTTTGCCATGCAACACGGCCTAGCCAACAGTGATTTATTAGAAACCTCTTTAGCTGGTTTAGATTCCAGCATCAATGCGCCTAAATTATTAGTAGAAAACAAAGACAGCCTTATATATGATGCCCTTGGCCAACCCGCTTTAGTGCAATTTCAAGAAGCCTTTAAACACGCTGTAGACAACGGTATCAATGAAATCCGTATGCACAAAACAGCCTGTGGTGCTTTTGCAGTGCCTGC
>Ga0308019_10000509_pt1 | contig 24595 bp, 30 predicted proteins | sample Neamet284_FD_203135 | JGI IMG/M metagenome (GOLD analysis project Ga0308019, IMG submission 203135) | Marine microbial communities from water near the shore, Antarctic Ocean - #284 | ecosystem: Environmental > Aquatic > Marine > Unclassified | place: Southern Ocean | collected 2014-10-01 | reverse complement strand
TAGTTGGCATTAAAGACACAAAAAAATCTACTTGTACTGGTGTTGAGATGTTTAGAAAACTTCTTGATAGCGGTGAAGCGGGTGATAACGTTGGAATTCTTTTAAGAGGTGTTGAAAGAGACGATGTAGAAAGAGGTCAGGTACTTTGTAAGCCTGCTTCCATCACTCCTCATACTGAATTTGAGGCCCAAGCTTATATTTTAAAAAAAGATGAAGGTGGTAGACATACTCCTTTCTTTACAAAATACAGACCTCAGTTTTATTTCAGAACAACTGACGTTACAGGTGAAGTAACTTTACCCGCTGGTACTGAAATGGTTATGCCGGGTGACGATGGAAAATTTACTGTAAAATTGATTACTCCTATTGCAATGAACGATGGTTTAAACTTTGCTATTAGAGAAGGTGGTAAAACAGTTGGAGCTGGAGTAGTTACTAAAATTTTAAAGTAAACGCTTAGGAGCGTAGTTCAATTGGTAGAGCGCCGGTCTCCAAAACCGGAGGTTGTGGGTTCGAGTCCCTCCGCTCCTGCCAATAATTTTATTAAATATTATGAAAAATCCTTTAAGATTCATACAAGAAGTCAAACAAGAAGCTTTTAGAGTGACTTGGCCTACAAAAAAAGACACCCTTACAGGTGGTCTTATGGTCTTTGGTCTAGCTTCTATTGCTGCGGTTTTCTTTTTACTTTTAGATCAAATATTGAGGTTTTTACTTAAAATAGTTCTAACTATAAGTTTCTAAATATGAATTGGTATATTGTTCAAGCATATTCTGGGTTTGAGAAAAAAGTCGTAGAATCGATAAAAGACATACTTACAAAAAGTAAATTAGAGTCACATCTTGGTGAAATGCTTGTTCCAACTCAAGAAGTAACTGAAGTTAAAAAAGGAAAAAGAACTAAAAAACAAAAAAAATATTTTCCAGGTTATGTACTAGTTAGATTAGAAATGACAAAGCAGGTTTTTCACTTAATAAAGAATCTTCAAAAAGTTAGTGGTTTCTTGGGTTCCGGAGACCAACCAACACCTATTACAGACGCAGAAATAGAAAGAATTCTCGGTCAAGTTTCAGAAAGTGCAAATAATCCTAAAAGTGGTATAAGTTTTGAGATTGGTGAAAAAGTAAAAGTATGTGACGGTCCTTTTGCTTCTTTTAATGGCTTAGTAGAAGAAATAGATGAAGAAAAATCAAGACTTAAAGTTTCAGTTTCTATTTTTGGAAGAGCTACACCAGTTGATTTAGAGTATAACCAAGTAGAAAAAAATTAATATGGCAAAAGAAGTAGCAGGATATATCAAGTTACAAATCAAAGGTGGTCAAGCTAACCCTGCACCTCCTGTTGGACCTGCATTAGGTCAAAGAGGAATTAACATAATGGAATTTTGTAAAGCATTTAATGAAAAAACAAAGTCTATGATGGGAAAACCTGTGCCTGTTGTAATCACGGTTTATAAAGATAAAAAGTTTGATTTTATAGTTAAAACACCACCGGCCTCACATTACATTAAAGAAGCTGCAAAACTTAAAAGTGGTTCAAAAGAACCAGGTAGAACAGTTGCGGGTTCAATTACAATGAAACAGGCAGAAGAAATTGCCAAAGCTAAAATGCAGGACTTAAATGCTTTTGACATAAAAGAAGCAACAAAAATAATCTGTGGCTCTGCCAGATCCATGGGTATTGAGGTAAAAAATTAATGAAAAATAAATCAAAAAGATACAAAGAACTTTTAAAAAATTCAAAAGATTTTAAATCTATTGAATTGAAAGAAATTTTAGAACTGATTAAAAAAAATTCTACGACTAAGTTTGATGAGTCAATAGATATTTCTTTACGTATTGGACTTAAGCAGTCCAAAGGTGGAGATTTTAACCTAAGAACTGTAACGCAACTACCCGCTGGAACAGGTAAGAAATTAAAAATTGCAGTCTTATGTGAACCTGACAAAGTTGAAGAAGCTAAAAAAAGTGGTGCTGATATAGCTGGTTCAGAAGATCTAATAGAAAAGATTGAAAGCGGAAAATTTGATTTTGATAAATTAATTTGTACACCAGCCATGATGAGTAAAATTGGAAAACATGGTAAAGTATTAGGCCCAAAAGGTTTAATGCCAAATCCAAAACTTGGCACTGTTTCTTCAGATATTAAAAAATCTGTTGCAGATATTAAAACAGGTTTAGTGGAAATTAAACACGATAAAGATGGAAATATAGGTACATCAATCGGCAGAAAAAGTTTTTCAACAGAAAACTTAGTTAAAAATTTAAAACATCTAGTGGATTTTGTTAAGAAAGAAAAACCAGATGTGATAAAAGGTGAGTTTATTAAAAGCATGTATGTTACATCTTCAATGGGTGTTTCACTCAAAATAAGTAATAAGAGTATTTAATATTATGATGAACAAAGAGACAAAAAAAAACTATATTGAAGAAATGAAAAATGCATTTACTTCAAATGAAGCTGTTATGATCACTCATTATCAAGGCTTAAACGTTGTTGAGTTAGACGCTTTAAGAAAAGAACTTAGAGAAAACAATATTTTGTTTAAAATTACGAAAAATAGAATTACAAAATTAGCAGTTAAAGAGACTCCGTGCAAAGATCTTGAAAAATTTTTTACAGGTCCTACTGCAGCGGCCATCTCATCTGACCCCTTTATGTCCGCTAGAATATTGTCAAAATTTTCTAAAAAAAATAATAAATTAAAAATTGTCGCAGGTTTTATGGAGGGTAAAGTCATAGATCAAGCAGAAGTAGCAAAAATAGCCAGTTTACCCACTCTAAACGAAGCAAGAGCAAGTATCGTTGGAATTTTAAATGCTCCAGCACAAAAAATAATTGGTATTTTACTTGCACAGAGCAAAAAAATGACTAATTTAGCGCCCGCAGAGTAAATAAAAAAATAATTCACAGGATTTAAAAAATGTCAGACTTAAATAAAATTATAGAAGATTTATCAAAACTTTCTGTTGTTGAGGCAGCAGAACTTTCAAAACAATTAGAAGAAAAATGGGGAGTTTCTGCAGCAGTAGCAGCGGCACCAGCAGCAGCAGCTGCGGGCGGTGAAGAAAAATCAGAATTTACAGTTTTCCTTGCATCATTTGGAGAGAAAAAAATTAATGTCATTAAAGAAGTTAGAGCAATAACTGGTTTAGGTTTGAAAGAAGCTAAAGATTTAGTTGAAGCGGCTCCTAAAGAAGTTAAAGCTGGTGTGGCCAAAAAAGATGCCGAAGAAATGAAAGCGAAATTAGAAGCAGCGGGCGCAAAAGTAGAATTAAAGTAAACAAGAGTTTAGCTACCTTTACTAAAGTCATAAAAACTTTAGTGAATTTTTTTATTATTAATGGATTTATCTTTTACGCAAAAAAAAAGCATAAGAAAAAGTTTTGGTAAGCTAATCGAAGGATTATCTATTCCAAATCTTATCGAGGTGCAAAAAAATTCTTACAATGAGTTTTTAAGTTCTAAATCTTTTCATGAAATAAGCGATGAGCTTAAAAAAGGAATACACAAAACTTTCCAAAGCATATTCCCAATTGAAGATGGAAATGACAAAGCAACACTAGAATATATTTCTTACAAGTTAGAAAAACCGAAATTTGACGTTTTAGAATGCAAACAGAGAAGTTTAACTTACTCAGCTTCTTTAAAAGCAAACTTAAGACTAGTTGTTTATGATATAGATCAAGATACCAACACAAAACAAATTTTATCTGCAAAGGAACAAGAAGTTTTCATAGGCGAGCTTCCGCTGATGACTACTAGCGGTACCTTTGTTGTTAACGGCGTTGAACGTGTTGTGGTTAATCAAATGCATAGAAGCCCAGGAGTTTTCTTTGATCACGATAAGGGAAAAACACATAGTAGTGGTAAATTATTATTTAACTGTAGAATAATTCCTGGAAGAGGTTCGTGGTTAGATTTTGAATTTGATCCAAAAGATATTTTATACTTTAGAATAGATAGAAAGAAAAAACTTCCAATCACAACTTTGCTTTATGCTCTAGACGTTACACGAGAACAAGTTATTGAAAACTACTATAGTCAAGATCAATTTACTTACGATAAGGCAAGCAAGATGTGGAGCACTAAATTTATTCCTGAAAATTATAAAAGACCAATCAAGTTGCCATACGATTTAGTTGATGCAAAATCAAATAAAAAATATTTAGACAAAGGTGAAAAACTCAATCTAATCATAGCAAATAAGCTTAAAGAAAAAGGCCTTACTAATATTTTAATTTCAAATAACGAGATTATTGGAAAATATGTTGCTCAAGACTTAAAAGAAAGCAATGGCGAATACATAATAAGATCTGGATTTGATATTACGGAAGAAATTCTTGAGAAAATTATTTTTAACGAAATTTACTCATTTAAACTAGTCAATATCGATCCCATAAATAAAGGTCCATATTTGCTTGAAACTTTAAAAGTTGAAAAAAATATAGATAAGAGTGAAGCACTAAACGATATTTATAGAATTTTAAGACCAGGTGAAGCACCAACGTTAGAAGTTGCCGAAGGCGTTTTTAGAAATTTATATTTTAATAAAGAACGTTATGATTTATCTGAAGTTGGTCGAGTTAAATTAAACGCAAAATTAAATCTTAAAACAGATCTTAAAGACACAGTTCTTCACAAAGAAGACATACTAGCTATTATTCAATTCATGCTTGATTTAAGAGACGGCAAAGGTGAAGTTGATGATATTGACCACCTGGGCAATAGAAGAGTAAGATCAGTTGGAGAGTTAGTAGAAAACCAATTCAGAATCGGATTGTTGAGAATGGAAAGAACAGTTAAAGAAAAAATATCTACATTCCTTGAAATTGAATCTGCAATGCCACAAGACCTAATCAATGCAAAACCTATCACTACTTCGTTAAAAGATTTTTTTGCCACTTCAGCACTTTCTCAATTCATGGATCAAACTAACCCTCTTTCAGAGATCACACACAAAAGGAGAGTATCTGCACTTGGACCCGGCGGCCTAACAAGAGAGAGAGCAGGCTTTGAAGTACGTGATGTTCACCCAACTCATTACGGAAGAATTTGTCCAATTGAAACTCCCGAAGGACCAAATATTGGACTAATAAACAGTTTAGCTACTTATTGTCAGGTTAACAAGTATGGTTACATTGAGAGTCCTTATAAAAAAGTTGTTAATGGAAAAGTTACAAAAGAAGTAAATTACTTGTCAGCAATTGAAGAAGAAAAATTTACTATTGCACAAGCTAATTCCCCTATTAATAAAGATGGTACGTTCGAAGAGGAACTTGTTTCTTGCAGACATAACTTAAATTTCCTTTTGGCAAACAGAGATAGCGTTAACTACATAGACGTTTCACCTAAACAATTGGTTTCGGTAGCCGCTGCACTTATACCTTTCTTGGAAAACGATGATGCCAACAGAGCGTTAATGGGTTCTAATATGATGAGACAGGCTGTGCCTTTATTAAAGCCGGAGTCACCACTTGTAGGAACTGGAATGGAATCTGATGTAGCTTTAGATTCAGGTGTTACCATTGTTGCAAGAAGAAACGGTGTAGTAGATAAAATTGACGGTAAACGTATTGTTGTTAAAGCTACTGAAGTTAAAGATTTATCACAATCAGGTGTTGATATTTACAACTTATCTAAATTTAAAAGATCAAATCAAAATACTTGTATTAACCAAAGACCTTTAGTTAAAGTTGGAGATGCAATTAAATCTGGAGATATTATTGCAGATGGTCCAGCTACAAAACTAGGTGAACTAGCCTTGGGAAAAAATGTAACAGTAGCTTTTATGCCATGGCAAGGGTACAATTTTGAAGATTCTATCTTGATCTCTGAAAGATGTGTAACAGATGACGTTTTTACATCTATTCACATTGAGGAATATGAAGCAATGGCCCGGGATACAAAATTGGGTGCCGAAGAAGTTACTAGAGACATACCAAATGTAAGTGAAGAAAGTCTAAGAAATTTAGATGAGTCAGGAATTGCTTATGTAGGTGCAGAAGTTAAACCTGGAGATATTTTAGTCGGTAAAGTTACGCCAAAGAGCGAAACATCTTCTAGCCCTGAGGAAAAACTATTAAGATCAATTTTTGGTGAAAAGGCTACAGATGTTAGAGATTCCTCTCTTAAACTTAAGTCTGGTGGCTCAGGTGTTATTATTGATGTCAGAGTTTTCAATAGACATGGAATCGAAAAAGATGAAAGATCGATTGCCATAGAAAGAGCTGAGATTGAATTAGTTCAAGAAGATAAGCTTGTAGAAGAAGAAATTTTAAACAGAAATATCAAGCTTAGAGCAATTGACCTGATAAATGGCAAGCAAGCGAACAAAGCTCACAAAACTATAAACGCTAACACGCCTATTGAGTTTGAACAATTAAATGAATTAAATTTAAAAGATATTTGGAAACTAAGTTTTTCTGACGATCAATTAAATCAAAACCTTTTAAAGCTTAAAAAACAATTTGATGAAGCAAGTGAAGATATAAAATTGAGATTTGAAGATAAGGTTATAAAAATTAAACAAGGTGACGATTTATTACCTACTGTAATGAAAGTGGTTAAGGTATTTGTTGCGGTTAAAAGGAGATTAATGCCAGGAGATAAAATGGCCGGGCGCCATGGTAATAAAGGCGTGGTCAGTAAAATAGTTCCAGTACAAGACATGCCTTATATGGCAAATGGTAAAGCTGTCGATATAGTTTTAAACCCACTAGGTGTACCAAGTCGAATGAATGTAGGTCAAATATTAGAAACCCATTTAGGTTGGGCATGTTCCGAGTTAGGCGATCAAATAAAAGAATACTTAAAAAATTTTGATAAAACTATTGAAGAACTTAAGAAAAAATTAAGAGCAATTTATGGACCAGAGTATTACGACAATGTAGTAAGCAGCCTAAACAAAAAAGAACTATTTGAGCTTGTCCAGAACATTTCTAATGGAATACCTATTGCAACTCCAGTTTTTGATGGCGCTTCAACAAACGATATTAAAAATATGTTAGAACTTGGTAAGCTACCAAATTCGGGTCAAACAACTTTATGGGACGGTTTAACAGGAGAAAAATTTGATAGACCTGTGACAGTAGGAATTATTTACATGTTAAAATTAAATCACTTAGTAGAAGATAAAATTCATGCTCGATCTACAGGACCTTACAGCTTGGTGACACAACAACCATTAGGCGGAAAAGCACAGTTAGGTGGACAGAGATTTGGAGAAATGGAAGTCTGGGCACTAGAAGCTTACGGTGCCTCTTACACGCTGCAAGAAATTCTTACTGTTAAATCAGACGATGTAGCAGGAAGAACTAAAGTTTATGAGACCATAGTAAAAGGTAATAATAATTTTGAATCCGGTGTACCAGAATCATTTAATGTATTAATTAAAGAAATTAGAGCTTTAGGATTAAATATCGAACTAAACTAATATGGAAAAAAACTTATCAAAACAAACTTATCACAATCAAAGTAGTCTACCTGAAACTAATTTTAGTAGTATAAAAATTACTATAGCTAGTCCTGAAAAAATTAAGTCATGGTCTTTTGGTGAAATTAAAAAACCAGAAACTATTAATTATAGAACCTTCAGACCAGAAAAAGATGGTCTTTTTTGTGCAAGAATATTTGGCCCTGTTAAAGACTACGAATGTCTCTGTGGTAAATACAAGAGAATGAAATTCAGAGGAATTATATGTGAAAAATGTGGTGTGGAGATTACAAAATCAAATGTAAGAAGAGAAAGAATGGGACACATTGATTTAGCATGTCCTGTTGCTCATATCTGGTTTTTAAAATCACTACCTAGTAGAATTGCCCTAGCAATAGACATGAAGCTCAAAGATGTTGAGAGAGTTTTATACTTTGAAAGTTTTATTGTTGTAGAGCCTGGCTTAACAACATTAAAAAAAGGTGATCTAATTTCTGAAGAACAATTAATTAAAGCCCAAGAAGAATTTGGTGAAGATGCTTTTCAAGCTGGCATAGGAGCGGAAGCTGTCAGAGATATCTTAATAAATCTAGATTTACTAAAAGAACAAAAAAAATTAAGAACTGCTTTAGAGACAATTAAATCTAAAGTCACAGAAGAAAGAACTATAAAAAGATTAAAACTTGTGGAGTCGTTTATAGATTCTGGAAACAAACCTGAGTGGATGATATTAACAACAGTGCCAGTTATCCCACCTGAGCTTAGACCTCTAGTTCCTTTGGATGGGGGAAGATTTGCAACTTCAGATCTTAATGATTTATACAGAAGAGTTATAAACCGTAACAATAGATTAAAAAGACTATTAGATCTTAAAGCACCTCATATTATAGTGAGAAATGAGAAAAGAATGCTGCAAGAGTCAGTTGATGCGCTTTTTGATAACGGTAGAAGAGGCAGAGTAATTACAGGTACTGGTAAAAGACCTCTTAAATCATTAGCCGAAATGTTAAAAGGGAAACAAGGAAGATTCAGACAGAATTTATTAGGTAAACGTGTTGATTATTCTGGAAGATCAGTAATTGTTGTTGGTCCTGAATTAAAATTACATCAGTGTGGACTTCCTAAAAAAATGGCTTTGGAATTATTCAAACCCTTTTTGTATGCAAGATTAGATAAACTAGGTTTAGCCACTACAATTAAACAAGCAAAAAGACTTGTTGAAAAAGAAGTACCAGAAGTTTGGGATGCTTTAGAATTTATTACAAGAGAGCATCCAATTTTATTAAATCGTGCGCCCACACTTCACAGACTGGGTGTGCAAGCTTTTGAAGTTAAGTTGATTGAAGGTTTTGCTATAGAATTGCACCCGCTTGTTTGCGCTGCTTTTAACGCTGACTTTGATGGCGATCAAATGGCTGTTCATATTCCATTAAGTTTAGAGGCACAGCTAGAAGCAAGAGTTTTAATGATGTCTACTAATAATATTTTAAGTCCGTCAAATGGAAAACCAATTATTGTACCAAGTCAGGATATTGTACTTGGTATTTACTACCTTTCTCAAGCTGATGATAAAAATGATGACAAGCCAAAAGGTATTTTTTCTAACATAGAAGAAATCGGTCAAGCCATAGAAAATAAAGACATTAGTTTGCATTCTAAAATTATTTCAGTTTTTGACACTGTAGATGAACAGGGAAATAAAATACTACAGAAATACACAAGTACTGCAGGTAGATTTTTATTAGCAAACGTATTACCAAAAAATCATAAAATTAAATTCACTATTATCGACAGACTTTTAACCAAGAAAGATGTTTCAGAAATAATAGATACTATATTTAGATTTTGTGGACAAAAAGAGACAGTTATTTTTTGTGATCGAATTAAATCGCTAGGCTTTAAACATGCATTCAGAGCCGGTATTTCATTTGGTAAAGATGATTTGATAATACCTAAAACTAAAATACAATTAATTAATCAAACAAAAAAACAAATTGAAGAATATGAAAAGCAATATTCAGATGGTTTAATCACTAGAGGTGAGAAATATAATAAAGTTGTAGATATATGGTCTAAATGTACTGACACTGTAGCCAACGAAATGATGAAAGAAATTTCTTCTGCACAAAAAATATTTCCAGATGATAGAATAGAAACAAATTCAGTTTTTATGATGGCTGATTCAGGTGCTAGGGGATCTCAAGCTCAAATGAAACAGTTAGCTGGAATGAGAGGTTTGATAGCAAAACCTTCAGGTGAAATTATCGAAACTCCTATTATGGCTAATTTTAAAGAAGGTCTTTCTGTATTAGAGTATTTCAATTCAACACATGGTGCTCGTAAAGGTCTAGCGGATACAGCTTTAAAAACTGCAAACTCTGGTTATTTAACAAGAAGACTATGTGATGTTGCCCAAGATTTACAAGTTACAATAAGTGATTGTGGCTCAAAATCGTCAATAAATATTACTGAAGTTATAGAAGGAGGAAATATTTTAGTTAGTTTATCGGAAAGAGTTTTAGGTAGAACACCTGCACAAGACATAAAAAATCCAATAACTGGCGAAGTTATAATTAAAAAGAAAAAATTATTAGATGAAAGTGACTGTGAATTAATAGACGCAGCTGGAGTTAAAGCTATACAGGTTTACTCGATAATTACTTGTGCGGCTACAAAGGGTGTTTGCCAAACTTGTTATGGAAGAGATTTAGCTAGAGGTAAATTAGTGAGCATTGGAGAAGCAATTGGAATGATTGCAGCACAGTCAATAGGTGAGCCAGGAACCCAGTTAACAATGAGAACTTTTCACGTTGGAGGTACTGCTCAGGTAAAAGAAGAATCTCAAATTATTTCGCAAAATAAAGGAAAACTTAAAATAATAAATAAAAACCTTATTGAAGATTCAAAGAAGAATATAATTGTAATGGGAAGAAACACAGAACTTTCTATCGAAGGCGATAATGGAATTCAGTTAGGTATTTATAAAGTTATTTACGGATCAAAACTCTTTTTCAAAGATGGTGACATGATTGAAAAAGGTAAAAAAATTGCCGAATGGGACCCTTATACACTACCAGTTATAGCTGAAACTAGTGGTATCGTAAACTACATGGATCTTGTTGAAGGAACGTCTTTGACAGAAACTATGGATGACTCTACTGGAATTTCTTCTAAATCAGTTACTGACTGGAAGTCTCTTTCTAAAAATACGGAACTTAAGCCTAGACTAACTCTTCGGGACAGCAAAGGCGAAGTTATTAAAAAAGCAGACGGTAACGTTGCTAGATATTTTTTAGTACCAGATTCAATTCTTTCTGTAAAAGACGGTCAAAATATTTCTGCTGGAGACGTTCTTGCTCGACTTCCTAAGGAAACTTCTAAAACTAAAGATATTACAGGCGGTCTGCCTAGAGTTGCTGAATTATTTGAAGCTAGAAAACCAAAAGATAGCGCAATTATAGCAGAAAATGATGGGATGATAGAATTTGGAAAAGAAATAAGAGGTAAACAAAAAATTTCTATTGTTTCCTCTAAAGGAGAAATATCAAATTATTTAATTCCTAAAGGTAAGCACGTAAACTTCAACCAAGGAGAAAAAATTAAAAAAGGTGAATATTTACTTGATGGCAGTCCTTTACCACACGACATCCTAAGAATACTAGGTGTTGAAAAATTGACAGAGTTTTTTGTAACAGAAGTACAAGAAGTATATAGACTTCAAGGTGTTGTTATTAATGATAAACATATTGAAACTATTGTTAGACAAATGCTTAAAAAGGTAGAGATTAAAGAACCAGGAGACACTGACTTCCTACTAAATGAAACTGTAGACATAATAGATATAGTTAAAATTAATGAAGATCTTAAGAAAAATGGTAAAAAACCAGCCGTATATGAGAGAATATTATTAGGAATAACAAAAGCCTCTCTTCAAACTAAATCGTTCATCTCAGCTGCATCTTTTCAAGAAACAACAAGAGTTTTAACAGACGCATCAATAAGAGGAAAAGTTGACTATCTTGAAGGCCTCAAAGAGAACGTAATTGTAGGAAGATTAGTTCCAGCAGGTACCGGCTTAACTAAAATGGGCTGGGACAAAGAAGCTAGAAAACAAGACGAACTAAGACTAGCTGAAATCAAAAAACAACAATTGGAAAGCCCTCCTGTAACGGAGTAATCCTTTAAAAATAAAGCAAATATCTCCTATTAAATATTGACTTTTGCCTCTTCAATGTTAGTTTAGCGCAATTTTGATAGTTAGAAGTAAGGTAGTATTTAACCTTAAACACTGACTTAAGCGTACCTTGATATCAAGGCCTACCTTTATCTTTTTTCTTCAAAATTTTTTTATGCCAACTATAAGTCAATTAATTAGAAAACCTAGAACCAAGCCTATTGCAAGAAATAAAGTTCCTGCTTTGGAAGGGCAACCTTTGAAACGTGGTGTTTGTTTAAAAGTTTATACAACCACTCCTAAAAAACCAAACTCAGCTTTAAGAAAAGTTGCACGTGTAAGACTCTCAAATGGCTTTGAAGTTACAGCTTATATTCCAGGAGAAGGACACAATTTACAAGAACACTCAGTAGTATTACTTCGAGGTGGTCGTGTAAAAGATTTACCAGGAGTTCGTTATCATATTTTAAGAGGAAATTTAGACACCCAAGGTATTGCGGCAAGAAGGAAACGAAGATCTTTATATGGAGCAAAAAAACCAAAATAATATTAATCATGTCTAGAAAAAGAAAAGCACCAGTTAGAAAAGTTTATCCAGATCCAAAATTTCGCTCAGAATTAGTTTCAAAATTTATTAATTGCATCATGTATGATGGAAAAAGATCTACAGCAGAGAAAATTTTATATGACGCACTTGATAAAATTAAAGATACAAGCAAACAAGATCCTTTAAAAACTTTTAATGATGCTATAGGTAACGTTAAACCAAATGTAGAATGTAGATCTAGAAGAGTTGGTGGAGCTACTTACCAAGTACCCGTTGAAGTAAAAAGTAAAAGAGCCCAAGCCTTAGCTTTAAGATGGATCAAAGACGCTACCAGAAACAGAAAAAACAAAACTATGGCTGAAAAATTATATTTTGAAATATTAGATGCATCGCAAAACAAAGGTGCAGCAATTAAAAAAAGAGAGGATACGCATCGAATGGCAGAATCAAATAAAGCTTTTGCTCATTTTAGATGGTAATTATTTATGTCTGAAATAAAATATCCTTTAGAAAAATATAGAAATATTGGAATCATGGCACACATTGATGCTGGTAAAACAACTACTACTGAAAGAATTTTATATTATACAGGAAAAAGTCATAAGATTGGTGAAGTACACGATGGTGCTGCAACTATGGACTGGATGGAACAAGAGCAAGAACGTGGTATTACAATTACTTCAGCTGCAACAACATGTTTTTGGAACGAACATAGAATAAATATTATTGACACGCCCGGACATGTTGACTTTACAATTGAAGTTGAGAGATCTTTAAAAGTTTTAGATGGAGCAGTTTGTGTTTTTGACGGTGTTGCCGGTGTTGAGCCACAATCGGAAACTGTTTGGAGACAAGCAGATAAGTACAAAGTTCCAAGAATTTGTTTTATAAATAAGCTAGATAGAACTGGCGCTGATTTTTACATGTGTGTAGATATGATAAAAGATAGATTAGGTTGTAAACCATTAGTATTACAACTGCCTATTGGTTCTGAAGCAGAATTAAAAGGCATAGTAGATTTAGTAAAAATGAAAGCTGTTATTTGGCAAAATGAGGATCTTGGTGCAAAATTTGAGGTTGTAGACATCCCGGTTGATTTAAAAGAAAAAGCTGAGAAATATAGAAAAGAGCTAGTTGAAGCGGCAGTAGAAGAAGATGAAAAATTAATGGAATCATATCTTGAAGGTAAAGAACCTTCTGAATCTGATCTTAAAAAATGCATAAGAAAAGGTACTTTAGGATTTAATTTTGTTCCAATAACTACTGGCTCGGCTTTTAAAAACAAAGGCGTTCAACCTTTGCTAGATGCTGTTGTAGATTATTTACCTAGTCCCATGGATATTGGTTCAATTGAAGGGACAAGACTAGGAACCGAGGATAAAGTAGATATGAAATTTGGTGATGACGAGCCTTTTTCTGCTTTAGCTTTTAAAGTTGCTAATGATCCATTTGTTGGTTCTTTAACTTTTATTAGAATTTATTCAGGAACTATTAAGACTGGAACAAGTATTTACAATTCTTCAAAAGAAAAAACTGAACGCGTAGGCAGAATGTTGCTAATGCATGCTAATAGTCGAGAAGATACTAAAGAAGCAACAACAGGTGATATAGTTGCTTTAGCAGGACTTAAATTTACCGTTACAGGCCATACTCTTTGTGATGAAAATAAACCTATATTATTAGAACCTATGGAATTTCCAGATCCTGTAATAGAAATTGCAGTTGAGCCAAAAACCAAAGCTGATCAAGAAAAAATGGGTGAGGCTTTAGCTAGATTAGCTAAAGAAGATCCATCATTTAGAGTAACATCGGACGAAGAATCTGGACAAACTATTATTAAAGGAATGGGAGAATTACACTTAGATATAATTGTAGATAGAATGAAAAGAGAGTTCAAGGTTGAAGCAAATGTTGGTGCTCCGCAAGTAGCTTATAGAGAAACTATATTAAATTCAGCTGAAGTTACATACATACATAAAAAACAAAGTGGTGGATCAGGGCAATTTGCCAAAGTTACTCTAAGTGTTGAACCATTAGAGCCTGGTAAAGGCAGAGAGATTGAAAATAAAATTAAAGGTGCCTCAATACCAAAAGAGTTTATCCCAGGTGTTGAAAAAGGTGTTGAGTCAGTTGCAGAAAGTGGAATTCTAGCTGGCTTTCCAATAATTGATTACAAAGTTACAATATTAGATGGTCTACATCACGATGTTGATTCAAGTGTTTTAGCTTTTGAAATTGCTTCTCGATATTGTTTTAAAGAACTTTGTCAGCAAGCTACATTAAAACTTTTAGAACCGATAATGACAGTCGAAGTTGTTACACCTGAAGATTTCATGGGCGACGTGATTGGTGATTTAAATAGTAGAAGAGGTCAGGTTGGATCAACGGAGCCGAGAGGGAATGCTACTGCAATTTCGGCAACTGTACCTTTAGCTAATATGTTTGGTTACATAAATAATTTACGATCATCAACCCAAGGAAGAGCCCAATATACAATGCAGTTTAGTCATTACGATAAAGTCCCTCAGAACGTTCAAGACGAGGTAACAAAGAAATTAGCTTAATATTATGGACAAACAAAATATAAGAATACATTTACGTGCTTACGATAATAAAATTTTAGATTTATCTACGGAAGAAATTGTAAACACTGCTAAGAGAACAGGGGCTCAAGTAAAAGGTCCAATACCTCTTCCAACAAGAATTGAAAAGTACACTGTACTGAGATCTCCACATATAAATAAAAAGAGTAGAGACCAATTTGAGCAAAGAACGCACAAAAGACTAATAGATATCATTGAACCAACCCCACAAACAGTTGAAGCACTAATGAAATTAGATTTAGCCTCAGGTGTAGATATAGAAATAAAAATATAAATTATGAGCTTAGGATTATTAGGAACAAAAGTGGGAATGACAAGAGAGTTTTTAACTAATGGCCAATCCGTTCCTGTAACTGTAATTAGAGTAGAAAAAGGTAGGGTATTAGATGTTATTACAAAAGAATCTAGAGGATATTCAGCAGTAAAAATAGGTTTTTTTCCTATTAAAAGCTCAAAGTTAACAAACCAGATGAAAGGTTATTTTGTTAAAAAAAATACAGAACCAAAAAAAATCTTAAAAGAATTTCGTTTAGATAAAACTGAAGATTTTAAAGAAGGTAATGAAATAGGTTTAGAAATATTAAAAGATATAAAATTTGTAGATGTTAGATCTAAAACTATAGGAAAAGGTTTTGCTGGAGTTATGAAAAGATGGAATTTTGGGGGATTAAGAGCTTCCCACGGTGTATCCGTTTCTCATAGGTCGCATGGTTCAACAGGTCAAAGACAAGATCCAGGAAAAGTTTTTAAAGGTAAAAAAATGGCCGGCCATATGGGTGATAAATTTAGAACAATGTTAAATTTAGAAATAGTTAAATCAGATGTAGAGAATAATCTTTTATATATTAAGGGCTCAATACCTGGTTCAAAAAATTCAACAATTTTAGTAAGACAATCAATTAAAAATGTTAGAAGAAAAACATTAATTGAAAAAATTGAAGCTAAAGCAAAAATTGCAGCTGGTAAAAAAGGTAAAAAATAATTTTATGAAATTAAATTTACTAAATTTAGAGGGCGGAAAATCTGGGACAGTCGAAGTTTCAGACAAAATAATGAATTTAAAATTTAACCACAAGCTAGTTAAATATGTAATCGATTGGCAGCTAAACCACCAAAAACCTAGAACTGCGAAAACAAAACAAAGGAATGAAGTAAAAGGTTCTACAAAAAAGATTTATGCTCAAAAAGGAACCGGTCAAGCTAGACATGCGAGTAAAAAAGCACCATTATTTGTCGGTGGGGGTCAAGCACATGGCCCAAAAGGTGCCGTCTATAAAATAAAAAAAATTAATAAAAAAGTTAGAAAGTTAGCTCTAGCACAAACTTTAGCAAAAAAAAATGTAGACAAACAATTACACATCTTATCTGACGTTACAAAAGAAGTTAAAAAAACTAAAGATTTTAATAAATTTTTAAATAATAATAAATTATTGAATGTTTTAATTGTATCTGACGAAAATTCAGAAAAAAATTTTGTAAGATCTGCAAGAAACATCAAAAATATCAAAGTTATTAGAGATGAGGGAACTAACATTTATGATTTGCTTAAATATACAAATGTAATTATCACTTCTAGCTCAATGAAAAAAATAGAAACCAGATTATTAGATGAAAAAAATTAATTTTATAGATTCTATAAGACACCCTATCATTACTGAAAAGGCAACCATCCTTTCTGAGCACAATAAAACTGTTTTTAAAGTTCATTCAGGTGCAAACAAGAGATCTATTAAAAAAAATATAGAAAAAATATTTAAGGTTAATGTGATTAAAGTTAACATATTGAACCAAAAGCGAAAAAAGAAAATTAAACAAGGTAAACTATCTATTAAACCAGGTTATAAAAAAGCAATTATAACTCTTAAAAAAGGTCAGAGTATTGACCTATCATCAGGAATTTAAAAATGGCATTAAAAACATTTAAACCTTACACAAAATCAGTTCGTGCCACAGTTCTTGTAGACAAAAGCAAGCTATGGAAAGGTGACCCTTACAAACCTTTAACTATTGGTCAACATTCTACTGGTGCAAGAAACAATATGGGTAGAATAACATCCAGACATAGAGGTGGAGCTCATAAGCATAAATACAGAATTATAGATTTTTATAGATCAAAAAGAAACATCAAAGGTGTTGTTGAAAGAATTGAATACGATCCTAATAGAACTAGTTATATTGCTTTAATTAAATATGAAGACAATGAGATGAAATATATCATTTGTCCTCAAAATTTAGAAATTGGCGACACGGTTGAGGCTGGAAAAAAAGTTGAAATTAAAATTGGAAACTGCTTAGAGCTAAATGAAATTCCTCAAGGTAGCTCAATCCATAATATAGAATTGGTGCCTAATACTGGTGGAAAGATGGCTAGATCAGCAGGTTCATCTGCAACCTTAACCGGTTTCGACGGTGATCATGCTATTATAAGACTAGGTTCGGGTGAAACAAGAAAAGTTAGCAGTAAATGTATGGCAACACTTGGTTCAGTTTCAAATCCTGACCAAAAAAATATTAAGATCGGTAAAGCTGGAAGAACAAGGTGGAAAGGTCAAAGACCACAATCTAGAGGCGTAGTAATGAACCCAGTTGATCACCCGCATGGAGGTGGTGAAGGGAAAACAGCCGGTGGAAGAAACCCAGTTTCGCCTTGGGGTCAGTCTGCCAAAGGTTTAAAAACTAGAAAACCACAAAGAAGTGATAAAATGATAATTTCAAGAAGGAAAAAGAGGAAATAATTATGGCTAGATCTGTCTGGAAAGGACCTTTTGTACATCCAAGTTTATTAAAAAAAATTGATAGATTGAAAGAAGGAAGTGGAGATAAAAGACCAATTAAAACTTGGTCAAGAAACTCAACGATAATTCCAGATTTTGTTGGTCACAGCTTTTTAATACATAACGGAAAATCTTTTATACCTATTACAGTTTCTGAAGAAATGGTTGGGCACAAATTAGGAGAATTTGCATTGACTAGAACTTTCAGAGGACACACACCAGCTGACAAAAAAGCAGCACCAGCAACTAAACCAGGAGGAGCAGGTGGAAAAAAATAATATTTCAGTTACAGCCGTTAATAAAAACGTAAGATCAAGCACACGTAAAATTGCTTTAATCTTAGATTTTATTAAAGGAAAAAAAGCTGATGTGGCGATAAGAGATTTAGAATTTACAAGAAAAAGAATAGCTCACGATGTTAAAAAAACAGTTAAGTCAGCAATTGCTAACGCTGAAAATAACTATCAATACGACATTGACAGCCTCTATATAAAAGAAGCATATGTAGGAAAATCTATCGTAATGAAAAGATTTAGACCACGAGCTAAAGGTAGAGCAAGTCCAATTAAAAAACCTTATGCTAGAATTACTATTGTATTAGGAGAAAAAAAAGAGATAAAGAAAGATTTTAAAGAAGTAATTAAAAAAGATATTAAAAAAGACATTAAAAAAGATATTAAAAAAGAGATTAAAGAATAATTATGGGACAAAAAATAAATCCAATTGGCTTTAGACTAGGCGTAAACAGAGGCTGGGATTCCGTTTGGTTTGCTAAAAAAAAAGATTTTGGAAAATTTTTAATTGAAGATTTTAAGATTAGAAAATATATTCAAAAAAATATTGTAAACTCAGGTGTTTCTGACATTATTATAGAAAGATCTGGAAAAAAAATGATTGTCTCTATTCACACATCACGACCAGGTTTTGTAATAGGTAAAAAAGGTGCGGATATAGAAAAAATAAAAAAAAATATACTTAAAATTTCTACTGACAGTGAAGTGTCGGTGAATATTAAAGAAATCAAAAAACCTGAGTTAAATGCATATTTAATAGCAGAAAATATAGCTACACAATTAATTAAAAGAATAGCGTTTAGGAGAGCAATGAAAAGAGGTATGCAATCTGCATCTCGACTAGGAGCCCTAGGTATTAAAGTTATGGTAAGCGGTAGATTAAATGGTACTGAAATAGCAAGAACAGAATGGGAGAGAGACGGAAGTATCCCATCTCATACATTAAGAGCAAATATTGACTATGGTACAGCTGAAGCTCTTACAACTTATGGAATTATAGGAATTAAAGTTTGGGTTTACAAAGGACAACTTTACAAAAAAGATGTTGAAAATGAGAAAAAAGAAAGAATAAAAAATGCTACAACCAGTAAGAACTAAATTTAGAAAAGCCTTTAAAGGTAGAATACATGGAAAAGCTGGGAGAGCAGTTGTTCTAAATTATGGATCCTATGGCCTTAAAGCTCTTGAACCTGAAAGAATTATAGGCAAACAAATTGAATCAGCTAGAGTTGCTTTAACTAGATATATGAAAAGAACTGGAAGAGTATGGACAAGAATTTTTCCAAATATACCAGTTTCAAAAAAACCAACAGAGGTAAGAATGGGTAAAGGTAAGGGAGCACCCGAGTATTATGCTTGCAGAGTAAAACCCGGAAGAATTATTTTTGAAGTTGATGGAGTTACGGAAGAAGTAGCAAGAATAGCTCTTTATAAAGCTTCAGCAAAATTACCAATTAAAACAAAGTTTATTAAGAGATAAAAATGTCAAAAGAAAAAAAAGAAATTAAAAAACTAACAGGTGAACAGGCTGTTAAAAAGATTCAAACTTTAAAAAAAGATTTGTTTAATATAAGGTTTAAAAAAATTAATGGTCAGGTAGAAAATCCTGCTCAATATAATGAAATTAAAAAAAGTATCGCAAGATTATACACAACAATTAATGCAAAGGTTTCTAAATGACTAAAAGAGTACTAAAAGGAAAAGTAGTAAGTTCTAAAAGTGATAAAACAATTGTAGTCGCTGTTATTAGAAAGTTCCAACATCCATTTTTTGGTAAAGTGATATCTAGAACTAAAAAATACCATGCGCATGATGAAAAAAATAAATTTAAAGAAGGAGACGACGTTCAAATTGCAGAGTGTGCCCCTATTTCTAAGAAAAAAACATGGGAGGTTGTAGAGAAATGATACAAAACCATACTGAATGTACCGTAGCAGATAATACTGGAGCAAAAAGAGTCGAGTGTATAAAAGTTCTTGGTGGATCTAAAAGAAGATACGCTGGAGTAGGCGATTTAATTGTAATTACAGTTAAGGACGCTATACCTAAGGGTAAGGTTAAAAAGGGTTCTGTACATAGAGCAGTAGTCGTTAGAACTAGAAAAGAAATATTTAGGGATGACGGATCGAAGATACAATTCGATCACAATGCCGTCGTTTTAACAGATGAAAAAGGTGAACCAATGGGTACTAGAATATTTGGTCCTGTCACACGAGAATTAAGAGCTTCTGGACATACAAAAATTATATCACTAGCTCCGGAGGTTATTTAGACCATGAAAATAAAAAAAGGAAACCAGGTAAAAGTTATTACAGGAAAAGACAAAGGAAAAACTGGTGAAGTAATAGAAATTAATAGAAAAATGAATACAATCAAAGTGAAGTCAATAAACCTTGTAAAAAGACACACTAAACCTACAAAAGAAAATAAAGGTGGAATTGTTTCAAAAGAGAGTTTTATACATTATTCAAATGTTAAAAATTTAGATATTAAAAAAGAAAGTGTAAAGAAATAGATACATGACACCCAGATTAAAAAATACATATGAAAAAGTAATTTTGCCTAAGTTAATGACAAAATTAAAGTGCTCTAACAAACATCAGGTTCCAAAAATTATAAAAATTGTTCTTAACATAGGCTTAGGAGAAGACGCAACAGATACTAAAAAAATTAAAGCATGCCAAGACGACTTAACCTCAATTGCAGGACAAAAGGCGATAGTCACAAAATTTAGAAAATCAATTGCAAATTTTAAAACTAGAAAAGGTTTCCCCGCTGGTGTTAAAGTAACTTTACGTTCAGCAAAAATGTACGAATTTATGGACAGACTAGTAAATATAGCTCTTCCAAGAATAAAGGATTTTAGAGGTTTGAGTTCAAATGGAGTAGACAAATTCGGAAATTATAGCTTTGGAATAAAAGAGCATCTTATTTTTCCAGAAATAAATTATGATAAAGTAGATAAAATTAGAGGTATGGATATAACTCTAGTAACAACAAGTAAAACAAAAGAAGGAACAGTTGAACTTTTGAAGGAATTTAATTTTCCTTTAAGCTCGACAGTTAAAAATTAATACTATGGCTAAAACAAGTGCGATACAAAAAAACTTAAAAAGAATTAGGTTAACTGAAAAGTTTTCTAAAAAGAGAGCTGCTTTAAAGAAAATTATTAAAAATAAAGAACTACCTTTAGCTGACAGATTTGACGCACAGTTAAAACTAAATAAATTGCCTAAAAATTCAGCAAAAATAAGAGTTGTTAATAGGTGCGAAATAACTGGTAGACCACATGGTGTTTATAGAAAACTAAAAATGTCGAGAATAGCCCTAAGAGAAATGGCTTCTTCTGGAAAAATTCCAGGAATGACAAAATCGAGCTGGTAAAGGAAAAAATATGACTTTAATGGATCCAATAGGAGATATGTTTACAAGAATTAGAAATGGTCAACTTAGACTGTTAACAAAAGTGGAAATGCCTTCTTCTAACTTTAGGCTTAAAGTTTTAGAAGTTTTAAAAAACGAAGGTTTTATTTCTGGTTACCACATTGAAAAAAAAGACAACAATAAAGTATCTTTAATCGTTGATTTAAAATATTACGAAGGAATACCGGTAATAAAAGAAATTAAAAGAGTTTCGAAACCAGGGAGAAGAGTTTTTTCAAGAGCTGATAGTATTCCTAGGATTCAAAATGGTTTAGGATTGGCAATTATATCAACCAACAAGGGTGTAATGTCCGATATCGAAGCTAGAAAAAACAATGTTGGCGGAGAGATTATTTGTAGAGTATTTTAATGTCTAAAATTGGAAAAAAAAATATAATTATACCAAAAGATTCTTCAGTTAAATCTGAAAACGGTATAATAACTATAACAGGTCCAAAAGGTTCTAAACAACTTACAATAAATGATAAAATATTTTCTACAAAAGTTAATGAGAACAATGAATTTAACATTACTCCCTTAGCTACAAAAAAAAATTTGGATAAAAAAACATCAATAATGTGGGGCACACACAGAAGTTTAGTTAATAATGCTGTTTTAGGTGTAAGTGTAGGTCATCAAAAAATTTTAGATATTACTGGTGTTGGGTTTAGAGCCAATCTAAAGGGAGATATTCTAAATCTACAACTAGGCTTTAGTCACGATATTAATTTTCAAATACCTAAAGAAGTTAAAATTACTGTAGAAAAGCAAATTGTTATAACAATTACCGGTGTTGACAAAGAACTAGTATCCAAGGTTGCCTCAGATATTAAAACTTTCAAGCCAGTAGAACCTTACAAGGGCAAAGGTATTAGAGAAAGAGGTCAATACGTTCTTAGAAAAGAAGGTAAGAAAAAATAATATGAAAAAAATTAATAATACAAAAAAAAGAGAGCTAAGAAATAGAAAAAAATTAAAAAGCGTTTCTACGAATAGATATAGAATATCTGTGTTTAAATCTTTAAATAATATTTCAGCTCAAATTATAGATGACAAAATTAAAAAAACATTAGTTTCTGTTTCATCAATTGAAAAAGATATAAGAGCTAACAAAAAGAAAAAAATAGAAACCTCAGCTTTAATTGGAGAAATTTTAGCAAAAAGAGCAGCAGAAAAAAAAATTACCAAAGTTTATTTTGATCGGGGAGCCTATAAATACCACGGAAGAATTAAAATGTTTGCTGACTCATTAAGAAAAAATGGAATGGAGTTTTAAATGGCTGAATGGCAAAAAAAACAAAGTGAATATAAAGAACGTTTAGTTGGAATAAATAGAATTACCAAAGTGGTAAAAGGTGGAAGAAGATTTGGTTTTGCAGCATTAGTTGTTGTTGGAAACGAAAAAGGTTCAATTGGAATTGGCCAAGGTAAGTCAAAACAAGTTCCGGATGCCATCAAGAAAGCCACGCAAGATGCTACAAGAAATTTAGTTAAAATATCTCTTAAAGACGGAAGAACGCTACATCATGATGTCAGAGGTAGAAATGGATCGGGGAAAGTTTTATTAAGATCTGCTCCCGCAGGTACTGGAATAATTGCAGGAGGTCCTATCAGGGCCGTATGTGATGTTTTGGGAATTCAAGATATAGTCGCTAAATCACTCGGTTCTGCAAATCCGCATAATATGGTAAAAGCTTCTGTTAATGCTTTACTTGCACAGCGTTCACCAAAATTATTATCTTCAATGCGAGGAAAAAAAATATCTGAAATAATCTCTAAAAGAGAGAACACTAAATGAAATTAAACACTTTAGTAAAAACAAATGTTAAAAAAATTAGAGTCGGACGTGGTATAGGTTCTGGTAAAGGAAAAACCGGTGGACGAGGTGTCAAAGGGCAAAAATCAAGATCAGGTGTTGCTATTAAAGCTTTCGAAGGTGGACAAACCCCGCTGTACAGAAGACTACCTAAAAGAGGTTTCAAATCGTTATTTCCAAACAATACGGCTATTATCAATTTATCTCATTTGCAAAAATTTCATGATAATAAAAAAATAGATTTAAATACACCGGTTGACCTTAAACTTTTACAACAGAAGAAAATAATTAATAAAAAATACCTAAAACTAAAAATACTTGGTGACGGTGATTTAAAAAATAAAATTAACTTAACTGTAAATTTTGCATCCAAACAAGCACAAGAAAAAATAGAAAAAGCTGGTGGTACATTAAATTTATTAAAAAAATATCAAGCACAAGCTAAAATAAAAAAAGTTAGTGAAATTCCTAGTATTCTTAAAAAATAGAAAGCGTAATGTCTAACGAAAATATTAATCAAGGTGCTTTTGCTAAAGCCAATGACCTCAAAAGTAGAATTTTTTTTACTATTGGCATTTTAGTTGTTTATAGACTTGGAACTTACGTTCCATTAGCTGGCATAGATCCTCAAGCCTTAACACAAGTAATGGGCGATTCTCAAAAAGGTCTTCTTGGAATGTTTAATGTTTTTTCCGGAGGAGCCGTCACACGTATGGCAATCTTTGCTCTTGGCATAATGCCATATATATCAGCTTCCATTATTATTCAATTATTAACAGGTGTATCTGATTATTTTAAAAACCTAAAAGAACAAGGCGAAGTAGGAAGAAAACAAATTACACAGATGACTAGATACGGAACTGTGTTCATTGCTATTTTACAAGGTTATGGAGTATCAGTTGGTCTTGAAAATGCGGGTTCACTTGTGTTAGATCCAGGGATGTCCTTTAGAGTAACGACAACTATTTCCTTAGTTGCGGGAACAACTTTCTTAATGTGGTTAGGTGAACAGATTACACTACGAGGTGTTGGAAATGGTATATCTTTAATAATTTTCTCTGGTATCGTAGCTGAAATACCCAGAGCATTAGCATCTACTTTTGAGCTTGGAAGAACTGGCGCATTATCAGCAACGCTTATTATAATTATTTTTATATTAGTTATATTTACGGTTCTTTTTATAGTCTTCTTTGAAAGAGCTATGAGAAAAATTTTAATAAACTACCCAAAAAGGCAAATGGGAAATAAAGTATATGGCGGTGAATCATCACATTTGCCACTTAAAATAAATACTGCCGGTGTAATACCAGCAATTTTTGCTTCTGCTTTATTACTACTTCCAGTAACGCTAAGTAATTTTGGGTTTTCAGATTCAGAAACATTTATGAGTATTTCTTCTATGTTTACCCAAGGCCAACCATTGTATATGTTACTTTACGCATCTGGAATTGTTTTCTTTTCATTTTTCTACACCTCAATCGTATTCAACCCCAAAGAGACAGCTGAAAATTTAAGGAAATATGGAGGTT